>Ga0123353_10004380_pt1 | contig 18165 bp, 19 predicted proteins | sample TergutLab28metaG_3_FD_92763 | JGI IMG/M metagenome (GOLD analysis project Ga0123353, IMG submission 92763) | Labiotermes labralis P3 segment gut microbial communities from Petit-Saut dam, French Guiana - Lab288 P3 | ecosystem: Host-associated > Arthropoda: Insects > Digestive system > Gut ... | reverse complement strand
TATCCGTGACGTTGACATGGCTAAGGAGATTATGGAGTACACGAAGAATACTATTCTTCAGCAGGCTTCTCAGGCGATGCTGGCTCAGGCGAACCAGGCTCCTCAGAGCATTATGCAGCTTCTCAGGTAGTAATAAACAAAGCAGGGATGCGGTTTGGGCGGCCAATGCGGCCGCCCGCTGCCTGCAAAAACGCCCGGCGCAGGAGATGGATTGCCCGCGCCCGGCGCTTAATGCGAACAGAAAGGGCCGTCTCCGGACGGCCTTTTCTGTTTATGATTTAACGACAGCTTCACACCGTTTTGGCGGCATATTCTTTTGGGGACTAAAGGGCTGCGGAAACCAACAGATTTATTGTTTAGTATTGGATATAAACTATATTCATTATATCAAAATATGAATACAAACATAAAAGGTCTCGGAACAGACATTGTCGAAATAGCGCGTATCTGCGCAATGGTAGAAAAATATGCCAACCATTTTTGGCAGAAAATTTACACCGGCGCCGAGATAGAATTTTGCAAAGCCAAGGCAGCGCCGGGAGTTCACTTTGCCGGACGCTGGGCTGTTAAGGAGGCGTTCTACAAAGCGCTGCCCGCAAACGTTCAGCCGTTTTCATCATGGAAAAGTATTCAAGTGCTTAGCGGCGAACAGGGGAAACCTTATATTGACGTTTGCGATGACAAGCTCAAAGAGGCGCTTAATCAAGCAGATATCTCCTCAATTCACCTCTCAATCAGCCATGAGCGCACCCACTGCGTCGCCGTTGTGATCCTTCAATAAATGCGTGATATACTGCATAACAGCCGCTAATCACTTACAAGAGCTGCCGGATCCCGCACCTCACAGATCACAATGATAACAATACTGTTGCAGTTCTTTTGAAATTATGTTATATTATATACTATGATGAAAAAAATATTTGGTAAATGTATATCCGCTTATTTGATTGTATATTTGGCATTCGGCGCAACTCTTATTTTTGCTGATGATGACGATTGGGGTGATTTTGATACAGGCGCTTCGTTTGAGCAATTCGCGCCGGAACCCGAACCGCCTCCTGCAGCGGAGCTGCCGCCTGTTCAAACTTTTGAAAGTTTTGCTGAGGAGCCGCAGTTTTTTGATACGCCCTCCGCTTCGGAACACACCGCGCCCGCTTTTGAGTCAACATTTCAGCAGCAGCCCTCTTTTGACTCTTTCGAACCGCTGGAGTCGTTTGACTCCTTTCTTAACCCCGGGGCTCAGGAGGCCGGTTCAAGTTATGTTACGGTTATCAGAAGCAACCGTCTTTACGAAAGCCAGTTCCAAGACGCGGTTATTGAGGGGCTTCAGTTTACATCCGAACCTACAGGCGTTGAAGATGAGGTGATGATAACCTGCTATTTTATCTTTAGAGACAAGCCGACAAGTTATTTTTACGATCTTAACCGCAATGAGAAAAAGATAATATTTGAGTTTGCGGACGCGCGCACAGGCTCCTCTCCGGTAAGAGTAGACGAGCAGTCGCCCATAAAAGGAGTTACCGTAGAGGAGTTACAGGTAGACGCCAATAAAGAGATAAAAGGGCTTAATCCCGAGTGGCATAACTATATCCGCGTCACTATGGATTTGACCCATATTCCGGTAGTGTTTGTAAGCGATGAATCGAACATCATCTCTTTTCGTTACAAGTGGACTACAGATCCTGAGAAATTCCCCCTGTATGTTGAACCTAACAATTTCCCTCTCGTTTTTTGGCTCTCAGCCGGCGGACTTGGCGCTATAGGCATAGGACTTCTTACCTATTTCCTTATCCCCAAAAAGGAAAAGCCTATCGACAATACGCTCAGCGACCGTGATCTGCCGGGACGTCCAACGAGAACTACTCGATAATTTACAGAAACAATATATTGGATTTTTGCGGTGCGGGGAAATTATTTTATGATTCTGTATTGATCTATACCACTTCACGGCATAAATCTACACTGTGCCGCTAAGCAACAGAGCCGGCCCTGCGTGCAGTTGCGTGCGGTGCAGTGTAGATTTATGCCGTTAGTCAGTATATATAATAAGGAAATTTTTGTAAGATGAAAAAAAGTAAAAATTACACTATTAGTATTCCTGTTAAAATTTTTTGGCTTGTTTATCTTCCCCTTGGTATCATTTTGGGGTGCGCGGGGATTTTGGGCGGTATTTTTGGCGTTGACCGTTATGTGATGCCTCGAATTGCGGGAGTTGACCGTGATTTGGTCGAAACGCCTGATGTGCAGGGTATGCCTTACGAAGATGGGCGCAACCGTTTTTTTGGCGTGGGGCTTCTTACCGAAATCCGCAGCCGGGAGTTTGACGACAAGATCGCCGACGGCTCTATTATCGATCAATTTCCTGAGGCGGGGTCGATGGTAAAGAAAGGCCGAAGGATTGCGGTGACTGTAAGCCGCGGGAGTGAAGTGGCGGTGATTCCGCAGCTCAAGCAGCTTTCGGAGCGGCAGGCGCGCATGGAGCTGCGCAAAAGCGGCTTTACAGTAGGCAGAGTGCGCAAGACATTCTCCGAAACCCATCCTCTTGATGAAATTATAGAGTCGTTTCCGCCATCAGGCACCGCTATTTCAAGAGCGATGGAGGTTGAGCTTGTGGTTTCGCGCGGACCAAGGCCGACTCACGGCGAGGTGCCCAATATCATTGGCGAGAGCCTCTCAGAAGCGCGCAAATCAATAGAAGAAGCGGGGCTTAAGGTCGGAAGAGTTACCTATCAAAACAACCCCGCCCTCGTGCCGGGAACGGTGGTCTCTCAATCTTCGGCCCCGGGAAGCAAGATACCGCTTGACAGCAATATCGATCTTGTGATCTCTGCGATTCGTTAATGTTAAGGCGGCAGTTAAACCCGGCACATCGGCTGCGCGAACCATCGTGAGGCCGCTGTACCGGGGGTTGCGGCGTTTAACTGCCGGAGTAATATATCATTCACCCATACGTAGTCTGCCTTAAGGGGGAAAGAGCTGTGAAAAGATACCGCGCCTGCAAAACAAGGTTCGCCCTATCTTTACAGATATGCCTGTGGAACGTCTCTCTCTTTCTGCTTCTATTTTTGAGCGGATGCGCGGCGAACCGTTTACCCGTTGTAATTATCGACGCTTCCAGAATTTCCGAAACAATTATTGACGAACAGGATCGCATAAGCGCCGCTCAGGACTACTTTGTGCTTGCCCGCGATTTTGAAAGACGCGGCGTGCCCCTTATGGCGCAGCGCCTCTATGAGATGGCCTATGATCTTCTGCCCGAATCACGCTTTCTTCGCAAAACAGTTGTTAACTACGCCATTCAGCATCAGGAACTTGATAAAGCGCTTCTCTTTTTTGAGGGAGTTAAGGTTCGTGAATTAGACGCGGAAGAGAAACGCACGCTTAGCGTAATATACATACGCATGGGAGAGCTTGCAAAAGCGGCCGCGGTTATCGAACTGCTTGGGGATGAGCGGGGGCCGGAAGAGACGTACTCATTGGCGCTGCTTTACGAATCGCTGGGGATGAGAGAGCTGTCGCTTAAACACCTCAGAGAGTTTTTTAAGAGCGGAGAGAGAACATTTGAAGTTGGCGTGAGGCTTGTGCAGTTTAACATAGGCGACCGTAAATTTGCCGAAGCTCACAATATCGCGCTTATTCTGCATGAGACTTTTCCGCAGAGCGCGGAAGCGCTTTCGCTTTTGGGTACCGTAAGCCATCTTAAGCGTGATACAGAAAAAGCCGCTGAATATTTTAACGCGGCGCTTGCGATCGACTCCCTCAACGAAGAGGCGCTGCGCACGCTTGCGCATATCCATGTTGTCAAAGAGCAGTATAATGAAGCGGTTTATATGTATAGACGCCTTGTGAATTTAGGCGAACACGGAGCGATTTACCGCCGCGGGCTTGCCCTCATGCTTTTTCACATCAAAGAATATGACGGCGCGGAAGCGCTGCTTGATACTATATTTTCGGAAAAAGCGGAACGCCAGCAGGATATTATTAAAGAGCTGCACCTTTACCGCGGGCTTGTCTACTCACAAACGGAAAGACGGGAGAAAGCCGCTTTAGAGTTTGAAGCTGCTCTGTCTATTGACTCTCTTTACGAAGACGCGTTAAAAGAGCTCTGCTTTCTTCACATCATCGCAAAAGATACGGCCCGCGCGGAGGCTTGCGTTGCGCGGTATACGGCGGCGCTTCCCGGTTCCGGTACAGGATGGAGATTTGCCGGCTATACGTTCAATATGAAAAAAGAGCACGAACAGGCGATAGAGCCGCTTAAAAAAGCTGTTGGTATTGATCCGAAAGACTACTTCGCGTGGTTTGAACTTGGAAGCGCCTTTGAGCGGCTGAAGCGTATTGACGAAGCGGCAGATGCCTTTAGAAAAGTACTCGCGATAAATCCCGGCGACGCCCACGCCTCAAACTATCTTGGTTATATGTGGACCGAAGAGGGGATAATGCTCGACAGCGCAAAGGTGCTCATTGAAGACGCGTTATTGAAGGAGCCGGAAAACGGCGCGTTTTTGGACTCTTACGCATGGGTTTTTTATAAGCTCGGCGATTATGAAAAAGCTCACCACTATATCAAAGAAGCCTTGAAGCATATTAACGACGATCCTATTCCTTATGAGCATTTGGGCGATATTTTGTTTAAGCTAAAAGAGTACAAAGGGGCGGCGGACGCCTATAAGCGCAGTCTTGAACTTAAGTCCCAAGAGGCTGTCAGGATAGAGGCGCGGCTGCTTGAGATTAAAAATATAATCAACAAGAAATGATGCCTTTTGAGGGATGATTTTTCTGTAGATAATAGCTATTATTGAGAGATTTTTATAGGGAAAGTTTTTGAGTTGAGTAATTTTGTTTTGATTAAAAAAATATCACCGATACTTTTGTTTTTGGTTATTATCTCCGGATGCGCCTCTAAGATCCATCTTCAACCGGAAGCGTTCGAGCGGCATCAGTCCATTATAACAAAAGAGATAATAAACGCGCAGCAGATCGCCGATTTTAAAGGCTCCGGCACTATAACGATAGTGGAGGACGGCAGGCGCAGTTCGGGTAAGTGCGATGTACGTTTTAATTTGTCGGACGGCAACTTCAGAGCGCAAATCTATTCGCCCTTTGGAACTACCGCAGCGCGCATAGACGCCGACAGCTTGGGCGGACGGGTAAGAGCAGGCAATGATGAGTACAGCTTCGCGCTTGACGAAAGTATGGAAGAGCTGCCTTTAAGCTGGGGCGGGTACTTTACTTTCAGACAATTCATGCAGATACTCATCGGTAAAATGCCGGCTGAACTCACTTTGCTTGATTCACGTCCGGATTCATTGACATTTGATAAATCAGCGGCTGTTGCTTTATGGAACCGTGATACGTTGACTGTAGAGGCGCGTATCGGCAGAAAAAGCGAACGTTTGGAGTCTGTCGCGTTTAATTATGATATCTTGGGAAATACGTTTGCGCTGCGCTACGGCCGCTTTAAAAACGGAGCGCCCGGTGAAATAGCCATACATTCCGATAGCAGAAACTATATTTTATTAAGGTATGATAGATAGCAATATTGATACAGGTTATTAGAGAATATCAGATAGAATAGATAAAACATGCGAAAACAATCACCATATAATCATAAAATATTATTTAAAATCGCTATAATCGTGCACTGCGTATTATGCGCCGCGCACCCCGCCCGCGCTCTGCACCCCGACGCAGGCACTACCGCTTTTCCATTCCTCACGTTCAACTATGACGCGAGATCCGCGGCGATGGGGGGAGCTTCCGCTGCCATGCAGAATGACTCTTATGGGATATTGTCAAACCCGGCTGCCATTGCGCATGTAAACCGTACGCAAATTATGGCCGGTTACCGTCAGGTTATTATGGATATATGGGGCGGGCCGCTTGCTGTCGTTTACCCTGCGTCAAAAGGCGTATTCGGCGCGAGTCTCATAACCATGTCGTCAGGCGGGCTTGATATTGTTGACGAAAACCAGAATTTAACAGGTGAGCGCGCAAAAAGCAGCTACACATCGGGCGCAGTGAGCTGGGGGATGCTCCTCTATGACAATTTGTCGGTAGGCGCTAATCTTAAAGTCGCTTATCATAATCTTGAAGTAGGCGGCCTCGAAAGCCGTTATTCAGCAGACGGTTTTGCGGTTGACTGCGGTGTGCAGTACCGGCTTAACAACGGACGGTTGATCTACGGCGCCGTGTTACGAAATTTTGGTTTTGTGCGCTCGGGTTACTTAAACGAGTTCAACGATTATCCTTTCCCTTACGGAATAGAAGCGGGAGTCTCTTACGTCCCGCGCCATGTCTTAAATCTGCGCATGGCCCTTGATGTGAACAAATTTAAAGGGGATTATCTTAACTTTGAACCGGGATTTGAGTACACGCTTGTAAAAAATGTTTTTTTGCGCGGCGGGTATGCTTTTAGTTTCAAAGATTTAGAAAACGCGATCGAAATATTCCGCGGCGAACGCGACGAGAACTACCAAAAAAGCAACGCGGCCGCGCTCTCGCTTGGCGGCGGTCTGGCTGCCGCTGTTGATAATGTAGATTTGAGGCTTGACGCGGCGTTTCAGTTTTATTCGGATTTGGCTAAGCCCGCTTTTATTTTGTCGATTATCGCGGGGTTTTAGGACTCCTCATCCAAATCGGGCTCGCTCACATCCGGCTCATCGTCGGCTTCCTGAGCGGAGGCGCTCCACTGGGGTACGGAGGCGCGGGTCATGTGGCGCAGCTCTTTATCGGCGGGAGCTTGGCTTTGGCGTTCGGGTTTACCTCTGCCGCCCTTTGATTCAAGAAGCTCCGCGGCTTTAGTCTGATATGTGCGGTAAGCTCTGCCGAGCGCGGTCTCTTCATACTGATCTATTGCGTTTATCTTGGCGCCGTTGTCAAGCAGAACTGTGATCACCTTAAGATGACCGTTCTCCGCGGCGAGCATAAGCGGTGTTGTTCCGCGCACGTGTCCGCGGCAGTTTACGTCCGCTCCCTTTTGCAGCAGAGTGCCGACAACAAGATGATAACCGCCCTCGGCAGCTCTCATGAGCGGAGTAAACCCGCTCTTATCGGCGGTGTTTGGGTTTGCTCCCTGTTCAAGAAGATATTTTACGATATCGTTGCTTCCGTTCCACGCGGCTTCAAGAATGGCGCTTCTGCCGCCCGCGTCGCTCTTATTAACATCCGCTCCCTCACTAACGATTTTTTTAACACTCGCAAGAGTTCCGTTTGAACAGGCACTGATCAGATCCATGAGATAGTACTCCTTCATTCATTATAAAAAATTAACTGTGAAACATAATATAAGTAAAGCTGCAAATGCAACTTTTTCCCTGTTTATTTAAAAATTAATGACAGAGCGGCAATTTGTAAGGGCGGGGCTAGCCCCCGCCCGCTTTGAGACAGCCGCCGCTCCAATCCTTCGTACAAACAAGGCATGTTCTGTCTTTTTACGCTATTTTACCAATAAGCTGAATCACTTTTCGCAGCGTCTTTATCCTGCTTTAAAATTATTCCAAACTGGAACCAAACTGAGGCGCTGTTTGGGAAATTATCTTTCAGCGCTCTTGACGTGCTTGCCGCACAGCTCAAACCGCCGCTCAGATACACGCCGCTGACAGGGTCATGCAGCGTGAGTGTAGAGTAAACTCTCGCCTGATCCTCTAAACGGGCAGACAATGGAGTATTATCAGGATATTTTCTTTGCACATCAAAAGATTGATAACTGCCTCCAAGCTCAAAATCCACAAACTCGCTCACGTGCACTATAATACCGGCATAAGGCACGCTTAATAATCCTACCGAGCGCATCTGTTCGCTTGAGCCGCTTATGTAGTAGCCGTCAAAACCTGTGGTAAGAGAGATAAGCGGATGGGTAGTTGGTATAAACAAAGCGGCTCCCGCGGTAAGCGACAAACCTTTTTGATTGCGTATCTGATTGTCAACGTAAAAATTACTGTTTCCAACTCCAATCGTAAGACGCAGCGCCGACGCCGGTGAGTAGTGCATACGAAGCATGTGCGCCGCAAGCATGGATCTCTCTTCGTCGGTAGTATTTTGTCCGTTTAATATTCCATAGTATTCAAGTATAAGCGCATCCGGCGACATATCCTGTACCGGAATGCTTGCGCTAGCGTAAACGCAAACTAAAAGGGTGAAAAGCGCACCCGTAAGCAGTCTTTTCATAACCTTACCTCTTTTCTGTTAAGAAAAATCATCTGAAAATCCCTACCGCAGTATACAATCTATAGCTTTTAAAATCAGTTAATTAGCTATAAGCGTGTATACTGCTGTCTGTTAACAGTAACATAGTCCTGAAAATTAATTAAAGCAATTGGAATTCCAAAAGAGAAATTGGCGGAATTGGTGTGGATTTGCGGGTTTTTGAGAGGATTTGATGAGATGTATATAGTTTTTTAAATTTCTTGCAGTGAGGCTCTGCTGAGCAATTAGTGATAATCTACTAAAGCATCTCGCCTACAGTATTCATTTTAAGATACTTTGCCATAATTCCTCCGCTCTATGAAATATACTACACTTCACGCTTTCTTACAACAGATAACATCTTTAAGCAAAAGATTTGCCCGCTGTATTGATATGAATTCGGTTACCCATATCATAAATTATGAGAAGGCGTTGCTTCTCATTGAGCTGAAAGTTCATAATCACCGCTATTCAATATAGATGAATGCTTCAAGCAAGCGTAAGAGGAATTTGACCAACGCAGAAAAATAAGAGGATAAAAACTTTGGCACAACTATTGCGATATTTCCCCATCCAGCAAAATCTATGCAAAATTTGTAAAATATGAAGTTTTGCGCTGATCTCTCAAAAACTGGTCAGCTGTTTTAAAAATACTGGGTTATAGCCGGATGATAATCATTCTCACTTTCGCAAAATCAATTCTCATTTTCACAAAAAAGTCAGTAAACGAATTAGTACAAAACCGGAATAATCCGGCGGAAAAAATTGATAAAATAATCTCACTACATTTTACTTCACTAAAAAGGAGAGCGTTTCTATGCGTATCGCGATGTTGGCTTGGGAGACTTTGCATTCTATATCTTTGGGCGGTGTGGCGGTTCATGTTACGGAGCTTGCCGCCGCTTTGGAGAGAAAAGGGCATGAGGTTCATGTGTTTACAAGAATGAGATGGCATGAGGACTGGCAGTACAGCAATATCCACGGGGTGCACTATCATCGTGTGCCTTATAGCGGCGATGGGGATATGATTAATGACGTCAATAACATGTGCCGCAGCTTTGTAGACTGTGTGTTTTGTGCTGAAGACTACATGGGCGCCCATTTTGACGTAGTACACGCGCACGACTGGATGACCGCAAACGCGATGGTGTGGATAAAGCAGGGCCGGGGCAGAAAAGGCGTTATCACCATGCACTCAACGGAGTACGGCAGATGCGGCAATAATTTTTACGACGGCCCGTCAAAGCGCATTATGGATCATGAACGCAACGGCACTTTCTGCGCGGATAAGGTGATAACCGTTTCGCATCTGTTAAAAAATGAGATCCAGTGGATCTACAATGTTCCCGACTGGAAAGCGCACATGGTCTACAATGGGATATCATACAACGATTTTAACGGCTTTGTGGATTCCGGAGAAGTTAAAGGGCGCTATGGCATTGGGCCTATGGATCCGACGGTTCTTTTTGTAGGCCGGATGACAACTCAGAAGGGGCCCGATCTTTTGGTTCGCGCGATTCCTTATGTACTGCACCATTATCCAAACGCAAAGTTTATCATGTCCGGCGACGGCGATATGCGCGGCCACGTCGAGCACCTCGCCCACAGCCTTGGCGTAGCTCACGCGTGCCGGTTCTACGGCGTATTTTCGCGCGGTGAAGTAGCGGATCTGTACCGTGCGTGCGACTGCGTAGCCGTACCGTCACGCAACGAACCGTTCGGCCTTGTGGTGCTTGAGGCGTGGGCGGCGGGAAAGCCTGTGATAGCTACTCACAACGGGACTGAATTTGTGTGGCACGATATAAACGGATTCAAAGTGTACCCCAACCCCGAATCAATCGCGTGGGGCATAGGCTCTCTCTTCGCAAACTTCGATCACGCCCGCTGGATGGGGCAAAAGGGGCGCGAGGCGGTGGAAAATTCGTTCTCTTGGGATCTTATCGCCGAACATACAGAGGGGGTCTATAGTTGTTGATTGCAGATATTGATCAGTATCAAGACGATACCCTATTGAGAGAATTGTGCTGGGAGATAGGTCAGAGATTCCCCGAAACATTTTCACAGGAGCTCTTTTCGCTTCTGGCCGTCTATCCTCATTTGGGATTTCTCCAGTGGCATGTATCACAGGAAACCGCCGCCAGGGCAAAGGCATGTAAAAACGTCAGCTCTGATAATGGATGCTCGCTTGTAATAAGGGTGTATGATGTAACCGGAGTTGAGTTTGACGGCTTTAACGCTAATCATCAATATGATATACATATCCAATCTCTTTGCGGATGCTATTATCTTAATGTTGACCGTTTTGAGAGCACGCTTATGGCGGAGGTTGGATATCTGTTTTCAGACGGCAGTTTTAAACCCTGTATACGTTCAAACGTCATGTACTTTGACCGCCCGCGAAAGTCCTCCTGTTTCCGCACCGCGGGGCTTTACGTAAGTTCCGCGTTTAGAAGGGTATTTCCGGTAGAGGATGTTAAGTGCGCGCCGGTGTTTGACGGGATGAACAGCATTTTGGAGAAAGCGGACGTCCCGCAGCTTGGCGCGGCGATTTTTCTTAATGAGAGCGCAGTTTCAGACAATAATCATAAGGAGCGCCCCGTTACCCGCTTCCTTTTGAGTGTAATAGAAAAGTGCCGCGCTATGGGCGCGGCGCCGCAGGTTTTTACTCCCGATGAAAATCTTATATCAAAAGTCTCATCATACCCTCTTATAAAAAGAGCGCGGTTTCTTTCTAAAGAGATCGCGGCTCATTTTGAGCGTAACTTTAAACCCTCCTCTTTTGGGTGTGTTCAGTGTCATGATTGGTACAGCGCGCCTGTGGCCATGAATGTGAGCCGTAAACACGGCTTGCCGCTTATAGCGGTCATTCACTCCCTTGAGATTGAACGATGCTGCGGTCAAAAAAGTGAAATATCAGAAAAAATAGAGCGCTTGGAACAAAAACTTATAAACGCGGCCTGCGGCGTACTTGTCGCGGGGGAATCTTTACGGGAGATAGTTATACGCGGCTACGGCAAACCAAAAGAGTCGGTGTTTATTGTACCGGATACGCTTACTGCCGTCAGTGACAGCAATACGCTTTTGCGTACTATAGAATGTATAGCGGCAATGTACATCTCACGCTGGGCAGGCGCCGTACTATCTAAAAAGGAGACTATTAATAATGGCAGATAAATCTTGCGAACCGGATACCGCAGTTAAAAGAGGATATTTATCGATAGTACTTCACGCTCATCTGCCTTTTGTAAAGCATCCCGAATACAGCTCTTTCCTTGAAGAACGCTGGTACTTTGAAGCGATGAACGGCACTTACATTCCTCTTATCTCAATGTTAAAACGGCTCATAGCCGAAAACGTAGAGTTTGAACTTACACTCTCTCTTTCGCCAACGCTTTTGTGCATGATGGAAGACCCGCTTCTATCGCAGCGCTACAGCGCTCACCTTGACAAACTCATTGAGCTTGCAAAGCATGAGCAGGAGCGTAACCGTGATCATGGACATTTAAAATGGCTTGCGGATTATTACCTTGAGACTTTTACAGAAGCGCGTACTGTTTTTGATGAGTGCGGTCATAAAATCTGTAATCATTTCCGTAAAATTTCCGAAAGCAAAAAAGTTCATCTGATAACCACAAGCGCCACTCACGCGGTCTTACCGCTTCTGATGTCGGAACCTGCCGCGGTGCGCGGACAGATCGAAACCGGCTTAAAAACATTTGACAATGTATTTGGCTGCAGGCCGCGGGGATTCTGGCTTCCTGAATGCGCGTTTCACCCCGGTATTGAGGAGTATATGAGAGAAGCGGGGATCCGATACTTTTTCCTTGAATCTCACGGCATAGACCACGCGGACGTCCTCCCGCTTTACGGAGTATACGCTCCGCTGTTCACCCCCTCGGGCGTAGCGGCGTTCAGCCGTGACCAGGCAAGCACAGAGGAGGTGTGGTCTGCCCAAAAAGGTTATCCCGGCGATCCCGAGTACCGCGAGTTTTACCGCGACATAGGCCACGAGCTTGACATAGACTATATCAAACCGTACATCGCCGATAATGTGAGAGTGGATACGGGCATAAAATACTGGCGGATAACAGGCCCGCGCAGTCAGAAAGATTTCTATAATCCGTACAGAGCCCGTGAGAGAGCCGCTTTTCACGCGCAGTGTTTTTATGACAAGCGTGTTGCGCAGACGGAGTATCTCGCCTCTACAATGGGCCGCCCGCCTGTTATTACAGCGACTTTTGACGCGGAGCTATTCGGCCACTGGTGGTACGAGGGGCCGCAGTGGCTTGAGTTTCTTATCCGCCGTATCGCGGCAGACAATTCAAGGCTTGCGCTTATAAGTCCGGACACATATCTTAACCAGCACCCGGTACATCAAAGAGGAGCGCCCTGTATGTCAAGCTGGGGCCACAAGGGATATTTTGAAGTATGGTGCAACGGGAAAAACGACTGGATTCTGCGCCGCATCCATGAGTGCATCCAGCGTATGCTCGCATTGGCGTCGCGCTTTGGAACAGACCCCGCCAGCGATAAGCGCCGGGCTCTCAATCAATGTATGCGGGAACTTCTCTTAGCTCAGTCCTCAGACTGGCCTTTTATGATCACGAATGCAACTTCCGGGCAATACGCCTCACGCCGTGTTTGCGATCATGTAAGCCGTTTTCATTTTTTGGCAGACGGGTTAGAGAATGACTCTCTTCATAGCGAGAGCGTGACGGCATTAGAGTATCTAGACAGCGCATTTCCCGATGCGGATTATCGGGTATTTGCGTAAACAAAATCGGCAGCCGTCAACTGCCGTTTTAAACACTGCTATACTGGTACACGGCATAAATCTACACTGCACCGCACGCAACTGCACGTAGGGCCGTGAGGCTGCTTAGCGGCACAGTGTAGATTTATGCTGTACACGATATAAACTGCAAAACCTCTTGCATAAACGGCGCTGCCTTATTTATATTAGATGACTATGAACGGAGTGTAGCCCAGCCTGGTAGGGCACTTGAATGGGGTTCAAGTGGTCGGGGGTTCAAATCCCTCCACTCCGATTTAAAATTGGCCCGAAATCTGACAAAATGCAGATTTGGGCTTTTTTATTATGGCAGACAATCAACTAATATGAAATACGAAAAAATCATAACCGGCGCCCTTGAAGTAAACACATATGTTGTCACCGATCCAAACGGCGGCAATAGCTGTATTATTATTGATCCGTCAAACGGATGCAAAGAGGTTCTCTCATACTTGTCCGAAAATGGACTGCGCCCATGCGCCATACTCTTGACACACGGTCATTTTGATCACATTATGGGTCTTAATGAGATTGTTGATGTATTTAATGAGACGCCTGTTTTTATTTATCCTGATGACAAGCCGTTTCTTACCGATTCTATGATAAACGGTTCGCGTCTTGTTTTTGGAGTAGATTTTACATTTTCAAAAAATGTAACGCAGCTCTGTGAAGGAGTGATGAAGATAGAGCCGTTTGAGTTTACGGTCTTGCATCTGCCGGGACACACCCCCGGGGGATGCGCGTTTCTTTTTGGTGAAGTTTGCTTTTGCGGAGATATTGTTTTTGCAGGTTCTATCGGAAGGACAGATCTTCCCGGCGGAAACTTTAATCAGCTTATATCCGGTATCCGTGAAAAAATTCTGCCATTGCCGCCGGCAACAGTTCTTTGTCCCGGACATGGCGGCAGAACTACGGTAGACAGAGAGAAACGGCTCAATCCCTATCTTCAGGAAAGTTAATAAAAATGGCAGAGATGCCTTTCCTAGAATCTTACATGGCGTATCTTCAGCTTGAAAAAACTCTGAGCGCAAACACCGCCGTCTCTTACCGGTTTGATCTGCAAAGACTCGCCGGTTTCCTTAAACAAAATGACGCGCTTGATTTGCAAAAAGTAACGCCTGCTCTGTTATCATCATACATAATGGTACTGTATGATATTGGACTTGCCGCAGCATCTATTCAGCGCAATATCTCATCCATGAAAAGTTTTTTCGCTTTTGCCGCGTCAGAAGGAGATATAAAAGAGGATCCGACAGAATTGCTTGAAGGCCCTAAAACATTAAGATCACTGCCATCTGTACTCTCTATTGAGGAGATTGACGCGATGATTAACGCCGTAGATTTACATAAAAAAAACGGTATCCGCGACAGGGCGGTAATAGAGACGCTTTACGCCACGGGGATGCGCGTCTCCGAGCTTTGCAGCTTTACAATGGAGCAGCTTCTTGAAAATGACGGTCTTGTACGGGTGCTTGGCAAAGGTTCAAAGGAGCGCATAGTTCCCATTGGAGAGAGCGCTCTCTACTGGATTGCGCAGTATCTTGACAAAGAGAGATTCCTCATTGCAAAGCCCGACAGCGGCAGCGCAATGTTCCTTAATTTTCGCGGCAACTCTTTTTCGAGGATGGGAATTTGGAAACTTCTGCGCCGGTACGCGCTTCTTGGCGGGATTGAAAAGGAGATCTCTCCTCACACATTCCGCCACTCATTCGCTACGCATCTTCTTGAAGGCGGAGCGGATATCCGCACCGTGCAGGAGATGCTTGGACATTCAAATATTGTTACTACTGAAATATATACTCATGTAGACAGAGAATATCTCAAAGAGGTGCACAGAGTCTTTCATCCCCGCTGTAAGAGATAGTATGATAATAACCGTGACAAAATACCTGACTATCTTTTATATTATCTGTTTGGATTTCCCGCACCCCTTTAGGGGTGCAAGATTGCGGCCCCGGGTTTTAACCCGGGGATTTGGAGATTGCAAATAAATCCAATATTAATATCATTGAAAACATTTATGGAAAATAGAGAATGATAGAATTAGTTGATATAATAAAAAGCTACGGACGCTCCCGCGCTCTTGACGGTGTATCGTTTAAAATATCACCGGGAGAAGTCTTCGCGCTTTTGGGGCCTAACGGAGCCGGCAAAACAAGCGTAATAAGAGTGCTTCTTGGATTTACAAAAGCGGATAAGGGCAGCGCAAAAATAAACGGCGTCTCCGTTCAGTCAAAACTCGCCCGTGCGGGTGTAGGGTATCTGCCGGAAATCGTACAGTTCAGATCACGCCTGAACGCCTGCTCTTTTTTGCGCAGAATGGTTTCTCTTAAATGTAAAGATAAAAACACTCGCGCTCAAATTCCGGTATTACTTGAAAAAGTCGGTCTTGGCGGAAAAGAGAGGCAAAAAATCGGAACCTATTCAAAAGGGATGATGCAGCGGCTTGGACTTGCGGCAGCGCTTATATGCACAAAACATCTGCTTATTCTCGATGAACCGACCACAGGTCTTGACCCCATAAGAACAAGAGAATTGCGTCTCCTTTTGCAAGAGCTAAAAGAGAGGGGTGTTACCATTCTGTTAAATTCCCATCAGCTTTCAGAGGTAGAGCGGCTATGCGACGGCGCCGCGATACTGAACCGCGGGAAAATCCTTGCTTGCGGCAAGCTCACCGATATAATAGGTACTGATGAAACCCTTGAAGACGCGTTTATAAGATATGTAAGTGAGGACAAAAAAAGATGAATCCGCTTGTCATATTAAAACTCACCGCATACACCGCGGCGGACGAACTGCGCGGCAAGGGCTTTGCCGTACTTACCGCGCTGTCTATTACAGCGCTCATTTTTATCCGCGGCTGCTTTAGCGGCGATGTTACCATAAACGGGGAAAAGCAGAGCGCCGCCGAGCTTGGGTGGCATCTCTCTTTTTTCGCTTACCATCTCATATCTGTAATAGGGATGTTAATGGCGGTTTTAGTCTCAATGCGTCTCTTTAAACATGACGAATCGGCAGGCAGCGCGGTTAACATACTGTCAGGCCCTGTAAGCCGCGCTGAATATATCACCGGTAAAGCCGCGGGGGTTTGGGTTCTGAGCTCTTTATTTATGGTAACGCTTCACTTTACGGTTTATCTAATAGTACTTACCAGCGTAAACGGCACTGTTCCGGGGTTTATGACCGCCTCCTTAATAACCACGCTCAATGTACTTGTTGTTACGCTTGCCGTACTTGCCTTCAGCATGGTAGCTTCGGATATTGCCGCGGCGCTGCTTGCTATTATTATGCTCTCCGTATCATTCATCTCCGATACCGCCAACGTCGTTTTCAGCTCCGGCGCAATGCGCCAGCTTATGCCTCTTGCGGCAGACGCACAAACTATGGCGCTATGGAGAGAACTGTGGCCGAAAATCGGCAACCTCCAATACGGCGCGGTATCTATGATGCAAAACGGGCAGACGGATAAGCTTATCAGTTCCGCGTTAAATCTCTCTGTCTACGTATTACTATTCGCGCTGCTTTTGGAATGGAAGTTTAGGCGAATGGAAATAAGGTGATAATCGTGAATATGCTGACTAATTTTTAGGTCAATCATAATCATACCAATTATCACCTGTATAGTGAACCGCCACCGCGTCGGCAATATCACACCATATCGAATCTGTCGCCACCTGCCTTGCTATCTCCATAGCTTTGAGCGGCAGCGGCATAAGACACTCCGCTATATAATCTATTACGCGGTTATAATCGGCTATAAGATCCGGCTGCGGGAATTCGCCGGTTTCACCGAGCATTTGACAACGCAGAGTAAACGCCTGTACGACAAGCGGAGCCAGCCAGCACATGTCCGGCAAATTAAACTGCGCGGGAACATATGAGAGTCCCAAACCTGCCTCAATCTCAATGTAAATACTGTGATTATCCATAGCTGTTGATTTTGTCATTACTCCCCCCTTGCTTTTTGAACAATTTTAATGTATATATATAGAGAGATATATTTTCATTTTCTTTTGGTTTCTTTATAAATGTTTGTATCTCTTTAATCAGTAAACACAACGCGCCGCTCTGTTTTTATAAATATAATTCCAATTACAGAGCAAGTCAAGCGGAATTTTTCGGCGGGGCGAAAATAATAATCTTAGCAAAGGCTTGGAAATGTTTTTTGAGAGGGTAGAGAAAGCTTGTTTTGAGAAAAAAATATCTATCGCGCGGCTCTTGCGCGAACTGAAATTCAGCTCATCAAGCGCCACCTATTGGCGGAGAGGTTCCATACCAAAGATTGATAAACTTATAAAAATATCTGAATATTTCGGCATTCCTGTTGAATATTTTATCGAAGGCGGAGTAAACGGCGTCCCTTACAGTTCCGAAAATTTCGAAAAATCTACTCTTGCAAGCAGCGAACCCGCCAAACGTTCAGGCAAGCCTTATTTTTACGATAATACCGAAAAACCCTCTATCAGCGAGCGGGAAATTGGGCGGCTCGAAGGGCGAATTGAGGAATTAGAGAAAAAAAACGCAGAATATAAAGAGATAATTGAAAAATTCGCAAGCCAATCGCACAATAATAATGGAAAAAATGGCTGAGCTGACAGAAAAAATACCAAAATAACTCAATAACAATTAAATTTTTTTTCGCATCATTTTCTTTAAGAGAATCGTCTGCACATTTTTGGAAGTTTTCTTTCAACTTAGATATGATTATATTTAGTCGTTCCTTAAAAACAGATTTTTATATTCCAACATTTACTATACATTATGTCCGATGTAAATGTGTGTGATACGTTTCTGAACATGTTTTCAAAAAAGGCAAAAAACATCCGCATCCATTTGCGGAAATCCGGCCGTCCGGGTTATGGTTGGATTTTGAAGTATGTGGCGACTGCGATGCCATATAATGTATGTTATGTAAACTTGAATGTGCTTTCGTACATCAGCGGTTAGCTGCTGATTCTCCCCTATTTAAAAGAACAATATGCCAAAAATACTGACGGCAGTGTCTAATCCCTATAGTTTCATGCTTGTAGATCATTAATAGATAATTTTACAGAAACTATTCTACTTTTTCATATATCCAATTTTCAATTTTGCGCTCATCGTAATTAAAATTTACACCGATTTTAAAAAGTGTTTTACCAGTACCGACGTAAGGAGTCAGATACTCTTTTGTATTAATCTGTTCT
>Ga0123353_10004379_pt1 | contig 18166 bp, 4 predicted proteins | sample TergutLab28metaG_3_FD_92763 | JGI IMG/M metagenome (GOLD analysis project Ga0123353, IMG submission 92763) | Labiotermes labralis P3 segment gut microbial communities from Petit-Saut dam, French Guiana - Lab288 P3 | ecosystem: Host-associated > Arthropoda: Insects > Digestive system > Gut ... | reverse complement strand
CACACACACACACACACACACACACACACACACACACACACAGAAAATCGTGACAAATGTTTTGAGTTTGAAGTATTTTTCTTTACATATTCTGTCGACTGGGTATTTATATTAACAAATCAGAATCCAGAATGAGAACTGCGCTCTTCTGGGTTATTACGGAGCGAGTAGTGGCAATACCGCACGGACGTTTCGGGACAACCTATCGGTTCCATCTTCAGGGGTGAGCCCAAAAGAAATCCGGTTGTACCAGTACTGAGTTTATATAGGAAGACTGTGAGCGGTAGAAAGTCTCAGTAGCGGTGGTGTCAACCAATAGGGTTGATACAAGTGGGTGGGGGAGGGGAGTCTGGTATATTGGGACAAAAGGCTTTCTTTTGGATTCTTGAACCCTGAAGATGGGACCGATAGGCTGTCCCGAAACGTCGGTAAGAAATTGCCACTACTTGCTGAGTAATACCCCAGAAGAGCGCAGTCTACTTCGCGGCGGAAGCCAGAAATCACGCAAATTAGAATCAAGTTCGTTTTGAAATAGATTTTGAATTTGGGGTGTCATTTATTCATACATTTCCTGCTTGTTGGTTTGTCTGTTTGCTTTATTTTTACTGGTGATCTACAGAATTGTCATACAAATCGTCGAATGTAGAAATGACAGTGAAGAATAAATACAAAGAACGCGAGAATGAGTGGTTATTTTCTAGTTTTAGGCACTGTCCATTAAGAAATAGATAAAACACAGGGGAAATACAGCCACGACCTTCAGTGTACCGGATGTAAATCGAGATGGCTTGTCCCATACAACTGCTTCCCTATTACTTTATCTGAAATCCTAAAAGCAAATTCAGCAAAAATTTGGGAACCTAGTAGACAAATTTGTGGCTATGTTAATAATATCGACAGTACAATTGCAGCGGCCATCATCTCTGATTTATTTCCCCTTCTTCTCCTGTTATAATCCTTTTATTGGTATACAGCGAATTCTCAGTTGTTCTTGATTTACCTCACTCACTCCACGTACATTTCGAAATGATAAGTTAAAATTTTGAAAAACAGTTTCCTCTAAATTTCTTCCCCTGTACTCCTAATCCTGCTACGAGGTAAAAATTGATGCAAGGTGTATTATGTACTTCCATGCGGTGTACTACATTCAAATAGAAGACTTTTAAATTCTAGTACTCATACGAGTAATATCTCATTGATTGAGTAGCATTATGTAGCTACGGGGTACAAAGTTTTTAACTAAGTACCTAACTAAATAACTCAGTTTGCAAATGATGTCATAGCTGGAAAACGTGTCTTAGGGCAAAAGACTGAGAAGAATGAAGTGACTTCTGATAAGGTCTGCAGAGAGGGTGTTATGACAGCGGATATAAAATGCAGTTTTAAAAGAAAGAGAGGGAATTCCCTATCAGCTCTGTAAATATCAATAAACTATTCAAAAATTCTGAAATTAATTAATTAATTATGTTCTCTACTTTAATGCCATGTCAAGAAATATATTCTGCCATTATTATGTTATTTATACTGTGAATTTTCTTGAAATCTACATATTAACCAACAAAATAAAATAATTAAAATAAAATAGAACATATATCGTAAAACATACTTAAAATGTTAAAATTTTAACATTTAAGAACTTGGGTTTTAATGGTGAAAGTGAGGGCCAATAGCCGCTGAAGTAACTATTGGACTTACGTTTCTTTGTTGTTATTTAACTCCTAGAGGATAGCACTTTTTTTGTCGAAACATGTAGCAGTTGGTACCTAATATAAAATTGTTGGATGATACATGTTGTGTTGTATTTTGATTACTGCATTTTGTTGGTTAAGATATAGGATATTCTACAGAGTTAAAGAGACTGAAGACATTTTCGTGTCTTCAGATGCATCATCCCCGTTGTGTTATAAGCAATTAGGGAGGGGATGGGGTAAGTGAAAACACAACTGTCTTCTATCCTACTTTATTATGCTGACGACATGTTTCGGCCACTGTCGGCCATTTCAGGTCACAAAAGTGTATATAGAGGAAAACTATACAGTGTATGATCATAGTATAGGTGCATATTCTAAACTTTCAGCGAGATCTCGTTGTCGGTTGGATTATACATATTGAGCTAAAAGTACCTCTTCGAAGTAGAGTACATATATATATATATATAATTAAGTAATACCTAGTCTTACAAATGGTGCATTAAGATAAATTTAATATACGAGTATAAGTAGTACGCCCTACATCAGGCGAAAAACTAGGAGAGGTTTGTACGTGCTGAGTGGAGAGCTAGGGACACCCCTAGCTCTCCACTCAGCACGTACAAACCTCTCCTAGTTTTTCGCCTGATGTAGGGTGTACTACTTATATATCAAAATTTAGCTTAATGAACCATTTGTAAGACTAGGTATTACTTAATTATATATCGTGTATATATATATATATATATATATATATACTCTACTTAGAAGAGGTACTTTTAGCTCAATATATATAATCCAACCGACAACGAGATCTCGTTGAAAGTTTAGAATATGCAACTGTACTCTGATCATACACTGTATAGTTTTCCTCTATGTACACTTTTATGACCTGAAGATGGCCCACAGTGGTCGAAACATGTCGTCAGCATAATAAAGTAGGATACAAGACAGTTGTGTTTTGACGTACCCCATCCCCTCCCTAATTTTCGCGTTTGTTTGTTTGTGGCTGTTGCCGGTCCCTTACATACAAAACTTTAATCATTTGGAAATAATTCTTAAAACTTTTTATGAAGTTAGGAGATAAAGCCAATGTAATATACTCTGATTTCTGGAGAGCTTCATCTTAAAAATTCTTGAATATGTGGCAAGGACGGAGCATATAGAAACCAATTTGGCGAAAATTATTAAACATGGCCATACACTTTCCTTACTTTTCCGTGAAAAAGATATCGTTTTGTTGTCCCAATAATCCTTTCAGCGCTAATAACACAACGTCAACAAATTTCATTTAACCACATTCTGGAAAGTTCGCTAACGAAATGTTTATTTAAAACGAACTCCCGACCCCTTTCAATCTCAGGTTCAGATGGTGTCTTGAAATAACACTGTATAAAAACAAGGCTGCAGGTTCTACTAGAAACAGTGTGCTTTTAAAGCAACGGGTGATTAATTTCGTAGACTGCATAATAAGTAATTGCAATTAATACATTAATTACAAAATAATAAGCTCGCAGGGAACAAACAAGATATTCATGGATAGTTTTAGTGTAAAACCTAATGGTAATGAGATTGCATGAAAAATCTTGACAAATATAATATTAAAATGGTTGGATATTCTAACCCCTTATCAGATATCTAGCGTGAGATCTCCAGTAGCTGATCTTTAATATTAGAAACTAATAGCAATAGTTTATGCTTAAGAATAAATAAATTGAATATTTTGGAGTATCAAGTTATTAATGCATAGGCAGTAGCAGATAGCATGAATTAAAACGCATCGACTAAAGACAAATGTAAAAAAAACCGCGGGATACTTCGATGACAGCGATTAATTTTCAGTTTCCTTAACATCAATAGTTATCGATATGAATTATTTAGTCAGTTATACTAAGTTCCACAATAAAGAGACAGGCCTCTTTCCTTTCTGAATCTGGCTAAATGTCTCTTCAGATTCACAGAATATCAGCAGAGCTCACAGGTGAAGAACCGCAGCCAACAACATTATACTTCCATCCAGAAATCAGAAGAGTTGAAACCAAATTTTATTGAAAAATTGTAATTGTTTCTAATTTAAACAAATGAATAAACACTTCGATTGCATCAACAGCCTTGTTATATTCGTCATTATTGCGAGTGAAATAGTAACAAGATAAAGGTCTTCGGTCACGTCGAAAATTGAAGTGTCCACTACAATGATTTCTGATGCTACATGACATCCGTTGTTTTTATTTGCAGAGCGAAAAAGCTACTAAAACACGAAACATTCGGTTAAAAATACTTCAATTTATTAAGGAAAGGAATTAGGATTACTGAATTCCCGCCATATGAAGGAAACAAAGTGAAGTAGAAAGTATGATTTGGGTACGCGGCTTATTTTTTTGTTCTTTATTTAATGACGATGGACGCAGATCTTTTTACACAGCTTCGTAAAACTGGATTATAGTCAATAATTAATTTCAAATAACTGAGAAGGAAGAGGGCGTGGCCGAATTTAATGTATCATTACATTTGTCTGAAGAGAATGAGAAAAACTATGAAAATCCTCAATCGGAGTATTCGTTGTCCCGGTGGCATAGATTCAAACCCGGTACTCCCCAAATACCAAATCGAAGTGCTTTCACTTGAAGCAACTTGTTCGGTGAAAGAGATGACACATGAAAGTCAATTACAGCGCAACTGCGTTGATGGCGGACTGGACGAGCGGCTGCATTTTGCTTCTCTGCAGGGTAATATCTACCATAATTACATTAAGTCCACCAATTACGAAGACTATTATATCGCCTGTGGTGCCGGGCACTTATGAAAATTGTTGTTGTTTAAAAACTTCGGTCAGCGCACATGTATTGTATTGGTTACCGTATTTGCCTGGCAAGGGAAATAACAATATCTATTAAGTATTTGAGCCAACAAATTGCAAAATCAATAATAATTAGTCAATGACGTTCCTGCTACGTATTTCGACCTCTACAAGGGCATCATTAGGCAGATATACACAAAAGCATATAAGTACAACAAATTCAGTCAAAGATATGCTTGTATAGATTTAAAATTTCCTGTACTAATATACATTTGTTTATACTTCCCTGATGATGACCCTGTAGGGGTAGAAACATGAAGGAGGAACATAAGTGACAAATGATTATTTACAACTGATTGTGTAATTTGTTGACCCAAATACTGTATAATTTATCTATTGCGCGAAATATGGACTACGTTAAATTGCAAACGTCTATCGCTTTATAATCGCAGCCAAACTGGACATCACGACACAGTTTATGCTGTGTAATTATTGCAGAACAACTCAGGCAATATATAAGGTTACGACTTTTAGAATTAAATATTGTTTTGTTTTAAAAAAAAGTTATCTGAAAACATTAACACGTTGAAGGTCAGCGTTTATCTGCTTGAATAACCTTTGCTCTTTATCGATAGCATGTATAATGTGTCACATATGAGTTTCAGAATAAATAGTATTTTTTTCCTTACACAACATTGGCAGGTTGAATATCCAAACGAGTACAAAAGTAATATGGAATACGTAAACACAACGGAAATATGATGAAAATTATATATTTAAAATATAATAACATGAATAATAATAATAATAATAATATTGAAGCTAAATTTATCGTTAAACAATCGTCTCACTGCGCTTCCTCGGTGCTTTTTTTGTTGAAAATTACAAGTCTCTGTGGTAAGATACACAACGCTTAAGCAAGGCGAAACCCCTAAGGTGTCGCAGTGAATAAATTATAAGAAGCGAAGTGGTCTTGAGCATGAAAATCACAAAAGCTTGCAAAATACGTTACCAAGAATAATAGGATAAAAGAACAAACAGAAAACGAGCAGAATTTTGAAGTCTTCTGGAATGTTACAGTGAGAAGACCGCTTAATTCTTGCGTGATTTCAGGCTCCACCGCGAATTAGATGAGAACTGCGCTCTTCTGGTATGTTACGCAGCGTACAGTGGTAATTCCTTACCGACGTTTTGGGACAAAATAGCGGTCCCGTATTAAAGGGTCAAGCTCCGAGACCCCTGAAGATGGGACCGAAAGGTTGTCCCGAAAATTCCGTAAGGATTTACTACTGTTCTCTGCGTAACATCCCAGAAGAACGCCCATCTGTAAATTGGCGATATTTCGAAGGTGCTTGTGGTTTAAATTGTATAGCCAAGCAGTGCAAGAAGAGTAAACCCAGATGATGAAGGCAAAACAGCTTTCAAAACGTTGATAACAATTTACCGGTCTGCGTAAAGTAACATAGCAGAAGACTTGAATCTTCAGTTACACAGCTGCGAAAACCTGAGGTCTCACAGAAAACTTCTTAACTTCGACTTGAAAAGGTTACAGTGTCGTATGCTGAATCTGTTTCAAATTGTCGATGCGCCCTGCAGTCATCATTTGTAGGAAGAACCAGCAAAGTCGCAGTTCCAAAAAGACCAGACCGCCAATACCTAAGAAAAGTACCGGCAAAAAAAGGTACGTACTGCAAAACAAATGTAGTTCTACGAGCGTTAAATCCGCCATTCACAATGACATGTCAGGAACATCCAACTGACACACATAAATCAGTAGTTTTAAACAAAAATTTGATAGAATTATTCTACTCATATAATTCATAATCCATGCGTTATTCGAATATATATGTATATAGTGGCGTCAAAAATGGTCACATGTGTACTACAGTTAGTTGTATACACAAATTAACTCCTACATGTTTCGGCTAAATATATAACCATCTTCAGGGTTATAAAACACAAAGGTTAGAAACATTAAAAAGTATCATATGAAATTATAAATGAGTCAGAACCAATCCATAAGTATAATTACAGTCATATGAACCAAGAGTTTAAAAGTACTTTTATATAAGTTATTCCCACAAGGCTGTGTTTATGTTGTTTGGAAGGTTTACGTAGAAATTGCAGTTAGCAGTTCACCATCCGAAAGAAACTGTCGTGTTGTCGATTGTATGTAGGGTAAACCACACCGTACTGCAGTGTATGTAGAGACTAATTTTGGTACACATGTGTGATTTCGTTTGGTGCCTTTATTTCATACACATTCCAACTATATTTTTAAAATAAGAACAAATAAACATTTACAATCTTAATTACAATATTATTATCAATATTTTCATTAAAAAACCGTAAGTCCTTTTTTTTGAGATCTCACTAACGAAAAATTTGTTGGTTGTCATTATTGCACTTACGTCTTTACATTGTTGTGAAGAATGGTTCTGATGAACCGAAACTTATAGAATTGTGTTTTATGGCCTTAAAATGTTGTGTTTGAAGTTATACTTTAAAGTACCTACTAGGAAAAAGATACTTTTAGTCGTGTAAATATTTACATATTCAATCAGAATGATACTGCGTACTCCGTGTCCTGCCATTCCCTTATATTGTGCAAGCTCTGTTACAGACAGCACCCATACACGTCATTCTACGACATTTCAACCCGACCGCATCTCTCTAGAGCAGATGATCGCTTAACGTCTTCGATCGATACGCCTTTCTTTCACTAAAAGCACCGTGGAAACTTTCTTGAAGGCACTAATGGATTTTACTATTGTTAAAAAGTGTCAAGTAACAACAGGGGACCACAAAATAAACTGAATGATAGTGGTAAGCATCCTAAAGACTAAACCTGGACGAGGGTGATATTCTTTTGTCACTAGCCAAAATAGTGATTATGTTTCGGACTGGAAGACTGAAGAATCGGGTTTCGATTTTTGGCGGGGTACAGGTATTTTTCTCCTGGTCACTGCATGATGACACGTTCTGGGAACCATTCAACCTCCTACTCCTAGAGTACGGGGTGTGGCGGGGAAGGGTGTATCCTGGAGGGTACAGTGGCCGGGGCATGCAGCTTACTACTTGTCTCAATCAAATACAGAAAATTATAAACAAATGGATTTGTGACTTCATGTCTAATAATGAATTGTAGCTTTACTAGTTAGTCTAAATGTAGGACGCCGATCCCAGTGTCAACGCGGTCTAAGGAGTGGGTCTGCGACCTCTTGCTTGTTGGAATTGCGGGTTCGAATTATGCCGGGGGCACGGACGTGTGTCTCTTTTGATTGTTGTGTGTTGACATGTAGAGGTCAAGGCATCGGGCTGACCACTCGTCCAGAGGAGTCCAACCGAGTGTGGTGTTTCTAAGTATGATCGTAAAGCCTCGATAATGAGGAGGCCCTGGCCCACTGTGGGCTGTTGTACAATGAAAATAAAATATAGGTTATCTTTACCTTTTTTATACCAAAATGTCTCATCATGTCATGTCCATGTACATTATATGCTAAGTTTTCTCTGCGTATTCTGTTACAATAACCACCTTGCTAGCGCCTAACCGAATTTCTATTGTTTTATTTGTATACCAAAACTTCTTTAACATTCTTTTAGTGACCTGTGGTAGTGTATGTGCCACCAGCTGTGACTCATAACATTGTTTTTCCAAACACACTGTAGTCATATGTCCAACATAAATCTCAGAAACAAAGAGTGTATAGTCCCTAAACGACTTTAGCTGACTGGCCTTTATAACAGACATATAACATGTCTTCTTTGAGATTGCAACTGAATATTTATCCACAAATTAGAGTGCTTTCAGTCTTCAAAAGTTTAAGCTTCATTTCGTCGTTGTTGTTCCAACTACTTCTTCCATGCGACTATTTCTACGTTATTTTTTTAATTACCATTAATCATGTGAGGCTATTTATACACTACTTTCAACCAGTTTTAAGGGTAAAGTTAAAAGTTCCCTACGAATATCTCAGTTATGTATCAAGCTAGGTATTGCTGATGGAGGAGTAGGCCCATAAATCTAGACGTTCTTAATTTTCGACATTAGCTGGAGATGTATGATTTAGCTACACAGTTGCGGTGTGTTACTTACGAGAACAGACTCAAGGTATTCATTGGATTAAAGGTTTGGGGTCCCGAAATCTGTCTGTAGGCGCAGTAAGGAAGAGGAAAAAACCGCTGCTGCCGGGAACCGAAGCCAGACCGTTCAGTCCCTCAGACAAAATAGCTTAGTCACTATACAGACTAAACTACCCAGTTTATCCTGTCAGTTATAAGTTTGTAATGTTTACGTGGTTAGCGGAAGTACACATGTTACATAATTCTTATTACATAAGTATATCACAATTCACACTTCAAAAAACGTAAAGTTTACATCATTCTTCTCGAGGTTTCATTTTTAGTGCGGGCAGATAAGACAATCACAAAATTTATGGCCTTTTAGTTATATTGGATAGGAATCATGCGAGGTTTGAGGTTCTTATAACGGTGATCACGAAGATTACGAGAAAGATACCCCAGTTTTAAGTTGCACTCATATACGAGTGTATTTTACAACAAATAGCGCAAAAAAGACCTGTCGCGCGATCGATGTTCGAACTTCCCTTATATGGTTTATCCATACTTTAAAAATCTGAAGCCCGTAGGAAGAACGTCTTTTCTAGTTTAACCTGGTATAAATTTTTCTTCGTTATCACACATATTCTATTCCATTACTCTTCTTGCCACCCATACCTTCCTAACAAGTTTAAGCGCGGTGTTCCTCGCTTGTTAGCAATGCATGCTAATTATTGCTAGAGATCCTTCAAGGTGTTCTTTGAAGACGTCATAAAATATGCTACTTTAGGAAGTCCTTAATTTTTTTTACTGAAGGATATTTTTCAGTGTTTTATCTTAGGGACACGGCTCCCTTCACTTCATGCCGGCCTGCCGTATGTTATTTCAGGATGCTTTTAATTGTGTTACTGAAGGGCATTCTTCAGTGTCTGACTTAAAGATACCAGTTAACTTAAGGATGTCCTTCGGTATGTTTCTTAATATTGTCCTTTGGTCTGTTATTTAAGAACATACTGCAATGTTACTTAATGACCTTTTCGATGTGTTACTTAAGGACGCACTTCATCCTGCTATTTTAGGATGTTTTTCAGTGTGTTACTAGAGGAAATCCGAAAATCTTTAGTCCCTTATTTTTTCCTAAAAATGTAACATTATTGAATTACTCTTTGCTCATTATTTTGTGAATAACATGCAAATGTTAATTAAAATATCGAATTGTGTTTAGCGTATAAGCAGCTTCCTGTACTACCGACAATATTTACATCTTATATCACATTATTTTATTCTCGTGTTACCTTGCTTAATTTTATGTGTTCTTACGTCACTAGGATGCAGGTGCGTATCAAATTACGTTTAATTGCACTTACATAAGAAGAATAATTTTAGAAAATTTGTATAGCGAAGAGTTTTGTAAAGATCTCATTTCCAACGAGAGGACTGACACTGTGCTGGGTACAGAGTAATTCACATGGTGTTGAAACAGTGGAATTTCTTTTCGCTTCTTTTACTTATTAAACCCCTTGCGCCGCTATACGTATTTTAAAAGTGATTGTTTTATTCATTTTATTATTCATTTTAAAGTGAAATATTGCAGGCAGCCTAAGGTATGACCTCTATGAAGAGGAAAAAGTTTAGTTTACCTTTGAGCACCAAATGACAACTATTTTGAAATTTACTATTGAAACATATCTAATGAGGACTGATATCTTCGTTCTTTACCATGAATTTACAGCAATCCCCTTAGATTTGTACAGTTTTTTCGAACAAAACAAATTATAGGGGTGCAAATATTACATAAATCGAGAGGTTCCTATACTTTTGCTAGGTAACACGCACTGACAATATACTATGGACCGGATTCTGCGAAGCATAATTAATCGACGCAAAGTGTCACTGCCCAGCAACGTGTAACCTATCACCGATCAGCTTGGTTTAGACACAGCTTCGTTATACGTAAGAAGGCCGCAAGATGTTCTAGCTTAAACTGCGGTGGAATGGATTCCATCATCAAATATTCATGAAGCTCTTGGTCGGATTGCTATTTGCTGTTCCTTTAGGTATCCAGGGGAAATGAAAACGAACGTGATGCACGGAAGCCATTAAGGCAGCTACAGCTTGACTTAAACACCAGCGGTTATAGCGAAACGTTGAATTATTCTGTTCCGTTTTTGTCACCTTCTATCGGTAAGGAAAATGGATTATATTAGATTGCGCTTCTTGGATAGATAATCATCCTAGGAATAAAACAGACTTTAGCCATAAAGAACAGCGTTAATAAAGGGAAACGTATAGTGTATAACAGTTACAGTCTTTTTAGACGAATTCGCAAAATTGCGAACTGCAACTATTCGCTTGGTCCTTGTAAATAACCAACTTGACGCACAATTTTTTTTGTATGTTTATTTCTATTCTCTACATGTTTCGGGCAGCCATGTGCCCATCATCATGAGAATTATTGTATTAATGCGACACCTGGTTTATGTCACTCTGTGTAGATGGCCGTCTGGTATGCAGGTTAGGATGAAACAGGTAGTTTGATATTCGTGTGTCCGTGCATCGTAAGTATGATTTTTTAATTACAACCAACAAGATGCAACTATTTTTGATTATTTATTTCTAAAATGCTCTGCGTGTTTCGGGCGGTTCCTCCACCCATCATCAGAAGCACATAACTGTAAACTCAGCTTCAGATATTGTCAACCAAAACTGCTGCAGGCTGGTATCGTGGCTGAGATGGAAATCAGCTCCATCTCATCGACGATACCAGCCTTTTAGAAATAAAAATAAAAAATAGTTGCATCTTGTTGGTTGTAATTAAATAAAACAGAAACACGTAGCTTTATCACAATAAAGTATATAGTTGTATTGGACGAAGATTAAGCGATTTGTTTTTGTAAGAACAGGTGAGTTCAGTACCTAATAAGAATTCGAAAATTTTTCTGCTTCCAGGTCAAGGACTGAATCGATTTGGAAACTTCATTTAGAGTATTATAAGTTTGATTCGTTATATCTATAAAACAGCAAGCTTTTTAAAGACCTATCATACGCAGTACCGACGCAGCCTTACATTTAATTGTGCTTGAGTGGCGTTTTGATTTGTTTGGACAATCCAAGTCCGTATCCACAAAAATATATTTAAAAAAATTAATCATTATTTCTTTTTTCGGCATGTAACGTCACATTCATAAAGGAAAGGGTTTCTATAAAATGCGGTACCAGCTATATAAAAAAGAACTGTTGCATCTGACTTTCAGCTGCATCAGAGAATTACACTGACAAAGTATTTTCTGCCTTCTTTAACTACCAAACTAGCGTTAATCTAACAAATTGTGCAAAGTCCTGATCATTTAAAGATGCAAATTCAGGGATTATTATTTTTTTCTCTTTAACACTACTTTTATCAACCCACACAGTATTTATATGTTTTGTTTGCACGCTTATTTTCATATCACATATTAAACCGTTGGGCTACGTAATTGTTTGTTTTAAATCAATAACATTTTATTGTGCATGTCCTCAACTTGACCATCATTCACAGTTTCTAGCCGTACTCTTCAATATATCACACGTTCGTTACCCGCATTTGCAAGTCTCTAATTGGAATATGCAAGTGTCATCTGCTAGAGTCTTTGTGCGAAATGAATAGTGACCAGGATACGAGGTGGAAGAACGCTAAATCGTGGTTCAATTCCGGGAACATGCATGAGTTCCATTTTTTTAACTCGTTCAGACCGGCTGTGGGGTCCGCCCATACATCTCTGCATGCGTGCAAGAGTCTCTTTCCGAGGATTATGGGGGGTGGCGGGTACGTCGACATAAGATTGCAATTATCCACTCCAATCCAGTGCCGAGGCGAAGAATAGGTGGAGGTGTACTTCCACTCTCACTTATATGCCTTCTCTTTGAGCACAAGAAATTTTTTGTATTTACGTTACTGAAAAACAGAACGTGAATGTGTCACCCCCACAAATTTTATGTCCAATATTACTTTATTTTGACAAAACAGCTCGAAATATAGGCAACACTAACAATAAACCAAAACCAAGAGCACAGCTTCGTATTTTACACATATACATACATTAAGATAATATTAAACTGTTTTACTTATATTAAATTTAATCAACATGTTTTAACATATACCTCTGTATATAAGTAAGTTATTTTGTAATAAGTGTCTTAATTTTCGGTTCTTAAGTGTTTCTGCAGCGTTGTGAATGTGTTTACACTTGATTTTATTTGCTTAATATCACAAATTAACCTGCTGCCCAAAGTGTTCGCTAAGTGAAGTGACAAGCTGAACCAGCCATGCACTACAGCTGCTAACGCGTTACTGAAAACCATTCATCTAGTGGTCTGCTACCCGTGAACTCCATTTACTGTATATGTATGAAGCAAATTATGATTTTGCAGTTTCAAATTCCGCAAATTCGACCTTAGGCAATTTTGCTGAGGTAAAAAATGAAATAATTTTGTTTAAAGTTGCGTAGAAATTTTTCTTGCGGAAATGAAAGAGCAATGAGACGAAGGTGGCGGAAGAATATTGCTGGGCGATAACACAAGCGGCGGGGTGGTCATGCCGCGGACGATTGGGTTCCGGTGTGCTGGTGTGTGGATTTCAACTGGACTGCCGTGTAAATACATTATTTACCCATATTTACATTTAATTCCCAATTGCAAAAAAAAACTATATTTGCGTCGGACATTCCGTAACGTAGCTGCACATAAATTTGGGAATATCTGTATTACTCCTTCCTCTTTAACTTAATTTGCATCGGTAGCCAGCTTCTCGGACTAGCGGGGTTGCAATTTAATATAACGCACGACTTTCCTTCTGCTTTAAATATGCGAAATTTATATATAAATTTAACACATGCATTATTAAATTCCTCAAACTTGAAGACATGGAGCCTTCTAAGAGTTTACATTTTCAGAGCCAGTTTCGAGCAAAATCCGCCAATTGCGTTCCTGCTTAGTCTGCACGGCCCTATTCGAACACGATTTGTTAGTTCAGACACTGACCGCTTAAAATTTAAGTAGGCAGGTAGTGCACAAATTGCACTTCGGTTCAGGACCGGATCTGGGTGCAGTGATAAAGAGAAAAATCAAAGCCTTCAAATGAAAATTAAACCCCGTCATCCATCCCTTACTAATTACGTACGCTTACATTACAAGGAATTTATTATAACCGAGAAAAATTCATCTACAGAAACACTGAGATCACTTGCGATGGTGCAAATTTAAGAAATATAGTGGAAATGGACATGTTCCGAATTTCGATTTTTTTAGACTTGCACAAGTGAGACCATACCACAGAAATTTCGGCATTTAATTCGTTTTATGTTAATTGAGAGGAAGGTACATTGCTGACTAGCTCCATGGAGCAGAGCCCTTTTCATATGTTATCAGGTCGACGGCTAGTCAAGACATTCTCCGCATTTTATAGATTCCGCAGATTTGGCACCATTATCATGAGAAGATCCCTGTTCTAATCCAGATGATCCAATTCTTCTCATAAATTAATTACACACTCCGTTAAGAATTTTTCCTTCGATACCCCAGTTGAATTAAACAAAAAAACTCCTTCAAACGGCGGACTAGTTAACTGTACAAGACTAACTTTCGATTCCTGGTACGGTAAAGGATTAATTACTTCCATTGCCTCATGCAGGCCCATTTAGTTTTCCAGGCTGGTTGCCGATGACTCTTGGCCCGAGAGTGAAGCTGCTGGATCATTAAGCTTATAATCTAAACCTATCTACTGCCGAGATTAATAGTAAGTGGAGCTTTACCTCTCTGCCTCCTTTACGCCTTTACAACGTGATGCTTGTGCTGAGTAATGGGCCTGAATTTCATTTAAAATTTACGTGTTTTGAAATAAGATAATACTTTGTAAAAGAATGGAATGACAAATGTTACCTGTTCAGCGATAAATGAAAGTAACAGGATTACTGACTAGGCAAGCGATAACACGTAACTGCAAATGAGATTCCTGATGTCGCCACACAATGTCGCTATTCGCATAACGACCACCAACGTCCATTACCAGCAATTACAAAACGATGTAGAACTAGACTCATACACGATGCGAGTAACATAGCGGTGCTAGCAAAATCAGAAGCTGAAATTATGTTCCTGTTGATAAAAGAGAGTGATACTATCGACGCATAACTGAGCTTGTTACGTGTAGCGCCTGTCGCTCATAATTAGTCTACGCTCCCAACGGAAGTGTCGGAGAAGTTGCCTATGTAGCACGGCGGTTGCTCATCGTTTCTCAGCATGCAGCATGGACTGTCTCATAATGGAATGACCTGCCTGGCGGCAGGGTGGAACGAGGTACCGGAACACAGTAATGGATTCTTGTAATTACGTTTGGTTGCCTCCGTTAAGCTTCTCATGTAGACTAGATCCTTGAACTTTTTATTATTTATTTACTTCTTTTTATTAATTGGCACATGGTGTTAAATGTACATTGCGGTAGAAATGAACAATCCAGATGATATGAAAAATGACCTATGACGACAAACATGACCACCCCGGAAATGCACATATTAACAGATTTTTTCTGTAATTTTCAGTTAATCGTCATTACTGTAACTCAAACATACTTGTATTTGACGTTCAGATGACCGTGCATCGTGACAAATTCCCATAACATAACCAACTAGATGCACCAATTTCTCAAATTTATTTTTTGAATAAAACTCTACGTGTTTCGGAAAATTCTTCTGTCCATCATCAGGAGTTTTTCACTGTACACACAGCAATGGTACATGTCATAAAGGACGGCATGTCTTGATCCTGCTCGCAAGCTGTCAACAAACTTGTATGACATACACCATTGTTGTGTTTACAGTGAAAAATTCCTGATGATGGACACAGGAATTGTCCGAAACATGTAGAGTTTTATTCAAAAATAATTTTGAGAAATTGGTGCATCTAGTTGGTTATGTTATGGGAACATATCTGTATACATAAACCCATAATCCTTATATAGTTGAAGCCACGTTTTCTCTCAACATCCACATAATTTCTTAAGCATGTACAAATGTACCTGTGAATAACATGAAGACGTACGTGCGAGTGACGATGTAGCTCGACGCATTCTTAAGGACGACGCTAGATGGACATGAAAGTCAGCTTCACGCCTCGGCCACTTCTCTCCGGCAGAATAATCCCGCTATATCCCGTGAAAGAAAAGCCGGTTGAAAAACATTATGCATTTCTTAAAAAAGAAAACTTTTTCCCACACCAGAGAATCGAACCACGGTTTCTCTGACTTCCAGTACGTAGCCTAATCATCATACCGACTGAAATTTCCACGTGACTAATTCCCGGATCCTTCAACAACTCAGTCTAAACCCATTAACCCTTTAAACGCCGAGTTAAATCCCATCTGCCCTTTCCTAGCATTATTCGGCGCTTACCATATTCTCCACGTTAACAGGTAAAGGGTTAACAGATATTTTGTCACTCGGGTCTATAATTTTTTAGGAACAGGTGTTAATAAAAATACAAAATATACGTATTTTCATGCGGAAATATGTTGTTGTAAACCGGACTTTAAATAAATTTATTTAAGGGCAATGGTGTATTTGAAATCATATATAAATGCATTTAAAAATATACTCCAAGGCATGAAAATAAATGTCTTCCAATTACATCCCTTCGGCAGAATGTAGCTTCATCCCAGAAGTTACCAGAAACGCAGAACAAGGTCCAGTGTAAACCTGAAGATGTAGCCTCCAATTACATTCAAGATAGGGAGAGGAATACTGTGACATAACAGATTGTTTCGGGCTGTCTTTCTGAACCCGATCAGTAACAGAAATGTTCAAATTGAAGGCTTATTTTAAGCGAAGTTACAAGTCCAGAAACACAAATATAACGAACCGTAAACAAATTACAACCACCTTCATGTAGTAGAATCCATCATGAGAAATGAGAAACAAACAGGCTTTCAACTAACCTAGAAATTCCCCGTATTTTATGCAAAATTAAGTTTCATTACCTTTTTCACAACAACCTGCAACTGGTCCTGAACTAGCGGAACCAATTTCGCTCCTTCTGATTTGAATTTTCTTTAAGAATACTTTCGAATATTATCTCCAAATCTATGCCTAGGTCTTTCAAGATATATCTTTTCTCCAGATTTTTCACGATACACCTCTATGCACTTTTCCAATGCCAGCCCAAATCAAACAATTGATTTCATCACTTTAGTATCTGTGCCGAGAATTGGAAACTTGTCTTCTTAGTGTAAAAATCAGTATTAAAGTATCAAACAATAGTGATACACATATCCCACTTGCTGCCGTATTAAGGAACTTCGCTTTTCGTCCACACTTCTTACTTATGCGCTCCATAAAATTCTCAAAGTGAATACTGATTTTTACCTTAACAGTATCAACTGGTTGTTGTACACGTTGAAGTGGACAGTTTTCCCGTGAGGTAGGAATTACAACAGGATTTCTCATACAATTTACATGAACGTCGGTTTAAAATGATTTCACTAATAACGCTAAAAGATTTTTTATTTGTGAAAATTTTTTTTTAAAACCCAAAGAGGACCCACTAGAAATGTGAAACCTTGAAGTCTCTTTCATTCTTCTTAAATTCCCGGATCTCACTTCTTCAGATTTTTTCTATGGTGGTAATATGACAGTTGGAATTGCTTACATTTGTGCTTGGGATATAGTTATTTGGAAAGAAGACTAAATTATCGTATATCCTGACCTATATTGCTCTTGGACTTCCGCAGTCTGTCGAGGCAAGAGACCGACGCAAAGACCGCATCCACTCAACATTCAACGCCATATATCATCACGTTTTCTGGACCCAGACTTGATATCGGAACACTTGGCTAACACATCGTAATAGCAATTTTTATGTCAGAACGGACCATAATACAATTTCCAGAAGCACTAGAAAGTACTGAAGTGTACAGTCACCGAACAACTCAACATGGGCGAAGACAGTTCTGAGTGTTAGGTGCACTCACAGAACGTTGCAAAAAGTTGGTATTAGTTTCGTCACATCGGCCTGTCGGAATTAATACACGCATGGAATCAACTCAGGTCTTATATGACGGATTTTTGTCTAAATAAACATCGAGAATTTTTACTCAAACCTGCCGAACAAATTAAAGTTTGTTTAAACTCCAACAAAAATGACAAACGCTCTACACAAGTTGATATTTATGCTAATACCTTACTGTTGACGAAATTTGTAAAGGAAATTCGGTAGAGCTAGGGAGGTCGAAGAAATAGTTAACATTTTAAACATATTGTGGAACTAGGTAGATACGATTTATATGCCAGGTGAGCAGGGTAAGAAACAGAACACACATCAGTGTCAGTTTATACGTTTATTCTTATCTTCTTACTTTGTTGCTCCGACCTACTTCTTGCGGGGCCATCGACTAGTCTGTCTGAGGATTTACATGGCATTCCTCAGACTCTCGAGCAAAAAGCGAGAATAAGACCTACAAGTAGGATGCCGTAGCTTCTTTTCACATGCGCCCCACTTAATACTAACCAAATTCTAACTATGCACAACCATAAGTTTTATTATGTGCTAATGACAAGTCCTCTGAATTAATCTATAATTACAGTGGCTAACT
>Ga0123353_10004378_pt1 | contig 18167 bp, 7 predicted proteins | sample TergutLab28metaG_3_FD_92763 | JGI IMG/M metagenome (GOLD analysis project Ga0123353, IMG submission 92763) | Labiotermes labralis P3 segment gut microbial communities from Petit-Saut dam, French Guiana - Lab288 P3 | ecosystem: Host-associated > Arthropoda: Insects > Digestive system > Gut ... | reverse complement strand
TCCACCTTCTGGATCTAACAGTACTCAACAGTTGGATTCTGTTACCTTCATGTGGGGCTAAATGTACCCACCAAGATTTCAGACTTCTTCTGGTGAGGAATTTGATCGAAGAAGCTGGAAGAAGCCAAGATTGTCCCACCCCCAGTTTGGTTGGAAGGCCAAGTGCGGCTGCAGCAAATGTTATGAGACTGGACAGCCGCCACAATCAGTATTGACCAGCAAAATCCAGCAAACTTCACTGCCGTGTTTGTTCAGCACGTGGCCAGTGAAGGGCACTGTGTACAAGTGCACCAAATGTAATGTGGGTCTGTGCATGGTGCCTTGTTTTGCTGATTACCACACAAAAACAAATTTGTAAAGCCGGTAATTACAACTAGCGCGTGTGTGTGTATGGTGACTGAAGAGCGACCCAAGGTGCCAAGGAACCTCTGCAGCAGCCAAAATTATTTGAGTAATAAAATATTTACACTACATTTTATATACTGCATGCAACAGAGAGGCCTAAATTTATTACAAAAATATGTGAACATTTTTTACCGAATTGATCAATTCATAAACACACTGGGAAATTTTATTTCTTTACATTTGGAGGAAAAGTCTATAAGATATGATTTTTTTTCTAGGAGTAAGCGGTGAAAATTAAAATCCCACTCTAAAAATCTCGGCACGGTGGCACTGTGTGGGGCGATTTAAATCCGGCGTTAAAGGGTTACCCTGCATACTTGGGAGAGAAAAACACTTTCCATGAGTCACTCTCATAAAAAAAAAACTGGTAGGAAATGTTCACAGCCTTTACGTTTCTTCTGCAAGTCTATGTCTCTATGCACATCAAAACAAATGATGAAGGGCAGTATTACCTCATGCCAAGACCCTCATGTATGAGATATTCTAAATGAGGATCCAACAATTACAGGATATAACTGTAACAGTATTAACATATATAAAACAAGCATGATGGGGTTAAGTGACTGACTTCACTGTACAAAGTGAAAGACATATCTATCAATCCTCTGAAAATTCACTATGCTTACATCAGAGTTACATATAGTTTCAAACCAATGTCCAGAGTGATCCACAATACCTTCACACTAAATGAAATAAAAAATATGAAAATTATTTTTATATATGTATCCTAACTACAGACAAGGCAGTTTTATAATGTTTCAGTACTAAATCAAGAGCAGAATAAAATAAACAGCAAATGAAACGGAATCTAAAATCAAAGAAAGAATCTCCAACAAACTTGTAGGAGATGTACTATTACTGCAAATGCTTCACACGCATACAGAACAAAGTGTACCACAGCAGTACCAAACATATCATCATATGGCTATGGAACTAACCCCATCTCATACTGGCGACAACATGCTTCACGAAAATCCGTCACAGGACTCAATTCTGCATACACTGGTCTTCCACCAAACCACCGATTGTTCAGATCAGATACCGCTTTCTCTGCATCTTCCTCACGACGAAACTGTGAAAAATAAAAATTAATTACACAAATTGCACACTATGCAATATTACAAAACAGACAGACAGACAGACAGACTTACCTTAATATAGACATTGCCCACTAAGTGATCTCCCAAATTGTCACACACATTCATCTCCTCAATCTCCCCATACTGAAACAGAAACAAAAGGGGTCATTAGAACTTCACTGCAGGAGTGCAAATCAATACAAAAAATATGTTACATATATACTTTACAAGAACCAGGCTTCACTTGTGGGCATGTGCAGCATACTAGTGCCTCTGTTATGGAAGATGGTAAGGCAAAATTGTTGATGTGCCTGCTTAAACACCACAGACTGCAGACATGCAAAGAAGACATGAAGGTACAGATCCACACATTCTTTACCACAGCACTGAATGGGAGAGGTCAGATTCACACCCCAGCCACTTAAAAACCTGCAGAAAGAGCTTCTGGTACCTAACAGATAAGATGCTGAGTGGGCCTCAAAGTCAGTACAGACATGGTGGAAAAGAGAAAATCCTGATCCCTGCCATGAATCAAAACCTAGCCATCTAAATGACAGCTAATCACTACAGTTACAGAACAATCCCACTGCATCCTCTTCATAAAATATAATAATGCAGCTATGAACACTAGGGACAATGTGACTGCTAATAAAGAGGAGTGGGAAAGGATAGTAGTGGGACGCAGCAACATTCAAGTCTGAAAAGGTTGCAGAATTATAGTAGGCAATACATAACACAGGTGATTGGAATTTATGAAAAGATGAGACTGATGTAAACTGAAAATTATTAACCAATACAAACAACGTTTGGAGATGCAACAATGAGCCATTTATAAATTCATGTGCACTTGCACTGTATGTCAAGTAATGAGAAGCATTCAGACCACTCTTCAACAAGTAGCATCTATTAATTAGTAGCTCAGGTGCATGAAATGGTAGAAAATGAAAAAAGGGGACTGTGTGAAATTGTTTAAGGGTTAGGACTTTGTTGCAGATACTTCAAGAGGTTTTAGAATGAGGCAAGTCTCAGTCAAGTTCAATTCAAAACTGATGACAAAATGGAGGGAAGATTACTTTCTTGTGACTCATAACTTTCCTGCAGATGCAGAAACCAATTAAAACTTCTTCAAAATATCACAATGGATTTTCCATGGCCAAAACAACAGCATTAAGTATGTAACAAAACCAAAGTGATACTCATTTACTAAGAGAGAGAGATGTTCCATAAAGTCAGACAATTATGTAGACTACTTACTAGCAATGACATGTCTGCATGGTGCAATCTTTGAAAAACAAACGGAAAAACTGGAATCCAGCGAGTATCAAAGTCATCATGGCAATGTCCATTATGCCCACACTGTGCCCACATTTTGCTAACACAAAATTTCACAGGCACAAAAGCATCTTTACTCACCAGATATGGTTGGTTCACTAAAAAAATTGTTGTTCCATACACTCTGAAGGCAAATAACCTAATTATGGGGAAATAAATAAAAATAATACAACGAAGCAGATAACAACTATTCCAAAACATGGCATTTCAAAGCTGCTTCCTGCACAGGCAGGTACACAGGAACAAGTCCACACATGCTGAAGGAGACTACAGACTTTACACTACTTCAATAGAAGTTAAAAAAATGGAAATAATAACATTTTTGAAACAGGCACTCAACTGGTCCTTGCAGGAATAAAAGTGCAATGCGATGAAGGTGGTGGAAAAATAGTGCTCAGCAAAAACACAGGCAGCATGACTGTCATGCTGTGGCCAATCAGGTTCCAGGGTTGGAGTTTGGATTTCAAACAGATTCCCTTGCATATACAGGGTGGGCCAGAAGTAGGTAAGCAGTAGGTATAGAGTAATTAACTATATACTGTATACCTACTTTTGGCTCACCCTGTACATACATAGCTGACCACATGTATATTCAATTCTGGCTTGCACAAAATTCAAGGTGCACCAGACCTTCCAAAAAATATCTATTTCATATTCTGGGGAGTGTATACAATTTGAAAGGGATTTGCCTCAGTTTTCATAAATTCAGTTTCAACAGCTTCTGATTAGGCCCTGCATGTGCATGACAGATTCAGAGACAAATACTGACAATACAATGCCTTATTAACTTAAATTAATATGGAAGCCTCATTATTCTCCAGAAATCTACCTCTTTCTCAAAAACTGTTACTTTTAAGATTCCAACTAAATTCTGACATTTGTGACAGATGCATACAAGGTGGGCAACATACCTGTTAACAACATAATTTTTACATCTGTGGTAAGAAGGGTTACTACCAGTTTCTGTACTTACCACCACTTCATGGGACTGATGAAATTAACACAGCCCCCAACATCTGAATCAGATTTCATAACAGTATAACAAATACAGCAAAACAATGAAACATCACTAGTGATATTTATGTTTCTGAACCTAAAACTCTCATGCATTTCATATTTCACCCATAAACTTCAAGTGATGCACCTACAAGCAATGACTTTTCTTTCTTGTTATACGAAATGGCAGACAGTTTTTCTTTAAGAAAGGCTAAAAAATTAGTCATAATTTAATTCACCACACAGGACCCAAAATAAAATATGCCAAGTAATGTTAATGCAGAACCCTAAAACCAGATTGCAACTGACCTGAAGCTGAAACAAAGATAAGGCAGAGATGTGATTTGGATCTAGAGATGAATGACTCCTTACAGGCACACAAACAACCTACAAAAGAAATTACTAAGAGTGGACCTGAGTCATTACTGTGATTACCTTATCTTCACACTCCACAAAAACATCTTCAAAGAAGTTGTCGTAATGCTCCTGCATCTCTTCATCGGACACATTTGCGACCACTGAAATTAGAGAATTATTAACACACTCCCGACCGCGAATGAAGTCTTATGAAATGTTTTCTGTCTACATTTTAATGCATGTCAGTCTTCAATGGATCTCAGAGTTCATTCAACCATGACAGCATGGTGTGGCACTACTCAAAACCTTTGACCTCTGGTGGTTCCAAGCAAGGTATTTTTTTCATCTACCTGGAATTAGCTTCCAAGGACAAAATACCCATAGAACAGTGACAAATACTAAATATGATGTGAGCAAAAAAGTCAAACAACTTAAAACAGGATCTAAACATGGTGTACATCCAAAATTTCCAAGCGTGGAATAAGGATGATACAAAAAATATATATATATATTGAAACTGGCCAGTCTTGGATGGAAGACTTCTGGCATGACAGTCCAGTGCTTTACCAGTTATCCACCAGATCTCCAACTAAACAGAACATTTTTACAAACATTTTGTTTTTAGATGCATGTTGGCCAGAAACTAGGCCAGGATAACCACTCCAAAAGAAAGGTACAAAGCAGTAGGCTCTTAACGCAAAAATTTGGTAAACAGAAAATGAAAAATCTGAGAGATGACATGCAAGTGCATTTTCAAACACTGCAGAAGCAACCAATTTCTGACAAATGTCTACATAAGTCAGTCTGATGAAAACCTAAAAGTTTTACAATGGAAAATGTTTAGAATATTTTGAATTCCAAATCATGAGATTATAATCATTAATTTCATTTAACTATTACTTCTCGCAAAAAGCGACCGGTCTGCAGGGTTATCACTTAAAAGTACTACCCAGTCGGGAATGTGTTAAGTTACAAAGGCTGATTTTGTTTATCTCAATTAAGATTAATTTATACACTACTGTTGTATCAGGTTGAAAGTTGAATATTCCTTGGCACACACTTGCAACAAAGCATAATGGCACACTAGCCTAATAACTACCAAGCAATGAACCAAGCAACCAACGAACTCCACGAGAAGAGCACTTCTTGAGAAGCTAGTCAAGATTTCTCTGCGTTTTATGGAACCCAGAAGTTCATCACCGTAATCACAAGAGCCCATCATGTGTACCTATCCTCAGCCAGATCAATCCAGGCTACGCCCCTAACTCCCACTACTTTAAAATCCATTTAAATAATATCCTCCCCTCTATGCCTAGATGGAAGGACAATATTAAAACAAATACTAGCATATCATACAATGGAAACAGAATTAAAAGACAGGATTTTTTAATTTTATATTCATGGGTCCGTGCATCATGAATCAAGATGCAACTGTATTCAGTTTATTACATATCTGTAGACAGCTCTACATGTTTTGGGTGTTGACACCCTTCATCAGGAGCTTGTACAACTGTACTTACCGGTCAACTGGGTCTACTACCATCTGCTCTCGTTGAGAGCGGATGGTAATAGACCCAGATGACCAGTGCCAAAAGCTGTAATTACAGTTGTACGAGCTCCTGATGATGGGTGTCAACACCCAAAACATGTAGAGCTGGCTACAGATCTGTAATAAACTGAATACAGGTGCATCTCATTGGAAAGGAATATTGAAATTTATTATGCACAAATAAAGAAAGACTAAACAACAATATTCCAGAAATAGTAATGCCACCGGAACTTGCCCCCTAGGACATGTTGAGCCCTGTCCACTTCTGACATGATTACAAGAAGTACTGCTTTTGAGGACTGTGACAACAAGCTAAATAAAAGCCTAAAAATAGCTTCACTTTGCTTGACTATAACAATCAACTATCCAACAAACTATGAACGCAAGTTCAGCATGGCCAGTCTGTTCTTAAACAAGTCCTGAAATCACCATATTCTTATTCTTACTCACACATTACAACAAAATTCAAAGAAATTCACTTGTAACTTTCAAGCTAGAAATCAAGTTTTGGAGCAAAGATTCAACTTACAGTGAGAGCCATCAGCTGATTTTGCAGAATTCTGTGGATTCACATACAAGTTCTGAAGAAGAACAGTCTACAAGAAAACAAACAGATCATTAAATATATTACAATACAGGATATACCTCTCAGTTTCAAATAAAGCACAAAAAATCTCATACAGAACACACAGAATATTGGCACTTTAAGCATATCTGTTAAGGGAAAAACCCAGAATTAGCACATAATCAGGGTTACAATAATAGTTAACTGTTTAAAATTCTTCATTCAGGACTTCAAAATATTTCCACTGCTGCAACAGAACATTTACGTGCTGCTATGATTTTGCACCTGATTTAAAAAAAATATATATATATATAAATAAATAAATAAAAAACAACAAAAAAACTGCATGTGGATTGGAAACAAAGTGACAGCAACTGAAGTAACTGTTGTCAGCACAAACTTTCTTCATTAAAATGAAATCTAAAATCCTAACCATCATGGATAATGTTTTTTACCTTCACTTAACGGCAGCATAACTTGAGTTTCAGTCACTGTAATGAAACACAAAACCTGAACTTTATGTATGCTGCCAATCATAACTGACATATTTATCATTAATATGCAGACTCAAGGCCTAACCTTGAAGGATGACATTCATTAATCTATGTTGGCAGCTGTGACTTCAGTGTCCATTAACTGTTGTTTCTGTCAACACTGATGCAATGAACAGTAAATTAATCAAGAATGATTAAAAAGAAGGGCAGAACATGGCACCATATGGCAGTGAATGAGGAACTGTAAGCAGGGGTAACATTACTTTCATTCTGCTGCTACATGTCTGTACTACCTAATGGTGGTGATGCTTAAACGTAGCTCACTCATATAATGATGGTCATACTCAGGGATTTTAAACTGCCACTGACTACAGAGTTCCTGTACCAAACTATGCAAGCTTCCACTAGTCTTCAACAGTGATCAACCTACATCAACTGTGACAACTTCAATAATCTTTTCGGTACAGATATTTGCTGCAAATGAAAACAGATGCAGTGGCAATAATAGTATACATGGCACACTATAACAGGCAATTCTTCCACCATTAACCTTTTGGCGCCGGAATTATTTTTTAAATTTTAGCATACCCTCTATATAAAATGTGAGTAATACAGGAACCAAATATGTTAGAATTATGAAACAAACTGCATTTTGAAGAGTAAAAAACGGAGCGTGTATACCATGTTTAAAATATTCAGTACCTATATTGGTTGAATAAATATATAAAATTCAACTTTAGAGGTTAGTGGTGCGGTATGAACACTATAGTTGACATTAGGCGTCAAAAGGTTAATAGTATACAAACTCATATTTATATACACACACATAAACACACACAGACTCACAGGGTCATCATCTTGTTCACAAGAGCCCCACCACCTGTCCACTCACTCCCAAACTTCTTCTTCCAAGCTCCATTTTAATATTATCCCCTATTTACATCTATGTCTTCTAAAGGCTAATTCACACATAGCATGCCGTGCCACTAAGGGTTTAGATTGTGTCTTTCCCATTTAATTTAAACAGTGTGGCCATGTTTGATTCACACTTGCCATGCCATGCCCTTGCTGTTCTGAAAGTGACTTCTTAAGGTCACGGCACAGCCCGGCATGGGATGTGTGAATTAACATCCACTGTCAAGAGACAGCATGTGGGTGACCGGCCCGCATTCAGCTTCTTCTGGCTACCACGTGGATTTCCACAAAGGTTGTTATCAGAAGCATATCAATCTCAGATGCAGGTGGCCAGTGTGTTAAACTGCTGGACTTAGGAGTTCAGATATTTCTGGCTACCACATGGACTTTCACAAAGGACACGGCACTGTCAGAGCAGGGCATTGGCACAGCATGATGTGTGAATTAATGCAGCATGGCATGGCTGGGGAACAGTGTGGGAACGGAATGGGTGTGGAATGCTATGTGTGAATTAGCCTTAAGTGGTATCTGTCCCTCATCTCTTTCCACCAAAATGCTAACCACAGGAGTTACATTACCAAATACTGAAATTGTGCCTGCTGTCAAAACTCAAGCAAGCACAAGTACATAAACAGGTTTTGTCAGAAAACCTAAAGGGGCTTGACAAGTTAGGAAGCCTAGGTACAGATGGGAGAATATAAACCGTATATAAACAGAAAGGACTCAGACTGGATTCAAGTGGCCATTATAACCCTGCCTCAGGAAGTGTGAATCATTTGGTCTGGAAGCCACATTCTTCCTGTGTATGCAAATTAAAACCACAGGCACATAAACCGAATACTATAGTTGGCATAAATAACCATATATACCACAAAAACCATGAACAGTTAAAATCCAGTCAATGACAGACTGATATATGTAAATTGTACACTAACCTGGCTGAAAGTTGGCTTATTGTGAATTCGTGAACAACGATCTCCATGTCTGCAAGCACCTATCTTGAAGTAGAAGGAGCAGTTTACTCTGTAAACATCATAGATTCCTTCAATTCACTGAACTCTGTATCTTCCATACAAAATTACCTATTTAAAGACATGTGGCCAATATGCGACTGCATTTATACCCCTGAATAAAAAACCTCCACCACCATCGATTAAATGTGCGTCACGGTAATTCTAATTCGCCCTAATAAGCATAATTAAAAAATAACAATGCTACCGAACAAGGCCTGACAACTACAGTGCATTAGGTCTACATGCAGTTTCTCCACTTCCATAAAAAACATTTCCTATTCTAATAATATTTGTGCTTCTTTTCAGTGTGTTTGGACCCAACTACATTCAGTGTTTCCAAGGAAAAACGTTAATTGTGTACTTATTAAACGCTTCTTGTTACTCAAATTCACAGTTTGAACATGCAAAAATGGCGTCTCAAAGATGTGTAAAAGCAAGCATGTCACTTCATCATTGCTTTAAAAATAAAATAACTCACTTGTCTTTTTCGGTACCGAAAATTGAAGCCAAATATTCTGCCATTTTGCAACAACGAAAGCCCTACAAACCGCACGAATATACGTAGCGGTTACTGCACAATAACAAGCCCTTCCACCCTACTACCGCCGGCTTTCTTAACTCATCCGTGGCCACTGATCACATATGGCGGTCATGTGTGTAGTATGATCTCATCCATAGTCCAGCGTGTATAATTCCTATCCACGGGAGCGTACCTTATAAACACGGAACCGATGGTGTAAATTACGTCTGTGACCTGCATATCCTGTTCCGGTATAAGTGCCAAAGGTGGTTCTGCGGCACAGATCATATCTGCGGGAAGTGCTGTGACTGTATTTTTAAGTAGTCTGTCGAAGATTGAAGTTCCAATTAAGTTAATTGATGACCGTTGATGATATTGTGAATCGAAGTACGGTCATCTAACTAAGCTTTTTTGATGATTTTCTTTAAAAATCCCCAAATAATTTTATAAATTGAGTAACTACGAAGAATGTCGCTGTTCACTGAACATCTTCAGTTCGACCTCAAACAGTAGTACCAATAAAAACGGCAATGCAGACTCAGGAATTACAGTTCGAAAGCATATTACAGAATTCTCCAATTAATGCGTTTAAAGAGGTGAGTAAAAATGTTACGTTTTAAAACGCCCGTGCACTCGGTATGTTTCACATAGCATTTCATCTACGAAGTGCTAACATAAACTATTATATTTTCAAAACAGTACATCACAGTTGTTGCAGTCAGTCTTTAGACATTCCCTATTAAGTTCGGCTGCTGTTGTAAACAAGATGTGATATTTAAGTGGACGGTCCATAGGGGCGTTTGAAATTCGGCCCAGCAAAGACGCTTGTAAACTTTAGGCGACCTAGGCTAGTTCAGCGATTACACAGAGTCACATAATAAAAAGACCATATAAGTGAACACTATTGTGTACACTTGGTTAAAATAACAATAGTCAGATGTACCTCACAATGTGAATTTAGGAATTCGGCTAATTCAAACAAAGTATCCAGCTCAGCATAGGTCTGGACAGACTTGTATTCAGGACATACCAGATTCACTTGCTTTGCCATTGCCCTTTATTGTGATTTGCCATATGTGAATGCTGGCACAACACTTTGAAATGAATTAACTACTTGCTTCCTTGTGTATGTTTCATAAATGTCTGCCTTCCTAAATCATCTGACACGCATTTCAGATAGTCACAGTAACAAATAAAAAAAAATCATGCATCTGAGGACTGTTCAGATAAGGTATAAGTCTCTACCCAACTTGCAACCAATATAATTATGCTGTCATGAATGAGAACAGATTTGAATTTTGGAAACAACTTTTTCAAAATCTGAACACACCAGAAGACCTGAAAGTGTCTTACAGCTGTTGCAACTAGGAAATGTTAGTTTAAGCTTGCTATGCAGATTCAGCGCATGTCAGTCATACTATCCCACATGTCCATATATGGTGGCCTACAGCCTGACCGACCCACTGAATTTCCTTATACTTGTCTTCGAATATGACCATATTCGGTCAGGTATGCTGATAAACGCACTTTCCTCTCTATAAAACCCCCCCTGGCAGTTACAGTAATATAACTTTCAGAACATCTTTCGTCTGGCACGATACTTGACACTTTACTTACCGGCAAAGCACGTACTTACGAGAAGAAGATTAAACAGTATATGGCATTGTTATACAAGTGACTGTTAAAGTAACTGAGAGATGCAGAGAATGTATCACAGCATACTCCTAATACAAGGTAAGCTTTAATAATTGTGTCATAATTAACTTAAATTTGATTACTAAAGTCAGTTGAGTCCAAATTCCATTCAGAATTCTAAATTACAAACCCTCTGACTTTATAGAGAGGCAAGAATGTTAATCCGAACACCTCTAGTACAAACAATTCCTTTGTAACTCATTTATGTGAAATTATAGATTAGTGTTAGTGTTGTAGAATATAGACTTAGACAAAGACGTCTCTGGTATCGTTTATTACTGAAACTCCATAGTAACTCATGACTATTTTTGCCTCAAAATAGGCTGGTGGCAGCATTAAACCTATCCTAGATTAAATTCTAGGCTCAGAGGACTTAGTGCCTCAACCCTCTCAGTGTCTACCCAGGCATAGATTGGTGGAAGTCAGGTCCCATAACCCTGGTATTCACGACAGTGCCTACACACATATATGCACACACACGTGCACATACTGTGTGCGTTAATCTGTGCTTGACGTGAAAGTAAACCTCTGCTGTAAACAGTCATCTTAAATATTATGTTAGAGCACGTTTGAAACGTGATGGCACATGCACAGAAACCAGATTTAGTCTTTCGGCGAAACGGACGAGTCCATTTAAATCGGTGGGGCGTCAGTTCAGTCGACTGCTGGCAGCCGAGGTGTGCGCATCAGCGGTAGTAATGCTGGATACATCATGTTCTGAGGTAGAGCGCAAAACTACTGGCTACCCATTCCACTCGCATGTTTCCTCTTCACTCCCCCTACCGTGCATCACCGTGTTCCATCAGGTTTCAGCTGAACTCTACATATAGTTAACTGTTTGACCCTGAATTGTACTAAGACTCATGAAGATGGCATGCTGCTCTTTTCCAGTGTCTGCATTCATGTATTAATGACATCTGTGGCAGGAAAAGTGACTCATATGAAAACTTCAAGTCAGTAACAAACTGGACTAGTGAAGAGTACAGAGTTGTAACAAGAGGTATAAAACAGCTGTTCATAGAAGCTGTTGTTAATCAACTCAGCAGAAATGAGGTATACCTGTATTTGCCTTCTTAAACCATAAAACATGATACTTTGTATTCATGAACTTCTGTCACTTGTACATGCATTTTAATTTTTACAACTGTACTTTCAGGTAATAGCTAAAGTTCCTGAACTTGATACAGATCACCAGGAGATTATAATTGAGTGTCTTGCAGTACGACAAGGTGACATACAAAATACCTTGTTACAAGAGAAATGTGCAGTCTCTGGTCCCACATTACAAGATTTCGACTGGAAAATCAAGGCATGTGAAATACATTTCACAAGAAGAGTATATTTATTTCAATAACATTGCCAACCAAATTCTCTGGTAATATAATCCAACGTTCAAGGCAAGTGCCACTGTATTCAATCTTGAGGTAGGTAATTTCAAGTCCCCTTTTCACAACCTATTTCTCAGAGATAACTCCATGGCCATGCAAGGGTTATGTTGATGGCCCCTCTGCTTAAAGGCCTGGGTTTTGATCCTGACCCAGCTCATGTAGGATTCATGGTAGACAGTGGCACTAGGAAAAGATATTCCATCCAGGATTTCACTTTTCACATATTAGCATCATTTAACCAATGCTCCAAATTCATTCACTACCACAGACACCATACAGTCTCATTAAACAACAGAATCATTAAATAAACACTCCTCACCCTCCTACATCATCTTTGCAATGGTTGCCTGATGAATATTCTCTTATAATTGTTTACCAAAGCTGAGTCATGCATTCATAATGCTGTAATTCCTTTTACTGTTATCCTACCAACATTGTGTAATGAATAAATTTAAACATATTGCTCTAATCACATATTTTACAGGCATGTAGAACCATCATGAAATGAACATGATTTCATGGATTCATGAATATTACTCATGGTACAGTGCTGGAAATGAACTATGTTACTGAACTAAATAAAAGCACTTATACAGTGATGACAATTAAAATCAAATGTTCTAAAAGCATGTCACTTTTTAGCTACCACTCTGATATTGTAAGTTTAATTTACAAAACCTGTAATACTTATGTGTATGATTTCAAAAATACATGTATCACAATTTCTTTGCTAAGAAACACTCTTAACATCATATCAGCAAATGCTCTGCATTTCCCACCCATATCAGATGTGTAATCAGGTTTAATTCAATGACCACAAAAAGCCCACATCAGGACAAACAATTTGCTAGCCACGCTCATATGTGTGTCACGATTGAGTTTGTTTCATGTGAGAAATTGTTTTTCTTTCAAACAGTGGATGATGGGAAGTAGCAAACTGTCGTCACTGCGAGAACCACTTCTGTCTTTGGACTTCCATCTACGTGAAGCAAAGAACATGATGGCTGAGAAATCTGACATTAAACACAAGACTGTGAGTTTGGAACTGGACAAGAATGAACTAAATAAAGTGATTGCAGTACTGGAGAAATCACAAGAGGCTGTACATAATTGGCACACTTAAAAAATAAAGTTTCTGCATATTCTTAGTTGCTAATTTACTCAAATATAATAATTTACAAAGTAGCATGAATAATTTTATACAGATGTATTCATTACAGAAGTTATTATTGAATTATAAATTACACACATTCACCTGTCTGGAACAGATTCTAATGTTAATCTCCGACCAACTTGGACCAACATTCAAGAAGTAACTTTTTGACTCAATACAAGAGTAAGTCCAACAGTTTTTAAGTCTGTCGCAATATATTTGATTTGTCCCGGATGATGTCTCAATTAACCACATTATGCACAGGAAAAATCTCCTGTGAGAAGCTGGTTAAGAAATTCCCAGTCTTTTGCAGAACCCAGAATTAATTAGTAATTTCAAAACAGTTTTATGGCTCTTACACTGCATTTTTCAGCAACATTATGGCAATATTTACAACAGCAAGTCTTTAAAATTTGAACAAAAATTGAGGAATCAATTGCTCACCATGCATCACGTACTTCATTCACACTTTGCCCCAAAATAAGGGCAGCAGAGCTGAAAAACACATTGTACTTCAACTGTATGGTCCCACTTTGAACATTATCCAAGGCTCATAAAAGGGAACTTTAGGATTTCACACACTCACAGGTAAGCACTGTAAATATGCTTACCACTTGAAAACAGAAGGGCTTAGATCTCTTGAAATGCCTGCAAACCAGCCCAGTAAAACATAATATTTTCCAGACATACAAAACAAGACTTAACAGGCAGCCTGAAGCCCATACAAGTTCTTTACAATGAGGGTACAGAGTAAAACATGAAATGACTGCATATTTAATACACATAAATTCCAAACAGCAATGAAGGTGATTGATGGCTGTGAGTAGCAAGTACTGTAAGGACTTAACATAAGTTCACATCTTACCAATTTACATCCTTTCAATTTCACATAAGCCACCGTCAAATTAAAAAAAGCCTACTGTTTGGTGATCAGGTATGTGATATCACCAGCCATGAAATAATGAAATAAAACAGAAACATGGGATAGACTGCCAAAGCTTTCCTGCCAGGGGGTTGACTATCTCCAAGAAACACCATTGAGGCTAGAAAAAAAAACAATTAAGTCAGTGAGATTTACAGTTCTCATGGTGACTACAAAATTACTGTCTTGTTGGTTGTAACACAGTGTAGTTTTGTAGCTAGTTACCAATGGAAGTAGCCAGTATCTCCTGTATCAAAGGAGATTGGAAATACCTGCCACTTCCATCTAAAAGATCTTAACATCCCAAACATCTGCAATCAACAGAATTAATTAAACTCCAAAAATAAAAGTTACATTTACTCTTTCCAAGACTGCACTCTGACTGCTTCACACTTGGAAGGTGACTGAACTCCACAATAGAATCCCACTTGTGTAGTTATTATTCATCTACCTTCTATAGAACCTTAAGGCTTTTAAACATATTCACAAAAGTCCACACCTTCAGTCTCTTCCCATGGAACATTTTAATATTATCCTCCCACCTATACCTAAGTCTCTGATTTTCTCTCCTATTCCCTTCATATTAGCAAACTAATATCTGTATGCATTCTTCAATTATCTGTTGCACAGTATAGGTCCAACCCGTCTCATTCTTCTTGACTAAATTACTGAAAATAAGAGGTGAAAGGTACTCTGCACTTCATTTCTCTCAGTCCAAATATCCTTCTTAATGTTTTTGTCCTAAACCACATTCAACTACATCCTTCACTCAGAGTGTGACAGATTAAGTTTCACAAAAATGAATGGGCAGAAATTGTCTTCTATCTAGTGGTCTCCCCGTCTCTAAATGTGGTTGCAATAAAATTTAACAAGCTTTCGTAATACAAAATCTAGTCTGTTGCAACTGCACAGTTAAGAATGTAATTACAGTAGAATCCTTTAATTCTAGCAAGAGAAATTATTAGTGAAATACCTTCAAATGTTTAAGCTGGGATAGCACAGTCAGAATTGTGACTACACTATGTGTTAGACAGACTAGGATTTAATTTCCAGCAGGGGCAAAAGATTTTTCGCTTCTCTGAAGTAGCTCCCAGTCTCACCCAGCCTCCTATTTAATGGGTACTGGAGATTCTATACATGAAACTGACTGCTCATCTCTGTCTGGTGCTGAGATTAAGAATGACTGGTGACACATCTCTACTCTATATGCCTTTATTGCATGCATACAGCCATTTTTTAAAACCAGTACACAATGGAGAGAGAAATTTTCAAAATCACTGTGCTACAATTTCTGCTGTCTCCATGCTGAATAACTTACTACCCATATTTATATTTATTACATATCTCCTTTGTTGACTGCATACACTTACCAAATGTCGCCCAACCAAATCCCACCATGGTTACTATGAACCGGATTACAAAAAGTAATAGTGACTGTTTCATCAGCAGAATTATTCTACAGACAATAAGTGCAATTGTTGTAGGAAGTAGACAGTATCCAAGAACACATACACTCTGGAAAAATGATCTGAAATAATGAGAAAGAATTTCCACAGTAATGCAACACTTCTGATACCATACTCTGGCAGTCTGCTTTGGTGAGGATAAGTGAAGGTAATTCTTTACCATTTTCTTTGTGTATGTAAATAGAGCATTTACTGGTTATATCTGATTATTATGAATGGCCACTTTATAGATCAAATTTCAAAAGATACATTCCAATCACATCACTGTTTATGGCACTGGATTTTTTGTTGCAAGCATCCAAAAATTAAGTACAGCACACCGGTAAGAATAATATATCCAACATTATTCATGTTAACAGCAAATCCCATGTGACTGATCAGCCATCCTCCAACCTACTGCTGTGCTCAATGAGACATTCTCCTATATGTAATTCTTATACACAAAGCTCACAACATAACATTCAGACTGGTACTGAGAATGTGCTTCTTTCAACTTACATATTTCCCCCCAGAAGCTTGGAATTAAGAGTTACTATCATGGAACCAATCCACACAATCACAAAAACTTCAGCAAATTCTGGTCCTCCATCATTAGAATTGTCAGCAACATCTGCAGAGCCTTGCAGAACCCTGTAAGAATACAGCATCCACATTTTCTACAAACAAAAGCCTTAACTCCCAACTACAATCAATATTAAAAGCATTACCAATTGTCATTTTACATTAGTTTTCAGGATTAAACTGGAAAGGTTGAACGCTGCAGGTACTAACAGCAATAGTGGAGTATTTATAACATGTTGCACTGTACAAATTTCACGTCTAGTTATTACCATCACACCAAACACTTTGTCACACCCATGTTTAACTTTCCTGAAGAACGAGTACCATTACAAACCTCTATATAATTTTTAAAAATAAAGACAAGACATATATTGCTACTTTTTCCCCAGCTCCCTTCTTCAGTGACAAATCCAAACTAAACAACTGTCACAAGCATAATGTGTGTTCCATCTAAACACAACCTTATTATTACAAATTAAAATTAAAAGAACCTACGTGTTTTAGCTAGCTAGGTAGTCATCATCAGGCTGAATACAAAGAATATGAGAGGGGAATAATTACCATTGCAATTACTGATTTGAGATCTCAAATTTAAAAATGTATTCTTACTTACTTTACTCCATGGAGAAGAGACCTTCTTCATAAGAAAAAAGGTTCCCAGTTAGTCAAGAAATTCCCTGCATTTTATAAAACTCAACGGTTTATTACTGAGTTTACAGGTGCCTGCCACCTGCCCCTATCCTGAGTCAGATCAATCAAGCCCATGCTCTGCCATCCCACTTCCTGAAGATCCATCTTAATATACTCATTCCATCTACTCCTGGGTCTTCCAAGTGGTCTCTTTCCCTAAGGTTTCCTCACCCAAACCCTGTATGGACCTATCCTCTCCCCCATACATGTTGCATGCCCCAAACATCCCATTCTTCTTGATTTGATCACCCGAATAATATTTGGTGAGTACAGATCAGTAAGCTCCTCATTATGCTGAAAATTTTCTTGCTGTACTCATAGTGAAAGGCTATATTATTTACATACACTTTCTTGCAGTGTGACCCCCAAAAAAAATCGCTAGAACTTAAAATGGGTCACTTATTCACGAAAGACTATAGCTAATACCTTCAAAGAATTATTAGCTGTGTGGGCATCAGCACTATCCTGCATAAAATGGAAATACAGTTTTTTTTTCAGACAGCCAAATCAAAAAAGTATGCCAAAATAAATCACTGGGAACTTAAAAGTTTCACTTAAAAAATTGCAATATTATATCCTAGTTACTAACTGCACACCAAACTATGACTTTCACAATGTGTAAAGGAAATTCAAGAATGCTCCAAGGACAGTCGGTACTAACTTTATATTATACACCTTCACAATAAAATGTTAAGTTCTGAGTCATAATGAGGAACACACATTCCTTTAATCATCTGCAATATCCTTCACAATCAGGAGTCAGAGAACTATGTACAACCACAGTTACATGGTCATAACTATGATCATTATTGGGCTTCTAATACACAAACAATTTCATCACATTTTTCTTCAGTACATAACCCCCCACCCCTCCTCCTCTGCCCCTTTGTTTTCTCTCCAGCTGGCTTTGTTGCATAGCTTTGCCATTACTTTTTTTTTTTTTTTTTTTTTCGGGCATTAAACTTTCAAAAATTTTTTTTTTAAATTTTTTTATTTTTTCCTTAACTTTTTTTTTTAAAAACTTTACCTTATTTTTTTTTTTCCATTCTTTTTTTTACAGCCAATTA
>Ga0123353_10004376_pt1 | contig 18177 bp, 18 predicted proteins | sample TergutLab28metaG_3_FD_92763 | JGI IMG/M metagenome (GOLD analysis project Ga0123353, IMG submission 92763) | Labiotermes labralis P3 segment gut microbial communities from Petit-Saut dam, French Guiana - Lab288 P3 | ecosystem: Host-associated > Arthropoda: Insects > Digestive system > Gut ... | reverse complement strand
GAAAGCTGAAAGTTGGTTAAAATAGAGAATTTGCTAAAACACTGGTTTTTCTGATATTTGGTAAGATGAATCAAAAAAACTGATCATCGGCTTCCTATGCAAATTTTATTTCCAAGGCAGTATATCCGTGGCTTTTTTCACCCATGAGGAATCCGATGAAACGTAAAAAAACGGACGACTCAAGATATGTTCAAGTCGTCCCGAACTCATGGTGTTATACGGAAACAACGTTGTCTTCCACAAGCTGTTCCATGATTTCCGCAGATTCTTCCCCCCATCGGATGCCGGAATCAAACAATTCCGTCAGTAAAGTGCGAATGCAGCTCATCAAATTTTCTTCGATGATGTCGATATCCGGTTTCGTGAACTCGCCAAGCGAATAAAGATTGCCGCCATTGATGTCCACGCCAAACTTGGCCGCTTTGCGAAAATCCATTTCCGTTCCGACCTTGCGAACGACGAATTCATAATCCTGCTCGATTTTTTCCTGAATGCAAGAGTCAACCCGGCAGTTGGGCAGGACCTCGGTTTCCGGTACGCCGTTTTTCCATTGCAGCACGACCGATAAATCAAACATTTCTTTCAGATCATGGGCAAGCCGGTCAAGACTCATTTTTCCCGTGATGTGATGGGTGATGAATTTCGGGAACAGTTCACTTGCCGCAATAGGGGCGGCGGTAGCGAAAATTCCACGGTAGTTCAAAACGGCTGACAGTGCGTCTCGCGGTGTCAGAGGAACAAACGCGGTTCCAATGCTGTCAAACGCATCGACCGCCACCCAGCCGGTGATGCCGTGAATCGTCACCTGCTGAATCTGAACCCAGGGGTGGCCGGTTTCCGGTTTGTTTTCTTTCGTTTTGTAAATGTACGTCCCTTTGACGAAATCCGAGAAGGTGTTCTTCATTTTGAACTGGAGGGATCGTAACTGACTGCCGCTGTTTTCATCGGCACGATGGGTTGAAACTCTCATAGGATTGTCCTTTCAATTGAAATATCAGGGGGTGAGAATCTTTTCCCGGCGATTCCGCCGGCGCACAAAAAAATCCCGGAGCAGCACTTCCGGGATCGGTTCTTTCTTTTCCGGTGTCATGCGAACACGATGACACAGAGAATCGGAAACAAGACAAAAGTCCCGGCGGCCAGAGCCGCCGTCAATGCAAGAATCTCTAAAAAATGGGGTTGCATGGGCTACCTCGTGTGATGGGAAACAGGGGAAACTGTATTACCTCACAGTGATATAGCACAAAAACGTACGGAATTTAGCGTATGCGGTCCATGCGATACGTTCCGATCTCACGGAAAGGATTTCCCATAATTCACCTTGAAACTTGTGCAATTCGGCGGATTGCGATTTAAGATTTCTCAAGTGATAGGTATCATAGACAATGGCAAATATAAGCGAAGAGAATCATCTTTTATGGGTTTAAAACCATATTTGACATAAAACGGTTTAACGCTGTCATCTTTTGCATCAACGACAACGCAATATCCACCGGCATTTTTCGCCAGTTCCAAAATCCTTCTTAAAGCGTCCATCAATAAAGTCTCGCCTGTTTTCTTACCTTGAAATTTTTGATCAACAGCTAATCTTCCAATCAGCCAACAAGGCAACAAAAGATTTTTAGGATACTTTTTCGCTAGAGAAGGAGGAATATCCGTTAATTTCAATGTGTATGAAGAAAGCGTATAGTATCCAATGACCGTATCCTTGTCTTCCATAACATGGATGGCACAGATTCCGCGCTTAATATCCTGGCTTGCACGTTCTTTAATGTAGCTGTCGAGTACCGGAACTCCACATTGGAAAGAACCAGGATCGTGCCGGGAAGAGAGTGTGGAAAACCTCATGGATCCTAGCCTTTGTTTGGAATCTTGGATTTTTTGAAACCTTTCATGGCTTTGGTCATCGCCTTGTTAGGTTTTGGCGAATCCAAGAGGGTTTTTGCTACATCCAATGATGCTTCCGACGAAAGGAGGAGAGTCTCGATATGTTGCATCACTTCCATTCTTTCTTGAATAATCTCCTCCGCTTTTTCTCTGGCAACGGATAATAAAAAACCCGTTCTGGTTTGGTTAAGCAACGACGCTGCTTTATCTATGACAATGCGTGTATAATCGTCGTCAAATCTGATTGTTGTTGCGTTTTGAGAACGTTTTGATGCTGTTGGCATAATCTCCCCCACTTAGTCGATAATATTTACCATATATCAATGATATATCTTTAAGACATATTTGTCAAGTGGGATTTTTCCCTCGTACCAAAAAATATACCCCAGAAAACGGTTTGAAAATAAGAGTATTTTGTGGCCATCCCAAAGATGCCCATGCCGCGCAGGTCAATCAGCACTCTATCAGGGACGAAACGATATTCTTTGACACACGAAACGATCCGTCACAGGACCGATTTCTATTGCTTCGCAAGCCGGCCAAGTTGATTCAATCGTTCCAAGGCACCGGGGATTCGGGAAGGGGGCGTAGCCGTTTTCGGAGGCATCGAAGATGTATCCGCCGTTTTTTCACGCACTTTCTGTTGGAACGTGTGAAAGACATGGTTCCTTAAAACAAGTTCACCGGTTGCGTCGATCACGGACGCGAGTTTTGCGGTAAAGTCCGGGTCGTATTTTTCATCCCCGGCAAGCTGGGTCAGGACAACTCTTGCAGGGAATCCGTCCTGGACGTATTCGGCGGTCTTGGTCAAGAGCGTTCCCAACCGGGTCAATTCCCCGGCAAGTTCCCGGTGGGTATCCAGCTTCTGGTCCGGTTGGAGGTCTCCGGTCGTGGAAGCGGCTTTGGCATGAAATTGCGGTGAACCGTGGATCGCGATTTCCAGTTGCTCGCGTGTGGTCGGCGTTGTCATCGTTTCTCCTGTCAGAATGGCAAGGGGTTGAATCGGGTCGCTTGGCCGCGAATGAAATCCCCTGCGGTGGACATGGGGGACGACAATCGCTGCCAATTATTCGGGTCGAGCATATAGTTTGCGTTTCCGAAATAATTGTGCCCGGCGTTCTGGAGTTGCATCATACCATACCGGCCGAGCCGCTGGAGCAGGACAAGGGCTTCTTTCGACGGGGTGCCGTCCGGATCATAAAGTTTCGCTTCCGGTCCGTAAAGCTGTTGTAGTGTTCGTTCCATCATTTGCATGGCAGGCTGCATTTCCGTGGAATTCATGGCACCGGCGATCATTTTCTTTTTTTCCGACAACGACCTGACCCGTTCGCCGACCGTCGCATCCAGTACCCCGTGTGTCATCATCCCCATCATGGCGGCGGTTCCCGACCCGGTGGCATACGGCGAACCGAGCAGGTAAGCGGGCAGGTGTGTGAACCCACCCTGCTGGGCCCGTTGGAATCCCGCACCGAGCCCCGGAATCGCCTTCATTTTTCGCAGTGCGGCATCGATGGTTTTGTATCGACCGGCCAAAGCCTGGGATAACGGTCGCATACCGCCTGCGAGTCCCCCGGCGATCCCGATGCGTTCCCCCCATCCGCCGGTATCGTATCCGAGCGCACCCGCTCCCATATCGACAAGATTTCCGGTTGCCGCCGAGAGCATGACACGATTGAGCGGGTCGTTGACCATGCGACGGGACATGGTTCGGTCGGAAAACAGGCGTCGCAACGAGCCTTTGGGTGCGGTTCGGCTGCCGAACAGTTTCCGAACCGCAGCGGGACTGCCCAGCCCGGCAACACCGCCCAGGATCGTTCCCAAGGGAACGGCGTTTTCGTCGGAAGAATCGAACTGATGGCCGAGATACGCTCCCCCGATCGTCCGACCGATGGCAGGACCGATCTGGCGGGTCATGCCGTTGTAGGTCCCGCCGCTCGCGGATTCCCGAAAGAGTTTACCCCATGCCCCTCCGTTTCCCACACCAAGCCGTCGTCCCAGAGAAGAGGCCGATCTCGTCCCGGCTGCGGAAACGCGAAACGCCCGCCAAAGATGTTTCCAGGCATCCAGCTTGCCGGCGGCAAGTTTTATGGAAGAAGCGTCTTTGAGTACGGGAATCCCTTGTCGGGAAAAGGCACGCAACCAGGCGTTCCTGAGAAAAGGGTTGGCCTGAACCTGTTCGGGTAGTGGGTTTTCTTTCTCAGCAGCTTGGGTCAATGGCCGTAATCCCTGCCCGACGACAGCCATTTTGTCCCATGATCGGGGGCCGGGCAGTCGGGCGGCAACGCGCCAGTGCATTGTGTTCAGGAGAGGGTTTCCGTTCATGATCGGACCATATTATACGCAGGGCGGGATAACCGGTATCACCGTGCCTCCACCCTGCAAGAAGTTCCACGGATGACAAAGTTCCCCGAACGTTCAGTCCAGGTCGAACCCCATCAGCCGGAGTGCCTTATCGGTCGTCAAGGCGACCAATTGCCGCAGGAACGCAGCCAACATCTCCAACAGGGCAGTCATCGCATCCACCTTTCATCCAAGGTTCCACCGTTTCCTGTTGCACGGTTACCGATCCCCCTTTCATTTTATCACACGGTCGATCCGACCGCAGGAGATCAATCCGGTTCGTCACTCGGACAAACCGTGAGCAATCCGTCACGAGCCTGCCGGCTCGTAATCGGAATCCCGACCGTTCCGGTTCAGGAACCGTTCGTTTCCGGAGACAAAAACGCGCTGAGCGTCCCGTACTCCGGAGAATAGCTTTTGGCTTTTTCGAAAATCGGATTCAAGGAATCTTGCGGATGCTCCAATCCTCCGAGCATAATGTAACAGAACAGGTTCGGCGGCAATTTCCCGTCTTTTGCAGTCTTCAAATCAACCAAATAGATACCCTTGTGCAAAGTGCTGTTCGGCATCATCAAGTGGTTCAATTCCTCAAAGGCCGGAGCGATGTCGTCCACCGACCGATCTGCAACGGCGGATTCGTTCAGGATCATCATGCAGGCGGCCGCCTTCGCCGTTGACAGTTTGACTCGTGCAAACAAGGAATTTTCAAGACGGTCCCCCATGATTCCGCCGATCGTGTGTTTATGGTCGAGATCATCAATCCGGAACGCCGAGAAAATGAACCGTCCCCTGGAAATCACATCGTCCAAATCACGGCCGTCACAAACCGTGTGTACGCTTTCGCGGGTTGCAAAGGCGTTGAATTTGTGGAACGTACCAACAATCCGGTGATTGAGCGGAGGCCAGTGGTTCCCGAATGTGGTTTTGATCGTTTTCCGGAGTTGCGTGTTATCCACGTAAAGTCGCGGCACATCCAATCGTTCGATCAGACCATACGCTTTCATGGCGTTGAAACACTGTCTCGGTCCATCCGTCGCCGGTTCGGGCAGGACGGCGATGACAATCACATCCCGGTTCGGATCGCCGCCGCGCTGCCGGATCAATTCCTGGGCCATGCGAACGATTTCCGGCCCGCCGCCCGATCCGGTGCCGCCGCCAAGCGACATGCAAACGATGATCTTGTCGTACTGGTCACCACATGCGACGCCAAAGGCGGAACGTATCCGGGACGCTTTGGTTCTGACAAGGTCCCGGGCAAATTCCCTGTTCTTGCCGGCTCCCTGTTTGTCGAGGGCCAGCTTGAAGATCGGTTCCTCGATCGCGTCAAGATCCGCCGTGGCCGTATTGACCACGAGGATACGACGATATCCGACCTGATGAAACTGGGCTGCGATATTTCCACCGCCTTGGCCGACGCCGATGATCGCACAGCGGAATGCCGGTTGCGGATCGGGAAAGTCGTCTTGGATAACCTGAACCTGATTCGCCTCCGGGGTTTCCATGAAATCATCAAAATCGCTGAATTCGTTGGGTTCTTTGGATTTTTTTACCATAACACCTATCCTTTTCTGAATGGAAGTTTAACTAATATCTCGTCTTGCATCCGAGAATGACATTCGTGACACGCAAAAATTCCGCACGTCGGTTGTCCCAGACTCCCGCCCCGGCATGGCGATCGAAATCGCCTAGAAACGCGGTTCTGAGTCGGGTCACGATCTGTTCGGCGGTTGTTTCCAGATCGGGCGCGACTATCCCGCCGCGTCCGTTTTCTGCATCTTTCCGGATTGTTCCCTGGATCAGATGCCGCCTCGCCCTGTTCAGCCCGTCCGTATTCGGTGCAATGTCGTATCCGATCCACGGGAGTCCGTACCCGCCCGCAAATGCCGGGAAGAGACAGAGCAGGGGTTTTGTGTTCAGGTCGATGATCCAATCGGACTTCTGAAGGTAGCGGAGCAATCGCCAGTCATGGATACGGGAATCGACGCCGGGTTTCGGCTCCACGTTCCCGTCGTAAAATCCGACCACCGCTTGAATGTCCGGAAGGCAAAGTCTGACGATTTCCGCCACATCCATAACGAACTGTCGTTCGGACAGGGAGAATCCGAAGGCCGGGAAGAACAGACTCGGTCTTTCAAAATCCGGGTTCGTTCTGGGAATACACTGCATGACCGAATCGAACGGCCAGACGGTCAGATGGCCTCCCCTTTCCTTTTCCGTGACGTGTTTGTGGCATTCACTTCCGGTCACGAGGGAATAACGACATCGTTTGGCAAACGCCAGAGTCTCCGTCCTCGGATCGTGCGGATTCATGACAAACGCCGTAACGGTTCCTTCGGGAAGCCGGTCGAGAATCTCTTCATTCCGTTCGAAGAAAAAAAACACATCGCACGATTGGAGCGATTTGAGTATATCTTTTCGTTTTTCTTGCCAGGGCACGACTTCGGAATCCCACTGATGGCTGAATCCGTGGAACCGGCTTCCCGGTCGCGGTGCTTCGGGCACAAACCATTTCGTGTAACGATAACAGTTCGTAATGTACCGAGCGAGATATTCGGCACAGAGCGTCTGTTCCGAAGCGTCATATCTTGCAAAGATTCCCACCGTTCGTTTCTTCATCGTTTCGATTCTTATTGACTGGGGACCGCCCCTGGCTGTTGGCTCATGGCTTGCGAATACGCATCCTGCCGTATCCGGCCTCGCTGTTCAGTCATCATGGAGGTGATGAGTTCTTTCATGGTTTTATTTTTCGTCTCGATTTCCCGCAACTTCTGTCGTTTTTCGATTTCCGGGAGCGAGATGAAAACTGCGGCCGCTTCCTGCGCGACGGCGATCATGTCCTGGGCAGTTGTCGGCGTGGCCGGATTCCCGAACTGTTCGATTTTAGCCATGATCGCCGCCGTCGGGTCGGCGGCCGGGGGAATCGCCCCGCCGGGCGACCCGGCGACGGGCGGCGTGCCGGCGGTGGACATGGCCGCGCCCTGTTGGGCCGCCGGGTCCATGGCCATGCGCTGCTGATCAACCGCCTGTTGCAATGCGGTATTGCCCATCATCATCCTGTCGATTTCCTGTTGTTGTTCCGATTCCAGTTTCGCCGCCATGAGTGCCTCGTCCATCTGCTTGCGCGTCTCTTCGGTTTTATCGAGTCCGAGTTTTCGGAGTACGGTCGATTGGGCCACCGCACCTGTCTGGACCATTTGCAGGAGCAGGAGAAGCTGATCCATGTTGTCGGCGATATTCGGCCGTTCCAACCGGACGCCGCAAGGTTTCCAACCGAGTTCCGGGGTGGCGTTTCCGACCATCCAGGTGAGTATCCGGTCGGAGGTCTCGCCGATCGGCTGCCAGAACGATTCGAACAGGCGTGCGGCCATCGGAGCGGCCTGGACGGTCAGGTCGCCCCGCTGAAATTGCGGTGGAATTCCCATCGCATTCAGCTGCATGTCCTCGCCCTGGATGAGCATGTCGCCCGGCACCAGGGATTTGCCCTCGCCGCCGAGAATTTGATATTCGATCGGGAACCCGATCGTATGGATGGCGGCCGGGTCTTTCCGATGTCGTGCAAAGATCCCGCGAAGCTGCTGATTCCAGTCGGTCATGTCCATCGTCCAGCTCGTATCGATCGTGGAAACCCCGCCGTTATCGCCGCCCCGCGACGGAGAACAGACTCGCACGGGGAGCATGTAATCTTCCGCAAGCACTTCGTTCATGCGACGCAGGCTGAACACGTAGCGGGACAGTCCGTAGCCATAGACGGCGAGCGGGATCCCCCACCCTCCCGTCTGGATTCCGGTCAAAACCGGTTCACGGAGATGCAGGATGGTCTTGTCGTTGAATCGATAATCTTTCGCCTCGCCGATCGCCTGGAGAAGCGTCAGGGGCATGGACGACAACAAGAGCGGGTCGCCGTCCTGGACCCGTTTCTTGATGAAGGCCGGGATTTGCCAGGTGTAGAGCCTTCGATCCGTGAACGGATCGTGGTGCAACAGGAACTCTTTGGGGTTCCAGAACTGTACCGTGGCATGACGCCGGTAATCGGCCTTCATGTTGTAGATTTTCCAGGTGCCGCGATACGTACACCGGAGACAATGCGCTTCGAACCGGACATTTTTCGCATGGTACTTGAACCGAAATTCCGCATTGTCCGGTGATGCGACGACATCGACGGGGTGAATGATATTGCAGTTCGGACATTGCATGCGCCGCAGGATCGGCGGGAGCATGGACATCATGCAGTTCCCGCGAAAACAAAGATCGTCCAGTGCCGCGCGAAGTACCGTTTTGACGTGAAGCTGGTTCTGAAGCACCTCCCGGTAGGAATTGACATCTTCCTCTTTCAGTTTCCCGCCGTGCCCCGGATCGTAAAATTCGAGTTCCGTGATGAAATAACTGACGACCCGCCGAATTCCTTGCCGGAACGTCGGATCGAATTTATACATCAATTCGCCGAAATCGAACATCTGGCGGACGTTCACATTCCCCTGGACGACTCCTTTCGAGACCCACGGAGACGCATGACGGGCGAAATCCTGGACGGGGTTTCCCGAAAGCGTTTCGGAAGCGGCTTGCGGCCCCGGTCCCCATGCAGAATGGTACGAAAGGACACCCATCGTCAACCTACCCTTCGTGCCCGGGATTCGATACGTTCCCGACGGGAAATCGTCGCACGAATACCGTGCAGCGCAGGACGCCGATTACAAAGGAGATGGTTCGCGGTACGGGCGGGAAGATCGGCTGTCGGCCCAGACCGGGGCCGACCAGTGCCACATCCACGGTATCCCGTTCCAGATGAAAGTCCATCTCCTGGAAGGAAGGGGTACTCCGCTTATCGGTCACAAGGACAATCAGGCTTTCCGTCTGAATGATCTTATGGCACGGAAAGGGAACCTGGAGTGTCACGAGACCGGAACAGCAGATTTGGACAAGCTGGGTCGGCATGACCGGCATGATCCGAAGAAAATCCAGGCCGAGCCGGTCCAACCATTCGTCGATGCCGGCCGCTTGGGAAATCGCCGAAATGCCGGGAGGTGCCGCTTGCCGGACCGGGGACGGAAGTGTACTGTTCGGAGCTGTTGCCTCTGGAGCCGGATTCTGGAACTGCATCGCTTCTTTGACGGAAACATCGCCGTTCAAAAGGGAATCGATATTGTATCGGGACGGTTCTTCGATATCCACTTCCCCGTGGTTGAAATACTCGATACCGCCTTGGACCAGGGTTTGCGAGGTGGGAAGTCCGCTGACCGGATCAATGGTCTGGACGATCATTTTCGGCTGATCAATTTCGTTGAACAGAGTGGAGGCCACGTTTCGCGCCGCTTCCCGCCTTGCCACTTCCGATTTCAGAATCGGTGCGTCGGAATCAAAATCGTCTTCATGTTCACCATAAAATGGCATGACAGCTTACTCCGATTCACCGATCCATCCGTTTTCCACAGGGCGACTTTGACCGGTGAAGTGGACCTTGATTCGTTCCCTGGTTTCTTCGAATTGCACGATCAAGCCCCGCTTGGTTTTGAAGAGATTCGCCAATTCACCGCCCCGGACCACGAACAGGAATTGATCCTCGTTTTTGGCCAGGTCACGGATCAACCGGCCAACATCTTTTCGTGAAAATGCGTGTAAAACTTTCGGTGCGGAACCATGACAAAAACTGAAGAGAATGAAATGTTCCGAAACCGGTTCTAGCGGTACGGGAAATCGGGCCGGTTCGAAAGCGGGTTCCGGGGATTGGCTTTGCGTTGTCCCGGAATTCTCTTCGGAACCGGCTTCCGGGGCCGACACCTCGGATTCCGGTTCCTGTTCTTCTTCGGGGCCGGTTTCCGTAACCTGACCCGGTATTGTTCCTGCTTCCGTTTCATTGTCATTGGCCGGAACCGCCAGAACTTCCAAAGGTGGATTCGTAGAGGCGGATGATGTCCCGGTATTGTCTGAGGACGGGTTCACTGAGATTCGACTCCTTCAGTGGTGTGGCGATTTTCCGATAGAACTCATTTTGTCTCCGGATGGCCAGGTCTTGTGGAACAGGATTTCCGCCTTCCAGAGCCGCTGCCGCGCTGGAGATGACTTCTTCCTGTGAGGCACGGACTCTTTTCACGATCAAGGCCAATATCCGGTCCGCCAGTTTGACGAATTCCCGGATCGGATAATGATAACAAAGAAGCGGCACGTCCGCCGGAACCTGCGGTTCCCCGGACTCCGAACGGACGCTTCCCTCCTGAAACGTGTAAGTTTCCCTGTTCCCGTAACAGGCAAAGAACCAGACCCGGAGCCGGAGTTCCCCGTGCTTCCCGATCGGGTTAGGAATTTCAAGGGCATGGGATGTCAGGACACAAAACCGGTGTGTGACCGGATCGGCAACGCTCATCGAACGGAGACGCGAATGAACCTGTTCCCATTGTTCGGTCGGTACGGCATAGAGCGTATGACAGAACGGCTTCAGTTCCGGTGCCATCGGCAGGAACGAATCGCTGAACCGGAAGACGGGACGTGGCAGGTCGGTCACAACCAGGGGATGCTCCTGCATGGTCAGAGCCAGCGTATGGGAAATGACGTCCGTGGAAATTTTCGTCCGGTTCATGTCGCCGATCAGGTGATACACGATCGGCACGTAAAACGTGAATCGGGTCGTGAGTTCCTCAAAATCCCTTGTTTCCCCGAACAGTTGTTTCATCGACTTCCCGGAACGGGGCGGTCGTATTCCCAATTCATCGACATGCAGAAGTTCCATCGGCGGCATTTCCGGTTCCTTATCGTCATCGGTCAGATTGTGAGTGTGAACTGTCGCCGTTTGCGGCAGAGCGTATTGTAAAACCGGGCGGCGACCAGCGAATCGTTCCGGCACGATTCGCCGGGGACATACTGATCGGGCAATTCGATCCCCGCTTGTTGCAGGACATACAGCGGTTGAAGGGGTTTCGTCTTGTCCGTGTTCATGGTCTTGATCGGGTCAATGACATCCCGCTGATCGGCAATCTGGGGGTACGGGAGCGGGGCAAGTCCCAGCGGCCCGAATTGGAAGGCAAGGTGTCGCAAGATGTCACGCACGGCAACGCCGACAAATTTGACCACTTCATTGTTGTCCTCGGCTGTCTCAAGCCTGTCACACAATTCTTCCAGAAATCCGGGCAGTTCCTCCCATTTTTCCGGAGTGGACGACTCGATCTCAATCGCCAGCGTCGGCCTGTCCCCGTCCCGTTGGGGATGATCGCCGCCATAATACCTGACATGCAGCGATTCAAACTGATTGAACAGCCACAGGGACGGCAGGGAAGCGTTCCGTTTTTCTTTCGCTTCCGCGATGTAATTTCTGATCTTGTCCGGGTCTTTGTAATTGCCGGGGGCTTCAATCGGCGGCAGGGAATCGACAAGGTTCGCATCCCAAGGGAGCGGCCGAAAGGTTGCCGCCACGATGACAATATGATGTTTTTTCATATCCAGACTCCTTCATGAAATGTTGAAGTTCGAATTGACAGGTCATTCATTCCTACGGTTTGTTTCGTGTTTTGCCACGCTTGAAATATTCTCAATGTTCAGCGTCGATATCCTTCCCATCCGAAGGTCTTGTTGGCATTCCCGAACAGCAATGAGGGTAAAACGATCAGAACGACCACTGTGACGGGAGGAACCCATTTGGTATTCACAAATACCATTTACCCGACGGAATCGCCTGAATTTCCACGAGTCGTGGAAACAAGCAGCCCGGCCTTTTCACACATCCGGTCAACAATTTCCCGGAGTTCCCCTGCATTCTGGGTCTGGACATCCTCTTCACTGGCAAGATCGGCGAACACGAGAAAAAAGTAAGCGAGAAGCGATTGGGATGCGAGCAGATCGAACACGCCCATCGCCTCCCAGTCGTACCGTTCCGTCCATCGGCAGTCCGCCATGGCTTTCCGGAGATAACTCATCCCCGGATCACGGGTAAATTCTTTGGCCATCAGCCCGTCGATCAGGTCGGCGATCAATCGCTGCTGGTTCCTGACCCGCTCGGTCGTCACATTCCGTTCGTTGATGTAAGTCGAGATATAGGGAGGATACTCCCCGTTCTCGATCCGCTCGAAGATTTGCACGTACAACCGGTACACAACATTCAACATGTTGTACTGGGGGTGGACGGAGGCACGGGTGCGCGGATCGCGGATATTGATGACCATGATGCTTGTCCTAAAAGAGTAACACTTCTTTCTTTTCGGGAAAGTATTCTTTTCGATTCCGGTCGTATTCCCCGATCAGGTCGAGGTAGCGGAGATAGATCGTATTACAGTAACCCGTTTGGATTTTGGGCTTGACGGACTCCTTGAACAGATCGAACGTACCGAAAACCGCATCGGCCTGCCGGAGCCGTAACGGAACCGGTGTATCGCGGGATGAGCCGAGATGCAGAGACGCGAGAACACCAAGGACGATCCCCCGTCCATGATCCACCAGGAGCGGCAGTCGATGACCGTGTTCCCGGTTCCTGCTCGAAACAAACCGTGATTTGAAATGTTTGCGCAGCACATACCAATGATCGTATTTCGGAGCAGCGAAAAATTCACCGAGTGAAATCAACTCGCTCACCCGGCAAATTTGCGTGTTCCGGTCATCGTAATAAAGGGCTTTTTTTCGGACAACTTCCACGACGTTCCTCCCGGACGATCAGTTTCGTCGGGAACAGACGAGTCCGTCATCCTCCGGGATATTTCCCGTTTCCTCGAAGATCGCATCGTCGTCGGGTTCGTCTTCGTACCCTTCGTGATCGTCCAGCGAATCCATTCGGGGGGTATCGTCATCGTTGTAACCGGCTCTGAGTGTCAGCCGATGACTGTGTGGCCGTCCCGCTCCCTGCCGTTTTCCCATCCCGTTTTGTTTTGTGATCCGGTCGGCAATCGCCTGATGATGGTGTGGCGAGGTCTCTTGCCGATTGTTTGCCAGATGACCGGCTTCCCCGTGGAGCATTTCAAGCATCGGACGGCACTCGTCAATGAACGCGACGGTCTGATCGAAATATTCCAGTGCCTTTTCGACTTGTTCGAACGTCGTTTGAATTTCCTGGAGGCTGTCCCCTTGAAATTCACTTTCGAGATTCCGGATCAAGGTTCGCCACGTTCCGAACATCTTGACGTTCCGTCCCATATTCGAGAGGAACGCATTCACCCGCTTTTTGATCGGCTGCGGTTTCGCCTCGTCGGTTTCATGGGTCAGTTCGTCGATCAACTGTTTCAGGAGAGCTTCGGTCATTTGGCGTGAGACGAGTTGTTCCTCGACTTCACGACGGATTGCACCGTATTCACTCTTGCCCAGACGATCGGCAATGTAGCGCAAGTGCGTCCACTTGATCGTCACCCCGTTTTGGGCGGCTTCCGACGCGAGTTTCAGGTAATCGTCCCAGGAATAAGTCCGGATCGTTTTCAGGATGTAGTACACCTGTTTCGCCGAATAGGGGGAGAGCGACGCCCCTTCCTCGACCGATTTCATGCCGCGTTCATACTGTTTTTTCTCTTTCTTGGGGTAACGTTCGTACCAGGTTCGGGCGAACAGGAAGTAGCTTTCGATTCCCGTATCGTTGAGCCGGCATCCCAGTTCGCAGAGAGCCTGTCCGAGGAACCGGGCATCGTCGCTTGCGGATTCCCACCTTTTGAGTTTTTTCGGGTCGCCTGCGATCAACGGATGCGGGGAATCCTCCTGTTGTCGTTCGGCCAGGTCGGGGAACGTTACGGCGACCGGCGGCGGAACCGGTTGGACTTGTTTCGCCGCCGTTGTTCGGGTACCGACTCCTCCCGGTTTCGGGATGAATTGTCTGGCCGGCTTGACGATGGGTGGTTTGAATGGTTGGCTTTGTCCTAAAACGGTCATGGGTGATCTCTCTTCATGGGGGTGATTGCGGTGGTGACCGCCGCATGGTTTCATGGCGCACCCGGCGGTCGGGGAAAGGAATAATCGGGACAGTTTCAGCAGGTTCGATGAAGAGGTCATCGAATCGCCGTCGAAGGCCTTCGACAGGTATAACAGCATATCAAGTTTCGTATACAACTTTTTCAGTTCGGGGTCTGTTTTCAGCTCGTTGAGCCGATAGGCCGGTACGGAAATTCGTTCCGTATATGAACAGGCCAGTTTCCATAGTTCCGTTTCATCTTCGATGGCGAGCCAGGCTTTGCCGAGTTGCCCGACGAACTCCCGTGCGCATCGCGTGACGTGATCCACCTTGCCAGGCAGGTCTTGTAACGACTCGGAAATCCGGAGTTGCCCCGGAACGGCGATGGTCCGGTCTCCGATGTGAACCGCGGCCCAAAGGGAATGGACACCGTGGACTCCGAAATGGATGTGATATTCGACATCGCAGAGGAGCCGGCTCAGTTCGGTATAAAACGAACTGCCCATATCAAACCCGGCGATGAAGTGGCGATAACTCCCGTAATACCGGAGGTTGTGCCATTGCGGATCACCTGCCAGCAACTCATAAAACCGGTACGGGATAAAAGGTCGGCGAAGCGATGAAACAGGGGCGGCGGCAACCACCGTTTCATCGGCATGGACCCCGATCAGGCATTCCTGTCGTCGCACCCGATCCAGTTTGAGCCAGTCGATCCTGACCGCTTCGCTTTCCAAGTGCAGGCTGGTCACCAATTCCGATACCGCCGATTCCACGACCTGCCATCCCCGGACGGCTATTTCCATCGGTGTCCCGGAATGAAACAACACTTTCCCAAGGCAAAATTCACGAGGCGGGGTTCCCTGCCACCGGTGGAGCCACCGATCGTGAATCAGCACGGTATCGCTCGTAACGATTCCATTACTCTCGGTCGTTACCGTCCGCATGAGGTTTCATCCTGTCGGTTGATGGTTTTGGTTGCTTGAGTCTGCACTGTCTCCCATGTTAGTAATATGCAAACTCAAATCAACCGCAATCTGAACCGCAATTTCCTCCGCAAATGGAAAAATATTATTGCGGATGAACCGCAATTTTATCTCCTTGAAAATAAACGACTTGCATAACACGTAAAACCGGCATCCGCAATTTCCGGCAACGTATCCGCAAAAATGAGACCGGAAAGCGGTGGTTTCCGTTTCCGAAAACCGCCGCTATGCTGAAATTCCACGGCTCGTGGAATCTTGACTTTCAAAACTTGCTGGGTTCATCGCCGGTAACATCGGTACTGTCGATAACGTTGGCTGTTTGGTTGATCAGAAGTCCGAAATCCTCGTGTCCCACTCGCCTTGCACCGACTGCTGGACGGACGGGAGTTCGCGGTGTCCTTGGTCCCTTCCCCCTCGAATCCGGTTGCGAAGCGGTCGTGACGACCGTACTCGTGGCGGCGGCAATGACCTGCTCTGCTGTCGGGGCGGGTTCCGATTCGACCGGGAACGACTCGCCATACGAAAATTCGTCCTCCGGTGCTTCGTCTGCCGTGTCATATTCAGGCACGACATGTTCCGGTTCGCCCGTCCTTTGGGAATCCGATGGTTCATAGTTCAATCGTGATTTCCGATGCCCCGGATTCCGGTTGGTTTCTTCCTGGGCTTCGGCCTCCATGCTGTCCCAGTCTTCACCGTACCTTCTTTGGAGCAGATCGAAGAAATTGAATTGGTTCGGCGCATCCTTAAACGCCTCTTCCCATGCCGCCATGAGTGCCGGATGGTTTTGCCAGGCCATTTCGCAGGGTCCCCTGAGTTCAGGGAAGAATCGGGCGAGCAGATAAACCTGATCCGGGCCATAGGTTCCGTTGAGTATCTTACTCCAGGGTTCCCAAGAGCGGTAATACCTTTCAAGAAAATCAGTCGGAAGTTGCAGATCAACCGTGTTTTTCCGGTTCGGAGCATCATAGTAATACCTCGAAACGACGGCATCGTATCCGATTTTATCACCGCCGTCCTCGCCGCTGATCGGGTTTGAAAATTTCGGGTTCCAGATATAGTTCAACGCCCCTTGTTCCGGCGCGGCCGGGTCCGGATGGATGAATTGATCCGGGCCGTCGGATTCGATTTTGCTGCGATACTGCTTTTGCAGTGCCCGATACACCTGCTCGTTGAACGAAACAACCTGGAGTCCATGTTCCGGTTGGAGACCATACGGCGTTTGGTCAAATGCGAAATCCTTGCTCGTTACGGGATTATGGCCCCGATAGATCAGGGCATACGCGAAGTATTTCTGTTTGGGCATGGGCAAAATCGATTCGGAGCGGTGCGTACTTTTCATTTTTTCCCGCTGGCGGTACTCGTCAATATCCTTGGTGGACATAATCAGCGGATACCATTCTTTTTTCAACCGGCTGCCTTTTTCCCAGAGAGCCGTGCGGAGCAACTGGTACGGGTTATCGGCCGGACCGGAATACATGGGGTAGTTCTGGTTGTTCGGCACGAACGGGAGAGTCGGAATGAAACTCATCGGACGGATGGAGCCGAAATTGTCGATGATCCCGACCCGCCGGACCGTATTCGGATGTAAGGTTCCATCCTGTTCACGTCCCGGCTGGAATGGTGAAGTTGTTCCCGGATGTTCGTTCACATTGGTTGTGAGTGCCGGCAGAAACCGGCAAACAAAGCACACTCCCTCCTGATCGTGGCTTTTGCGTTTGGCACACGGATACCAGTGTGTGATTTTGCCCTCCCATTGGGGGTGGATATACCGGTACTCTTTTCGGTCGGTACAACCGATTTCCGAAGCGGTCGGGGCACGTCCCTCTTCACGCACGTTGCGCAGTTCAGAGGGGAAAAAATAGGGTTTTTGATTTGTGGTTGCCTGAGTTGCGGTTGCCATGGTCAAACCTCAGCTTTCATTTTTGATGGTTATTGAAAATCAAAACAGGGGATCGAGAATCATTTGTTGGAACTCTTCACGAGCCGGGGAACGAAGCAACGAAAGATCGACGATCTGCGGCTTCGTAACGCAGTCGGCGTAGAGAGACAGAGTCCAGGTATTGAAGACAAGAGCCAGGAACCCCCGAATTCGTTCGTAACGATTACTGCCGGCCGGTTCGTGGAATACGGGAACCGCCCGCAGGTCGATTGCTGTCAGGAACTCGTCGGTGATCCGAACAACCCGGCTTGGAATCGTCTGACTTTTCCGTAATGATTTGCGCGTATGCGTTGATCCTTCCAGGACATCAAAGATGAAATCATCCACTTGGCGAATTAGGTCCGCACGGTCTTCCGTGATGATACCCGGCGACATCCAATGATCGTCACAGAACGGAAAGGCCGACTGATGAAGCGAGGCCAAAGTTGTTGCAAGTCTCAAGAGGATTCGTTTCACATGAACAGGGTCGGAACGTGCCCGATCCCCCAGAATGCGTCGGGACGTGTCCGCAAAGTAACGAAGAACCTGACCGAGCGGATGTCTGGTCAGCCGTTCCGCCAAGTCCTGTGGCAGGTCGCTGCGGGAAAGCCTGTTCCCGATTTCCGCAATAAGCAGATCGGAAACCATACATGGCCGTCGCCCTCCGTTACTCCGTGCGGTGTGCAGCAGATTGATCACCGGTTCCGTAAACGAAGGGTCACTGACCTGGACATGGGCCGGTATCCAATCCCGAACAAGGAAAAAGAGTTGACTCAAAAAGAACAACGGGTCATACCCCCGTTCATTGAACTTCAGACTGGACCGCGACCTGCAAAGCAGATCGCGTCCGACGGAACAGGCCGTATCGACGGCGATCACTTTTCCGGGTGCCGTTGCACGTATCTCTTGAATCATGGAAACGGCACGTCTTACGGAACCAAGTTCGGTCAGGATGAGGGAATCGTTTTCCGATGCTTTTTCGATCAGTAAAATGGTTTTTTTTCCGGCCGCGTCATACGTTCGCGGCAGAAAGAATACGAAGTTGTTGGGATTCATGGAATTGACCTGGAATAAAGGAAAAAGGAGGAATCAAAGTTAAGAGGCGGCAACCGTCATTTCGACGGTGATCAGCTTTCTCCGAGCCGGTAAACGGTATCGAACAGTTCCACCATTCCCTCGTCCAGTGTGATGATGGCCACCTG
>Ga0123353_10004375_pt1 | contig 18180 bp, 14 predicted proteins | sample TergutLab28metaG_3_FD_92763 | JGI IMG/M metagenome (GOLD analysis project Ga0123353, IMG submission 92763) | Labiotermes labralis P3 segment gut microbial communities from Petit-Saut dam, French Guiana - Lab288 P3 | ecosystem: Host-associated > Arthropoda: Insects > Digestive system > Gut ... | reverse complement strand
TTGAAATTGCTTACTTTTATTATAAAATATTCCGGATATATTTCGCCAATTTTATTTGTGTTGTATAATTGGCGCTGTTTTGCGTTTAGCATTAGCTCATTATTTGTATGCAATCCAACAAAAATGGTACTTCCATGATATATATAGTCATCTCCTTCACCCAGGTCGAAGTAAACAATATTGACCGAATAAATTTTACGAGCTTTTAAATACGGACTACCCTCGTCAAGATGTTCTGATACTGACTTGCTTACTCCATACAACATCCTCTGAAAATAATCGTCCTGATTGTAAAATTGCAGCTCGATAATTACCAATTCTTTATCATCAGCCTCAACAACTATATCAACTCTGTTTAGTTTATTTTTTTTATCAGTCTTGTTACTTTCGCTTTCGCTAATATTTTTGATAATAATTTTACGGCGAAGTAACTCGCTCAAAAACCCTTCCAATACCTCGAAATTGGCTTTGTTGCGGAGCAGGCGTTTCATTGCCCAGTCAAAAGATACCATGCTGCGTGTTTTCATAATGCTATCGTTTTAAAAAACACGGCAAAGATAGTGATTTTTTTTCTGATAAATACAAAAAAAAAGTATTTTTTCATAATTCATAATTCCTAATTCCCAATTTCACCCTCAAACTCACCCCCCAACTCCTCAAAGCCGGCTGCATAAAATAATCAACGGCAGTATAATAAGTATTTGTAGATGAAGCTGCTAACTCGGGGTCGAAGGGCGCTTTGCAATAAATCATAAAAATATTATTTCCAAAAATTCCAACGCTGATTTCGCCTCGCCATTTTGTTTGTATTGTGTAATTTACGCTTGCCTCGCTAAGTCGTACATTTGTTGCATTGTACACATAATGAGCGCCTTGTCCTGTACCTGAGGCAATAACGTTTAAATAATCTCTGGCGGATATATTTTCTCCTCTGATAATTATGCCGCCATCATCGCGTAATTTGGCGCTATATTTCGAAACTCCGTACCTGTCCAAAATCGCTTGAGTATTAGATACCACTTTCCCTCCAAAACGCCCGCTGAGCAAGAAATTGAAGTCAAATCCATTCCAAGAAATAGTATTCATCCAACCTAAAAAATAATCGGGCAAAACAGAGCCAATTTTCTTATAATCAGAGTGAACCATTTCAGGTAAAAGCAACTCATTGAGAAGAATAATCCCGTTATCATCGCGCTGTAATTCCCGTGTGGCATAAATATCGCCCATCGAACCGCCTTCAACAAGCCTCAAAATAGGAGAGCCGACATTTCCGAGCGTTGCCATATTCAAGTATGGCATTGAAATTATATCTCCATTTACAGGATTTTTAATTCCATTGGCTAACTTATTGATTATGTTTCGGTTAAAACTGTACGTAAAACTGCTGTACCACCTTCCTCTGCCTCCTCCGAAGTATGGGGATTTGAAATCAACCAACAGTTCTATTCCTGAATTTTGCACATCACCACCTTGCACATAAACTCCTGAATAAAATGAACTTGGCGGAAGTTCTGCTATAAATGTTTGATTTAGAGTATTTGACTTGTACCATGTAAAATCTATGCCAATAACGCCATTCAATAATCTCATATCTAATCCCGCTTCGCAAGATTTAGTAAGTTCTGGTTTCAGATTTCGGTTTGGGTAAAGCGGTTGTATATTGTATTGATTTGTTTGCTCGTCATATTCAAAGCGTTCGCGGGTAATATACGGCTCGTAAGCCATTCCAACAGAAGTGTAAGAACCGCGAACTTTCAAATAAGAAAACCATCGCGGAAACCGAAACATATCGCTCACAATAGCCGACAATCCCACTGACGGGTAAAAAAACGATTTTCTCCCTCCTTCCGAAAATGCTAACGCCGAATCCCAATCATTTCGCCCCGTAACAGTCAAAAAAATCATACTTTTATAACCTGTTTCCACACTGGCAAATAACGATTGAGTTTGTTGTTTCAGCCCGTCATCATTAACTTTAAAAGCGCTTGTGCGACTGATGTTTTCCGTTGTAAACCAATTTGTTATCTTATCCAAATCACCTCCTATATAATGACTTTTTCTGCTTAAATCCTTTATTGATGCTCCAAAATCTATTTTAGATTTCCATCTTCCACCTCCAAAAGCAGCGGGGTTTATATTAGCAATAATATCGCCATAAAATAGTTGTTCCTGTCTATTTTCGAGGCGATAATAACCTTTTGTTCCTGAAAAAGTTGCTGAAGTGCCGGCATACCTCTTTTCAGTATGGCGCATATCGTTGTTATCAGAACGAACACGACCCGTAACATTCATCCAATCAGCAATATTATACTGCAATCCAATCGAAAATATATATCTTTTTTTATCCCAGTCTCTATTCATCCGATTCATTATCCAATATGGATTTTGCAGTGATAAACCCTGATCGTCGTATTCCCAAAACTGTGAGTATGTGCCTGTTGCCTCGTTATAAATTTCAAAATTACGTATTTTATTAAAATCTTCACCCCTCGGGAAGAGATACAATGCCGGTAACGGATTAAAATATTGCCCCTGCGATACCATATTCCTGTCTTTTTGAATGATATAGTTGGCGCCAACATCCAAAACAAGTTTGTCATTCAGGAAAAACGCCGTATTACGAATTTTAAAATTATAACGGTTATAAAAGTTGTTGGGCATTATCCCTGTGGAATTTAGCGATGCGGCAGAGAAATAAGTTTGATTTTTCTCGCTCCCCGTCTCAATTGAAAAATTATTCATTATATTTGTCCCTAATCTAAAAAAATCGCTGGGCGTAACTCCTTTATAATCTTTAATTTCATCTCCCCAACTCTCAAACTCTCCCGGCATATTTCCATACCTGTTTTGAAAATCCGGCAACATCATCGGCGTAGAAAAAGTAGCGCTGTTACCTGCCGTAACAACGGTTTTATCAGATCGTCCCTTTTTAGTTGTTATCAAAATAACCCCGTTAGCGCCCTGATACCCATAAAGCGCCGCCGCCGAAGGTCCCGACAGCATGGAAATACTTTCAATATCTTCGGGATTAATATCTGCAATGGTTTCCGTACCCTGCTGCCCCGAAAAATACCCTACATCTGTCTTGTTTCCCGTTAAAGAATTATTCATTGGGATACCGTCAATAACATACAAAACATTATTGCTTTTTGACAGAGATTTAACGCCGCGCATAACCACATTTGACGCCGCTCCATTGCCGCCGGCGCCGGGGTTTATCTGCAATCCTGCAACCTTTCCGGTGATAGAATTTACGAAATTAGTGTTTTTTACTTTTAAAAGTTCTTCGCCTTTTACCTCTTGAACATTATAACTCAACGCTTTCTGTGAGCGTAAAATTCCTAATGCAGTTACAACAATTTCATCAAGACGAAAATGATCCTCTTTAAGTATAACGTTGATTATATTGCGGTTATCTATAATTATTTCTTTTGTGTCATATCCAATAAAAGAAAAAATTAGCGTTGCATTTTGATTTGGAGCCAAAATGGAAAATGCTCCGTTTAAATTAGTTACAGTACCTGTCGTTGTCCCTTTGATAACTACATTTACACCGGGTAATGTTTCTCCGTTTGCGCTCATAACTGTCCCTGTAACAACAACTTCCTGATTGATATAAGGTGTAATAATTATCAGATTATTTTCAGTTTTTTGAAAAGTAAGATTAAATTGAGGTAATAGCGCTTCCAAAATTTGTTCAATTGAAGCGTTAGAGATGTGAATATCTGTACGTTGGCTCAAATCTACTGCGTCGTCGCTAAAAAAGAAACGATAATCTCCTTCTCTTTCAATTCCTCGCAGAATTTCCCGCAATGGGGTGTCTTTAAATGATAATGAATATGTTTGACCTATTGCATTGTTAAAGAGTAAAAGGAGTAATAAAATTGTAAATAATAACCTTGTCAATTTGCTTTTTTTATTCTTAAAAGATGAAATGATTACTTCACGAATTAATACGAATAAATTGTTGAATAGTTGCAAATTATTTAAATTTTCATTTTGTCTGAAAATTGAAATTTCAAAAAAAAGATTACTTTTGCCCATAATTATTAGTGTTGATTTGCTTATACAAAACTAATAATTAAGGAATTATCCTTTCTTTTTATTTATATATGACAATAGTGAAATTTACTAAATATCAAATACCATGAATTACAACGAACTTTTTTCACAAATCAAAATTAAGAAAAGTTTTTTATGCGTCGGTCTTGATACTGATATTCAAAAGATTCCAAAGTTTTTACACGAAGACGGAAATGAAATCTTTACATTTAACAGGGAAATTATTGACGCCACTCAAGAATATGCGGTTGCCTACAAACCTAATCTTGCTTTCTATGAAAGTATGGGCGTAAAAGGTTGGACAAACCTTGAAAAAACGGTGGAATACATCCGATACAAATACCCTGATCTATTTATAATTGCAGATGCTAAAAGAGGTGATATAGGAAATACTTCAGCGCTGTATGCACGGGCATTTTTTGAAACAATGAATTTTGATGCAATAACTGTCGCTCCGTATATGGGTGAAGATTCTGTGAAGCCGTTTCTTGGTTATTCCAATAAGTGGGTGATATTGCTTGCTTTAACTTCAAATATTGGCTCTACTGATTTTCAATTTATCAAAAATGACAAAGATTATCTGTTTGAACAAGTGATCAAAAAATCGCAAGAGTGGGGTAATCAGGATAATATGATGTATGTTGTTGGAGCGACACAAGCCGAAATGTTTACAAATATTCGCAAATTAGTACCTGATAATTTCCTGTTAGTTCCGGGAGTTGGCGCGCAGGGAGGAAGTCTTTCAGAAGTTGCAAAAAATGGTATGAACAGTCATTGTGGATTGCTTGTAAACTCTTCAAGACAAATTATTTATGCAAGTTCGGGTGAAGATTTTGCTGAAAAAGCGAGGTTGGCTGCAAAAGAGGTTCAAATGGAAATGGAGGGTTTGCTGTCAGAGGCAAAGATTATTTAGTAATTATTTATTATTGATTTTAACATATCTTCTAATTCGTTTTAATAGAAAAAAAGAAATAATCAATGACAAAATAAACATGGCTCACCAGTAAAATCCTGTGTCAATAAATTATTTGTTAGAAATTTTATAAAAATTAATTGTACAATTTTTAATAAACCCTTATTTTCAATCAGAAACCTTAGTAGCTCAATACAATCAAAAAAAAACTCCCTTATTCCCTTATTTTTTATATATTTGCACAATTTTTAAAATAGAATAAAATGGAAATAGAATACAATAATCTTTATACACATTTTGTTTTTACAACACAGAACAGGTTTCCCTGTATCATAGAAAAACATCGTGAACGTATTGAAAAATATATCACAGGAATTGGGAATCGTAATGGTTGTAAAATGTATGCTATTTATGCCAATCCTGAACATGTTCATTTTTTAGTTTCACGATCCCCTGAAATGAGTGAAAAATCATTAGTCGATTTAATTTCTAAAGCCTCAGAAACCTTTATTAATAAAAACGATTTATGTAACGGTAGATTTTTTTGGCAGACAACCTGTTCGGCTTTTTCTGTATCAAAAGGAGATATTGACAGATTATGCAAATACATTTTAGGACAGCCTGAACACCATAAAAAACAGACTTTTAGTGAAGAGTATGACAAATTTATAAAATATTATCAACAAACCTTGTCTGAAAGAACATAAACAGGCAATAAGGGAATAAGGTTGTGATTTTGTGTGTAATATATTGCTACTAAGCGTTCTGATTGGAAATAAGGGTTTTTTATCCAACAATTTTTACATGAAAACTACTTTTTTTAATACACAGGGTTTTACTTGTGATCGATAAACATTATTCCTACGCTAAGTACAATGCTACCATCGTGTGCTAAAGCTAGTGAAGGAAGAAAAAGTGATATTATCAAAATTCAATCAACAACTCTACTTTCCTCAATCTTAGCATTTATCCTCAAAATTGCGTCGCTAAGTTTTTCTTCGGGGAGGATGAAATTGAAATTGTCCCAAAATGAGTGGTCGTAAGTAAATTTTGTATCTGACAGTATGTTTCTCGTTGCTTGACTTTCTCTTATTGGAATTCGTTTGACATTGTTCGTATCAATTTTGCAAGTAACCATTTCAAACCATGTATAAGCGGTTGATGATCTGTCTATTATTTTCTTTTTCCTTATATTGAACTTTAAATCTCCGCGTATGTGGTTTATGAAGTATTTGCCGTTAAAATTCTGATAGGTAACAGAATAACTGACTTCTTGCGGGATGATTTCTGCATTTTTACTTCTTTTCACAACTAACAAAGGCGCTGACTGTTTGATAAAATCGGGATGTAACTGAAAATTAGCATGAAGCAAGGTGTAGTTTTCTGCATCAATATATAATTTGCCTTTATACAGCGACCAAGTTATGCCCGGTTTTTGTTCAAAAGAAACAACAAATGCTAATCTATTATTTGTCATAGTCATACCGGTATTTGCGTAATTGTACAAGTTTTCGTTTTCAAAACTAAGAAAATCAGGTAAATTCTTGATTATGTCAAGCATAAGGCAGGCATTCAAACCGGCTTGCATTTTTATCATAAAAAAATCATTCTCTTGTTGATTGTTTATAGTCCTCATTTTAATCATTTTAACTATATCCGGTTGATGGCTTCTGTATCCGGATTTGAAAATCTGAAATACTCCTTCGGTAAGGGTTGTAAAATCATTTTTGCGGATTAAACCTTCGCGGTAAAAGGTTGTTAAATAATGCGGTTCGTCATAATAGTTAATTTCTCTGGCATCCAACATATTTTTCAATAATTTATATGGATTCGTAAATCTAACAACAACAGTTTCGAGCGGAATAAAATGAGTATCAAGATATACATCTACTTTATTTTCAGCAAGTAAAATTGCCGGAACGTTTTGCGTCTTATAACCAAGATGTGAAAACTGAATATAAGTATTTTTCAGTGAATCAGGTATTTTCAATAAAAATTTCCCGTCTTGATTCGCAATCGTTCCCATTCCGGTTTCTAATATACCAACAGTACAATTTGCAATAGGTTCGCCGGAATCCCTTTCTTTTACAATACCTTCGAGAGTGATAATAGTATTGGGAGTTGAGAGAGAATTTATAGTTTTAGGTTGATTTATTTCTTCTGCATTTTTATATAGAAGGATATGATTACCGAATATTTTGAAATTTATGTTTTGGTCTCCGGTAGCAAGTATAATGGCTTCTTTAAGCGAATATTGCCCTGCAGGAATTTTAACATTTCGATTGCTGTTAATATCCTGACTATCATACATAAACATATATCCGGATAAATCTGAGATATGATTCAGAATTTCATAAGTAGTACCTTTTTGGCGGGTCAGTTGTATGTTTTTTTCAAATATATCATCAGCTTGCACTTTAGCAAACAACAAAAAAATAACCGATAACAAACATATTTTATGCATTTCCGCTTTTCATTAAACGACCATTTTCAACGATCAATAACTATATCATTTTCATTTTCAGAATATTTCAAATCAAATATTTCACACAATAATCCGACCATTTCAATGATTGTATTGTTATTGAATGTGATAGTCATTTCGAGTTTTTTCAATTTGCTGTCAGCAAAAACTATAGGTTTGTCAGATAGCGTATTAATAACTCTGACAATATTATCTAAATTTTCATCTTTAAACTGCATTTTTTGAGTATAGTTTGTCGGATTTTTCAACAAAGATTTTTGCAACCGATTGTTATTCAGACATACCATTTCACCACTTTCGATCAAATCGGAAACTCCGTTTGATTTTAATGTAACCATCACAGAACCATTCATTACATATAGTTCAAATGCATCTTTTTCTGTTGATTTTATATTAAATTCCGTACCTGTAACTTCAACCATAACAGTTTGGGTTTCAATAATAAACGGGCAGTTTTTATTGCTTTGCACGTTAAATTGAGCTTCACCTTGCAAAGAAACATAACGTTTATCAGCAGCAAATTTTTCAGGGTGTGAAAGTATTGTTCCACTTGCTAAATAAACAATTGACCCATCTTCTAACGTGCTTACTAATGTATTGAAATTGTCATTGTTATGTATTGAAATCAGTTGTTCATTTTCTTTTAAACCAAAATATACGGCAAAAGCGCCCCCAATAATACATAAAACAATTACTGCTGCAATCCTCTTTATTTTAACAATAAACGGAATTTTTTTTCTCTCGCTAACGAGTAATTCCTCATTTTCAAGTCTTGTGTATAATTGATCCCATGCTTTATTTACATCTATTGTTCTCATAATTAACTATTTTCTATTTAAACTATTTTTCTTAACACTTTAAGAGCTTTACTCATCTCAGCCTCAATTGTTTTCACCGAAAGCGACATTTCGCAGGCTATCTCTTCATATTTTTTACCTTCAAAACGATTCATTTTAAAAATTTCCTGTCGCCGTTTGGGTAATCTATTTAATGCAAATCCAATCTGTTGCTCTAATTCCTTATATTCAAGTATTTCCTGCGGCGAAGCGCTTATATTTTTATTATCCGCTATTACATAATCACGATGTCGTTGCCTAACCTTCAAATGTTCAAAGTATTGCAGTGAATTTTTTCTCACTGCGCTAAAAAGATATGATTTAACCGACAACACAATCCGCAGATTTACACGCTCTTTCCATATTTTATAAAAAATCTCCTGAACAATATCTTCGGCAACATCCAAATTATCAATTATTTTAGCGCTATACCCACACAAAGGTTCGTAATATCGCCTGAACAACGTTTCATAAGCGTTGACATCACCATCACGAACCTTTGTATATAGTATAAAATCATTCATTGTTTCCTTTTAAGCTTAGAAACAGCCATTTCAAGAGATTCTGTAGGTTCAATAATATTGTAATCACCCCAAAAATCTTCATCGTAAAAGTCCATCAGTTTGTCGTTTAAAATTTGGTTTGAACTGAATGCTTCTTTTCGAGAAATAGGCGTAACATTTTGCGTATTAATATCAGTAATAACCATTTCGCTTACGACCTCGTAATTTGTTGAGAATAACCGTTTTTTCCAGTCGCAACTGAATTTAAGATTACTACGGATATAACTTAAATAGCTTACGTCTCCGCGTTGCTGATACGACACAACAAAAGAAACTTCTTCAGGACTAAACCGTAATCCGATTGGTTTTCTTTTGAGAATCATATCCGAAACCTTGTTACGGTCTCTCATATCGTACTGAAATTCAGCGCGGGTAAAGGATAATGATTCCCTGTCAATGTAAAATGTGCCGATATACAATGGATATGACATGATAACTTGTGGCTTGAAGGTAATCACATATTGGTCGCGATCATTTATTTGCGTAATGTTTTCCAATGAAAAGCTGAAATAAGTAAGCGTTTCACTATCAAGCAATATATCAGGATTTTTTACAATATCCATAATAATTGACAGGTTAGGTCCTCCAAGCAACTTAACTGACAATGTATCAGACGTTTTTTGACTTAACAACTTACGTCCTTTTAAAATTTGCAGACGGTCGAAATCTGAATGTTCGGAATATGGAGTTTTATACAAATCCACAATTGCCTCTGAAATATTGATATAATTTCGCCTCTTTTGTACAGTTTCCCTGTAAAATCCGGTTAATTGGCTCATTGACGAACAATAATTTTTAGGGATTTTTTTTACAGCCTCCTGAACTATGTTTCGTGCATCACCACCGTAAACGGTAAGTTCTTTCAATAACACTGTGTATGGTGTTAATAAAATTTCTAAGTTGTTAATATTCTCACCTTTAACAGGTTGCTTGAAACTGCGATACCCTAAATGTGAAAATTCGACAACAGCATTATTTAAACTTTTGGGAATTTTCAAGTTAAATTCACCGTCCGCATTGCTGACAGTCCCGATATTATAGTTTGTTACCGAAATGGTAACATATTCAAGCGGTTTTCGGGTAATATTATCTTTTATTATACCGCTTACCGAATAATAATTCTCCTGCGCATTAACTTTGATTGTGCAAAGAATTAAAAATGAAATAAATAAACTCTGTAATGGTTTCATGTCTTTAACTGTTTTAAATTAAAAAATAAATTTGTTTTACATATCAAAGATTGTTTACAAAGAAAAAACCCTAAATTATTTTTTAGTAGGGAAAAAAAACTGATTTACTTTCCTGAAATTTTTCAAAAACAAAGTACAAACCCCTCCTATCTTGTTATGTCTGATAATTTTATAATCTTCTTTTGATTTTCTGATTATATTTTTCAGATTTCTATTACTTTTGCCGCCTATTCGCATTTTAATCAAGACTTTCGGTATATATGCTACTTTGATATCCGGCAATGTAAGGCAGCGAATTATCCAATCATAATCGGCTGCTATGATGTATGATATATTGAAATAACCTGTTTTTTCAATTAAATCTCTTTTAAAATAAAGAGTAGGGTGGGGGGGCATCCAACCTCTTTTCAGATTTGAATGTTTAAATTCGCCACTTTGCCAATGTCTTAAAATTTTAAGAGGAGTATCACTTGTAATATATTGTAAATCACCATAAAGCAAATCAACAGATTCTTTTTCAAAAACATCAATCACTTCTTTAAGTACATGATTATCAGCAAATATATCATCGGAATGTAAAAAACCGATGATCTCTCCTGTGGCGATTTTCATACCTTTATTTAAAGCGTCGTAAATCCCTTTGTCCGGTTCGCTAATAAGCTTTGTTACTACTTCTTTATTTTGATTTATTATTTCCTGAGTAGAGTCAGAAGAACCTCCATCTATAATGATATATTCCAGATTATCAACATTTTGACATCTAACAGAGTTAATTGTTTCGGCGATTGTTTTTTCGCTGTTATATGTTGCTGTTATTAAAGAAATTCTCATTTTTCAGTCAGTTTTTAAAATCTGATCCTTTAAATACTAAAAAGCTGGATGTTAAAGCGATTCCACCGACTAAACCTAATCCGCCTTCTACGTTTCCATGAATTTTAACAGGGTCAATGATTGGCAGGTCGTAGTTATAATCGGCTATAACTCTGCTTCTTACATAATTGAAATAATCTGAAGTCAACGATAAAAGAATAAAATTAATATGTCTTTTCTCAACAATCGAAACATTATCAACATAATATGATGGAATACGAATCTTTAGCTGGTATTTTAGCCCATTAATCCTGTAATCAGAAAAAGTTCCTCTAAAATCAATTCCACTTAACACACTGCCTGATTGGTCTTTGATGAAAAAAACGGAATCAGTTTTATGAAAATCCAATTGTTGAGTTGAATAATAAGGTTTTCCTTCTTTCTCACCCCATTCTTCCATTGTTACAATTAATTGATAATAATTATTTTCCTCAGGCGGATCCTGAAAAATAACCTTACACTCAACGTATCTTTTACCTAAAACTGTTACGCGGGAAGTATCAACGCTTTCAATCGGAACTTTCTGAGGGATAATGGTATTAGCCGATACAACGTTACCTTTTGTGTCGCTTGCCGTTATTTTGAATTTATCATTTTGGCGGATAGAAATAGCGTTGCGTTCCGCCCATAAATAACGATATGGAAAAGCAAAAGAATCAACTTTTTCATCATTTTTTTCAATCACAACGAAACCATCATAAACACGTTCAAAGTCATCAACTGAATAATATTCAACACTTTTGCTTAAATGAACAGAAAAGGTTGAATCTGTTGTCAGAAATGCAAATAAAGTCAAATGTTTGTTACTAATTTCATTATCTTTGTACATATCTATTGAGCAACTTCCAGCGATTATCAGACATGATAATATGCCAATTATTTGATTTTTCATACTTTAAAATTTAAAACTATACTTAATATAAGGAATCGGGAACGAAAAAATACTTAATTGTTCCCAAGTTCGTTGTTGTGAATTATTCTCATTATCAGACTTATAATAGATAAAAAACGGATTTTGTCGTCCGTATGCATTAATTACGCCAAGCCCCCACAATCTTTCTGTCTGTTTTTTCTTTCTGGCATAATTAATTCCCAAATCTAAACGATGGAATGCAGGCATTCTGGAACCATTTATTGATGAGATGTTTACAGAATGGTTTGTACTGCTTTTGTCATTTTGAAAAGGAAGTTGAGGCGCATAATATTTTTCGGAAGGCAAAGAAATTGGAAGCCCGGAACCAAATAACCATATCGTTCCAATATCCCATTTTTCGTTAAATCTGTAATTCAGGTTTATGCTGAAATCGTGCCGTCTGTCATGCCTGTCGGGAAAAGAAATACCATTGTTCAATTCTTTAAAAGTATTTGTCGCTTTTGCAATTGTATAACCTAACATTCCTGTCAATTTTCCGGCGTTTTTGCTTAACAGAAATTCCGCACCGTAAGAAACACCTTTACCTGACGTCATTTTATCTTCCCAATCGGTAGTGCTGTCAAAGAAACTTGATGTTTCTTTATAACTTATGATATTATCCAACCATTTGATATATAAATCAATACTGATTGAATAATCTGTTTTTTGCCCAAAAAAGAAATCGCTTCCCAAAGTGGTTTGTATTGCTCTCATTGGAGGTATTTTATCGGTTATTGGCAACCATAAATCGTTGGGTAATGAGATGTTAGACGAATTTAACATGTGAATATATTGCGACATTATACCGGCAGAACTTCTTAAATTAAACTTTGGATTAACTATAAATCTTGAAGAAAAGCGAGGTTCAAGTGAAAAGTAATATCTTTTATCACCTCTGAACAAAATCGCGCGTCCACCCAGATTGGTGTTAAATCTTTCGCCAACACTAAATTCATTTTCATAATAAATATGATTTTCCCATCCTTCAATCGGGTCGCCTTCAATAAATCTGAAATTTCCTTCCGAATCGCTTGTTCCTTCTGTAAAATCTACTCTCGGGTCAAAATAATGATAGATAACATTGCCTCCGAATTTTGACAGATTACCTTTGGAATGATAATAATCAAAATCCAATTTTACATTAATATCCTGAATTCCACTTTTATATCTTTGGCTCAAACTGCTCCACACATTATTGAAACGATTGTTCCTCAATACATCAACATTAAATCCGTAATTTGAATATGAAAGTGTTAAATTGGAAAAAAACTTATTATTTATCAGGAAATTCCATCGAAGAGCTGTAGCCAAATTTCCCCACCAGGCGCTGTTTTCATCGTTCAAAGTTTCAGTTTTTTGTCCCGATTCGTTAGTTACTTCAAAATAGTTAAAAGTTGTATAATATTTATCTCTTCCGAAATAAGCGCTTAAATATAAACGATTTCTGTAATTAGGAGAGTAATTGAATTTTCCGTTGAGGTCATAAAAATAATAATTGGCTCTTTCTTCATCATTTCGTTGAACCAAAGCAGTTATCGCATCTATATAAGTTCTTCTGGCAGAAATTGCAAATCCTGCTTTTTCGTTAATGATTGGTCCATTAAGAGATATTCCTGAAGATAATATTCCCAAATTAATCGTACCTGCGAGTTTTTCCTTATTCCCTTCATTCATACGAACATCTATTACAGATGACAACCGCCCTCCGTAACGCGCAGGGAAAGCGCCCTTCAAAACAGCAACGTGACTGACTGCATCTGCATTGAAAATTGAAAAAAAACCCAATAAATGACTTACATTATAAACAGGCACATCATCTATCATAAAAAGATTTTGGTCGGCTCCACCTCCTCTTACATAAAGTCCTGAAAATCCTTCGCTTCCACCTTGAATACCGGGTAATATCTGAAGACTTTTTATTAAATCCACTTCACCCAGCAAAGCGGGGCGGTTTTTTATAGTTTCGATTGGAATAATATATATCCCCATTCCTGAAATATTTTTCAATTCAGGAAATCGAAACCCTTGAATTATAACTTCTTGCAACTGTACTGTGGAAATAAGTTTGAAATTCAGAACAGTATCTTTTGTTATGGTAATATTTTTTTCAGAATAATTAAATCCCACATAAGATGCTCTTAATAAATGTGTTCCTGCAGGTAATGTTAAACTGAAAAAACCATAATTGTTACTTACTGTTCCAAGATATGTTTCAGGATCGTAAATATTTGCTGCAGGTAGTCTTTCCCCTGACCTTGCGTCTGAAACGAAGCCGCTTATTACAAATAATTTTTCTTCTTGTTCCTTTGGTTTGAGAATAATTCTGTTCTTTTTTAATATGTAATCAAAACCGCAATCGGGAAAAAGTTTGTTTAGATGCTCAATTAAACTTCTGTTTCCTTCGGGAAATGTTGTTTTGTCTTCCAAACAAAGCCTTGAACTGTAGCTGACTATCCATCCTGATTGTTTTTCGAGTATTTTAATAATTTCAGCAGACGAACTTTCCATTCGTTCAACCCAAAACACAGGTGTTTCATCTTTTTGGGCAAACAATGAAAAAGAGGTTATCTTCGCAAAAAGAATACCTCCATAAATTAAATGCTTGATACACTTATAAATCTGATGTTTTTTACAGGGCATTTTTCACTTTATTTGCCCTACAAAATTAATCAGAGATTATTAAAATTCCATTATTCAGTGCAAAATTTTTCTCAAAATGTAATGAAAATTCTTCCAGAACTTCTTGTAAAGTACAGTCTTTGAAGCGAGTAGTAACTAAAACATCACTTGAAGTATTTATTCTGGCAGATTTAATTTCATAAAAATGTTTTGTCAATATTTGAACTGCATTTTGCAAAGTTGAATTGTTAAATTCGAGTTTTCCTGTTTTCCATGAAAGGAAATTCGGGTCTTTAATTATACCTCTGTCAATCAGTTTTGTACCCATCACTGCCCATTCGCCTTCTTTGACGTTTATTTTTTCGATACTGTTTTTCAGAATTACTTCTCCATGGGTAACATTTAGTTCAACAAAGCCATCTGCACGACTTCCATCCACATTAAATGAAGTTCCTAAAACTTTGACTGAAACTGTTCCTATTTCAACATTAAATGGTTTTTTTGAATCCTGAGTAATTTCAAAGTATCCTTCACCGGTAAGTTCCACTTTTCGCTCGTTTCCTGCAAAAGTATTTTTGAATTTCAGCGATGAGTTTCTGTTCAGAAATACTACGCTTTCATCCGGAAGGATGATTGAATCTGCTGATATTCCTGTTTCAAAAACTACCCAGCGTCCATGTCCGGGAACGTTCCAATATGTCCAAAATCCTAAACTGATTGCAAATAATGCAATAAAGACTGCTGCAATTCTCAAAAGGAAGTAAAAAGGCGACTGTCCTTTTTCTTTTCCGAAGTTAATTCTTTGTTTGATGTTTTGCCAGTCTTGTTCATCATCGTAGGGAGGCATGGATGTTGCATCCCAAATTTGTTTTGTTTTTTCAAATTCATCTCTGAATGAATCGTCATTATCCAACAATGTTTCAAATTCTTTTTTATCAACTAATGATAAATCATTACATAAATATTTGATAATAAGTTCTTCGTTGAGTATTGGTTCTATATCCATTTCGGGTTATTTAAAAAATCTAAATCAATTAATGAAAACGAATAAGATCGAAAATTAAACCTTCATCTAGAACATCCAATTCGGGCTCAAAAGCTTCTAATTGAATGTTACAATTTACTGTTTCATTTCCGGGACTTTCAGCAACTACTCCAATCTCCTGATGTTCCGATTCTGTATCGAACAGCTCTGCCATAAGTTGAAGCAAAAATTCCATATTGTTTTATTTAAATTGTTTTCTATAACGAACTATTGACAATTAACATATCATAAACACGTATCCAATAAATGTTAATTTTATTAAACCTCTATCACTTAATTCTGTTCTGAGGCGTTTTAAGGCTTTACTAATTTGCGTTTCAACTGTTCTTTTTGACAAGTTTAAAGTGTCTGCAATTTCCTGATTATTAATTCCTTCATAACGACTCATTGAGAATATTTTTTTGCATTGTTCGGGTAAATCTTCCACTGTTTTTGTAATGCAATTTTCTAACTCTATATATTCAAGATTTTCAAAAGGTTCTACACGGTCGGGAGTTATTTCCAAAATGCGTTTATGATGTTCCTGCTTCATTTTGTTTCTCTTGATGATGTTCAGACATCTGTTACGCACGGTTTGAAAAATGTGTGATTTAAGGCTTGTATGGATATTTATTTCGTCCCGTTTTTCATAAAACATAACAAAGACGTCTTGTACAACACTCCGCGATAAATCAGGGTCTGCAAGTAATTTGTTTGCAAACGCAACTAACCGCCTGTAATAAATGTCGAACAATTGTCTGAATGCTTGCTCTTCACCTTTTTTTAACTGGCTGAGTAATAATAAGTCATCTTGTTCTATGTTTTGCTCTTGCATTATTTGGGAAAAAATGATTTTTTATTTTAAAACTGCAAAGATAAGGTTTTTATTGTTTTTTTCATTGTTAAAGTTGTAGTTATAATAAAAAGTAGTATTTTTGCGGCGGATTTGAAAATTTTTCGGGATGTAGCTCAGCCAGGTTTAGAGTACGCGTCTGGGGGGCGTGGGGTCGGAAGTTCGAATCTTCTCATCCCGACTGATATAGAAAGGTTTAAAATAAATGTAAAAAACCCTCTCGGACTTATAATCTAAGAGGGTTTTTTAACTAAAACAAACTACTAAATTTTTTAAAAATTCTGATTAAAATCTGAACATTCCTCTCAGCAATATTGCTGATAAAACCATTGAGAGAACAACCCATACTGCTATCATTAACAACAGACTAACAATAAAATATGTAGTCTGCTTTTCAGCAGGGGCTTTCATCATAGGCTGTAAACCGATGTATAACAAATACAAACCATAAATTCCAGCCAAAGATGCAATCCAACTCAGAGAAGGCAAAATATAAAATATCCCTCCTATAAACATCGGAGTATATGAGTATGCTACTAATGAAAATGCTTTATCAAAATTCTTCTGAGCGCCAAAACTATTCGCTAAAGCATCTATCACAAACGCTGTAACATAAACTCCTCCTGCCATTGTTATGAACTGAATTATTGCCTGACTCAAGCCATAACTAATCGTACCTCCTACACGAATGCCAAAAACGGAATGACCTATTAACCCGTGACCGATAAATGCGGCTACTGCCGGAATCAAAGCTAAAAGCAAAACATAACCTGTAAACATTTTTGCATGAGGAACATTTTCTTCGCTAATGGTCAGCCACTCTGTTTTTGGGCTGACCAAAACATTTTTTACTTTGTTGATAATCTCCATAATTTTTTATTAAATGATTGTTTATAAATAAAATATCCTTTTTCAATATTAAAATTGCTGGATTATAGTTGACAAAACAGGGACTTTAAACGTAATTTTGATATAAACGTTACAAATTTGTTGGTTTATTTTTAAAAAAAGATGTTATAAAGAGTAATGTATTTTAAACCATTTCCTTAGCGATCAACTCTGCCTGTTTTAGAACAGGCAGAGTTGCCAGCATCTGCATCTGCATCTGCATTAGGTTATTCACTATTATAAAATTACAACAACTCTTTCAACCGTTCCACATCCGGCAGCACATTTTGGTATTCGGGTGGGAGTTCTGCCGCCGTTTTGTATGTAGCCACGCCCATCGGTTTTGTCATATCTCTGAATGCGTATTCCACCGTTTTCTGTTTTTGCGATTTGCACAAAATTAATCCGATAGAATGATTTTCATGCGGAAGCCTTACTACATCGTCAAGCGCAGACAAATAAAAATTCATTTTCCCTAAATATTCAGGTTTGAAATCGCCCCGTTTCAGGTCAAAAGCCACCAAACATTGCAACTGCCGGTTAAAGAACAACAAATCAATAAAATACTCTTTATCATCTATCATTACGCGATATTGATTTCCGATAAATGAAAAATCTTTCCCCAGCGACATGATGAATTTTCGGATATTGTTGACGATTTCGCTTTCTACAACCCGCTCATCCGGCTCATCGTCGGGCGATTCTATGTTGATGTAATCAAGGAGATATTCGTCTTTAAACGACAGTAGGGCTTTTCGTTGCAGGTCTTTGTCAGAAATGGTGGCTTGGAAATTGTTGGGTAATTTGCCTAATTTGGAAAACAATTTGCTTTTGAGGTGGTACCGCAACGTTTCTTTACTCCAAAACTCCGATGCACAACGTTCAAGATAAAAAATTCGCTCTTCAAATGATTGGGTTTTGGCTAATATTTCGCAGTGATGTGTAAAACCAATGCTGAAAAAGA
>Ga0123353_10004374_pt1 | contig 18180 bp, 15 predicted proteins | sample TergutLab28metaG_3_FD_92763 | JGI IMG/M metagenome (GOLD analysis project Ga0123353, IMG submission 92763) | Labiotermes labralis P3 segment gut microbial communities from Petit-Saut dam, French Guiana - Lab288 P3 | ecosystem: Host-associated > Arthropoda: Insects > Digestive system > Gut ... | reverse complement strand
GCCCAAAGTGAAGGTTCTGCCATTTACTTCTGTCGGAGTGTTGACGGAATATCTCGGCGTTCCTACCTTGACCTGCATGCAGAAGCCCACAGGAGCGCACGCCCTGGTCAGGCGGACCCATGAGGACCGCGTGCTGCGCGCACTCCAAGCGAACGGCGCCATGAGCCGCGGCGAGATCGCCCAGATCGTCGGCCTGTCCCGCACGACCCTCTCCGAGATCACCGGCAACCTCCTCCAGCGCGGCGCCATCGTCGTGCTGGACACGGACGCCGCGATCCGCGGCGGCAGCGGAAGGCCGGCCGAGCGGCTGGCGCTCGATCCGGCGTCGGCGCAGTTCATGGGGGTCGACTTCGGGCACCGGCGGGTGCACGTCGCCGTTGCCGACGCCGCCCACGAGATCATGGTCTCGGGCTCGGTCCGGTACGCCGACACGGCGCCCTGGCAGACGCGCACCGAGCTCGCCCTCGCGCTCGTCGACCGGCTCGGCTCCCAGGCCGGCGTCCGCTACGGGGCGCTCCAGGGGATCGGCATCGGCGTCCCGGGCCCCTACCCGGCGCCCGAGCGGGCGGCCTGGCCGCCCGCCAGCCCCGGGGCGACGATCCTGCGGCCGGCTCCGGAAGGCGTCGACGTGGCCTTCGCCGAACGCTTCGACGCGCCGGTGATCGTCGACAACAACACCCGCCTCGCGGCCCTCGCCGAGGCGATCACCGGGGCCGGCAGCGTCGCCGACCTGCTGTACGTACGGCTGGCGGACGGTGTCGGCGGCGGGCTCGTCATCGGCGGCCAGCTCGTCACCGGCTCCACCGGGCTGGCGGGCGAGCTCGGCCACGTGACCGTCGAACCGGTGGGCCGTCCGTGCCGGTGCGGCAAGCGCGGCTGCCTGGAGACGGTCGCCTCGGTCCCCGGAATCCTCGCCACCTGCTGGGAGTTCGGGCTGCGCCTGGACGGCCCCGAGGCCCTCGCGGACGCCGTCTCCCGGCAACACCCCGTCGCGGAACGGGTGGTGCGGGAGGCGGCCGCGGCACTGGGGCGCGTGCTGGGCGCCGCGACGATGGTGCTCAACCCGGCGAAGGTGGTCATCGGAGGGGAGATCGCCCGGCTCTCACCGGTGATGGTCGAGCAGGTGGCCGCCACGCTCGCCGGCGAGCTCTTCCCGATCGCGGCGGCCGGTCCCGTCGTCGAGGCCGCGCGGCTCTCCGACGAGGACGGCGCGCTCGGCGCGCTCGCGGCCGTCTTCCACAACTCACCCCTTCTGGCGAAGTACCCCGAAACCGCCGACGTGAAGGACCGTTCCGATGGATCCGACCCGACCCCAGAAAGAGCCGCCCATGTCCGTTCTTGACCAGCAGGGCGCCGAAGAGCGGGACCCCGTGGCCGGCAAGACGCCGGACGAGCCGGCCGGTGCGGACGCCGGCGGCGGCCCGAAGGCCGTCCGCGGCCGTGAACCGGCGCGCCGCCGCGGGCTGTTCCTGGTCCTGAACGCCGTGTCCGTCCTGCTGGGCATCGGCCTGTGGTGGGTGCTGGCGGCCTCGGGCTTCACGCTGCCGACGCCGCCCCAGGTCGTCTCCCGAGCCGGGACGCTGATCAGCAACGGGACGCTCGCCGGCGACGTCCGCGCGAGCCTCACCCGGGTGCTCATCGGCTTCGCGCTCGGCACCGCGGCCGCCGTCCCGGTCGGGTTCCTGATGGGCTGGTACGACATCCTGCGGGGCCTGATCGAACCCTGGATCCAGTTCTTCCGCACCATCCCGCCGCTGGCGATCATCCCGCTGGCCGTCGTCATCATGGGCATCGACGAGACCCCGAAGATCTTCGTCATCTTCCTCGCCGCGTTCCTGGCGTGCGTGGTCGCGACCTACCAGGGCGTGGTGAGCGTCGACCGGACGCTGATCAACGCCGCCCGGGTGCTGGGCGCGGGCGACCTGACGATCTTCGCCCGCGTCGTGGTGCCGGCCTCCACCCCGTTCATCCTGGTCGGCATGCGGGTCGGCCTCGGCTCCGCCTGGGCCACCCTGGTCGCCGCCGAACTCATCGCCGCCCAGAAGGGCCTGGGGTACCGCATCCAGAACGCCCAGCTCTACTACGACCTCCCCACCATCTTCGTCGGACTCATCTCCATCGGGATCCTCGGCCTGCTCATGGACCGTGCCCTCCTTCTCGCAGAACGCAGACTCACCGGATGGCAGGAGCGCCGATGACCACCGAGACGGCCAAGATCTCCGTGCAGGACGTCACCAAGACGTTCGAGCTGGGCCGCGAGACCTTCACCGCGCTGGACAGGGTCTCGCTCGACATAGCGGACCACGAGTTCGTCACCGTCGTCGGCCCCTCGGGCTGCGGCAAGAGCACCCTGATGAACATCCTCGCCGGGCTGGAGACGCCCACCGCGGGTCGCGCCCTGGTGGACGGCGCCCCGGTCTCCGGGCCGGGCCCCGAACGCGGCGTGATCTTCCAGCAGTACGCCCTCTTCCCCTGGCTGACGGTCCGTCAGAACGTGGAGTTCGGCCTGCGGACCACCGGCGTGCCCAAGCGTGAACGCCGCAGCCGGGCCGAGTACTTCATCGAGCTGGTGGGGCTGGAACGGTTCGCCGACGCGCTGCCCAAGACCCTGTCGGGCGGCATGCGGCAGCGCTGCGCCATCGCCCGCGCCTACGCCGTCGACCCCTCGATCCTGCTGATGGACGAACCGTTCGGCGCCCTCGACGCGCTGACCCGGGTCAAGCTCCAGGAGCAGCTGCTGCACACCTGGAGCCGGGACAAGCGCACCGTGCTGTTCATCACCCACGACGTCGACGAGGCGGTGTTCCTGGCCAACCGGGTGATCGTCATGGCGGCCCGCCCCGGGCGCGTCTACGACGTCATCGACGTCGACCCCGCCACCGAGCGCAACGAGGAGTTCCGCCTCAGCCCGCAGTTCGCCGCCCTGCGCAACCGGGTGTGGCACTCCGTCTACCACCAGGAAGGCCGCACCGCGGTCCCTTCCCCCTCCGCATCCGCACGCTCATGACCTGGAAGGGACCCCTCGTGTCGACCTCCCTCACTCGCAGACACCTCGCCGCCTCCGTGGCCGGCCTGGCCGTGGCCGCCCTGCTGACCGCGTGCGGCAACGGATCCTCCGCCGGAGGGTCGGGCGACACCGTGCGCTTCGGCTACATCGGCGACTTCAACGGCGCGAGCCTGATCGCCATCGCCGACAAGGAGGGCCTGTGGAAGAAGCACGGGCTCAAGGCGGACACCAAGGTGTTCACCAACGGCCCGCTGCAGATCCAGGCCCTCGGGACGGGCAACCTGGACTTCGGCTACATAGGCCCGGGCGCCATGTGGCTGCCCGCCTCCGGCCAGGCCAAGGTCGTGGCGATCAACACCCTCGGCGACGCCGACCGGGTCATCGCCCAGCCGGGCATCACGTCGATGCAGCAGCTCAAGGGCAAGACGGTCGCCGTGCCCGAGGGCACCTCCGGCGACATGATCCTCACGCTCGCCCTGAAGAAGGCGGGCATGACCAAGGACGACGTGAAGCTGGTCCCCATGGACCCGTCGACGATCGTGGCCGCGTTCTCGTCCAAGAAGGTCGACGCCGCGGGCTTCTGGTACCCCGCAACCGCCACCATCAAGAAGCAGGTCCCCGATCTGGTCGAGCTCGCCAAGGACAGCGACTTCGCGGACACCGTCTCCTTCCCCACCGCGTTCGTGGCCGGCAACAAGCTGGTGGCCGACCACCCGGACAAGGTCAAGAAGGTGCTCGCCGTCCTGCGGGACGCCATCGCGTTCCGCTCCGCCCACACCGACGAGGCCATCAGCATCACCGCCGGCAAGCTCGGCATCCCGGTGGACCAGGTCAAGGCCGACGCCGCCAACAACAAGCTGCTGGACGTCGCGGAGCTCGACACGCTGACGAAGAACGGCACCATCGACAAGTGGCTGAAGGGCATGGACGACTACTTCGTCGGTGCGGGCAAGCTCAAGCAGTCCGTGGACCCGAAGACCTACTACACCGGCGACCTCTTCACGGGGGCCGGTCAGTGACAGAGGCCGCATCCGCCAGGAAGAACATCCTCTTCCTCATGACCGACCAGCACCGGACGGACACCCTCGGCGCGTACGGCAACCCCCTGGGGCACACCCCCGTGCTCGACGAACTCGCCGCCACCGGAACCCGTTTCGACCGCTGGTACACCCCCACGGCGATCTGCACCCCGGCCCGGGCCAGCCTGCTGACCGGACAGGCACCCTTCCGCCACAAGGTGCTGGCCAACCACGAGCGCAACGTCGGGTACCTGGAGGACCTGCCCGCCGACCAGTTCACCTTCTCCCGGGCGCTGCGGGACAGCGGCTACAACTGCGGCCTGTTCGGCAAGTGGCACGCCGGGAACCTGCGGACCGCCGCCGACTACGGCTTCGACGGCCCCGACCTGCCCGGCTGGCACAACCCGGTGGACAACCCCGACTACCTCGCCTACCTCGCCGAGCGCGGGCTGCCGCCGTACCGGATCAGCGACCGCGTCCGCGGCACGCTGCCCAACGGCGGCCCGGGCAACCTGCTGGCCGCCCGGCTGCACCAGCCGGTCGAGGCGACCTTCGAGCACTACCTGGCCACCCGCGCCATCGAGCAACTGGAGGAGTACGCGGCGGACTTCCGGCGGGAGGAGCAGCCGTTCTTCCTCGCGCTGCACTTCTTCGGACCGCACCTGCCGTACATCCTCCCCGACGAGTACTTCGACCTCGTCGACCCGGCGGACGTCGAACTCCCCCGGTCCATCGCGGAGACCTTCGAGGGCAAGCCGCCGGTCCAGCGCAACTACAGCGCGCACTGGACCTTCGACACGATGCCGATCGAGACGACCCGCAAGCTCATCGCCGTCTACTGGGGCTACGTGGCGCTGATCGACCGGCAGATCGGCCGGGTCATGGACGCCATGGAACGGCTCGGGCTGGTGGACGACACGGCGGTGTTCTTCACCTGCGACCACGGCGAGTTCACCGGGTCGCACCGGCTGCACGACAAGGGTCCCGCGATGTACGAGGACACGTACCGGACACCGGGGCTGCTGCGCGTCCCCGGCGCTCCCGGCGGCGTCGTGCGCTCGGAGTTCGTCAGCCTGCTCGACTGCACCGCGACCGTCCTCGAACTGGCGGGCCTCGACCCGAAGCCCGCGGTCGACTCGCGCAGCCTGCTGCCCCTGGTGCGCGGCGAGGACGTGGAGTGGAGCGAGGACATCGTCTGCGAGTTCCACGGCCACCACTTCCCCTACCCGCAGCGGATGTTGCGCGAGGACCGGTACAAGCTCGTGGTCAATCCCGACTCGGTCAACGAGCTGTACGACCTGCGGACCGATCCGGACGAATTGCAGAACGTGTACCGCCATCCCGAGCAGGCGGAGGTCCGCTCGCGGATGATGCGCCGCCTCTACTCCCTGCTCCTGGAACGCGGCGACAACTTCTACCACTGGATGACGTCGATGTACGACGTCGGCGAGGTGGGTCACGACCCGACGCTGAGCGGGCTGGACGAATCGACCTACCAGAAGTAGCGGCCGGGGCAGGGCCGGCCGGCCCTGCCGGGATCGCCGGTGGCCCGCGGAGGGGGCGGGCCGCCGGCCGGCGCGGACCCGATGCGAGGAGACGGACCCATGACAGGCGAACACAGCTCCTGCTGCACTCCGGGGGCCGGCGCGCCGCTGACCCTCGCCCCACGGGTACCGGCGGCGCCGGGCCCGGTCGCCGCCGGCCGCTCGACCCGCGGGCAGATCCGGCTGGCCGGCGGCGAGTTCGCGATGGGCGACGCCTTCGGCGAGGGCTACCCGGCCGACGGCGAGACACCCGTCCACCCGGTACGCCTCCCGCCCTTCCACATCGACGAAACCGCCGTCACCAACGCCCAGTTCGCCGCCTTCGTGAAGGCGACGGGCCACGTGACGGACGCGGAGCGGTACGGCTCGTCCGCGGTCTTCCACCTCGTGGTCGCCGCCCCCTCCGCCGACGTCCTGGGCTCCGCCGCCGGCACTCCGTGGTGGATCAACGTCCGGGACGCCTGCTGGCGCCGTCCCGAGGGGGCGCGTTCCGGCATCGCCGAGCGGCAGAACCACCCGGTGGTCCACGTCTCCTGGAACGACGCCGCGGCGTACGCCCGGTGGGCCGGCAAGCGCCTTCCCACCGAGGCCGAATGGGAGTACGCCGCACGCGGCGGCCTCGCCGGCCGGCGCTATGCCTGGGGCGACGAGCTCACCCCGGGCGGCCGGTGGCGCTGCAACATCTGGCAGGGGGAATTCCCCCACCACAACACCGCCGAGGACGGCCATGCGACCACCGCTCCGGTCAGGGCCTACCGTCCCAACGGCTACGGCCTGTGGAACACCGCCGGCAACGTCTGGGAATGGTGCGCGGACTGGTTCTCCCCCTCCTACTACGCCGAATCTCCCCCGGCGGATCCGAAAGGCCCGGCAGCGGGAGAAACGCGCGTGCTGCGAGGCGGCTCCTATCTGTGCCACGACTCCTACTGCAATCGCTACCGGGTCGCCGCACGCTCCTCCAACACACCGGATTCGTCCTCCGGGAACCTCGGTTTCCGCTGCGCCAACGACGCCTCCCCCGGCGGGTGACGGCCGGGCGCGACCGGCCCGGAATATTTCTCTTTCCCCTTGACGAAAATCCGGTCCGCGGGCCGAACCGGATTAATTCCCCGGCCCGTTGACGCATATCGGCGAGCTTTCGCATGCTGGGCTCAGCACCATTCGGAGAAGCCTTACTGAATCCGCTGGGCGTGAATACGCGAAGGAGAGTGCGATCGATGAGCACCGGTTCACCGCACGGGTCCCCCATCGGCCGACGGGCGCTGCTGTCCGGGATGGCCAGGACGGCCGGTGCGGCCGGGCTGGCCGGTGCGGTCGGCTCGCTGGGCATGGCGGCGCGGGCCGCGGCCGCGTCGCCCGCGGAACTCACCGCTCCCGCCGCTCCCCCGGCGAGCGGGCGCTACCCGTCGAACTGGCCCGACCTCCAGCCCTACGGTCTCGCGGACACCCGCACGGACCTGTGGCCGAGGGAGGACAACTCCTTCGTCCTGCCGCTGGAACTGCGCCCGCGCGACGAGGAACTCGGCCGGGTGTGGATGCGCGACTTCTACGTCAACTGCTTCAGGGCCGGCGGCCGCAGCCCGCTCTACGTCGCCACCGGCACCACCCGCGTCCCCGGCCTGGACACCGCCGGCCCCTGGAACGACGGGATCTTCGTCTGGACCGCCCACTCGCTGCGCGGCCCGTGGCGGCTGGCCGACACGACCGGCATCCGGCCCGGCGCCGAGCGGGGCAAGGTCTGGTCGCCGGAGTTCGCCGGCGAGAACCGGCCCGGGCGCACGGTCGTCGCGCCGTGGCAGCAGTACTGGTACGACGACACGTTCGGCAAGCGCGGCAACGTCTGGGCGCCGGAGATCCACTACTTCCGGGACACCTGGTACATCGTCGCGTGCATGGGCGACCGCGCCCACAAGGTCGGGTCGTTCCTGCTGGTGAGCGAGGGCGGCGTCGAGGGGCCGTACCGGCTGGCCGAGGGCAACCTCGACAAGCCCTTCGGTGACGCGCTCCCCGACGCGCCGTACATCGATCCCGGGGCGCGCTTCCACATCGACGGCAGCATGTACAGCGAGGGCGACGACGCCTGGCTGGTGCTGCACAACAACGTGTACGCGCCGTTCCGGGACGACATGGAGGACATCGTCCCGACCACCGGCCTGCCGGAGTTCCAGCAGCAGCCCTACGCCCCCGAGCCGTATCTGGAGGGCGTGTACGTCTTCAAGCACGGCGGCAAGTACTTCCTGCTGCAGGCCGCGTGGGACCGCACCTCGACGGCGGCCGACGGCAGCACCCGGTACGCCTACGACACGGCCACTCCGGGCCGCGCCCAGTACCAGTACGACACGGTCGCCGCCGTCGCCGACCGCCTCGAGGGCCCGTACTCCCGCCGCTGGACCCTGGGCGTGGGCGCCGGCCACACCAACGTCTTCGCGGACGTCGGCGGCCGGTTGTGGGCGACCTTCTTCCGCAACCCGAACTTCGGCTACTGGGCCGACCCGGCACGGATCGCCGACGCCGCGGTGCCCGGCGTCGTCCGCCTGGAGTGGACCGGGCCGCAGGGCGACCGCCTGTACGTCGCGCGCCAGAGCCGAGGCCACCTCCTGGAAGGAACACTGTGACCTGCCCGACCGCTCCGAACATCATCTTCGCGATGTCCGACCAGGTCCGCGCCGACTTCACCAAGGGCGTGGGCTTCCCCCTCGACACGATGCCGTTCCTGGACTCCCTGGCCGCCCAGGGCACCCGCTTCCGGCGCGCCTACACCACCGCCCCGGCCTGCGTCCCGGCCCGCACCAGCCTGCTCACCGGCAGGTGGCCGAGCACCCACCGCATCCGGCAGAACTCCAACACCGGCCCGGCGCTGGTGTCGCGCGGCGACGACCTGGTCGACGTGCTGCGCGGTGCCGGCTACCAGCTGTTCTACTCCGGCAAGACGCACATGTACCGGAACAAGCCGGCGGAGTACGACGCCTTCTCCGAGTACGGGCACACGAAGGGGCCGGACACCACGACCGAGCAGCGCGCCTTCACCGCCTGGCTGAACTCCATCGACATGGGCCCGACGACCGCGCCCACCCCGTTCCCGGCGGAGCAGCAGTACCCGTACCGGATCGTCTCCGACGCCATCGCGCAGATCGACGCCCGGGACCCCGCCAAGCCGTTCTTCGCGTTCGTCTCCACGCCCGAGCCGCACAATCCGTACCAGGTGTCGGAGCCGTACTTCTCGATGTTCGCCGAGGACACGATCCCCGCCCGGCGCTCCGGTCCGGCGGACGCGGAGGCCAAGGGCGGTGCCTACAAGTGGCTGCGCGACCTGGTCGAGGAGAAGCGCCCCGGCTACGACGGCATCTGGCGCCGCTACCTGGCCACCTACTGCGGCATGCTCCGCCTCATCGACGACCAGTGGCGCCGGCTCGTCGACCATCTCAAGGAGCAGGGCCTGTACGAGAACACCCTGCTGATCTTCCTCGCCGACCACGGCGACTACACCGCCGAGTACGGCCTGCAGCGCAAAGGCGCCGGCATCCCCGAGGTCCTGGCGCACATCCCCATGGTCGTGCACGGCTGCGGCGTCCAGGCCCGGGACAACGGGACGGACTTCGTCTCGATCGCCGACATCCTGCCCACCGTGTGCGAGGCGATCGGCCGGCCGATCCCGCTGGGTGTCCAGGGCCGCAGCCTGTGGCAGATGCTCACCGGCGCCGACTACCCGGCCGCGGAGTTCGCCGACATCGTCACCGAGCGCGGCTTCGGCGGCCTGCCCTATCCCGACGACGCCCGGCCGCCGCTGCACTTCCCCTACGAGGGCACCCGGTACGACGAGCTGAACAGCGTCACCCAGAGCGGCTCGTCGCGGATGCTCCGGCACGACCGCTGGAAGCTGTACGAGCACGTCGGCGACGCCGGCGAGCTGTACGACGTCGAGAAGGACCCGATGGAGCTGCACAACCGCTGGGACGACCCCAGCCTGCGCAAGGTGAAGGCCGACCTCACGCAGCGGTTGCAGCGCTGGTCGGTCCGGCTCACCGACGACCTGCCCAAGGGGGTCTACGAACCCCTGCTCGCCCGGCACAACTGGTACCGGACCGCGGAGGAGGACCGAGCATGACCGCGACCGTCCCCCGCGGCGACGGCGACCGGCAGCCACCGCCGTCACGCCGTACGGTCCTGCGCGGTGCCGCCGCCGTCACCATGGCGTCGGCCGCCGCCTCGGCCCTCACCGCCGGACCCGCCGCTGCGGCCGGCGCCGGCCCCTCCGCCGCGGCCGTCGACCACCCGGGCGCGCAGTGGCTGCCCGCCGATCCCGCCAACTACCGCACCGCGCGGCGCCCTCGGAGCCATCCGATCGACTCCGTGGTCGTCCACGTCACCCAGGAGCACTTCGCCGACGCCGTCGCGCTCTTCCAGAGCCCCGGCCGGGGAACCTCGGCCCACTATCTGGTCCGCTCGGCCGACGGCCACATCGGCCAGTGCGTCCGGGAACACGACGTCGCCCGGCACACCGGCCGTCCCGACGAGGACAACCGCAGCATCGGCATCACGCACGAGGGCTGGGTCGACTCCACCGCCTGGTTCACCGAGGCGATGTACGCCTCGTCGGCGGCGCTCACCGCGGCGGTGTGCGCGCGCTACGCGATTCCCCTGGACCGGGCCCACATCCGGGGTCACCACGAGGTGCCGGGCGCCACCCACACCGACCCCGGCGCCAACTGGGACTGGGACCACTATCTCGACCTGGTGCGGAAGGCGGTCACCGAGAGGTGAGCGCCGAGTCGTGAGACGGGCGGCGAGGGAGGGGCACCGGGCCACGGAGTGCGTGCGCGCGGGCCTTGGACTTACCGTGGAAGGGCACGTTGAAGGCGCGTTGCCGGCCGGTATGTGCGCACATGGTGCATGCGGCCGCGAACCGCAGAAGAGGTGACTTCACCATGGCCACACCCACGGGTACTCCTGTGCTCGACACCCTCGCCGCCATGACGATCGACTCGATCGAACGTTGTGGCCTGGACGACCGGACGCTCATTCTCACCCGCATCGCGGCCCTGGCCGCGATGGACGCCCCGGCGATCTCCTACAGCGCCCACATCGGCCCCGCCATGGAGAGCGGTCTGACATCCGAGCACCTGCAGGACGTGCTCGTCGCGATCGCCCCGGTCGTCGGCACCGCGCGGGTGATGGCGGCAGCGGGCAACATCGCCGAAGCGCTGGGGATCGCCATCGCGGTGGCGGAAGAGGAGACCACCGCCTGATCCCCGTGCCCTCCTGCCCCGTCCGACGGACGAGCCGTCCTGGAACGCACCCCTGACCGGCCCCCGGCGCTGCTGCATGCGGAGGGTTCCCCGGCCGCGTGCCCCGTGTCGCCCCGGCCGGGCTCGCGGGTCTCGCCTAGGCTGAGGCGCCCCGACAGGATCCGCAGGGCACGGAGGACAGGACGGCCGGCATCAACCGTGAACGGCTGCTCAGGAAGCTGACGTTCTGGCTGCGTCCGACCTTCGTGCTGCGCGTGGTCAACCGGTTCCAGAAGATCGTGGGCTTCGACCGCTCGATGGCGCTGGCCTCCAGCGCGCTCACCGGACTCGCGCCTCTCCTCATCCTGAGCAGCGCGGTGCTCGGCGGGGACATCGCCGACCAGGTCATCCAGCGCTACGGGCTCACCGGCGGCGGCGCCGACGCCGTCAGGGCGGTGTTCTCCGGCGAGGGCGCCGGCGCGGGGCTGAGCGTCTTCAGCGTCATCTTCCTGGCCATCTCGACGCTGAGCTTCGCGCGGGCCGCGCAGCGGCTGTTCGAGCAGAACTGGGAGCTCAAGCCGCTGAGCGTGCGCAACACCCGGAACAGCCTGGGCTGGATCGTCACCCTCGCCTTCTACGCGGCGGCCACCGGCGCGCTCGTCACCGCCCTGGGCCGGGGCAAGCTCGGGCTGGTGGCCGCGGCGTGCGAAGCGCCCCTCACGGGGGCCTTCCTCGTCTGGAGCGGCTGGATCCTCTCGGCGCGGCGGCTCACCTGGCGGGCGCTGCTCCCGTTCGGGATCACCGCGGGTGTCCTGACCGCGGCCTACTCCGTGGGCGCGACCGTCTATCTCCCGACCCTGTTCAACTCCCAGGCATCGCGCTACGGCGCGGCCGGCGCGGTCTTCGGAACCGTCTCGGCGCTGTTCGGTGCCATGCTCGTCATCGTCGTGTCGGCAGCGCTGGGCCGGGAGGTCCGCGACGAACTCGACCGCATCCGCCAGGGCCGGCGGCCGTCCGACGACGAGGTGCGCCGGCAGTGGGACAGCATCGTCGAGCAGACCCGTTCGCGCTGGCGCGCCAACCGGAAACAGGGCGGCCGCAAGCAGGCCGAGGACCGCGGCCCCTGACCGGCGGGAACGGGAGGTCCGGAACGGGGGGTCGGGAGCGATGCTGCCAACCGGATGTCGGCAGCGGGGGGCGGACGTCAGTGAGCCAGCGCGGCTTTTGCGGCGACGATGACCAGGCCGAGCAGCAGGTTGGCGATGCCCTCGCCGACGGCGAACCGGGGGGACGCGCCCGCCCGGACGGCGCCGAGGGTCGCCCAGGCGACCTGCTGGGCGATCGCGACGCCGAGCGCCAGCCAGGCGGTGCCCGGCAGGCCGAGGCCGAGGAGCGGGCTGATCGCCACGGCCACCGCGGGCAGCACCGCGGCCTCCACGATGGACCACTCGTGCCGGGCCACCCGCCGCGCCTCCCCGCGGTCGATCGGCCGGCCGAGGATGCGTTCGCCCGCAAGGTGCGCGTACACGTGTGCCACCCAGAAGACCAGTCCGGTGACCAGCAGCAGCACGACCAGCTGGAGCCGCGGGAAGTCCCCGACCGAACCGGCGGTGGCCACGACGGACGCCGCGAGCAGCGACCCGTAGACCGCGCCCGCGTAGTCCGTCCGGCCGGGGTGCGTCCCCTCATTGCCTCCGGGCTGCCTCCCGGGAACCGGCGCACTCGTCATCGCCCCACCATAAAGTCACCAACCGGACACGCCGGTGAGCGCCGCGAGCCCGGTCGGCGACGCCCCGGACCTGGCGCAGGGGAGGCATCACGGCGGCCCCCGCGGTCCGCCCGGACCGGTGCGCGTCCGGCTCGGCCGACGGGGGGGCCGGGGCGTGTGCGGCCAGGGTCCCGTTGGCGGGGGCCGGAGTCCGGTCGAGGGCGAGTCTGCTCCGCCGGGCCGGCCCGTCCACGACGGGCTGCCGCGCCACCGGTGCCCGGTCCGCCTCAACTGCCCGTTCCCCAGGCCGGGTCGAGGAGAGCCGGAGCCTGGATCGGCGGCCCCGGGCGGCGCATGATGGGAAGCGCACGTCCCGTCAGAAGCGAGGTGCGGCGTCGCGATGAAGCGCAGGAACACAGTCCTGTTGGCGGGCCTGGCCTCCGTGGGCGGCGCCGTCGGCGCGGGCCTGGCGCACCACCTCCGCCCGGAGCGCAGGGAACGCCTCTACGTCACGGTCTTCTGCGAGCCCGGCTACCTGGGCCGCAACAAGCGGCTGACCTGGAACGGCGGCGGGCACGAGCTCGTCCCGCTCACCCGGCTGCAACTGCCGCGCGTCGGCTCGATCCGGCTGGAGCGGCTGGTGTACCGCTTCCGGCCCGCGGTACGGCTGCCGAGCATGTACTTCCTGCGGCATGCCGTCGCCGGCCGCCTGGGCCGCACGGACCCCGAGGACGCCGTCATCGCCGGCGCCGTCGCCATGAACCAGCTCGCCGGCATGTTCTCCGCCGGCGAGTGGGAACGGGTCCCCGCCGACGAGGCGGGGTCGGGAGTACGGCTCTGGGCCGTACGTCCCGGCTCTGCGCCGCCCGTGCCCGGCGAGGGAGAACCTTCCGGCAAGTCCGGCTCAGGCGCCGCGACTTCGGGTGAGGCGGCTTCCGGGGAGGCTTCGGGTGAGGCGGCTGCCGGCGAGGCGGCCGCTCCCGACGCCCGGCCCTGGCACGACGTGCTGGCCGACACCCCCGACCTCGGCGCCTGGAGCACCCGCACCCGCTACCTCGAACTCGGCCACCACGACGGCAGAGGTTCCCGGGGCTGACCGCCCGTGGCGGACCGGCCACCCCGCCCGTAGCCGCGGCGCCGCCGCGCGCTCACCGGGCCAGCCGCGGCAGGAGCGCGGAGGCCGCGGTGATGCCGAGGGCCGCCGCGACCACCAGCACCAGGTAGTCCATCCCCAGGTGGGCGTGGGTTCCCAGGAGGAGACCGCGCAGGGCGTCGACCTGGTAGCTGAGGGGGTTGACCTTGCTGATGGCCTGCAGCCAGCCGGGCATCACGGCGACGGGGTACAGGGCGTTGGACGCGAAGAAGAGCGGCATGGTGATGGCCTGGCCGATGCCCATCAGACGGTCGCGGGTCAGGACGATCCCGGCGATCGACATCGACAGGCAGGAGAAGAAGGCGGAGCCCAGGATCACGGCCGCGGCGACCCCGAGCAGGCGCAGCGGGTTCCAGGTCAGGGCCACGCCCAGCACGGCGGCGATGGCGATCACCACCACGGCCTGGATCAGCGCCTTGACCCCCGCCGCGAACGCCTTCCCGGTGATCAGCGCGCTCCGCGGGGTGGGGGTGACGAGCAGCTTGGTGAGGATCCCGGCGTCGCGCTCCCAGATGATCATGATGCCGTAGAAGATGGCGATGAACATCGCGGACTGGGCGATGATGCCCGGCGCCAGGTAGTCGATGTACGGGATGCCGCCGGTCGGGATGGCCCGGATGCGCGTGAAGGTCTCGCCGAAGATCAGCAGCCACAGGGCGGGCTGCACCGCGCGGGTGTACAGCTCGGTGCGGTCGTGGCGCAGCTTCTGCAGTTCGACCGCGCACATCGCGCCCACTCTGGCGGCGAGGACACGCCAGCCCCTTCGGGCGGGCGGCGCCGTCAGGAGCAGGCCGTACCGCTCCACCGAGGTGTGCGCGGACGTGCCGTCAGCCGACACGGGACGCTGTGCGGCGGGTGCTGCGGACATCGCGGAAATCTCCTCCCTGGTCGTCCAGGCCGCTGCCGGCGACGTCCCGGAAGACGTCCTCCAGCGTGGTCGCCGCGTCGGACCCGCCGGGCTCGCGGCGACGGCGTTCGCGCAGGTCGTCCCGCAGTTCCTGCGGCGTGCCCAGGGCGTGGATGCGGCCCCGGTGCATCAGCGCGACCCGGTCGCAGTACTGATCGGCCTCGTCCATGTAGTGCGTGGTCACCAGGACGGTCATGCCGGTCGCGGACCGCACCGCGTTGATGTGCTCCCACACGCTGGTGCGCGCGATGGGGTCCAGGCCGATCGTCGGCTCGTCGAGGATCAGCAGGCGGGGCGCGCTGACCAGTGCCTGCGCGAGTTCGAGGCGCCGCACCATGCCGCCCGAGTACGTCTTCCCCAGCCGGTCCGCGGCGTCGGTGAGTCCGACCGCGTCCAGTGCCTGCGCGACCCGTTCGGCACGCTCGCGCCGCGAGACGTCGAAGACGCGGGCGAACAGCGCGACGTTCTCGCGCCCAGTGAGCCCCGCGTCGGCGGACAGTTGCTGGGGGACGTAACCGAGCAGGCGGCGCACCGCCATGCGTTCCCTGGCCACGTCGTGGCCGAAGACCCGCACCATTCCCGCCGGGACGGACAGCAGGGTGGTGATGCAGCGGATCGCGGTGGTCTTGCCCGCGCCGTTGGGGCCGAGCAGGCCGAAGACCTCGCCCGGTACGACGGACAGGTCGAGGCCGTCCACCGCCTTCGTGGTGCCGAAGGCGTACTCCAGCGCGCTGCACGCCACCGCGTCGGGGACGGGGACACCCGCGGCTCCGGGCGCTCCCGTCACCGCGGGGGCCTCCGTGGCCTCGGTGGCTCCGCCTGCGGTACCGGGTGGTTTCACCGCTCCTCCAGATCCTCGTGCAGGCCCGCGGACAGCCGGCGCAGCGCGGGAAGGGCGGCGGCCAGCGCCGCCTGGTCCTCGTCGGACAGCCGCTTGACCTGCTCCCTCACGAGCGCGCCCCGGCGCTCGTGCCAGTCCCGCAGCCGCGCCCGCGCCTGCGGGGTGGGCAGCAGCCGCACGGAACGGCGGTCGCCGGGAGCCGTCTCGCGGCGCAGCAGCCCGCTCCCGGTGAGCTGGTTGACCAGGGTGGACACCGAGTTCCCGGCCAGGCCCAGCTGCCTGGCGGCCTCCGACACCCCGATCCCGGGGCTCTCCTCGACCAGCCGCAGCAGCTCCACCTGCGCCCCGCGCAGGGCGGGCGCGGGCGTCCCCCTTCGCAGGGTGCGCCGGATCTGCCGCTGGATGCCGGCCAGCACGTCCGCGAGGGTGTCGGGAAACTCCGCGGCCCTCATACCAAAAAGGTTAGCTCTGCATACGATCTAATGACACCCCTGCTGCCCGGCCGGTTCCGGAAGTTCGACGGGCTGCTGCGCGCGTCACCCGGGCGGTGGACGGCGAGGAACCCCCACGACCGGTGGAAGGTCACCCGGACCTGCCGCGCCGCGGCGCGGGGGGACGGCGGCCCCCAGCGCCATCGCCATCCCGGCGACCGCGCGCCGAGCGGCCGTCCACGACCTCGGGACCCCGGGATCCGCGCTCGCGCTGACGGAGCGTCATGGTCACCAACGTGCGCCGTGGCGAGGCGCGTTCACGGCCTGCGCACCTCCCGGCCGACGTGCCGTCACCGCTCCCCCGGTGAAGCACGACGAGGCCGGTCCACGGCGCCCCACAGGACCGCCCATGTGTGTGTTGCGGCACGTTGCCCCGTCTGACGGGGAGTTGGCGCGGCGTGGCCGCCCCTCCATTCCTGCGCAGGTCAGAAGGGGTGCGTCGCCGCTCCGGGCGGGTCCGGGACCGGCCGCGGGGCCGTCCGGCCCGGGAAGCGCCGCCTGCGCGGGGCACTTAGCATTGGTCGGCTTGGGCTGCTTTGGCACGGATGCGGCGCCCGAAGGGGCTGGTCATCACGCACCCGGAGAGCCGGGTGCGGGGCCCCGAAGGGGGACGAGGGACGAGGAGCGCATGAATCTGAAGGTGCAGGGCGATCCGCTGCGGGACGCCGACCTGCTGATGGGCGAACTCGGTGCGGCGGGCCTGATCGGCGTGGGCGGAAGGCCGGGCCTTGACGAGCAGCCCGGCCTGGACGGGCAGCCCGGCGTTCCGCGTGCCCACTTCACGGGGCGCCCGGCGGCCGGGCCGCGGACGCTGATGGACGTGCTCCACGCGACCGTCCTCACCCACCCGCAGGAGCCCGCGCTGGACGACGGCCGGACGGCGCTGACGTACCGCGCGCTCGCCGCGGAGGTCGACGGGCTGCGGCGCACGCTGGCCGCGGCCGGGATCGGCCCCGGCGACCGCGTGGGCGTACGGGTGCCGTCGGGCAGCAACGACCTCTACGTGTGCATCCTGGCGGTGCTCGCGGCAGGCGCCGCGTACGTGCCGGTGGACGCCGAGGACCCGGACGAGCGGGCGGAGTTGGTGTTCGGCGAGGCGGGCGTGGCGGCCGTGCTGGGCGCCGGCCGCACCCTGGCCGTGACGGGCGCCGCCCGGGACACCGCGCCCGCGGCCCGCCGCCCCTCCCCCGACGACGACGCGTGGATCATCTTCACGTCGGGCTCCACCGGCCGCCCCAAGGGCGTCGCGGTCACCCACCGCAACGCCGCGGCCTTCGTCGACGCCGAGGCCGCGCTGTTCCTCCAGGAGGAGCCGATCGGTCCCGGCGACCGCGTGATGGCGTCCCTGTCGGTCGCCTTCGACGCGTCCTGCGAGGAGATGTGGCTGGCCTGGCGCAACGGCGCCTGCCTGGTGCCGGTGCCGCGCTCGCAGGTGCGCGGCGGCAGCGACCTGGGCCCGTGGCTGGCCGAGCAGGAGATCACCGTGGTGTCCACGGTGCCCACGCTCGCCGCGCTCTGGCCGCCGGAGGCCCTCAACGAGGTGCGGCTGCTGATCTTCGGCGGCGAGGCGTGCCCGCCGGAGCTGGTAGAGCGCCTGGTCACCGAGGGGCGCGAGGTGTGGAACACCTACGGCCCGACCGAGGCGACCGTGGTCGCCTGCGCGGCGCTGCTGACCGGCGAGGGGCCGGTGCGCATCGGCCTTCCGCTGGACGGCTGGGAGCTGGCCGTGGTGGACGAGGCCGGCGAGCCGGTGCCCATGGGCGGCAGCGGCCAGCTGATCATCGGCGGCGTGGGACTGGCGCGGTACCTGGACGGCGCCAAGGACGCGGAGAAGTACGCCCCGCTGGAGTCGCTCGGCTGGCAGCGCGCGTACCGCAGCGGCGACCTGGTGAGGGCCGAGCCGGAAGGGCTGCTGTTCCTCGGCCGGGCCGACGAGCAGATCAAGCTCGGCGGCCGGCGGATCGAGCTGGGTGAGGTGGACGCCGCCCTCCAGGCGCTGCCCGGCGTCGCCGGCGCCGCCGCGGCGGTCCGGACGACCCGGCGCGGCAACCAGTTGCTGGTCGGCTACGTGGTGGCCGGCGACGGCTGGGACCGGACCGCGGCCGTCGCCGAGCTGTCCTCGCGGTTGCCCGCGGCGCTGGTGCCGCTGCTGGCGACCGTGGAGACGCTGCCGACGAGGACCTCCGGCAAGGTGGACCGGGCCGCTCTGCCCTGGCCGCTGCCGGAGTCCGCGGGACCGGCTCCCGGCGAGGAGCCCGCCGAGCCGCTGCGCGGCACCGAGGCGT
>Ga0123353_10004372_pt1 | contig 18186 bp, 19 predicted proteins | sample TergutLab28metaG_3_FD_92763 | JGI IMG/M metagenome (GOLD analysis project Ga0123353, IMG submission 92763) | Labiotermes labralis P3 segment gut microbial communities from Petit-Saut dam, French Guiana - Lab288 P3 | ecosystem: Host-associated > Arthropoda: Insects > Digestive system > Gut ... | reverse complement strand
GTTATGAAAAGTTGGCGCAAAGTGATATTGCGCAATCACGCCGGTAACCTTGCGATTTATTTCCTCGGGAAATGGGGAATATTTATCGAACGAGCGCAGGCCGGCCTCAACATGGCCGACGGCTATTTGGTTATAAAACCCGGCGAGGCTGGCCGCCATGGTGGTGGTGGTGTCGCCATGCACTAAAATCAAATCGGGCTTTTCAGCCTTCAAAATCTGCGAAATTCCATTAAGCGCGCCGGTGGTAATCTGCTCGAGGCTTTGGCTATCTTGCATAATATCCAAATCAAAATCAGGCGTGATGCCGAAAATATCCAGCACCTGATCGAGCATATGCCGATGCTGCGCCGTCACCAGCACTTTGCTCTCGATTTTATTGGGATGGCGCTTTAGCTCGGCAACCAGCGGCGCCATTTTAATCGCCTCGGGCCGAGTGCCAAAAATTGAAATAACTTTAATCATAGTAATTAATTTAATATTTCCGAGGAAATTTGTCAATTTCTTGACATTCCGAAAATTTTTGGTTAGTATATAAGCACCTAAGGGGGAGTATAGAATGAAAGTAAGAAAAGAATTAAGAAAATTGGCGACGGTTGGTTTGATAACCGCAAGCTCGTTTATGCCTGTAAATGCGCAAACTGATAGCTTAACAAATGTTGATGCTGTGAAAGCGCAAAGTGAAATGGGGCAAGAAATACCCAAAAGAAAGATGGCATTGAAAGTAGGAACAATTATACTTGCGTCCTGCGGATTGATTTATGGTATCACTGAATTGGCAAAGGTACATTATAATATTAAGACATTAAGAAGATGGAAAAGAGATCCTCATTCTGAAGCCACAAAATCATCAGGCATTATTTTCAATAACGAGACTAAAAAGTTAGAGGCAGATAATAGTACTTTTCTTCCATTTTAATGATTTTCTTGACAAGATAGTTAGTTTTGAGTAATATACTTTTGTAATGAAGCAGAGTTAGGAACTCTCGCCTTGATGGGTGCAAACTCATGGGCTGATGACAATTGTTTTTGTGTTCCTATTTCTGCGTTAGAAGTGGGAACTTTTTTCGTAGGGGCGACTTGTAGTCGTCATGGCGGCAGAATGCCGCCGCTACAATTGATGGGGAAAGCTTTTCGTAGGGGACGATGGTAATCGTCCCGCGGGCGGATTGCCATCCGCCCCTACGGGCTCTACCCGGGCGCGCTCCTACGCACGAGGATACATTAAGCTGAAAGTGAGGTGCTTGCGAAATCGCAAAGAATTTTAATAGGGATAGAAATAAGCGAGAGATTGGGCCGTTGATGAATGAGAAGATTCGGTGCCCAGAGGTTCGTTTGATTGGCGCGGCGGGGGAGCAGGTTGGGATTGTGCCCACCGATGAGGCGCAGAGAATGGCGCTGGATGCCGACTTGGATTTGGTGATGATTGCGCCGACGGCGGCGCCGCCTGTATGCAAGATTATTGATTACGGCAAGTTTAAGTTTGAGCAATCGAAGAAGGAAAAGGAAAACAAGAAGAATCAAAAGGTTGTGACCATCAAGGAAATTCGGCTTTCCTCCAATATTGGTGAGCATGATATTGCGGCCAAGGCCAAGCACGCATTTCAGTTTTTATCGGAAGGCGATAAGGTTAAGGTTTCGATTCGGTTTCGCGGGCGCGAGATTACGCATTCGGAGCTGGGCAGGAAGGTGCTACTGAATTTTGTGGAGAGATGCAAAGAAGTTGGGGAGATGGAAGGGAATCCGAGGATGGAAGGCAGGAGCATGCATCTTTTGATATCGCCGATTAAGAAGTAAGAAACCACCCCGCCTCGCAAGCGAGGCACCCCTCCGGCGGAGGGGAATTTTAGAAAGGATGTATATTATGGCAAAGAAAAAAGTTAAGAAGTATAAGCAAAAGCCGAAAAAGGCGGTTGTAAAGAGGTTTAAGAAAACGGGCACAGGCAAGATTAAGGCTTTGGGGCGTGCTTTCACAAGCCATATGTCGTGGCGCAAATCGACCAAGCAGAAGAGACAGCTTCGTAAGAAGATTGTGCTGAAGCCGAGCGAGAGAGCTATTGGCAGGATGATGGGGAAATAAAAAGTGAGAAGTTGGAAATTAGAAGTGAGAAATTTCTAACTCCTAACTTCTAATTTCTAATTAAAAAAACGAACGGAGTGAGTTAAATATGGCAAGAGCTAAAAATACAAAAGTTACGCGCGCTAGGCGCAAGAAGGTTATTAAGCAGGCAAAGGGGTTTTCGGGGCGTAGAAAGCTGCTATTTAAAACGGCGAAAAATGCTGTGATGAAGGCGCAGTCGAACGCGTATATCGGCAGAAAGCAGAAGAAACGGAATTTCCGCTCGCTTTGGATTGCGCGGATTAATGCGGCAGTTCGCGCTGAGGGGATGACATATAGCGTGTTTATGAACGGCTTAAAAAAAGCAGGAATTGAGCTCAATCGCAAGGTGCTTTCCGAGATGGCGATTAATGATAAAGCGGCATTTAGCGAGCTGATAAAGATTGCAAAAAAAGGGAAATAGTAAATTGAACGCGGATGACGCAGATTTACGCGGATACTTTTGTTTGAGGTGATTGAAATTCAAGTTATCACGAAAGCGATTGTAAAAGAAATAAAGAAGTTGCATTCTCGCAAATATAGGGAGGAAATGCGACTTTTTCTTTGTGAGGGCAGTCGCCTTGTCGGCGAAGTGGCTAGTGGTAAGTGGCTAGTGGTTAGTGATGGATTTGAAGGCGAAGTTCCAAACTTGAATTGCCCGGTTTATAAGGCGAGTGAAAGGGTTTTCAAGGATATTTCGACAACTGAAAATTCGCAGGGGATAATGGCGGTTTGCGGGATGTCGGAGGAGAAAGAATTCAATAATGAAGATGGGCTGCTTTTGATTTTGGATAGAATTGCCGACCCGGGAAACCTGGGCACGATTATCAGAGCCGCCGAGGCAGCGGCGGTTTTAGGAGTTGTGCTTTCCAGGGCCTGCGTTGATTTGTATAATCCAAAGGTTGTTCGCTCCACTATGGGAGCTATTTTTCGTTTGCCGATTTGGACTGATGTTGATTTGGTGAATCTTATCGAAGAAAATAGGCGGCAAACTATTGCGATGGTGCTTGGTGAGGCGAGCGAAAATTTCTATAATCTTGACATTGATAAAAAAGCTTCTATTATAATAGGTAATGAAGCGAGTGGAATTTCGGCTGATGTTTTGGAAGCGTGCGATGTGCATGCGCATATTCCGCAGGCGGCGGGCGAGAGCCTAAATGCTGCGATGGCGGCCGGAATTGCGTGTTTTGAATGGAGACGAAAGAATCTTGGATATTGATTTGAGCAAGATAATTATTCATAAGGGGAGTGAAGATTTTTGCGAGCCTGCCCTCAAGCAAGAGAGCGTTTTGCCGACTAGGTTAACGGAAAATGGTGTTACAATAATTTCAAAAGGTGATTCGTTTTTTCCGAAAGGCATTAAAAATGTAAATGAGCTATATTGCATAGGCGATATTTCACTTTTGAATAGGCCTGCGATTGCTATAGTTGGCGGCAGAAAACCCTCGATTTATGGGAATAATCAAGCGGAAAAGTTTGCATATGAGCTTGCAAAGGCAGGGCTTGTGATTGTTTCCGGCATGGCGCGCGGGATTGATTCGGCGGCGCATAAAGGCGCGCTAACGGCAAATGGCAAGACCATTGCGGTGCTGGGCTGCGGCGTTGATATTTGTTATCCGCCGGAAAATGAAGAGTTGAAAAAGATAATAGAGAAAAATGGGCTTGTGATTTCGCCTTTCCCACTAGGCACGGCGCCGATTCCTTCGCAGTTTCCTTCAAGAAATCAAATCGTGAGCGGGCTATCAAAAGGCGTTTTGGTAATCGAGTGCGCCGAAAAAAGCGGAACTTTTTCAACAGTTAGTGCTGCGCAAAAACAAGGTTTGCCTGTGTGGACTATTCCAACTAATCTTGATAATAATGCCGGGCGTGGAAATATTATACTAATTAAAAAGGGTGCACAATTTGTAACTTGCGCCAAAGATATCTTAGATGAATTAGAAATTAGCAGCGAGGAGTTAGAAGTTGATGATGAAAATGCAGAAGGTTTTGTTATGTATTTTCATCCGAGTGAAGCAATAGGAATTGAGCAGCTTATTCAGAAAACTAGGCTAACTAGTAGTGAGATTAATAATAAACTATTAGAACTAGAGCTAAATGGGAAGATAAAAAGCTTATCAAATAAGACATACATATTAGCATAGGAGAAGACATGAATTTAGTTATTGTGGAATCGCCGGCAAAGGCGAAAAAGATTAAGAGTTATCTTGGGAGCAATTATAAGGTTGAAGCTTCGATGGGCCACCTTAGGGATTTGCCGAAGTCGCGAATTGGTGTGGAGATTCGAGATGGATTCAAACCGGATTATATTAATGTTCGCGGTAAAGGTGACTTAATTAGAAAACTTAAAAAGCTTGCTAAAGATGCAAATAAGGTTTATCTGGCGACTGACCCTGACCGTGAAGGTGAGGCGATTTCTTGGCATTTATCGCATATTTTGAATTTAGAGGAAGGCAAATATGCAAGAGTTGCTTTTAACGAGATAACGAAACCTGCAATTAAAGAAGCGATTAGTAATGGTCGAAAGATTAATATGCAGCTCGTTGATGCGCAGCAAGCGAGGCGAATTTTGGATAGAGTTGTGGGTTATCAAATCAGCCCACTCTTATGGCGAAAAGTGAAGAAGGGGCTTTCGGGAGGCCGAGTGCAGAGCGTGGCAACTGCTTTGATTGTTCGCAGGCAAAAAGAGATAGATGCATTTATTCCCGAAGAGTATTGGAGCATTGATGCGAGCTTTGCAGAAAAATTTGAGGCAAGTTTTTACGGAAATGATGAGAAGATTGAACTTAAATCAAAGGAAGAAGTTGATAAGATTTTAGCTGGAATTGATAGTCAAAAATGGATGGTGGGCGAGGTTAAAAAAAGTGAGAAAAAGCGCAATCCTGCACCGCCGTTTACCACTTCGACTTTGCAACAAGAGGCATCGAGAAAGCTCAATTTCCAATCTCGCAAGACAATGGGTGTGGCACAACAACTTTATGAAGCAGGGCTTATTACTTATATGAGAACCGATAGCCTTAGAATTTCTAACGAGGCTATGAGTTCGGTTCGCTCATTTATTGGCGAGCGATATGGCAAGGAGTTTTTACCTGAGCTGCCCAGAATTTTTAAATCCGGCAAGAATGTGCAAGATGCACATGAAGCGATTAGACCCACAGATGTCAATAAATTGCATTCGGAGCTTGGCATGGATGCTGCGGCTGCAAAACTTTACCGTTTAATTTGGGAGAGATTTGTTGCGTCGCAAATGGAAATTGCGCTTTATGATGCGGTGAGTGCGATTATCAATGTTGGCGATTATGTTTTCAAGGCAAGCGGGCAGAAGATAAAGTTTGCAGGGTTTATGAAAATTTATACGCCCGGAACTGATGATGAGGAAAAAAAGGATAGCTATTTGCCCGAACTTAGAGAAGGGCAAATACTTAGGCTTGAAAAAATATCGCCCGAGCAACACTTCACAAATCCGCCTCCATATTATACAGAAGCGACCTTGATTAAAACTTTAGAAGAGGAGGGAATCGGCAGGCCATCAACTTATGCTCCAACAATAACTACAATAACTACAAGAGGATATATCACTCGTGATAAAAAAACTTTGATTCCTACAGAGCTTGGAGTGCTGGTGAATGATTTGATGGAGGAGTATTTTAAAGATATTGTAAATGTAAAATTCACTGCCGGGATTGAGGAGAAACTTGATAGCGTTGCTGAAGGAGAGCGGAAGTGGACGCAAGTTTTAGAAGAGTTTTATCCATCATTTGAGAATGACCTAAAAAAAGCAGAGGAAGAGATTAGCAAGATTGAGATAAAAGATGAAGTGAGCGATGTTGAATGTGATTTATGTGGCAAATTGATGGTTATTAAGCAAGGGCGATTTGGGAAGTTTTTAGCTTGCCCCGGTTTTCCTGATTGTAAGAATGCTAAACCGATAGTGGTGGAGGCAGGGGTGAACTGTCCGGATTGCTCGGCTAGAGTTTTGATTAGGAAGACAAAAAAAGGCAGAATCTATTATTCTTGTGAGAAAAATCGCGGAGAGGGAAAAGGCGGATGTGAATTTATTAGCTGGGATTTGCCGACCGGTGCTAAATGCAAAAAGTGTAGCGGTGTGATTATTAAGAAGAAAATGCGTGGCGGGAATGAAGTGGAAGTTTGCGCTAATAAGGAGTGCCAATAATTTGAAAGGAATATCCAGCTTTGAAGTTGACCACAGAAAATTGAAGCCGGGGCTTTATATTTCCCGGATTGACGGAGATGTGACAACCTATGATATGAGATTTCGACGGCCAAATATAGAAGATTTAATGACCAATAGTGAGTTACATTCGACCGAGCATTTGTTTGCTACATTTATTAGAAATTCGGAAATTGGAAATAGAATAATTTATTTTGGACCAATGGGTTGCCAAACAGGTTTTTATCTTTTGGTACGCGATAGTGAACATGAAGAAACTATTAAAACTATTAAAGAAATATTGAAAAACATTATTAACTATGAAGGGGAGATGCCGGGAGCGAGCGAAATTGAATGTGGAAATTTTAGAAACTTAGATGTGGGAATTTCAAAAATTGAATGTGAGAAATACTATGAGATGATAAAAGACATCATAATAAAGGATTTGGATTATGAAGCCAATTTTGATACAAGGGGCAATGGAGATTGAGATAAAAGTATTGCTTGAAAACCTATCTAATAGGGAAGAAATTTCTATTGGTGGCGGCAACTTTTATAAAGGATTTATTCATGATAAGCCTGTGATTATTTCCCGAACGGGGATTGGGATTGTGCCGGCAGCAATGGCAACTACTATCGGAATTATTGAATTTGAGCCGTCGGCTGTCATAAACCAAGGCATAGCCGGGGCACATAGGTTGGATATACATATTGGAGATATAGTAATCGGCGAGAAAGTTATTAATGCTAATTCTTTTGAAACTCCTTTTAGGGCGGAGGGGGAGGGCTCGCAGCCTTTGGATTGGGAAGCTTCCGATTGGGTAGAGAGAAATGAGGCTTACGGCGATAAGCGTTTAATTGAACTTGCAAAAGATGTTAAATATAGTAAAGGAAAAGTTTATTTCGGACCTATCGGTAGCGGAGATTTTTGGAATAGAGAGGCAGACAGAATAAATTGGCTTCATGAAAAATATGGCACATTATGTGAGGAAATGGAGGGTTTTGGGACATATGCTGTTTGCAATAAATTTGATGTTCCATGCCTTGGCATAAGAATTATTTCCAATAATGAGATAGCCGGGCGAGAATATGAAAAAAATATGGGGCTAGTAATTCAAAAATTTACAATGGGCGTAATGAAGAAAATGTAGTATATTAAGCTACATAATTTAATTGGCGAAGCATTGGCCTTTTTTTTATTGCTTGAAAATTCTTGACTAATTTCGGTTCACTTTATTATGTTAAGTATGATAAGGAGTGGTTAATTTGAAAAGGTTTTTTGCGCTATTGCTTAGCTTTGCAATTTTGATTTGCCCATTTGTAGTCCATGCGGATACATATTTTGCAGATATAGAGGGGCATTGGGCAGAGCAAGACATAATTGATTGGACGAAGCAAGGATTTTTCAAAGGTGATGAATTTGGAAATTTCAATCCGGAAAATGAAATAAACCGCGCTGAGTTTGCAGTTATCCTTTCGCGGATTATGAATTATCCCGATGTAAATGCTTATTACAATACATATTTCACGGATTTGCCAATAGGCACTTGGTTCACTGAGAGCATTATTCAAGCGCGCAAGGCAAAGATTTTTATGGGTGATGAGGGCGGAACAGTTCGCCCCGCAGATAGTATTTCCAGGCAAGAAATGACTATTTTTATTTGCAGGATTCTTGGAATTTCTCCTATGGATAATCTATTAGATTTTGACGATAATGATGATATTGCGCCTTTTGCATATCCCTATGTTGCGGCTTTGCAGGATTTACAAATTGTCAATGGATATCCTGATAACACTTTTCGCCCCCAAGAAGCAGTAACGCGAGCGGAAACTGTACATATTTTGGCAAACGCAATTACTCATGTAATACAAAGCACAACAACAAATTTTAATGCGAAATATACTATTGTAAACACAAAAAATATTGCATTGCAAAATGCAAATATCTTCAACAATTTAATTATTTCGGAAGGGCTGAATAAGGGAAATCTTCTTTTAGATAATGTGCGCGCGCTGGAGGATTTGATAATTCGCGGATATAAAGAATCGATTCAGGTGATGGATGAAGGAATAATAACCATAAAGGGCAACTCAACCGCTAAGAATATGATTATTGATAATGAAAACTATGTAGTTATCGAGATTTATCCAAATGTGGTTATTGACAATATCGAAATAAGGACGCCATGCAAGATTATTAATTATGGTAACATTTATAATATTGTGGTTTTTTGCGATGGAGTGAGCATTGATACAGTGAATGATATAAATGTTTACGGCAACGCAGATGTTAATGAAATTGAGTTGCCGAGTGATATGGATGAGAATGGTCTATTTCCAACTTTTGCACCACCACAAAATACTCCCAATCCTGTTACAATGGAACCTTGGGCTACTTTGCTACCTTCAGCAACACCTAATGCACATCATAACACACCAAATCCGGCAACATTTGAACCACAACCAACTCTGCCACCGGCGACGACAGAGCCTACCGCTGAACCTACACTAAGGCCTACAGTTATGCCAACGGTGATTCCGACTATAATTCCTACAGGGATACCTACATCATTACCTACAGCTATGCCGACAATAGAGCCAACTATACTACCAACGCAAGTTCCAACTCCATTGCCAACAATGAGTCCAACGCTTGCGCCGGGGGCTACCGAGCAGCCCACATCATCGCCAACTTATATGCCGTCGCCGTTATCAACCGCTCCACCTACAGTTCAGCCAACGAGTGCTCCGACTAATGTGCCGACAGAATTGCCAACACAACCGCCTATATCCGGCGATATTCCGCAAGTTGAAGCATTTACAGATGTTAGTTGGCGATGTTATTCTGACGGGCAACTGGTGGATGGCTCGGTAAAAAACTATTTTGAAATAATAGAGCAAACAGATAGAGTGGTTTTTGTTAGTATTGAGCTTGAAAACGGTAGGATATCGGAATGGAGAGATTTTGATAGGCAAAACATGCCGGCTTATTTTAACTTTGATGGAATGATATTTGGTCAACCTCCGTTTTGGATAAAGAGTTTTCGATTTTGCTTTGAAGACAACCTTTTTGATGATGACGGAAATATTTTAGAAAATGAAGAATTATGGAATACTGTTTGGCGGGAAGATATTTTCCCCTAATTCAATAGAATACGAACACAGCCACCGCCGGGAAGGGTAGCGCTTCGAGTTTGAACGGGCAAGCCAAGTTCGGCAGATTGGATATCACCACCGAATATCATTTGCGCGAGAGCGGAAATTGAACCTACTGAAAGGCCGGTGGTATAAGAATTAATCAAAACAAATTTGGCGTTATCGCTCAAAACTTGCTTGCATAGCTGAAATAAATCCGCAAGGCTATCTTCAATTTTCCAAACCTCGCCGTTTGAACCTCTGCCGTAAGATGGCGGATCCATAATTATTGCATCATATTTATTACCGCGGCGGATTTCTCGTGCAACAAACTTAGCGCAATCATCGACAATATAACGAATAGGATGATTTACTAGCCCATTTATATGGGCATTTTCTTTTGCCATTTGAATTATGCCCTTAGAGGCGTCGACATGAACAATCTCTGCGCCTGCCAGCGCGGCGGCAATAGTAGCCCCGCCGGTGTAGGCAAATAGATTCAACACCTTATCACCTTTTTTTAGATTTGCACGAACAAAATCCCAATTTGTTGCTTGTTCAGGGAACACACCGGTGTGCTTAAACCCCATAGGCTTAACCCAAAACTTCATATCTTTATAACTAATCTGCCATTTATCAGGCAGTGTTTTATTAAAATTCCATTCGCCGCCACCGGAGCCGGAGCGCAAATAAATAGCATCATAATTTTGCCATTTGGCACTAGAATCTAAATTCCAAAAGGCAGAGGGATCTGGCCTAACCAAAACAAAATCTCCCCATTTTTCAAGGCGGTTTCCATTGTTGGCATCAATTAAATTATAATCTTTCCATTCATCTGAGATAAACATATTTCCATTATAATTATGAAATAAAAAAAGTCAAAGAAAAAACTTTACTTTTTTCAAAGTGTAATGTATTATATCAGAATGAGAGGAGACATCATGGGAAATATGGGTTTTACGCGTAGGGTGGACGAACTGGGGCGCATTGTGCTGCCGATGGAAATTCGTCGGGCGCTTGGAATAAATGAAAAAGATGCGCTGGATATTTCTATGGATAAGGATGCAATAATCCTAAAAAAACACCAGAAAACTTGCGTTTTTTGCGGCGCAGAGATAGCTGAGCATACATATATGGAAAAGGTTATTTGCAAAAAATGCTCGCAAAGCTTAAAAAAATTGACATAAATTGACATTTTTGTTATAGTATTTAGGTTATGTAAATATTTCGTCTTGGTTTTTCGCTACTGCTGGCGAAGGCTCGGGTGGAAGGAATAGAAAAGGAGAATTAAAATGGTATTAAAAGCAGATGTTTATTCAAAGGAAGAAAAGGCAAAAATCGCCAAGGATTTTGGCATCAAAGAAGGGGATACAGGTTCGCCGGAAGTGCAAATTGCACTGCTGACTGCTCGGATTAATTATCTAACCGAGCACCTAAAAATCAACAAAAAAGACCATCACTCGCGCAGAGGCCTGCTAAAAATGGTTGGGCAGCGGCACTCGCTTCTTAAATATCTTAAGAAAACTGATATCGAGCGCTATCGTGCGATTGTGGAGAAGTTGGGCTTAAGGGTAAGTAAAAATTAAAAATTTGGGGGAGAAAAAATGGAAAACAATGAAAAAGAATTTGAGCAAGATTTTATTGATGAATTTGTTCATTCGGGGAAAGTGAGCGAGCAAGAGCGCAAAGCAATTCGAGAGATTTATAGTGAATTGAATCCTGAACAAAAGCCGGAGTGGCATAAAATGCGCGATGAAGCATTGAAGGAAATCGAGAGAGTTATTGAGTATAGAAGTAGACATACGGTTTCCGGCATGGCAGGGGTTTATGGCGTTGATAACTTGAACCTTCATTATATTCAAATGAAGCAGAATGAAGAAATAATGAAGCGGCTCGATGGAATTGAGAAACGGCTTGATGGGCAAAGCCGCGCTAAGCCTAAGCGTAGGTCTGATATGAAAGACAAATTGTAATTAAAAATAGGAGAAAACAAGTGATTAATAAATTTGAAACAACATTGGCGGGGCGCCCGCTGATTATCGAAACAGGCAAGTTTGCGCATTTAGCGAGCGGTGCCTGCCTTGTGCGCTATGGTGATACCGTGGTGCACTCTTCGGCAACCATGGCGGATAAGCCGCGCGATGGGATAGATTTTTTCCCGCTGAGCGTTGATTATGAAGAAAAGCTTTATGCTGTGGGTAAAATCCCCGGCGGGTTCACCAAAAGGGAAGGGCGGCCGACTGAGAAGGCGGTTCTAACTTCGCGCGTGATTGATAGGCCGATGCGCCCGCTATTCCCGAGCGATCTTAGAAACGATGTATCGATTGTGTCGCTTGTGCTTTGTGTTGACCAAGATAATGCACCGGAAATCGCGGCAATGATTGGCTCGTCGATTGCTACTTGCATCTCTAAAATCCCATTTAACGGGCCGATTGGCGGCGTGCATGTGGGGCTTGTGGATGGCGAACTAGTGATTAACCCGAATGCCGCGCAGCGCGAAGCCAGCGATTTAGAGCTTACTGTTGCGGGCACCAAAGAAAAAGTTGTGATGATTGAGGCCGGCGCCAATGAAGTTGCCGACGAAATTGTATTCGATGCGATTATGAAAGCGCATGCGGAGATTAAGAAAATTTGCGAGTTTATTGAAGGCATTGTGAAAGAAATCGGCGCACCAAAAACGAGCTACACTTCGGTTGCAGTTGATAAAGAATTATTTGCAGAAGTTGCAGAATTTGCAACCGCTGATATGAAAAATGCGCTTGATAATTCAAGAAAAGAGCTTCGGGATGCATTTGTGAACGAAGTTGAAGCAAAAGCGAAAGAGCATTTTGCTGAAAAATATCCTGAAAGAGCAGGCGAAATTGGCGAATGCCTGTATAAATTGCAAAAGCAAATCGTTCGTGATTGGTTATTTAATGAGGGCAAGCGAGTTGATGGGCGCGGGGTTAACGATCTTCGTGAGCTATCGGCAGAAGTTGGGCTATTGCCGCGCGTGCATGGCAGCGGGCTTTTTGCCAGAGGTTATACTCAGGTTTTAACAACGGCGACTCTCGGTGCGCTCGGCGATATGCAAAAGCTAGATGGCATTGAGCTCGATGAATTCAAGCGATATATGCATCATTATAACTTCCCATCATATAGTGTTGGCGAAACTCGCCCTACCCGTGGGCCGGGCCGCCGCGAGATTGGGCATGGTGCTTTGGCGGAGCGGGCGCTTGTGCCGGTGCTGCCAAGTGAGGAAGAATTCCCTTATGCAATCCGCCTTGTGAGCGAGATTTTAACATCGAATGGTTCAACTTCTCAAGGTGCGGTGTGCGGTTCAACTCTTGCTCTTATGGATGCAGGTGTGCCTCTTCGCGCACCTGTTGCCGGCATTTCTGTTGGGCTGATTACAAATGAAGAAAAATTCATCACTATGCTTGATATTCAAGGCATTGAAGATTTCTTCGGCGATATGGATTTCAAAGTTGCCGGCACCAAAAAGGGCATAACTGCCATTCAAATGGACTTAAAAATCGATGGGCTCACGCCTGAGATTATCAAAGAAGCGCTGGATAAAACCCGCGCGGCAAGATATGTGATTCTCGATGGCGCTATGGCATCGGCTATCTCTGAGCCGCGGCCGGAGCTTTCACCATATGCGCCAAGGGTTATCCAAATTAAGATTCATCCTGATAAAATCCGTGATGTTATCGGCAAGGGCGGCGAGACTATTCAGAAAATCTGCGCTGAAACAGGTGCGAAAATAGATATTCTGCAAGATGGCACGATCAACATTCTTTCGATTGAATCTGCCGGCGGTGAAGGGGCCAAGGCGATGATCGAGGCGATTGTGAAAGAGCCGGAAATCGGCGAGGTTTACACCGGCAAAGTCGTTCGCATTATGAATTTCGGCGCATTTGTGGAATTCCTACCCGGAAAAGATGGCCTCGTGCATATCTCTCAGCTTTCGAAAGAGCGAGTAGAAAAAGTTGAAGATGTGGTTAAAATTGGAGATGAGCTTACGGTCAAGGTAGTAGAGATAGATGCACAAGGGCGGATAAATTTATCGCATAAAGCTACACTTTTGCAAACAAACAATGTATGAGCTTAAATTAAAAAAACTTGCCACGAATATTTATTTGTGGCAATATTTTTTTAGGTAGACATGCTAAAAAAAATAACAGACGCAATTCAACACGGCAGTAGTATCATTAAAATTAAAGGAATAACAGGGCAAGAATTTGTATCCCTGTCTTTTTCTGTGTGGCAAAAGTTTCAGAAGCCAATTCTGATTTTAGCAGAAGATGTAAAAATTGCTCGTTTTTTATATAAAGAAATTCGCGAAATGAATTCAAAAATAGTGCATTATTTAGAGCCGAAAGAGGAAATTGATTTTGAAGTTATAGCGCACGATAAAGATGTTACCTATAATAGACTAAAAACTTTAAATCAGATGGCTAATAATCCGAATCAAGTTTTTGTAATGGCAGAGAGGGCTTTCGCGCAAAATGTTGTAGATAAAAAGCATTTTGCTTTGCCCATGAAACTTTCAATAGGGCAGGCAACAAACTTAGAAAACATAATTCAACACTTAACTAATTTGGGATATATTAATGAAGTGGCAGTCGAAGGCCTTGGGCAATTTTCAGTGCGCGGCGGAATTATAGATATATCCGGAGTTAACGGCGACTTTCGTATTGAGCTTTTTGGTGATGAAATCGATAGTATCCGCAAATTCGATGTTAATACTCAACGCTCCACTCAGAAAATCGACAATTGCGCTATCCTTCCCAGTAAAGAATTTGATGAAAGCGCAAAGATTGCTGATTACTTTGTTACTACTGATTGCGGCGTTGTGCCTCCCCAGCAAAGGGGAGGTGGCATCGCCGAACACACTTCGCGTGGAGGCGATGACGGAGGGGCTTTCCGCAAATCTAATGATGTCATCATCCTCGCCTATAACGCCTGCAAAATTCAAGAAGAACTAACGCTTTTAGGTTCCGAAGATGCTTCCATCGAGCAATTGGCAGAGGCTATCCGCATTCAAAAAGCTGACAAAAAAGAAAAAAGAAAACCACCCGCGCCCGAGTACTCCCAAAAAATCTCAACTTACTACGACCTCCAAGACGGCGATTTCGTCGTCCATCAAATCCATGGCATTGCCAAATTCCTCGGAATCAAGCCCATCGAAATAAACGATATCCGCGGTGATTATCTCGAGCTAGCCTTCGCCGGCACCGATAAGATTTTTGTCCCTGTACAGCAGTTGGATATGGTATTCAAATATGTCGGTAAAAATGAGGATAATATCAAGCTTTCCAAGCTCGGCAGCACCGATTGGAAGAATACCAAAGCGCGCGTGAAAAAGGCTTGCCAAGATATCGCCGAGCAATTGATTGCCCTTTATGCCAAGCGTCAAGAAATCGCCGGCCGCGCTTTCTCCGAGGATACCGAGTGGCAAATCGAGTTTGAGGAAACATTGGAATACGACGAAACGCCCGACCAACTTCGCGCAATTGAAGAAGTTAAAACTGATATGGAGGCACATAAACCCATGGATCGCCTGCTCTGCGGCGATGTTGGATACGGCAAAACCGAAGTCGCCATGCGCGCTGCTTTCAAGGCAGTTATCGACCGCACCCAAGTCGCCTACCTCTGCCCCACCACAGTTCTCGCCAGCCAGCATTTCGAAACTTTCACCAAACGCATGAACCAATTCGGCGTTAAAATTGAGCTTTTATCAAGATTTAGAACCGCCAAAGAGCAAAAGGCAACCCTTGAAAGATTGGCAAGCGGCCAAACCGATATTGTCATCGGCACCCACCGCCTGCTGCAAAAAGATGTGAAATATAAAAATCTCGGCTTGTTGATTATCGATGAAGAGCAGCGTTTCGGCGTCACTCATAAAGAGCGGATTAAAGAGATAAAGACGAATGTTGATGTGCTCACCCTCAGCGCCACTCCGATTCCGCGCACCCTCCATATGTCGCTCGTCGGCATCCGCGATATGTCCACCCTTGCCAAGCCCCCGCGCGATCGCTATCCCGTCGCCACTTATGTCCTCGAATATGATGATGAGGTGATTCATAAGGCGATTTTTAAGGAAATCGCTCGCGGCGGGCAGGTTTACTATCTTCATAATCGAGTTGAAACTATCCAAAAAGTCGCCAGCGATATTGCTAAAATTTCGCCTAACATCGAGGTGCGTATTGCTCACGGGCAGATGAAAGAGCGCGAGCTCGAGCAGATTATGCACCAGATGGCAAATCGCGAAATCGATGTGCTGATTTGCACCACCATTATCGAAACGGGCCTCGACATTCCAAATGTCAACACGATTATTATTGAAAACGCCGATAGAATGGGCCTTGCACAGCTATATCAGCTCCGCGGAAGAGTGGGGAGGAGCAATCGCCTCGCTCATGCCTACCTCACCTATCGCCCCGACAAAATCATCTCAGAAGTGGCGGAAAAACGCCTAAATGCCATCGCGCAGTTTACAGAATTCGGCTCAGGCTTTCGCATTGCCCTGCGCGACCTTGAAATCCGCGGCGCCGGCAACCTCGTCGGCGCCCAGCAATCCGGCCATATGGATGCCATCGGCTACGATTTGTATTGCAAGTTTCTCAGCGAGGCCATCGAGGATTTACGCAACTCAAGCCCCCTTTTGAAAGGGGGTGCCGACGAAGTCGGCGGGGGTTTGTTAGACGACGAAGAAACCCTCATCAACATACCCGTCAATGCCTACATTCCCCATTCCTACATCCCGGGCGAAACTTACCGCCTGGAAATGTATAAACGCATTGCATCCCTTAAAACCGCTGATGACATCGCCGATTGCATAAATGAGCTTCTCGATAGATATGGAAAAGTGCCGCCCGAAGTTCAAAATCTTATCGAAGTGGCCGAGTTAAAATCCATCGCTGAATCCCTGAACCTCGTTGAAATCCGCTATATACAGCCTGAATTCCCCGGTGGCGCACCAAAATACCTATTTAAAATGAAGCGCGGCACTGGCGATAACTTCACAATCGCAGGCAACGACCCCGCCAAAATCCCCAACCTCAAATTCCTGCTATCCTACACAAAAACAATGTCCGAAGTTTTTAATAATTGAACGCTGATGCGCTCCGCGCATACGCTGATCGCCTACGGCGATAATAGATAACCACAGATGTTTTCACGCAATTGCGTGAAAACAAAATCTGCGTGAATCTGCGATGCGAAGCATCTGCGGCATCTGCGTTCTAAAAAAAAGGAGTAATCAACATGCAAAAATTCACCCAAGAATATCGAATCCGCGAAACCGAATGCGATGACAATTCGCAAATCCGCCTGGCTGCCCTGTGGGACATAATGCAAGATGCTGCATATAGCCACGCGGGTATCCTCGGTTTTTCACACAAGGAAATGCTGAAAAATGGCAATTTCTTCGTGCTCTCGCGTATGAATGTTGATATTGCCCATTATCCTAAAGCGCAGGAGAAAATCACTGTTCACACTTATCCCGCCGGGCTGCACAAGCTGTTTTTCATCCGAAAATACGAAATTTTCGATGAGAGCGAGAAAAAAATCGCCGAGGGAACTTCCTTTTGGATTCTTGTCGATTTGCAAACCGCCCGCCCCCTTCGCCCGCAAAAAGCCTATCCCGATACAGCCTTCAACTTCGATTATCAAGGTGAAATCTCAGAGAAAATCGCAGTGCCGGAAAATGCTGAGCTAATCCGCCAAGTGACCGCCGAGTTTTCAGATATCGACGGCAATAATCATGTAAACAATGCTCGATATATCGATTGGATTGAAAATGCAATCCGCGCAGATTCCGCCCCCATTCGTAGCATAGATACCAATTATTTCCGGGAAACAAAACTAGCCGAAACCCTTGACATATATCGCAACGGTGATACAATAGTATTTAAAGACGCCGAAGGCAATGCCCGTTTTGCTGCAGAGATAAAACACTAATGAATAATGAAGAATTAATGATGAATAATGAATAATACTTATCGCTCAACCGAAATATTATTCATTATTAATTCTTCATCATTCATTATTCATTAAGCTTTTCAGGTGAAAATAATGGAAATAAAAAAGTATGCAAATCTTCCCATAGATTTAGCCAACGCCGCTCGGGAAATCCCCAAGCAGCGCCCTTTTACATACATAACTCGGGGCTCCCTCGGCGATGAATACCTCGCCGCCGCCAAGGCGCATCTGAAAGATGAGCACCTCTACATAATCCTCTCCGATACCGGCTCGCCCTTCTGCAATATCCTAAGCACCGTCACCGGCAACGAATATAACCATGCCAGCCTCGCATTCGACGAAGCGCTTGAAACCATGGTCAGCTACAACGGCGGCAACGGCATCGGCAAACCCGGCCTCAATCGCGAAAAAGTACAATACTTTAAGCAAAAAAGCGATTCAAAAATCGCCGTCTATAAACTAAAAGCCACTTCTCATGAGCAGCAAAAAATCCTCGATTACATAATGAAAATTGATGCCGAGGGCTCGAGCTACAATGTCCTCCGCGTCGCCGCCAAGCTCCAACCCGCGCCAAATATTAAAATCTGCTCTCAATTTGTCTATGAATCCCTCGCCGTTGCCGAACTCCAATATTTCTCCAAATCCCCCCTCGAAATCATGCCCATGGATTTTGTCCGAGAGAATGATGGCACCCTCGAACTCTGCTATCATCGCACACTGTAGGGGCGGCTATCAGCCGCCCGCGTTAAAACCTTAATGGATAATGAAGAATTAATGATGAATAATATTTCCCTTAACCGACTTATTTTTCATTATTCAT
>Ga0123353_10004371_pt1 | contig 18189 bp, 13 predicted proteins | sample TergutLab28metaG_3_FD_92763 | JGI IMG/M metagenome (GOLD analysis project Ga0123353, IMG submission 92763) | Labiotermes labralis P3 segment gut microbial communities from Petit-Saut dam, French Guiana - Lab288 P3 | ecosystem: Host-associated > Arthropoda: Insects > Digestive system > Gut ... | reverse complement strand
GGCCCCGCCATCTTCCACGTACACGCGAAGGACACGAAGGTGGACCGGTACAACACGGCCGTAAACGGGGTCCTGGACACGAAGCACTACGGCGACGAGATCAACCGCTCGTGGATATTCAGGTCCGTCGGGTACGGCAGCGACTACTCCGCGTGGAAGGACATGGTGAGCAACCTCAAGATGGTAGGCTACGACTACGTCATGAGCGTCGAGCACGAAGACAGCCTCATGTCCACCACCGAGGGGCTGGGGAAGGCCATATCGTTCCTCAAGGAGGTAATGACCTTCGAGAAGTCCGGCGGCATGTGGTGGGCGTGATGGGCGCGCTAGGTTATTGCGCCTAGGTCAGGGAGGGGGGCCCCTTAGTATGGACGGATGCGTGAACGTGGGGTTGGTGGGTTACAAGTTCATGGGCAAGGCCCACAGCAACGCCTTGAAGAGGATTAACATGTTCTTCGACCTGCCGGCCAAGGTAGGCATGAAGGTCATATGCGGCCGCGACGAGAGGTGGGTCAGGGAATCGCAGGTTAAGTTCGGGTGGGACGAGTGCTCCACCAGCTGGCGTGAGATGGTGGCGCGTAGGGACATAGACGCCGTCGACATCACGGCGCCCAGCGACGGGCACAAGGAGATAGCGATCGCCGCCGCCGGGGAAGGCAAGCACGTCTTTTGCGAGAAGCCGCTGGCCCTCAATCTGGCGGACGCCCGTGAGATCCTCGAGGCCGCCGTGAAGGCCAAGGTCAGGCACCAGATAGGGTTCAACTACCGGTTCGCCCCAGCCGTGATCCTGGCCAGGAAGCTCATAGACGAAGGTAGGATCGGGACCATATACCACGTCCGCGCCAGGTACCTGCAGGACTGGATCATGGACCCGGAATTCCCGCTCGTCTGGAGGCTCCAGAAGAGCGTGGCGGGGTCGGGATCGCTGGGCGACCTGGGCGCCCACTTCATCGACATCACCAGGTACCTGACCTGTGAGTTCAAGAGGGTCATAGGGCATAGCAAGACCTTCGTCGGGGAGAGGCCCATTGTGGACAACATGATAGGGCTCAGCGGCAAGGCCGCGGCGAACGCCCCGAAGGGCAAGGTCGACGTCGACGATGCGACCGTCTTCCTGGCGGAGTTCGGGAATGGCGGCCTAGGGGTCTTTGAGGCATCCAGGTTCGCGGCCGGTCACAAAAATGACATGTCCTTCGAGGTGAACGGCAGCAAGGGCAGCATAAGGTTCGAGTTCGAGAGGATGAACGAGCTGCAGTACTTCAGCTTCGAGGACGACGAGCATACCCAGGGATACAAGCTCATACAGGCGACGGAGCCGGCGCATCCCTACATGGGGAATTGGTGGCCGGCCGGGCACGTCCTGGGATACGAGAACACGTTCGTCCATGAGCTGTATGAGTTTTTAAACTGCGTGCTGACCGGGAAGGGCGCGTCGCCGGACTTCGCCGACGGCGTGAGGTGCTCCCAGGTGATCGAGGCCGTCGACCTTTCGATCGGCCGCAAGGCTTGGGTGGACGTCGACTCACTATGACCTAGGGAGGTACCCATTGCCTAAGAAGGAAGCTGATGCGTCTAAAACCGACAGGCAGAAGGCCAAGGCCCTGGAGGATAGGCTCTTGGCCAAGGGCGTGGAGCCATGGCAAGGGCACGGGACTATCGGCGGGAAGATAGAGGCCGTCGCCAGGTCATACGCGGATTTTTTAGACAAGGCCAGGACGGAGAGGCTGTGCGTCGCTGAGGCCGTACGGATGGCTGAGGAGGCGGGCTTCAAGGACATACGGGGCGCCCACGGCAAGGGCGGACCGTCCAAGGTCTACGCCGTCATCAAGGATAAGGCGGTCATGCTCGCCGTGCTGGGCGGGAGAGGCTTGGGGGAGGGCGTGAACCTGATCGGCTCGCACATAGACGCGCCGAGGATAGACCTCAAGCAATGCCCCCTATATGAGGATTCTGACCTGGCCCTCTTCAAGACGCATTACTATGGGGGGATCAAGAAGTACCAATGGGTGGCTGTGCCGCTCTCGATACACGGCGTCTTCGCCAAGAAAGACGGCGGGACGGTCAGCATGAGCGTCGGGGACGGGCCTGACGACCCCCAGTTCACGATAACCGACCTGCTGCCGCACCTGGCCCAGGACCAGATGTCCAAAAAGATGTCCGAGGCCATAACCGGGGAGGGGCTCAACCTCCTGGTAGGATCTGTGCCGTTTCCGGGCGGGTCCCCGGCGGGGAAGGTCAAGCTGGGCGTCATGAGCGCCCTGAACGGCCTGTTCGGGATAGACGAGGCCGATTTCGTCTCGGCGGAGCTGGAGGTCGTCCCTTCGTTCAAGACTAGGGACATAGGGTTCGACAGGGGGATGATCGGGGGGTACGGCCATGATGACAGGGCCTGCGCGTTCTGCTCCCTGAAGGCGTTGGTCGGGCTCAAGAACCCCGCGAGGACGGCCGTGTGCCTCCTGACGGACAAGGAGGAGATCGGAAGCACGGGAAATACGGGCGCGGAGTCCAACATGCTGGAGAACTTCTTGGGCAGGCTCTGTGAGATGGGCGGCGGAAGGCACGAGGATTGGCGCGCCTGCCTGGAACGCTCGCACGCCCTATCCGGGGACGTGAACGCCGGCGTCGACCCAAACTACGACGGGGTGCAGGACAAGCGCAACACGACTTACATGGGCAGGGGCGTGGTGCTGCAAAAATATACGGGCGTCAGGGGCAAGTACGGCGGCAGCGACGCGAACGCGGAGTTCTTGGCCAAGGTGAGGAACTGCTTCGACAAGGCCGGGGTGGTATGGCAGGCCGGCGAGCTGGGGAAGGTGGACAACGGCGGGGGCGGCACCATAGCGATGTACCAGGCCAGGTATGGGATGGAGGTGCTGGACGTGGGGATACCCATCCTGTCCATGCACTCACCGTTCGAGGTCGCCAGCAAGTACGACCTGTACATGTACCACAAGTGCAATGAGGCGTTTTACGCCTCGATGGCATAACCGACGGCCGGGCGGATGGGCGAAAGGCCCGGCGAAGGGGGGGCATAGCATGGCCGGATTCAAGGTTGCGCTCGTCGGCTGCGGCGGCATGTCGAACGCGTGGCTGTCCAACGTGACGAAGAGGGAGGACTGCGAAGTCGTGGCCCTCGTCGACATACTGCCCGAGAGCGCCGAGAGGCAGAAGGCGAAGTACGGGCTCGGCTGCGGCGTCTATACGGACCTCAGGAAGGCCATAGAGGAGCGCGCTGTGGACACGGTCCTGGACGTCACGATCCCCGACAGCCACAGGGAGGTCGTCACGACGGCGCTGAGGTGCGGCTGCCGCGTCTTCGGCGAGAAGCCGATGGCCTCATCGATGGCGGCCGCCGAGGAGATACACGCCGTCGCGAGGGAGACGGGGAACCATTACGCCGTGATGCAGAACAGGCGGTTCGACAGGCGGATCAGGACGCTGGCCCAGACGGTGGCGTCCAAGGCGATAGGGGACCTGGGGTTCGCGTCCGCGGACTTCTTCATCGGGGCGCACTTCGGCGGGTTCAGGGATATGATGGACAACCCGCTGGTACTGGACATGGCGGTCCACACGTTCGACCAGGCGAGGCTGATCACAGGCGCCGACGCCGTGGCGGTCTACTGCCATGAGTTCAACCCGCCGGGGTCTTGGTATAAGGGCAACGCCAGCGCCGTCTGCGTATTCGAGATGTCGGACGGGTCCGTCTTCGACTATAGGGGATCCTGGTGCTCCGAGGGGTTCTTCACGTCCTGGGAGTCCCAGTGGAGGGTCGTGGGCAGTGAGGGCACGGCCATATGGGACGGGCACGGCGCGCCGGTCTATGAGAGGGTCAGGCCTTCGGCGGAGGCGCGGTTCAGCAATGAGTTCGATAAGGTCACCCCAGAGATGCGCGACTGGGGCCGGCAGATGCACGACGGATGCATAGACGAGATGTTCGCCAGCGCGCTGGAGGGCAGGCGCGCTGAGACGGACTGCACCGACAACATCAGGACCATGGCCATGGTATTCGGTGCGATCGAGAGCGCTAGGTTGAAGCGCAGGGTGGAGTTGGGCAGGTATTGACCGCGGCGCCCATAGGGCGGGCGTCTAGGCGGCGCCGTATGGACGCACAGCGCAGCCCGGAAGGAATCCGCGCCGCCAGCCGGCGGCGAGAGGGTAAGGCCGCAGGCCGGGCGCGCGGCGCGCCCACGCCGGCCATGGCGGCTAGATGGGTGGACGTGAATGAGAAGGTTCCTCCTTATAATATGCTCGGCGACGATGGTCATGCTCCTTTTCGCGGGGACGTTCGTGCTGGGCGCCATAAACGCCGGGACGCAGCTGGACCCGGAGACGGGCGAGCTCATAGTCGGCGACTCGGGCGGCTACCATTCGGACCCCGGATCCCAGGCGGGTGAAGGGGACAATATCCTGACCATCATCCTCAACCCGTACCGGAACCCCGGGAAGCCTTTCAACGTGCTGCTGATGGGCAAGGACGAGAACAACCTCACGGACACGATGATGCTCGTCTACTTCAACCCCAACGACTCACAGATGAACCTCATGTCCATACCCAGGGACACCAGGGTGACGGTGGACGGGTCATACCGGAAGATCAACTCATGCTATCACCTCGGCGTCTCCAGGGGGGTGGGCGCCTCCATCGTGACGGGGGAGGTCTCCAAGGCCATGGGGGGCATAGAGATAAAGTACTACGTCGTCCTGGAGCTGAGCGTCTTCCGGGAGGTCATCGACATATTGGGCGGCGTGTACGTGGACGTGCCGGTCGACATGACGTACAGGGACCCGACGCAGGGCCTCTACATAGACATACGGAAGGGCTGGCAGCTTCTGGACGGCGAGCAGGCCGAGCAGTTCATGAGGTTCAGGCAATATGGGGACGGCACGTCGAACGCATACTACGACGGTTCGGACATCAACAGGATCGCGGGCCAGCAAAGGCTCATCAATGAACTGATCAGGCAGAAGGCGAACATATACAACATCTCGAAGGCCCATGAGATAATCCGCGCGGTCTTCGAGAGCCTCGACACCAACGTGGCCCGGGAGGAGATCTTCCGCATCCTGGAAAGCGCGCTGTCCATCAAGGCGGACAGGATGGCCTTCTTCACGCTGGCGGGGAAGGACGTGGTGGACACTTACTGGTACTGGGTCTGCGACGAGAAGGCGAACGCGGAGGTGGGGGGCGCCTACTTCGGCACGCGCTGAGCCCATGGATCGGGGGAGTGCGGGCCCGGCCTGGGGCGCATGTCGGGCGGGCTTATAAAGCCTAATCAAGGAAAGGGGATGTGGGGCCGACGGCGATAGGCCGGGACGAGGCCCCATGGGTCATAAAATGGAGCTGATGCTGGGTAACCAGGCGGTGGCGAGGGGCGCGTATGAGGCCGGCGTGAAGGTGGGCACGGCCTATCCGGGCACGCCCAGCACGGAGATAACGGAGTACCTGGCCAAGTACGGCGAGGTCTACTGCGAGTGGTCGCCGAATGAGAAGGTCGCGCTGGAGGTGGCCGCCGGCGCCTCGGTCGCCGGGGTCAGGGCATTGTGCTCGATGAAGCACGTGGGGCTGAACGTGGCCGCCGACCCTTTGTTCACGCTGCCCTACACGGGCGTGAACGGCGGATTGGTCATAGCGGTGGCGGACGACCCGGGCATACACAGCTCGCAGAACGAGCAGGACACGAGGAACTACGCCGTGGCCGCGAAGGTGCCTATGCTGGAGCCGGCCGACAGCGGGGAGTGCGTCGCATACGCGAGGCTGGCGTTCGGCCTGTCGGAACGGTTCGACACGCCGGTCATACTTAGGCTCACGACCAGGGTCTCGCATTCGCGGGGGATAGTGGCCGACCTGCGCGGCCGTGAGGAGCATGTCCGCCAATACGTGAGGGACCCGGCGAAGTACGTCATGATGCCGGCCATGGCCAGGAAGCGTCAGGCGTCGATCGAGAGGAGGATGGGGCTCCTCTCGGAGTACGCATCCGACGGCGAGTCGCCCAATGAGGTCATATGGGGGGGGAAGGAGGTCGGGGTCATCGCCGCGGGCATAGCATACCAGTACGCGGCCGAGGCCATGGGCGACTCCGTCTCCTACCTTAAGCTGGGAATGGTGTACCCCCTGCCCGAAAGGACCGTCCGCGAATTCGCATCGAAGGTGCGCCGGCTGGTGGTCGTCGAGGAGCTCGACCCGTTCATAGAGCGCCAGGTCAGGGCGATGGGGGTTGACTGCGTCGGGAAGGGCCTGTTCAGCCCGTTCGGCGAGTACTCCGTCGGAATGGTGGCCAAGGCGTTGGGGGGGATGCTGGGGGAAGGGCCGGCGACGGCTCCAGAGCCCGGCTTAAAAAATCTACAGGCGCCGCCGCCGCCCGCGAGGCCGCCGGTCATGTGCCCGGGCTGCCCGCACCGGGGCGTCTTCTACGTGCTGAGGAAGCTGAGGGTGACGGTGGCCGGTGACATAGGCTGCTATACGCTGGGGGCGCTGAGCCCCCTGGAGTCCATGGACACATGCCTCTGCATGGGCGCCGGGGTCAGCATGGCCCACGGGATGGCGTTAGCCGGCGGGATGGGGGGAAGGTCGGTGGCCGTCATCGGGGACTCGACCTTCATGCACTCGGGGATCACGTCGCTCATCGACATCGTCTACAACAAGGGCCGCTCGACCGTCATCATATTGGACAACTCGACGACGGCCATGACCGGGCTGCAGCAGAACCCGGCGACCGGGCTCACCTTGCGCGGCGCGGAGACGCACCGCGCGGATCTGGCCAAGCTATGCGAGGCGGTGGGCGTCGGAAGCGTGGCGGAGGTGGACCCGTTCGACCTTGCGGCCATGGAGAAGGCGGTCATCGAGGAGACGGGCAAGGATTGCTGCTCAGTCATAATCGCCAGGAGGCCATGCGCCAGCCTTGGGCAGTCACCCAAAGGCAAGCCCGCGTCCGTTGACCGGGACGCATGCTCCGGATGCGGGGCCTGCATGCGGCTGGGGTGCCCATCGCTAAGCAAGGGGGACGGGAAGCCCGCGGTGGACCGCTCGTACTGCGTGGGTTGCGGGCTCTGCGCGAAGGTCTGCCCGAAGGGCGCCATAAAGGCCTGACCGCCAGCCCGCCATTCGGCATGGGGGGCGGGGCGCCCCAGGCGAAGCGAATATCATCGGAATTAATTTGACGGCCGCGTGGGGAACGCGGCGCCAAACGTTGGGGGGATAGGCATTTGGCTAAGGAAGGCTCGACCAGGTTGGACAGGGACGTGCTCATGGTCGGGGTCGGCGGCCAGGGGGCACTGCTCGCGAGCAAAATCATGGGCGCCGCGGCCATCGCGTCCGGCCTGGACGTGAAGGTCTCGGAGGTGCACGGGATGGCGCGCCGCGGCGGCGGAGTGGTCACCTACGTCCGCATGTCCGGGGGCAAGGTCAGGTCGCCCATCGTCGAGAGGGGCGGCGCCGACTGCGTGATAGCCTTCGAGAAGCTGGAGGCCCTGCGTTGGGCCGGCCACCTGAAGGATGGGGGCTTGATGGTCATGGGGACGCAGGAGATATACCCCATGCCCGTCGTGACGGGCGCGGAGAGGTATCCGGACGACATCGTGGGCATGCTCTCCGGAGGGCGGTTCAGGCTGGTCGCCGTGGACGCCTTGGCCATCGCGGAGTCCTGCGGCGACATGAGGGCGGTGAACACCGTGCTGCTGGGCGTCTATGCGAAAGCCAGCGGCATAGCCGAGGACATATGGCTGGAGGCGGTGAAGTCGAACGCGCCGGCCAGGAGCGCATCGGTGAACTTGGACGCGTTCGGGCGCGGCTGGCGCATGGCCGGCGAATGAAAGAGGCTGGAGGGCGTGTCATGGAGAAGGCTGAAGCGGGCGGGCGTTGGTTCGTACCCGGTGAGATAGATGACCTGGCGGACGGCTGCAGGTTCGACATGTCCGACTGGCTGGACAAGCCGGCCGGGAAGCACGGCTTCCTGCGTTCCGTGGGCGGGGGGCTCGCATTTGAGGACGGCACCCCTTTCAAGATATGGGGTTCCAACATAACGGAAGGGTGCGTCCACGACTGGAAGGCCGCGTCATCGTATGCCAGGCGGATGGCCAGGTTCGGCATGAATGCGGTCAGGTTCCACAAGTTCACGTGGAGCCATAGCGGCATAGTCGCCAAAGGCGGGAGGTCTACGGACCTGGATCCGGCCAAGGCCGACGGCATGGACCGCGCCTTCCATGAGTTCAAGGAAAGGGGCCTGTACGTGGCCTGGAGCCATGTGTTCGGGCATCAGGTGACGGCCGCCGACGGATTGGCCAGCGGCTTCGTCGGGGATGGGGCCTTCTCGGAGACGGCGAACTCCTATGGCTTGGTGAACTTCGCCGAGGACATGCAAGGCTTGGTCATCAGGCTGACCGTGAACCTCCTCACGCACGAGAACCCGTACACCGGGCTGCGTTACTGCGACGATCCGGCGCTGGCCATCATCGAGCTGCAGAATGAGGACAACATTTTTTGGGGCGTGCAGGAAAAGGCGGACAAGGTCCCGCATTACCGCAGCCTGCTCAACGGCATGTTCTGCGATTGGCTGGAGGCGCGGTACGGCGGCCAGGACCGTTTGGAAGGGGCCTGGGGGCCGGGGGCCCTCGACGAGGGTGAGAGCCTCGGGGCGAGGAACATATACGCGCATTCGAACTGCCACTATCTGAGCCCCGACCGGATAAGGTCCGACGGGGTGAGGAAAAGGCGCTACCTGGACTGCATGCTCTTCCTGCACGAGACGCAGAACGCGTATTATAGGCGGTACCGCGACGCGATACGGTCCGCCGGATACAAAGGCGTCATACTCGCGTCCCCATGGATGGCGGGGGAGGTGGGGGCCCCGCACTTCTACAACCTGCGCAGCGACGCGCTGATCGGGCCCGTCGATAGGCACGACTACTGGTGCGGCGGCTCATGGCACATGATGAAGCCGGGCCCGTTCATGCATGGGGCCATGGTCTCCTCGCCCGGCTCCGGGATCATCAGGAGGGCCGCCCATCGGGTGGAAGGGGTGCCGTTCCTCATGTCCGAATGGATGAGCACCCAGCCCAACGAATACCTGACCGAGGCGCCCTTCATAGTGGCGGCCTACGGGATGGGCCTGAACGGATGGAGCGGCTCCTTCTCGTACGCCATCGACCATGTCCACAACATCTACAACGCCAACAACCCCGCGCACCTATACCAGTACCCCGCCCTCGCGAGGATGGTGCATAGGGGGGACGTCAGGGAGGCCGGGCATGCGGCCTTGCAGGAGGTGGACCTGGAGGCGCTCGCGGAGGGCGGCGAAGTGCCCGACCCGATCCCGCCGCACATGGCGGCGGTGGGGAAGGTCGGCGTACGGTTCCGTGCGGGAGGGGGGCCGTCCTTGGTGACCGCCCCGACCGAGCCTTTCATCAAGGGCGGGGAGCATAGGAGCTCAACGGGTCAGCTGTGCTGGGACGCGGGCGGCGGGGGCATGATCGTGGTCGATACCCCCGGGACGGCGGCGGTCATGGGCTTCGTGGGGGACAGGGCGGTAAAGGCCGGTATCCTTTCGATATCGAAGGTCGCGAACAGGTTCGTGAACGTGATCCTGACGGGGTTGGGCAGGGAGGCGCTGCGTGAGAGCCGCGGACTGCTCCTGACGGCCTTGGCGAGGTCACGGTTCACCGGCATGAGGTATGGGGACGATGGGGCGACCCTCCTGGAGCCGGGGACGTTGCCCTTTGAGGTGGAGGGGGTCGATTGCGAGGTCACCGTCGAGGCCGCGGCATCCGGGGCCGCCGTGTATGCCTTGGACGGGAACGGCAGGAGGGCGCATGAGGTGGCCGCGGCGAGGCTCGGGCCTGAGGGCGTCTCCTTCACGATATCCGCCGACCACGAGGCGTGCTGGTATGAGGTCGTGCTGGCCTGAGGCGCCCCGTCAACCCACCTTGCCGTCGAAGCACCTATACTGCAGCGACTCGGCGAGGTGCCACTGCTCTATCCGCTCGCTACCCTCCATGTCGGCTATGGTGCGCGCGACCTTGAGGATGCGCGTGTATGAGCGCGCGCTGAGGCCCAGCCTCTCATACGCGCCCTCGAGGATCCTCGCGCCCGCCGGGTCCATGGAGCAGCAAGCCTTCATGGCGTCGGAACCCATCTCGGCGTTGACCTTCATGGGGTATCCCATCCGGGAGAACCTCGCGGCTTGGGCGGCCCGGGTCCTCGCGACGCGCAGGGCCACCTCGCGTGAGCCCTCAGACGGGCGGGGCGCGCTCAGCTGGCCGTAGGGGACCGGCATCACCTCGACGTGCATGTCTATCCTGTCGAAGAGCGGCGAGCTGAGCTTGGCGAGGTATGCCTGCCGTTGCCTCGGCGAGCAGGAACATCTCTTCCTCGGGTCGGTCAGGTTCCCGCAGGCGCAGGGGTTGCAAGCCGCCACCAGCGTCACGGAGGACGGGTATGTATGGCTGCCGTTGACGCGCGAGATGGTAACCTTCCTGTCCTCCAGAGGCTCCCTCATGGCCTCGATGGACGACCTAGGGTACTCGGACAGCTCGTCCAAGAAAAGCACGCCGTTATGCGCTAGGCTCATCTCGCCGGGCGCGGGGACCTTCCCGCCGCCGACCAGGGCCCTGTCCGATATGGTGTGGTGCGGGGCCCTGAAAGGCCTTTCGCTTATATATGGCACGTTGGGAGGCAACAGCCCGCGGACGCTGTGTATCTTCGTGACCTCCAGGGCCTCCTCGAAGCTCATGTCCGGCATTATGGAAGGGAAGGTCCTGGCGAGCATCGTCTTGCCGGAACCCGGGCTGCCTATGAGCAGGATATGGTGTCCCCCGGAGGCGGCGATCTCCAGCGCACGCTTGACGTAGGACTGGCCTTTGACCTCGCTCAGGTCAGGCCCGCCCTTCGGCCTGGAGCATACGTAGGCGACCTTGGGCGCCAAGTGCGAGTCGTCGGGTTGATAGGACCTTTCCGCCGCCTCCCTGAGGCTCTGGATGGGGACAATGCCTATCGAGTCGACGACCGAACCCTCCGCCGCGTTCTCCGCCGGCACGAGGAACCGACTGACGCCCGCGTTCCCTAAGGCGATCGCCATCGGCAGTATCCCGTTCGCCGGCTTGACGCGGCCGTCCAGGGAAAGCTCGCCGGCGAACGCGCAGTCGGGCAGCGGCTCATGGCCCGTCCCCGGCTCCCCGCCGCCATGGGGCTCGCCGGCTTTGCCATGGGCGGATCCCGGCAACTGGCCGCTCGCCGCCAGGATCCCCAGGGCGATGGGCAAGTCGAAGGAGGACCCTTCTTTTTTGACCGACGCCGGAGCGAGGTTTACGGTGACCCGCCTCAGGGGGAACTCGTACCCGCTGTTCCGGATCGCCGAGCGCACCCTCTCCCTGGACTCCCTAACGGCCGCGTCGGCCAGCCCCACGACCTCGAAGCACGGCAGGCCGCAGCCGATGTCCACCTCCACGTCGACGCCGTAGCCGTCCAGGCTCACCAATCCGCAGCCTTTTATGACGCAAAACATCGGACCATCGCCCCCCGCCTCGGTGCAGGTTAGTTTTTGATAGTGGGTTCCCTATGATGGGATTTTTTGATATTATTTACATTATAATATATTATTGGAAATTGCAAGCATCCAACGACAGGGGGTCGCCATATGGACAATCTAGGCAGGGAGCCGATCCGCGAGGATGATAGGATGTTCTGGGTTTGGCTCCATACCAGGAAAGGCATGAGCGGCCCCAGGCTCAGGGCCCTGATACGGAAGCTGGGGACGGCTAGGGAGGCTTGGTCGGTGGGGCCGGAGGCGGCGGACTCCCTGGCGGGCGGTGGCGGGCGCCTGACGGCGGGCCTGCGGGAGGGCCGTGAGATGGGATGCATGGAGCGGTACATGGAAAGGCTCGCCGATATGGGCGTGATGGCGGTCATCCCCGGGGACGCTTGCTACCCGGAGATGCTGGCCGCCATCCCCGACAGCCCGATGGCCCTGTTCATAAAGGGGGACCCCGGATTCCACCGGCCGTCGGTTTCGATCGTGGGGACGCGCCGCCCAACGCCGTATGGGACGGACATGACCGACCGGTTCGCCAGGGAGCTGGCTTCCATGGGGTTCACGGTCACGAGCGGACTGGCGCGGGGGGTCGACTCCCACGCGCATGGGGGGGCACTGAAGGCCGGAGGCGCCACCAACGCGGTGCTGGGGTGCGGGCCCAACGTGTGCTACCCACCGGAGAACAGGAGGCTGATGCGCGAGATAGAGGAGCGCGGCGCCACCATCACCGAGTATGGCCTGGATGTGGAGCCTGACTCAGCAAACTTCCCCGCGAGGAACAGGATCATCAGCGGCCTCTCGCTGGGGTTGCTGGTCACGGAGGCCGGCTATCGGAGCGGCGCTTCGATCACCGTCGGCTACGCGGCGGAGCAGGGGCGGGAGGTGTTCGCACTGCCCGGCAACGTCACCAGCGCCATGAGCAGGGGTACGAACCAATTCATAAGGGAGGGGGCCAGGTTGGTGACCTGCGTGGGTGAGCTCATCGAAGGCCTGCCCCTCTACTCTTTGGAGGAAGGCGAAATGCCAGGGGACGCCGATGGCGGGCGGGACGCGGACGAGACCGCCGTGGGCGCTCGGCCGGAGGGGGCGCCAGGCGATGGGCGCAGGCCGGGCGGGGACGCCGAGCGGGCCGGCGCAAGGACGGGCGGCGCGGTAGGCGCGGGGACAGGCTCGGGTTCCGGGGTCGGCTTGGGGCCTGGGGCGGAGCGCATAGTCGACGCGCTTTCCAAGGGCCCCGCCCACATAGACCGCCTCGCCGAGGAGACGGGGACGCCCATCGGCCTCCTCGCGTCGGAGCTCCTGGCCCTGGAGCTGTGCGGAACGGTCAGGCAAGGCGCGGGCAAGGTGTTCACGCTCGCATGAAGGGCCTCCCCGGCGCCTTATTTGCTTTATCGGATTCCTATGGTTATATTATTCCGGTAAAAATCGGCCATATTCATATGGCTTTTTCGATATGGGGGAAAAGATGGCGGACAAGCTGATCATCGTCGAGTCGCCCGGGAAGGTGAAGACGATAGGGAAGTTCCTCGGGAGGGGATACAAGGTGGACGCCTCGATGGGGCACTTGAGGGACCTGCCGAAAAGCACCCTGGGCGTCGACATAGAGGCGGGCTTTGAGCCCAAGTACATCAACATCAGGGGCAGGGCCGAGCTTATAAACAAGCTCAGGCGGGAGGCGAAAGGTAGGGAGGTCCTCCTGGCCACGGACCCAGACAGGGAGGGCGAGGCCATATCATGGCACCTGGCGCACCTCCTCTCGATCGACGAAGGCAAGGCGTGCAGGATATCGTTCAATGAGATAACCAAAGGCGCGGTGACCGGCGCCATCAAGAAGCCGCGCAAGATAGACATGGATCTGGTGGCGTCGCAGCAGGCCCGCAGGGTGTTGGACAGGATAGTGGGCTACAAGATCAGCCCCCTCCTATGGAAGAACGTCCGGAAGGGCCTCAGCGCCGGCAGGGTGCAGTCCGTGGCGACCAGGCTGGTATGCGACAGGGAGGATGAGGTCTCCGGGTTCACGCCTGAGGAGTACTGGGTCCTCAAGGCCTGGTTCGACAAAGGGGGGAAGGAGTTCGGCGCGAGGTACCACGGCACCTCAGGGAAAAAAGTCGACCTTGCCCGTGAGTCGCAGGCGGATGCCGTGGTGAATGACCTGTCAGGCGCCGAGTACGCGGTCGAGTCCGTGCGGAAGGCGGATAAGCCGAAGGTCCCGGCGGCGCCGTTCATAACCAGCTCGCTCCAGCAGGAAGCGTCCAGGAAGCTGGGCTTCACCACCAAGAAGACCATGATGCTGGCCCAGCAGCTGTATGAGGGCGTCGAGGTGGGCGGCGAAGGGACGGTCGGCCTGATCACCTACATGAGGACGGACTCCACGCGCCTGTCGGACGAGGCCGTCGGTGAGCTCAGGGACTACATAGGAACCCATTACGGGCCCAACTACCTGCCCGACGCAAGGAGGGTCTTCAAGAACAGGAACTCCTCCCAGGACGCGCATGAGGCGATACGCCCTTCCAACGTCGCGATGGACCCGAAGGACGTGAAGGAGTCGCTCACCGCGGACCAGTACAGGCTGTATAAGCTCATATGGGATAGGGCGGTGGCCAGCCAGATGTCCAACGCCCTGTATGAGGTCACGAACGTGGACATCCTGGCCAAAGGCAAGCACCTTTTCAAGGCCATGGGCTCCTCGCTGCGGTTCGACGGCTTCATGGCGCTGTACACGGAAGGGCGCGACGAAGGCGGCGAGGCGGGCGAGGGTGGGGAGCATGGGGATGAAGGCGAACATGGGGGATCCGGGATCCTGCAGCTCCTGACCGAGGGGGAGAGGCTGGACTGCAAGAGGCTCGACAAGACGCAGCACTTCACCCAGCCGCCCCCGAGGTACACGGAAGCCTCGCTCGTGAAGGCATTGGAAGAGAAGGGGATAGGCAGGCCCAGCACCTACTCCCCGACTATAATAACCATCCTGTCCAGGGGCTACGTAGAGAAGGACAGGAAATACCTGATACCCACCGAGCTGGGGAGGATAGTGACCGGCATCATGAAGTCGCACTTCCCCGACATCGTCGACCTGGGGTTCACGGCCGCCGTGGAGAGGGAGCTGGATGAGGTCGAGGAGGGGAAGAAGGGTTGGGCCAAGGTGCTCGGCGATTTTTATGAAAGCTTCAAGGCGGCCGTCGAGAGCGCCGAAAGCCAGATAGGGAAGGTCAGCCTGCCCGACGAGGAGACAGGGGTGCCCTGTGAGAAGTGCGGCCGCATCATGGTCGTGAAGGTAGGCAGGTACGGCAGGTTCATGGCTTGCCCGGGATTCCCCGGATGCCGCAACGCCAAGCCCATACATGAGGACGCGGGGATCGAATGCGCCGCCTGCGGCGGAAGGCTCCAGATCAGGAAGAGCAGGAAGGGCAGGAGGTATGTGGGCTGCGAGAACAATCCGGCTTGCGACTTCATGTCCTGGGACATGCCTTCAGACGAAAGGTGCCCCGAATGCGGGGTGACCATGCTGAGGAAGGGTTCCGGCAGGGACTCCGGCCCATACTGCATGAACCAAAAGTGCGCGATGTGCAAATACCAGCCTCCGAAAAGGCCGGACGGCGCTGAGGGCGGCGCCAAGGCGGAGGAAGGGCCCGGCAAGGGCGCGGGGCCTAGCTCGGCCAAATCGACGAAGGCGACTAAGGCCGCGGGACCCGCCAAGGCCGCAGGACCCGGCAAGGCCGCGGGACCCGCCAAGGCCAAGGCGCCGAAGGCTAAGGCGCCGAAGGCGACGGGCGCGGGAAAGGCAAGGGAGTGAGGCGCGGCCGGCCCGCATGGGGATAGGCGACCGATCACCGACCGGGCGTAGGGAGCCTCGCCCGACCGTGGCCGGCAAAGGCTTGCCTTGCGTCGCGGTTGCATGCCGTTAGGTATGGTAGAATATCATGCTGTATACTATTTTCTACCGGTCGCGTGACGCAGCGAAAGGCGGGGTAACCATGCTCATAGGAAACGTGTTCGCTAGGACCTCATTGACGGAGAGGGCGCTGGAGGCCACCCAGCAGAGGGGGGAGGTCATCCTGCACAACCTGGCCAATGGGGACACGCCCGGCTACAAGCGCAAGGACCTGGCCTTCGAGTCGCTCCTGTCCGAGGCGGTCAGAAAGAGCCAAGGCGGCTCCTTCGTGGGCAACAGGACCGACGGGCGGCACATTAACATAGGGGGCCCGGTGGACATGGGCAAGGTAAGGCCCACCGTGTATACGGACCACAAGTCGCTCTCATACAGGCTGGACGGGAACAACGTCGACATGGAGTCGGAGAAGGCGTACGAGGCGAAGAACACGATCCGCTACAACGCGCTCCTGACGTTCCTCAACAACGAGATGCTTTCCATAAGGAACGCCATATCAGGCGGAAGGGGATGACATAAGGCATGGGTTACCTGAGGTCCTTCGACATCAGCGCCTCGGCGCTGACCGCCCAGCGTCTTAGGATGGACGTGATCGCACAGAACATAGCGAACGCCGAGTCCACCCGCACGCAGAGCGGGGAGCCGTATAGGCGCCACACGGTGCTCTTCCAGGAGAAGACCCCAGGCGGCAGGCCGCTGTTCGTGGACAGCCTGCGCAGGAGCCTGGGCCTGTCCGGCTCCACGGGCACCGCGACCCGCCCGTCGTGGGGGGGGCGCGGCGGCGCCGGCGTCAAGGTGGCGGCCATAGTGCAGGACCCCACGGACTTCAGGATGAAGTATGACCCGGGCCATCCGGACGCCGACGAGGAGGGCTACGTAAGGATGCCGAACGTGGACATAGTGACCGAGATGGTCAACCTGATATCCGCGTCCAGGTCGTACGAGGCCAACCAAACCGCCATAGAGAACGTAAAGAGCATGGCCATGAAGACATTGGAGATCGGGAGGTAGCATATGCAGATGGAGGCAGCTTTTAAGGTCCCGCCGATCTCGCCGTCCCTATGGGAGGCGAGCAAGATCCCCGCGGGCCCGGGCACGGATGCCAAGGCCGGGTTCGGGGCCATGCTGGGGGAGGCGATCCAAAACGCCAATGAGCTGCAGTCGCGGTCCGAGGAGCTCATGAGCATGTTCGCGCTCGGCGAGACCGATGACCTTCTGGCGGTCTCGCTGGCCCAATCCAAGGCGAAGATATCGCTCAACTTCATCATCGAGATAAGGAACAAGGTGCTGGAGGCATATCAGGAGATCATGAGGATGGCCATATAGGGGCTACCGAAAGGCTGGTAATGGCGGATGCCGGAAACGCTCAGGAAGATGAAGGATTCGCTGGCCGGCAAGTGGGGGAGGCTGGAAAGGACCCAAAAGGTCAGGCTGTATGCGATAGCGGCCGTCGTGGTCGCCTCGCTGGCCATATGCGCCTACATATACGGCAGGGTCAGCTACGAGCCGCTGCTTACCGTGGGCAACGCCGAGGAGAGGGGCGAGATCGTCAGGATCCTCCAGGACAGCGGGATACGGTTCAAGAGCGACGGCAATGCGATACTCGTGGACGACGGTAAAAAGAACGCGGCGGAGGCCGCGCTGGTGAGGAACGGCTACCCGAAGTCGCCGGACACGATATTCGCCGACGCCTTCTCGCGGATACAGCTGAGCAACACCGAGGCGGACAAGAGGAAGCTGTTCATAGACAGCCAGCAAAGGACGATCGCCCAAAAGCTCAAGCTCCTGGAATACATAGACGACGCGACGGTCAACCTCACGATCCCGGAGCGGCCCATCCTGCTGTTCAACAACGAGGAGGTCGAGGAGGCCAGGGCCGCGGTCATGGTCAGGCAGAACAGGCAGCTCAGCCTGTCGCAGGTAAATGCGATAATCAACTGGGTCTGCATGTCGGTCGAGGGGCTTAAGCCCTCCAACGTCTCGCTCATCGACTACGAGGCCAACGACCTGGTGCCCAGCTCAGACAACGAGCTGAGGAACGTGACCGACCAACAGCAATATATTAGGAAGCTTTTCAAGGGCGAGCTGGAGGCCAACGTCCGCCGGCTGTTCACCAGCGCCGTCGAGTACGGCAACTTCGAGTACATCACCTGCGCAGCCCAGCCGTATATAAACTACAACGACTCATCGGTAGAGTCGAGGAGGTACCAGTTCCCCGACGGCGGCGACGAGGGCGTCATCATCAGCCAGCGCATAGAGAGGGAGAGCGCCACGGGGTACAGCTACGCCGACGAGCCCGGCCTGATGGTGAACCCGGGGTACGACAACACGCAGTACGACTTCGAGTATGACAGGGGGTCATCCTCGTTCGACCGCTACCTCGAGGAGACGAACTACGGCTATGACGAGGTGGTCACCAGCATGACCAACTCGGCGGACATCGACATGTCGAGGACGACGATGGCCGTAAACGTGCTATACGGTGACAGGGTCAGGGTCGATGACGAGACCATAAACGCGGAAGCCGAGAAGATAAGGGACTCGGTCTCGATGGCGACCGGCATACCGATCGAGAACGTGACCGTCCATCCGTACAGGATGGCGTCGAAGGATGAGGCGGAGGCGGACTTCATGGACGGCGTATGGGGGTTCCTGAACCGCTACGGGGCCCTGCTGGTCATACTCCTCCTCACGATCCTGCTCATGCTCATCCTCCTGCCCAGGAGGCGTGGGGAGACGTCGGTGACGGACCTGACCCCGCTACCGGAGGCCGGCCCGCTG
>Ga0123353_10004370_pt1 | contig 18190 bp, 11 predicted proteins | sample TergutLab28metaG_3_FD_92763 | JGI IMG/M metagenome (GOLD analysis project Ga0123353, IMG submission 92763) | Labiotermes labralis P3 segment gut microbial communities from Petit-Saut dam, French Guiana - Lab288 P3 | ecosystem: Host-associated > Arthropoda: Insects > Digestive system > Gut ... | reverse complement strand
CCTTGCAATTGTTACATAACCGTCTTCGAGCGGTTGGCGAAGCACTTCCAACGTGCGGCGATTGAACTCCGGCAACTCATCGAGAAAAAGTACGCCATTATGTGCCAAACTGATTTCCCCCGGACTCGGCGGCGAACCACCACCGACGAGTCCCGGCTCGCTGATCGTGTGGTGCGGCTCACGAAACGGTCGTACCGCCAAGAGCGGCACATCCGGTTTGAGTTGTCCCGACACGCTGTACACCCGCGTTGTTTCCAGCGCTTCGTCCAACAATAGTTTCGGCAACACCGTGAGAAAACGTTTTGCGAGCATTGTCTTTCCGGTGCCGGGCGGTCCGACCATCAGGATATTATGCCCGCCGGAAGCAGCGACGGTCATCGCCCGCTTTGCCGATTCTTGTCCGCGAACATCGGAAAAGTCCACGTCGTAGGTGGCGAGTTGCTCGAACGCTTGAACATTGAGCGGCGGCACAGGTTCGACTGTAATTTCGCCATTCAAAAAAGCGACGGCTTGGGTGAGTGAACTGATGGGATAGACGCGAAGACCTTCGACAACGGCGGCTTCGGAAGCGTTTTCGGCGGGGACAATCAAATCGGTAATGCCGAGTGCCTTCGCCGCCAAAGCAATGGAAAGCGAGCCTTTAATGGTTCGCATGGTGCCGTCGAGTGCTAATTCACCAACGACGGCAAAGCGGTGGAGAGCGTCGGGAGGAATTTGCCCGCTGCCAGCGAGCATTCCCAGCGAGATGGGCAGATCAAATGATGCTGCTTGTTTGGGAAGGTCGGCGGGAGCAAGATTGATGACGGTACGGTGAATCGGATTGAAGTACCCGGAGTTTTCGATGGCTCTTTCGATGCGGTAAGTGCTTTCCTTGACGGCGGCTTCGGGCAGTCCGACGAGAATGATTTTTGGCATTCCGATGTCTGCGCAATCGACTTCGACCTCGACGGGCACGGCATCGATTCCCAGCAGCGAAAAAGTTTTGAGTTTGACAAGCATACGGGGAACTACCAATTATTACAGATTACTTTTTAACGTTTGCATCTGCCATCGTTTTTAGTTTGGCAAGCATGGCATCATAGCCTTTTGCTTTCGGCTCGCTCTGTTTTTTAAAAAGCGGCGGGGTGAATTTTTTTGTTACAACCGAACTGTGAACAGGTTTTTGAGAGGAATGTCCTGCCGTGCTTTCCTGCACCGAAATACGAAACTTCAATTTTGCCCTCTGATTGTCAACTGCAGTCGCCGAATCCGGCAAATGGAAGTATTGCGACAACGTCTCCCAATCATCATTGCGAAGAGTGATTATTTCGTTCCTAAAAAAACTTACCCAACAGTCGCCAATTTTATAATTTGGTTCGACAAGAGTCAATTTTTGTTCAGAAATTTCTTTGTATTTTGTGTCCAATTCAAAACCGATATACCGCCGCCCTAATCGCTTTGCAGCAATGGCAGTTGTACCAGTTCCCGAAAAGGGGTCAAGCACCACGTCTTTTTCATCTGTTGTCATCAAAATGAGCCTGTCCAATAAATGGATGGGCAACTGGCAAGGATGTGGATCACGTTTTACAAAATGTTTGACACGGTGGATGTCCGTCCAAACATCAGAAACTAACGGTCCAAAGGGGTGTAATAAATGCTTCTTTCCGCCATAATCTTTCCACAAATAGCCCTGTTTTCTGTCTCGTTTATGCGGATGGCGTAATTCGTAAATTTTTGCGCCCTTTGTTTCTTTGGTATAAAACAAAATCCCATAATGTGCTGGCTGTAAGGATTTTCCCATTGGGGCAGTTGGTGCGTCCCATGAAATCCAATGTTTGAAATGAGCAAATTTGTTCAGGTAAGTAGCGTAAAAAGTCAGCCACTTGGGAATGTTGTGCACGAAAATCGAACCCGTCGGTTTGGTAACACGTACCATTTCCGAAATCCATTTTTCGCACCAATCTAAATACTCTTGAAACGCAAGGTTATCTCTGTAACTTGTATATTTTTTTTGCAAGTTAAAAGGCGGATCGGCAAAGGCTATATCAACGGAATTATCAGGAATGTTTTTGAACAATTCCAGACAATCGCCGAGCAGTATTTTATCAGTATAATGGCTAATCATTTTGGAAAAGTCTCCTTCAACAGTGCTTCAAATCGCATCAATTCGTCTTTGTGGAATGTGAAAACGTCATCGTACGCCCCTACCATGCGTTGCAAATCTTGTTTGCGAACATACCAGCCGATGCCGTCAATGAATCCTATAAATTTAGCGTTTGGATAGTGTTTTTTTAGTAGTTGTGCAACAGCAATTACCGCTTTTGATTTGTCACCTTGATGCGAAGAGGTTGTTACCAGAAAAGAACTTTCGGCGATAATATGTGGGTTCTGCTTATTTGGAATAATAAAATCCATCGTGCGTTTTTCAGCAGGAGCATTACGGATCAATGCGTGTAAATCTCCCTTTTCAGATGTCAAACCGAGTTGCTGGACTATGTTATCGACAATGTTTTCAGGGTTATTTTTTTGTTTTCCTGCACGGCTTCCCTTTTCTTTGTATCGAATCAATGTGTCAATAAGGGGAGCAATCTCAAAACTCAATTTTGAAATGTCTAATTTTTTCAGTTCAAAAAGTGGCACCGTGTTTGCCAAAAAAGGAATGGAAGCACCTTCAAAAAACAAGTTGACGATTCCTTTTCGGAAATGTTCGTTATTACACACCAGACGAGCAATTTTTTCCGTACTCCATTCCTCGACATTATTTGAGTCTTCGTTCGTACACCAGCGATTTTTGTGTACAAGTCTCGCTAATTCTGGATCATCTACGATACGCAGAACGGTAGTCAACCGTTTGAGATACTCTCTCGAAAAGCCGGTTAAAGTTAGTAATGCCTCTAACCCATTCTCTTTTTCTTGCAATAGCCATTCAAAAATCTCTTTTCGTATTCCCTCCGTTTTAACTTTGTTTCTTACGACATTGAGCGTTCCTTGCAATGACGTAATGTGAGCCTCATATTGTTCCTCAAATTGGTAATCGAAGAACCAAAACGTGTTCTTTTGAATAACGGTTTGAAATTTATCTTCTGTACTTTTCATGCTAAAACTTCTCCCTCAAATGAAAAACGTCTGCGAGTACATAATGGAATCTTTCACGTTTCGATACAACACCGGACGGCTACCGACAGGAATTTTAACACACGTTTCGGAAAAAAGACAGGGGGCAAACGCCGCCCATTGCCCGTTTTGCCGATTCTTGTCCGCGAACATCGGAAAAGTCCACGTCGGCAGGGGCAAGATTGATGACAGTTCGTGCATAATATCCGACGGCGTGGAAACTCACTCCTACGCTCGCTCGTAGAAACACTCGTATGCGTCAACCCGGTTCAGGGGTAGAGCCATTGCATATTGCCAACCCCATTTTACTTTTGTGATATAATGGAGGCATGTTCACCTTCCCCGCGTTGCTCTGGTTTCTGCCGATTCTCGGTGCGGTGATCCTCATTCACCTCATCAACATGTTTCGGCATCGCCGAGTTGAGTGGGCGGCAATGGAATTCATCCTTGTCAGTTACAAAAAAAGCCGAACACGGATTCTGTTGCAACAACTTCTCCTGATGCTCCTGCGGACGCTTGCCGTTGCCGCCGTGATCCTGATGTTTGCCGGTCCGAAACTCGAAGGACAATTTGCCGGATGGCTCGGCGGACGCGGTACACATCACATCGTTCTCCTCGACGATTCCTATTCGATGAACGAACGCAATCTCGCACAAGGCGGACCCCCACTCTTCGATGAGGCGATTACCGTCGTGCAAAAAATTGCCGAAGGACAAATCGGCGGGCGTAAGCCCGCCGCTCATGACCGGTTTACGCTCCTCAAACTTTCCTCCCCCGATCCGGTTTTTCAAGAACTGCCGCTCAATGCCGATGGGGTTCAGTCAATCCAAAAAACTCTGCAACGGCTCGGCACCTCGTCTGTCGCACTCGACCCGGAAGTGATGTCGTCTGCCAGTGTTGATCACGTTCGTCAAACGGTGTCGCGCAATCCTGTCGTTTATTTTCTCTCCGATTTCCGGCGACGGAATTGGGAGAATTCCGATACGATGTTAAAAAAAATCGAAGAAATTCGACAACTCGGCGGAAATGTTCGGATGATCCGTATCGCCCAAACGGAGCAGCCGAATCTGTGTCTCGAAAATATCCACCTCGTCGAAGGAATCCACGCCGCCGATGTTGATGTATTGCTCGATGTTACCGTCGCCAATTACGGCTTGGTCATTGCCGAAAACGTTTTGGTTTCGCTGTTCGTCAACGATCGGATGCAATCGCAACAAACGATTCCGCGGCTTTCTGCGGGGGGCAAGACCGTGCCGCCACTTCGTTTTCCAATGCGAGTGAGCGGCGAAGAGACGCACCGCATTGAAGTTCGATTACAACCCGATGCTCTACCCGATGATAATCAACGGTACTTGGCACTGAAAGTTCCTGACGCTCTCGAAGTGTTGCTCATTGCGCCTTCACAGTCTGCCGCTTCGGAATCGTCGGCACAGTATGTCCGAGTGGCACTGGCTCCCGGCGGTGCGAAATCGGGTATCCGTGTTCGTCAAGAATTGCCGTCTTACCTCGCGGATAAACCATTGGAACAATTCAGCGCAATCTTTGTGCTGGACATTCCGACGTTGGAACCTTCTGCGGTGAGAGCATTGGAAAATTACGTTACTAATGGCGGTGGAGTCGCATTCTTTCCGGGACCGGAAACCGACCTCGATTTTGTCCGCACCCAGTTGCACAAAGGGGGCACAGGCTTGTTTCCCGCCTTGCCGCTGACCGTGCAGGAACTCTTACCTGACTTTCTGACCAAAGCCGCCGACCTCCGTGTCTCGCCGCATCCGATATTTCGGCTTTTCAGTGAAGGGGAAAGTCCGCTACTCGGCAGTGTAGTCATTGAGCGGTATCTGGTAGTCGAACCGGTGGGCACCGACCCTATGGTCAACGTTTGGGCAACACTGCGAACAGGCGCACCGCTGGTAATGGAAAAATCGTTTGGATCAGGAAAAACGATGACTTTTCTCACATCGGCATCTCCCGCTTGGAATAATTGGGGACGCAATCCCAGTTATGTCGTTGTACTGCTTGAACTCACCGCTTGGCTTTCCAAACGTTCTGAACAATCGCAGACAATTTTGGTCGGCGATCCACTCACGATAAGAATCAATCCGATGGAATTCGAGGAGCGTATCCGAGTTGTGCCGCCGCCTCGTGAAGGGGAGTCGAGTGGTGCTGGGATCATGATCGAGGCAATGCCGGACGAAGGCGGTGATTGGTCTGCAACGTTCAGTCAAACGGATCGTTCCGGCTTTTATGCGGTGTATCTCCAATCCCGCGCGGCAGGTGAGCAGAGGGAATTAAAGGCGATAAATGTCAACGCACAGGAAGGGGACATTCGGCAACTGGACGTTACGGAAATTTCGGACATTCTGCGACCAGTGCGTCAACCGTTGGAAAGTGCGGCGGGATTTAGTGCTACGAGCGACTTTGGCGGAGTGCAATCTATCGGCGATTGGTTGCTCTATGCGGTGATCGTGTTGTTGCTAGGAGAAACCTTCTTGGCGGGACGAATTCTGCCACCGAACGTGCGGTGAGGGCGTGTCGGACTACAATCGGAGCGGCGGTGGAGAATCCGGTCACTCCGAGTTATTGTCTCTCTGTTCTTTTTTGGGGGCTTTCATAATCGCCCTTGCCTCAAACACAAAAAATCTGTACTCTTCCCTAGGAACCGGGGGGCTTGCGCCGCCCCGCTCTCTAACCCCAATAGAACAATGTACCGAACATCACTCATTGCGATTACATCGCTTTTCCTCTCCGTAGCACTGGTTGCGGAAGAACCGACCGTCGATTTGGAAGAAATCGCCGTCAATGTCATGACCACGGCATTTCAAGTTGCCGACTACGATACCGTCGAGGTACTCTTTGGCAAACTGTCCACCGAAAATAAGAAGAAATTCTTGCTTGAAGCGGTTGGGATGACGATGATGATGTCTGATATGAGTGAGACGAGCATGCCACGTACATTTATGGACACGGCGTTTTTTTCGCTCATGATGAATGAACCAGCGAAGCAACACGAAACGATTGAACGCTGGGCGGCGCAGAAGAGCAAGCAAACGCAATTATTTGGTCGTTTGACGCTGTTGCTCTTTGAGGAATCGGCGAAGGAAAAACACCATGCGGCTGTGTATCAACCACTTCCGTCCACAAATAACTCGTACCATCCGGTGACAGAAAAGACATATCCCTATCCACCACGAGTTGGATTGAATGTATCGCCAGCCTATGTGCCAGCGGTAGGACCCGGTCACGATGATGGTTACCTCGACCTCGGTCCATACGGTCGTGTGTATGTAAAAGGTCTTAGTGCCGACGAACGTAGAGAAGCCATCAAATTTCATCTTTCAAAGCAGATAGAGTCTTCTCCACAAGTGGGGGACAGGTTTGAGCGTCTCTACTTTGTGGAAGACTTAGTGGAGTATTTGGAATCGCATTCCCCTTTCAAGACGATAGACGTTCTTATGATACTAGTTGCACCAAAATCAGGCACTATGGATATCCTTGCTGACGCTCAATGTGTCATCATTCGTCAAACCGAGGAGATGCATGTAGAGTTAGAAAACACTCTCAATCAGATGCGGCAGTTCATCAAGACGGCATACGATAGTGAACGGCGGTGAGGTAGGGGGCGGAACCCCGTAAGGGCGATTGCCCACAAAACAATTATTGAATTGCACCAAAATCAAACCCCATGCAACATCAACCCGGATTGACAACCAGAACCAAGCATAGCCTCATCCTGCTCACGGCATTGATGTTCACGTTGCTCTGTGCATCGGATTGGGCGGTCGGTCAGGCGGTGACGTACAACAATTACAATCCGCGCAATCCGCCGGAAGGTCGATACGCCGCCCGAACAGAACCGCATCTTTGGAATCCCTACAATTACGACTCCAACAATGCCGCAGTGAACCGGTACAACGATAATCCGTTCAAATCGACACCGGTTCCCGACCCACCGTATCCCGAAACGCCCGCCCAAGACGGCGATATGGGACTCCGAGTGCCGCCGGAAGTCTTGCCCGGCGTGGACTTTCTGCGCTCGCCCGACGGACTGGTTTCCACACTCCAAATTCTGGTGCTACTTACGGTGATCACGCTTTCGCCGTCGATAATGATCATGACGACTTCGTACATTCGGGTCATGACGGTACTGGCAATTCTCCGTCAAGCCGTGGGCACGAATCAACTTCCGCCGAGTCAAGTCATTACGGCACTGTCCCTTTTCGTTACGTTTTTGGTCATGATGCCGGTATGGTCGGAAGTCTATATGGAATCGGTACTCCCTTTTCAGGAACGCCGCATCGGATTAGAAGTCGCATGGAAAAAAGCGGAAACGCCAATTCGTACCTTTATGGCGGCACAGATCGAACGGTGCGGCAATCAGGACACGGTCATTTCACTACTGGGCTATATTCACGATTACAAGGCACCAGCGGGTGGTCCCACTTGGCGAAACATTCCCTGGGCGGCACTGCTTCCCGGCTTTATGTTGAGCGAATTGAAGACGGCATTCTGTATCGGTTTTCAAATTTATCTACCCTTTTTGGTTCTCGATATGATCATCTCAAGCGTGATGGTGTCGATGGGTATGATGATGCTTCCACCGGTTATCATTTCGCTGCCATTTAAGTTGATGCTCTTCGTCTTGATGGACGGTTGGGAGTTGGTCATCCTGATGCTCGTGGACAGTTTCGAACATTATGTACCGGGAGAGATCGTCATGACCGCCGGGCAATGCGTACTGGGATATGGATAGGCTTCAGAGAAATAGATACGTTAAGGTAACTGTACCACTGCCTGTTTCAACTGTCTGGCAATGTCGGTGTTGTCCCGAATGTTTTTGGCAGTTTCTGCCGCTTGGTTTCCCCACACGGAAGTGTTCACCGGCAGTGCCGTATGATCGCTACTTCCCCATGAAACCCCCACCTTGTTATTGAGTACACGGATCATCGTTCGGGCAAGGGTCTCCTTTCCGGTCGTGTTTTCCAACACTGCCGATTTAGTGATGCCGAAATCGTATTCCAAATTTTTTATCTCCTCCGCCGTCAAAATCAAATTGCCCGGTTGACTTTTTTCTGTTTCGGAGAAAACCAATCCACACTTTTCCGTAATGATTGGTTTGAACTGTTCAAATGTCGCTTCCTCTTTGTTGTCCTTCATAAATTTGTCTGTCAGACCAAAAAGAACGTCTCTTGATGCTTTTTGGTTCGACAAAAGATTAACAAAAATCTGCGATGACCCTCGGAGTCCGAGCGTGAGGGCACCGGTTTCGTGATCGCCGGTAACGACGACGAGCACTTCGCCGGGATTTTTCTTCGCAAAATCAAATGCCGTCTCAACGGCATGGTCGAATTCGATGATGTCCAGTGTTGCCGCCGCCGCATCGTTGTTGTGGCATGCCCAGTCAATTTTGCCTCCTTCGACCATGATGAAAAAACCATGAGGATTGTCCAACAGTTCAATGGCTTGCCGCGTGTAATCGGTCAGCCGCAGTCCTTTGTTGCCGCTGTCAATCGCGTAGGGCAAAGCCTCTGCGCTGCCCAGAGCGATCACTTTTCCCGCTCCCGGTTTGAGAGACCGAATCTCGTCATCCGAACGACAAACGGTATAACCTGCTTCTTGGGCAAGCGTGTAAATACTTGTGCCTTTGCTGTCATGCTGGGCGATTCCTCCGCCGCCGAAATACTCAAAACCGGAAGCGATCAAGTCTAAACCGATTTCGTACTCATTGCCTCGGCTGGCGTTGTGTGCATAAAAGGCGGCAGGCGTTGCATGGTTGATCGTAACCGACGAAATGATTCCGACTTTGCGTCCGCTCTTATGAGCGACTTCGGCAATCGATTCGAGCCGATCACCATTGGGAGCAATACCGATCATACCATTGTTCGTTTTCTCTCCGCAGGCGATTGCCGTTCCGGCGGCTGCCGATTCGGTGATGAAAGCATTGGCGGCATGTGTCTTGGTAACGGACTCATACGGCATGGCATTGATTCGTAGTCCACGATTATCTGTTTTCAAGACGAATTCTTCTGCCATCTGACATTGAGGAAAGGACATTCCATCGCCGATGAAGAGGAACACATACTTGACCGGTTGAATCTCCGCCGCCGAAGCGGTCAGAATGGTAAACAGCAAAAAACACAATAGCAAACAGGACTGTGTGAATCGAAGCATATTTTTCCGAAAGAGAAAAGAGTTACAGTCGAGTGATTATAGTGGGTTTGTTTTTTTTCGTCAAGAAGGCAACAGGTTAACTCAATCGCAATCTAACGATTGCGTCTCTGTTTTGTCTTACGCTCCGCCGCTCTTGCGTTGCCCCCGCTTACGGAAAAATTTCCGCAAATTCACCAAGAAATTGCTCCCCGATTCGATCCAGAGTTGATCAATCCTGCAACGTCTCAGGACGGCTTCGATGTGTCCATGTGTCCTTTGAAAGCGATCCGCTAGTGCTTGCCTAACATGGGCACTGCCGCAATCAACTTCCCGCCATTCGCCAGTCTCCGCATCTTGGAGCGAAATCAATCCGACTGCCGGAAACGTTTTTTCCCGCTTGTCGGTCAGCATCATCGCTATTAAATCATGTTTCCTGGCACAAATCGACAACGCCCTCTCCGCTGGTGTTTGATCTTTCAGCGGATAATGTTTACGCCTCGGATGAAACATAACGGCTGTATCATATTGTCGGACGCTCGACAACATCGTTTCGATTTTACGGTGCTCTTGCAGCGACTCGGCTTGCTCTTGAAAGGCTTTTTCGTCCGGCAACAGTCCCGGTACGAAAAAATCACTCAACAGGAACACAACGGTGCGGCGTTTCTGCGTGCGGTTCACGTATTCCAAGGCGGAGAGCAAATCGGTATGTTTCCCTGTCGGCTCAGCAGCGATCAACTCCCGGAGCAGATGCAGCACATTGGCTTTCCCTTTACGAGGAGGATAAAAACGAATCACCTTGTCGGCAAAAGTGAGGAGCCCAACCTTATCGTTATTTTTTAGGGCGGAAAACATCAACGTTGCCGCTGTTTCAATGGCAGTATCAATTTTGGAACGTTGCGAGCCGAAGATTCCCGATGTGGAAACATCAACGAGAAAAAGGATCGTCAGTTCCCGCTCTTCGTCGAACCGCTTGATGAAGGGTTTGCCGACCCTTGCGGTAACGTTCCAGTCAATGGAGCGAATGTCATCGCCGGGTTGATATTCACGGACTTCGCTGAATTCCATTCCGCGTCCCCGAAAGACGCTTTTGTACTGTCCCGCAAAGAGTTCGTTGACCGTCCGCCGAGCAACGATCTCCACCTGCCGGACTTTTTTGAGGAGTTCAAGGACTTCGGGCATAGGACAAATTATGCTGTTTCAATCGGAAAAGTCAACACGTCTTCAATCGTGTCAGCATCGAGCAAGACCATGAGGAGTCTGTCGATGCCGAGGGCGGTGCCGCTACATGGAGGGAAACCAAGTTCCATCACGGTGAGTAATCGACTATTGATGGGCAACCAAGGTTTTCCCTGGGCGTGGCGGCGATCTCTATTTGCCCGAAAGCGGCGACGCAGTTCGGCGGCATCGCAAGCCTCGTGATAGCCATTGGCAATTTCCCGTCCCTTCAAAAAAAGTTCAAATCGTTCACTCACGGCATAGTCTTCATCCTGCCGAATTTTTGCCAACTGAGACTGCGATTGGGGGAAGTCATAAACGATGACCGACTCCAATGTCTGCTGAACAATTTCCGTGAAAAGCACATCAAGCCAATCGTCCCGTGAGATCCCCCAATTGGATTCGGGATAAGCAATCTTATGAGCATCACAAATTGATTGTAGTTCATCTATAGTGGCGGTGTGAGGATTGAGACCAATCTCGGATTCAAAAATATCCCGGTAAGTCGTGTATCCGATTTCACCGGGCAATTCGATTTTCATTGTTTCAAACAGAAAACGAACCAATTCCGCCAGCAGAAACATACCGGTCTGATAATTATCACCAATGCGATACCATTCCAGCATGGTAAATTCTACGTTATGAAACTGTCCGCGGTCTCCCAATCGGAAGACGGGGGCAATTTGAAAAATAGGGTCTAATCCCGCCGCAAGGAGCCGCTTCATGGAAAATTCCGGCGATGTTTGTAGGTAGTACCTTTTCGTGTTGTGATGATTAAGAGGTAGCGACTTCTCTGTAACTGCCAAGGGATCAAGATAACAATCAACGTTTGTGTCTGCGGAGAGAACCGGTGTCTGTACTTCGCAAAAATTGCGGTCGTAAAAGAACTGACGAACATGGTGTAACAGTTCGGAACGAAACCGTAAATTTTCTGTCCAAGTCTGGTGCATGATGAACAGGAGTCAGGGGTATCAAAGCCACAGATGCCAATACATTCCAGACAAATACTACACCTGCATCTTACATCATGTCCGCTCTTCTGTCAATAACCCAATTGCTTTTTCGGTTTTGATTTTGTCGGGAGCGTTGGCAACCTTGAAAATTCCTCGAATCTATGTACACTGGTGTTCGCTGTGGGGGACACCCCAACACTGGTCACTTTTACCTGTCAGTAATCAAATGCTACAACGATTTTTTTTGACGTTGGCACTTTGCCTTTGTTTTTTGTCAATGTTCAATCTTTCCGCAGAGGAACCGAAGCGGATGCCTATGCCCCATTTACTGTGGCAACGCTCGCTGGAGCGAACGACCTTCCAACAACATGGACCAATCCAACCTGACTTCGACCTGCGCACGGATGCCGCGATGCCCTACGGAATTGCTGACAATGAACTTGCCGCACTCGAGTCCTACAAAGATGCCGGTTACGTGATGCACTTGATGACCGGTATTTCATGGGGAAACTATACCGATTACCTCGATGGTCATTTTGACGGAATCGATCACTGGGATCAAGGACAGCGTCACGCAAGCGGTGAAATCAATCACGGTCCGCGTGTGCCGTACATGGTGCCGTCCATTTCGTTCGGACGTTTCCTCGAAGTCGGTCTAAAAAAAGCAGTCGATTCCGGCATATTAGCCGTGCATCTCGAAGAGCCGGAATTCTGGGCACATGCCGGTCATTCAGAAGCGTTCAAACGTGCGTGGCGAATCTTTTATAACGAACCGTGGCAAAATCCCAATGAAACGTGTGATGCCCAATACCGTGCCAGCAAACTCAAGCATTATCTCTACCGCCGCACGATTGCCGAGTTGTCGGAATCCCTCAAAGAATATACTTTACTCAAACATGGACACGAACTGAAATTTTATGTACCGACGCACAGTCTGATTAACTATGCACAGTGGAACATCGTTAGTCCTGAATCGGCACTGCTCGATCTGCCGGGTGTCGATGGTTTGATTTGTCAAACGTGGACAGGCACGGCACGTACACCGAACATTTACGAAGGTCGTCGGGAAGAGCGAACCTTTGAAGGCGCATTTCTCGAATACGGTTGCATGCAGGAACTTGCTCGCGGTTCTGGCAAACGAATGTATCTCCTTACCGATCCGATTGAAGACGACCCTGCTCACGATTGGGACGATTATCGCCGCAACTATATTTGTACATTGGTCGCATCGTTGTTGGCACCGGACTCGCACTACTACGAGGTTTGTCCGTGGCCGAGTCGCGTCTTCCGAGGCAGTTATCCCGCCGGTTCTCCAGACGCGAAGCCGATCTCCGGCGACTATGCAACAATGCTACTCACAGTGTTCAACCAACTCCGCGACATGGATCAGCCGGAAATCGATTGGCATGGTGCAACCGATGGAATCGGCGTGATTATCAGCGATTCGGCAATGTTCCAACGAGCCGAGCCGCACTTGCGGGATGGTGCAATACCACGCGGAGATGATCCAACACGATCAACGTCCATCGAGATTCAGACGCTCTCCGGTTTTTTCGGACTGGCACTCCCGCTGGTCAAGCACGGCGTGGCGGTCCGACCAACCTTACTTGAAAACGCATTACGTTATCCCGGCTATCTCGACCGCTACAAGGTGCTTGTGTTGAGTTACGAGTTTCAAAAACCGTACACACCCGGCTTCCATGCGGTACTTGCCGACTGGGTTAGACGCGGCGGCATGCTGGTTTACGTCGGTGCCGATACCGATCCGTTTCATCAAGCCCGCGATTGGTGGAACTCGCCTCAAGCGATCAAATCATACACATCACCCTCACAACATTTGTTCGAGTCACTCGGCATCGACCCGAACCCCGGCGAAGGTGTTTTCAACGTGGGAAGTGGTAAATTGTTCGTCGAAAGAAAACATCCGGCATCTTATACACGGGAAAAAAGCCAAAGCGATGCTTACCGTGCGCTAATCCGTTCTGCCTCCGATGCGGCGAATCTGGAATTTGTTGAGCGAAACCACTTCCTGCTCCGTCGCGGTCCGTATCTCATCGGAGCGGTCTTGCGAGAGTCGGTCAGCGATGAGCCGCTTGTACTCAAAGGATGCTTTATTGACCTTTTCGAACCGGAATTAACTGTCAAAAACGAAGTGCGGCTTGCCCCCGATCAGCATTGCTGGTTGATCGACATGGACCGTGTTACTGCAACTGCTCCGGCAACGTTGGCGGCTTCGGGTCGCATTGAAAATTGGAATGCCGCCGAAAGCAAACTGGAATTTCGACTCGAAACACCGACTCGCATTGCCAATGCCGCTCGGCTGTTGCTCAAATCAAAACCCTCGGCAGTACACATCGACGGTGCCCTGTCAGATACGTGGCAGTGGGATACCACCTCCAAAACACTATTGATCCGTCATCAAGGCAATCCCAAAGGCACGCTAATGTCCGTCGCCTATTAGGTTTTCGCCGACACGATAACGTAGCCGTCCGTTCAACTTCTCTGGCAACGAGAGGTCGAATAAGCCGAACTATCCCGTGCGTCTGTTCAAGGACAACCGTGTAGCACAAGTGGTGTCGTCATTCCATCCTGTACCTCATACGGCATTTCGTAACGCAACGGTTAATACAACTTCAACACTCCATACCGTTTGCTCTTGCGTCGGCGTAAGATCGCTTTGTTTGTCGGTTTGCGACGTTTTCTCGTGGAAGTTCCTTTCGTCGGTTTTCCAGTCGGTGAAACGGGATGGCGACCACCCTTTGTTCGTCCTTCACCGCCGCCATGGGGATGGTCAATCGGATTCATTACCGTTCCACGAACATGCGGACGACGACCCATCCAGCGGGTGCGCCCTGCCTTGCCGATGAAGATGTTCATGTGTTCGATGTTGCCGACCACCCCGATCACCGCCCGGCAATTCACAGGCACACGTCGTATTTCGCCGCTCGGCATATTCAACTGTGCCCAGCCGCTTTCGATGTCGCGCGCCACCAAAACGGCTTTCGATCCGGCGGATCGACACATCGCCGCCCCCTTTTTCGGTTGAAGTTCGATATTATGGATTTCTGCTCCGAGCGGAATTTCCGCGAGCGGCAGGCAATTTCCGACATTCGGCGGAGCCCCAGGACCGCTCATCAGTTTATCACCGACTTTGAGACCTTCGGGAGCGACGATGTATCGTTTTTCCCCATCGGAATAGTACAACAAGGCAATCCTTGCCGTCCGATTGGGATCGTATTGTATCGAGTTGACCACTGCCCCTACGCCGTCTTTGTTTCGTCGGAAATCGACTTTACGCAGTTGTTTTTTGTGTCCGCCGCCGCGATGACGTACTGTAATGATCCCTTGATTATTCCGACCATTTCCGCGCCGCTTCGGCAGAAGCAGACTCTTTTCGGGAACGCCACCTTTCGTCAGTTCGGCAAAATCACTTACGCTCATATTCCGCCGACCCGCATTGTTTGTTTTGTATTTTTTTACGCCCATCGTACAATTTTTCTTCTAACGAGTGCGTAATTTTAGGGTATTTTGCCTTTTTTGCAAGAGGGTGTGCCCGGAATGGAGCAAAATGGGCAAAGGGGGTGATAAATTTTTCCAAAAGGTTGACACTGAGCCTTACTATTGTAGAATCGTCCTTCCACGCTGGATTCCGGTTTTTCCTCAAAAACGATTTTCAAACCGCATGACGACCAACTCTCCCCCCACTACCCCTTGGTATAAGGACATGAGCCGATACCACTGGTTCGTCTTCGTCGTCTGCTGTCTCGGCTGGGGACTCGATTGCTTCGATCAACAGATTTTCAACCTCATGCGTAATCCCGCTCTGGCAGACTTGCTGGGTGCGGACACCACCAACCCGCTAGTTACCTTCATAGGCGGCTGGGCTACCTCCATCATGCTCCTCGGCTGGGGCTTCGGCGGTATCCTCTTCGGAGTCATGGGCGATAAGTTCGGACGCGCCCGAACAATGATCATCACGATCTTCGTGTATGCCATCTTTACTGGGCTTTGCGGGTTGGCAGTAAGTTGGTGGGATTTTTTCCTCTACCGATTCCTCTGCGGAATGGGCGTTGGCGGTCAATTCGCTGCCGGCGTAACACTTCTCGCCGAAACAATGCCGGACAAAGCGCGACCAAAAACGCTTGGACTCCTGCAAATCGTTGCCGCCTTCTGTAATCTTTGTGCAGCAAGCTTGGCAATGTTTTGCGGCTTTCTGGAAGGATTAGGCTTTTTCGGAGACTTTCCCGTTTGGCGATTCTTGTTCCTCGTCGGTTTCGCACCGGCACTGCTCGCCTTCGCCGTGATGCGGCACTTGGAAGAACCCAAGGCGTGGAAAGATGCCATCGCGTCCGGCGGTGTGAAAAAGGCGGGATCAATCCCCGACTTGTTCAGTCATCCCCGGTGGCGATACAACGTGATCATCGGTATGTGCCTCGCAACCTGCGGTATCATCGGGCTTTGGGGCATCGGATTTTTTAGTGTGGACTTGACCCGGACAACCTTCCGTATCGCCAAGAATCAGGAAGCGCGAGACCGAGGCGATGTCGAGAAACTGGATTACGAGTTTATCCGAATGTTGGCGAGCAATCCCAAAGAATTTCTGCCGATAGCACAGGAAAAGAAAATTACGCCACAAAGTTTTTTGGGCTCTTCTCCCAAAAGTAACGATCCCGGTCGATATTACCAAATGTTCATCAACGAGGACGCAGAATATGTGATTTCGCCAGATCAAACAATTTTCGAGAAAGAGCCGCAATCAACGGACAGGGTCGTGTTTGAACAACTCGCAACCAGCATTGCAACGCGAACCAAGACGATCAATGGGTACGTAACCTGGTGGGGAAGCATCACGTCGCTCTTATTCAATTTGGGCGCAATCATCGGCACATGGGGAATTACGCTTGCAGCGGAACGATGGGGACGACGAATTGCCTTCACGATGTTTTTTGCGGCATCGTTCTTCATGACGATCCTCGTCTTTTTGACTATGGGAACAGGGATTACGGGCAACGGTGAGCGGGATGTTCTCATTATGCAGCCGATTTTAGGATTCTGCATTCTGTCACTGTTTGGCGGGTATGCGATTTACTTCCCGGAACTGTTTCCGACTCGCTTGCGGAGTACGGCAATTTCGTTTTGTTACAACATTGCTCGTTTCGTTGCTGCGACGGGACCTGCCGGGTTGGGAATCCTGACGGCATACGTTTTCCACAACACGGACGAGCCGATCCGCTGGGCAGGGGCAGCAATGTCGGTAACGTTTTTATTCGGGATCATCTTTGCATGGATGGGACCGGAAACAAAAGGCAAACCATTGCCGGAAGAATAAAATCATTTAGCCGGTATACCGGCGCAACCAAAGAAAGAACCTTTATGAGAAAAACCACCATTTTTGCTATTATTCTCCTGTTGTGCGTTGGTCATGCGATTGCCCAAGCAAAGGAGCCTATCGGGTTGTTCGACCTGCGCTACACACTGCGGAGCGATTTTTCGGATCCCATTAAAGTCAACGAGGCTTGGGATCACACGCACACCGCCGCAACGTTGCAAGGGGTTGTGAACAGGCTTGAACCCCGGCTGTTTTACTTTTTCGTCGAAACGGGAAACCGGTGCATCGACGAATTCTGGTGGGAAAAATACCGCCAGCCCGGTAAATGGCTTGCCGACCGAGAAACGAAAACCTATTCCAACATCGTTGAACTTGTAACGGCATTTCGCAAGGACATAGAAGGGGTCGTGGTGTACGATTCAAACGTTCCTTCAACGAGCAACGTCGCTTCTGCCGTGGCGGGTATCGACAATTTGATTGCCGTCCGGTACGATACCCATCCCGATTCGCTCTATTCGCAGATCGTTGTCAGCGGACTGAAATTGCCGGTCAAGCGTCGCTTGCTCAACGAAGACGGTACGCCATTATTCACGGGAAAAGGAAAAATTCCCGGCACCAACCGCGATTCGACCGGTTCGATCAAGTGCGATCCTTACATTTGGTTCATCGAGCATTACATGAAAGCCGGGAAATGTAACCCGGAGTTCGGTGCCTATTACGTCGACCAGTATTGGCGGGAAAAACCGAATCTCATCGTTCGCAACCATCACACGCTCACCAATCACGACTTTTTCGTTGCACAGAAGGCATGGTTTTTCGATCTTTCCCCGTGGGGAGACGAACCGGCAACCGATGACCCGACGCAAGCGGTCGGCACCGACTTGGCAACGCTCAAAGAATTTTTGCTGACGGCGTACACGCTCAACGAGGGAAAGAAAATCACGTATATTGGCGGTTTCCCTGCGTGGATTTTCAAATACACGCAACACGCAGGCGGTTCTCACGAAGATGTACCGACCGAATGGGAATTTTCGCGGATCATCAGTGCCTACAACGCATTCAAGGATGCCGATGCCATCGGATATGGAGCACTTGCCAATGCTTCATTCTGGCAGCATTATCCGCTTAAAAAACAGTACCCCCAACATTGGGTAACTCGTGAACAACTCAAAGAACGCGGGTACTTAACTGCCGATGGTAAAGTCAATTTCGATGGTCGTCAGTTCGTGATTTTTTATGTCGGCGATTACGATGCCGCCTCGTGGGTGTCGCAAACCACACCAACGATTTGGGACGATCCCAATCGCGGCAAGGTGGCGATGATGTGGTGTATCAGTCCGGTACTGGAAAAACGAGTACCGATGGCTCTCGAATATCAGCGGGAAACGGCGACAGCGAACGATTATTTTGCCGCCGCCGATAATGGAGCCGGGTATCTTATGCCCGGTATGTT
>Ga0123353_10004368_pt1 | contig 18195 bp, 16 predicted proteins | sample TergutLab28metaG_3_FD_92763 | JGI IMG/M metagenome (GOLD analysis project Ga0123353, IMG submission 92763) | Labiotermes labralis P3 segment gut microbial communities from Petit-Saut dam, French Guiana - Lab288 P3 | ecosystem: Host-associated > Arthropoda: Insects > Digestive system > Gut ... | reverse complement strand
TGGGCCGTCAACGTCACCACATACTTTTTCTTCATCGTCAGGCCTCCTTGCCTGGGGTCTACATCTCCCATCGGCAAGAGACTCTGCAAAAATCCATCAATTCACGAGCGACTGAGCACTAGTGGCTTTTCGCCAGTGGTTTCTTTGCTCACAATCTGTTGACGCAGTTGGTCCAGTTGGTTCTTCACGCTCGAGTCGAACACGCGGTCGCCCACACGGAGGACCGCTCCGCCGATGAGCGTGTCGTCCACGCGGGTCTGGAGCATTGGTTCGACGCCCAGGCTGGCGACCAGGCTCGCGCGGATGGCGGCCAGTTCGGCGTCGTCCAGCGGGAGGGCCGTGGTCAGCGTCATCGCCACGCGGCCCGCTTTTTCGTTCAATCGGCGGCGGAAACCGCGAATGACCGACGGAAGAACCGTCAGCCGTCCGTGACGTTCCAGCACGCCCAGCAACGCCTCGACGGCCCCGCTCACACGGCCTTGGAACACGCGTTCCAGCCGCCGCGTGCGATCCTCGCTCCGGCCCAGGAACCCCAACAGCAGGTCGCGGGCGCCCGGCACCGTGTCCATCACCTCGCTCAGCGCGTCGAGTTCATCCGCCACCGCGTCGGCCTGCCCGGCGGGCAGACTCTCCAGCAACGCCTGCGCGTAGAGATCGCCCAGCCGCAGCACGGTCGGGTCGAGGACAGTCTCATGTCGGACGTTTATTTCCATGGTCAATCTTTACGGACAAAAGCGACAAGTGACAAGCGACCAGCGACAAGAGTTTCGTATCGCAACCGTAACAAAACATTTTCGTGGAGTCACCGCTTTTTGCTTCGCAACTCCCACGAGCCATGGAGTCGGCCAATGCCGCCTGCTCCGGTCGCTTATCACTTGTCACTTGTCGCTGCTTTCTTCTTAATTTCCGCCAACGCGTCCTGGAGCATTTGTTTCTGGTCGTCGGGTTTGAGCTGCCGGCGGATGATTTTTCCGGCGACGTCGGTGGCCAAGACGGCGGCCTGTTCGTAGAGGTCGCGGATGGCGACGCTCCTGGCCTGCTCGATTTCCGTGTTGGACTGGTCGGCGATGCGCTGGGCTTCGGCGCGGGCGGCGGCGAGAATCTGCTCGCGGGCGGCAGCGGCGTCCTTGCGGGCGGCGGCGAGCAGGTCGGCGGCCTGGGCGGCGGCGGCGGCGAGGCGGTCGTTGTACTGCTTGAGCACCACGTCGGCGGCGGCTTGGCGGTCTTCGGCGTTCTTGATCGTCTCGGCGATCCGCTGCTCGCGACGCTGTAACTGTTCGATGATCGGCTTCCACGCCCACTTGCCCAGCACGGCCAGCAGCAGGCCAAAGATAATCAGCGAGGCAATCGCCTGTCCGAAGTCGCCGATGTACAGCCCCTTGCCGTCACCGCCGCCACTGGCCAGCGCCGGCGAGGCCAGCGCCAAGGCCAGCAGCACCGCCAGCCCTATCACCATGTGTTGTTTTCGCATCATATTCACTCCACGTACACGCCACACCGCGCTTATTCGCCGGTAAACTCGCACCATCTATCCACAGGAACGTTTTCGTTAACTGGTTGACTCGTTAACTCGTTGATTCGACCACCCAGTTAACGAATCAACGAAACGCTTCCTTCGAACAAACGGCGGCTGTTCACTAACACGTCCCGCGCGGCGTGTTGGGGACTACTTAATCGCCAGCAACAGGCAGACGACGACGGCGAACATCGCCACGCCCTCGACCATGGCCGCGGTGATGATCATCGGGGCGAACATCGCGCCGCTGGCTTCGGGCTGACGCGCGATGCCCTCGACCATCGATCCGCCGATCCGGCCCACACCGATTCCCGCGCCAATGGCCGCCAGACCCGCGCCAATCCCGCCGCCCAGCATGGCAAACCCGATGCCCGGCGCCCGCGCGATCTCCTCGGCCTTTGCATGCTTCTCCGCGTCCGCCTTGGCAATCTCCTCGGCCGTGACCTGCGCCACCACCGGGGCGGCCACCGCCATCAACACCACACCCACAATCGTCATCCACGTCAACGTCTTCATACCCATTCTCCATTCCATTCCGGGCGTCGCCCGTTCGTTAGTTAATGCGCCGGTTCCGTGTACAGTCCAATAAATATCGCCGTCAGGAACGTGAAGATGTACGCCTGGAGCACGGCCACCATCAGTTCCAGCAGGCTGAACACCACGCTGGCCAGGATACTCAGCGAGTCGATCGCCACCGACGAGGCCAGTGTCTCCCATCCCAGTTCCGCGGCCAGGATAAACATCATGAACGCCGCCAGCAGACTGTGCCCGGCCAGCATGTTCGCGAAAATACGAATCATCAGCGCGAAGCACTTGGACACCAGCGACATCACCTCGATCACCAGCAGCATCGGCCAGAGCAGCACGCCGATCAGTCCGGGCATCGGAGGGACGAGGCTTTTGAGAAACAGCCACGGGCTCAGCAGCACCGACGAGGCCGCCCCACCACCGTGATGCGCCCGGTACAACTTCGCCTGCGCCCGGAGGCTGTACACGATAATAATGACCAGCACCAGCGCCGCCTGGGCGCCCGTGACCGTCAGAATGCTCGTGGCTGTGAACCCGATCGGATACGCATGGCCGTCGAGTTTGAACATGCTCGTGATCGCCATCAGCGGGATCATTCCCATCAGGTTCATGCCCAGGAAGAACACGAACTGCGTCAGGAGGAAGGGGAGAAAATGGTCGGCCTTGTCCTTCAGGGCGGGTTTGGCGACATTATTCCGCATGAACACGACGAGGATTTCGAGGACGTTTTTCCCGCCCGTGGGGACATCGCCCTTGCGGCGGGCCAGGCGGGGAAGCAGGAGCATCAGCAGCAAGGCCACCAGGATCATCGACGCGATCCCGCTGGACATCCATGTGACGGTATGAAACGGCGCGGACAACGGCAACGCGTTCACAAACTGGAAACCGGCCCAGGGGTGATCCGTTATGTGGTCAATCAGATTGTAGTCGGCCAGTAACAAAGCAACGACTCTTTCACATCTCTCACGTTAACCGCCAGCGACAAGCGACCAGTGACAAGCGACAAGAAAAGGAATGTCTTGCCGCTCAGAACAACTCGTTCCCTATAAACGCCCTGTGCAAAAACACCGACAGCTCCCGGAAGGGCGTGCCCTTCTCTTGTCGCTAGTCACTTGTCGCTGAGTCTTTTACCCGATTTCATCGCCCGTGTCAAGGCGATGCTTTCGGCGATCAGCGTGAGAAATCCGAAGGTGGCCAACCAGATGAAAAACGGACGGGTCGACAGTCCCGCCGCGTACCAGACCGCCAGGCCGATGAGCACGAGAAACACCATCCGCGCCAGTCCGGCGTATACGAACGCCTGCGCGACGACGAAGGGAACGTTCGCTTTCGGGTTTCGCGCCGCCCGACCGGCCAACCACCGCAAGGCCACAATGCTCACCACCGCGATCGCCGTGGCCACGACAAATGCCGCCGCCTCCGCCACAACCCCCTGGGCGCCCGCCAGCCACCAGGTCACCACTCCGCCGATCCCCCCGACCAGCACCGGAACAGGCAACACCCACGCCAACGTCAAACCCAGGGGAATGACCAGCGGATGTTTGGGGGACGGATTGTCAACCATCGTGCCTCCTGATTCGACACGTCTATTTTTTCGACGTTTCGTCGGTTTTTTCCGCGTCGTCTTTGCGGGCCGCGTCGCGGAAGGCCCGTTGGGCGTCGCGGACCAGGCGGTACATTCCCAGGGCGAACCCCACGCCGGCCCCGGTCAGTATCATCGCCGGCGAGGTCCCCCACCGACCGTCGAGCCACCAGCCCAGCAGCATCCACCCGGCAATAATGATCGCAAACTCAATGCCAATGGACGCGTACCGCATCATGCGCTGCACCGGCGGTTTGTCCATACGATTCTCGCCCTTTCGTCCATTCAGCATAGTCCACCGCCCTGTCGAACGTCAAGACGCGAGGCGACTGACGCGGGGCAATCGCATGTCGTTGTCCAGGTCACTCACCGGCCTTCGCATGGGCCGTGCGAAAAAACCGAAATCCGAAGCTCGAAATCCGAAGCAAATTCCAAATCCCAAAGCGGAAAATTCCAAACGGCGACGCCACGCGTCCAGACGCGAATGTGGCTCTGCCTTTTTGCGTTGCAGGACGTTGTGAGCTGCAAAACGTTCTTTCACACATCACGTCTTACAACGCAAAAAGGCAGAGCCACATTCGCGTCTGGACGTATGGCCTCACCGTTTGGAGTTTGGGATTTTCTGTTTTGGGATTTGTTTCGGATTTCGAATTTCGTGCTTCGGATTTACAACGATCCCTACCGTAGAAACCGCACAAATCATGACAACATTACGACGCGTTCGCCCCACAACTGACCGTAGGTCAAAGTCCAGCCAGTATTTGACTTCGGTTTTTCACCCCTTATAATCCTTCACCATGAAGACCTTGAAGACCATGAAGACGAAACTCGTTCTGTTCGCGTTGGCGGTATCGCTGGTTCCCGGTTTGAGCAGTTGCATTTCACCGGGTGAATTCGACGGTGGGCAAATCATCGACTACAATCGCGCGATCCTGAACGCCACGCCGCAACCGCGGGGGACCGGGCGGCTGGGACCGCTCCAGCCCGCTCCGGGAACCACCGGACCGATGCTCCGCGTCGACACCGACGAGACCGGGCAGTCGTTTATCTATCTCAGTCTCGACGAAGCCGTCCAGCGCGCCCTGGCCAACAGTATCGACATCCAGGTCATCAGTTACGATCCCGCCATCGCCCGCGAGCAGGCGATGCAGGCCGCCGCCGCCTTCGATTACGTGCTCTTCGCCGGCGCCCAGTACCAGAAGTCACTTCCCCCGTCCCTGTTCGGACTGGACACCACCACGCGCACCACGGCCTACCAGGTCGGACTCCAGCAGAACACCGTCACGGGCGGAACCTGGCAACTGACCGGGACCTGGACGCGCACGCTCGATAACTCCCTGATCGACCAGTACCGCCGGTTCTATCAGCCCACCCTCTCGCTCCAGGTGCAGCAGCCGCTGCTTCGCAACGCCGGGCCGGAAGTGAACCTCGCGCAACTGCGCATCGCGCAGTTGAATTACCGCAACACGACGGCGCAATTTCGCCAGCGCGTCGAGAGCGTCATCAACGGCGTCGTCGACGGGTACTGGGCGTTGATCCAGGCCCGCACCAACGTGGAAATTCAAGAGGAGTTGCTGCGGGCAACCGAGGAAACGCGCGACCGCATCCGAAAGCGCGTCGAAATCGACGCCACGCTGGTGGAACTCAAGCAGGCAGAAGCCGCCGTCGAAAGCCGACGCGCCACCCTCTACCGCGCCCAGAAATCCGTCTTCGACGTGCAGGACCAATTGGCCCGCCTGATGGCCGACGCGCAGATCAACACCGTCTGCCCCTACGAAATCATCCCCACCACGCCGCCCTCGAAGATCCTGGTGGTGATCGACCCCGTCGATCAGTTGGCGCTGGCCCTGGTGTACAACCCGCAACTGGAGCAGGCCCGGCTGGCCATTTCCGCCTCGCAGATCGCCGTGCGCGTCGCGAAAAACCAGACGCTGCCAAGCCTGAACCTCCAGGCCGGTGTCAGTTCGTCCGCCATCGACACCAGCGCCAGTCAGGCCCTCAAGGACGTCTTCTCGTTCGAGGAACTGGGCTACAGCCTGGGGCTGATGCTGGAATACCCCATCGGAAACCGCCAGGCCTTGGCCCTGTGGCGGCAGCGGCAGTATGAGGTCGGGCGATCCATCTCCACGCTCCAGAACCTTTCCGACAATCTGGCCCTCACCATCAACGAACGCCTCCGCCAGATCAACACCTCCTACAAGGAGATGCAGGCGACGCGGCTGGCCGTGGACGCCTCGGCCGCCCAGTTGGAGGCCCTCAACTCCATCGAGCGCGTCCGCGGGCGGCTGACGCCCGAGTTCCTCCAACTCAAACTCAACGCGCAGGAATCCCTCGCCAACGCCCGGTTCACCGAAATGGGCGCCATCGTGAGCTACAACCAGGCGCTGGCCGATCTGGCGATGGTGACGGGAACGATTTTGCAGCAATACGGGATCGCGATGGAGAAAATGCCCAACGTCATCGAAAATCGCGGTTGGACCGTGATGCAGGGCGACACCCCCGCCCGCCCGATCGACCTGACCCTCCCCGGAAACACCAGCCAGGGCGAGTTCGACATCCCGGGCAATCCGTAGCGGCGCAGGCTGTCGCACCTACATTTCGTCGTTTGTGTGCGTTTTTCCGCAAGGGAACTGTTAGAAATCCCAAACACGAAATTCGAAATCCGAAACAAATTCCAAAAGCAGAAAACACCAAATCCCATACGGCGACGCCATGTATCAAGGCGCATGACGTCGCCATCCGCGTTTGGGATTTTCTGCTTTGGGGTTTGGAATTTGTTTCGGATTTCGAATTTCGTGTTTCGGATTTATGGCGTTTCCTCCGCAAAAAATCGTGCGAAAGCGACAGGTTGCTATATGGCAGCCATCGGGTAGTTCGCGCAGGGTCTTGCATTCGTGCGCCAATGCTTTATACTACATGGTTTACCCGCTCGCGCGGGGTGGTGCGAACCTGTCCTATAGTGGACGAATGAACTTGTAGGAGCGTCTATGGCTTTTGGCTTTTTTCGACGGCATCAGAAGGCCGTGATCGTCATTATGGTGGTGCTCATGGTCGCCTTTCTGCTGACCTCCGCGACCCTGACCTCCATTATGGACCTGTTCAGCCCCAGCCGGAACCCCGCGGTCGGAACGCTGTACGGAAAGAAAGTCACCGCGCGCGAGCAGCACGACATCCTCGTCACGCTGGACCTGCTCAAGCGGCTTCCCTTCGACAAGGTTCCCGCCGACCTCACGGGAATGTCCGGCGAACACTACCAGTTCCTTCCCTCCTACTACCTGCTGGGGATGCTCGAACAGAACGGGCAACGCGCGGGAGACGCCCTGACGCTGCTCTACCGCGAAGCCGTCCACGCCGGCGTCACCGTCAACGAGCAGGAAATCATTCACGCCTTCTGGCAGCTCTCGCCCGAGCACGCCATCCGGCCCGACGCCACGCCCTCGGCGAGCGTGTACCGTGATTTCACGCAGCTCCTCCGCGTCAACGAGGCCACGCTCCGTCGGAGCATGGAGATCTGGCTTACGGTGTCGAAATATTTCAACGCCAACGTCCCCCGCGTCGTTCCCTCTGTTCCGGAACTGCGGTGGATTTTCGGCGACATCAACGACAAACTCGACCTCCAGATCGTCCAGGTTTTCGCCGAACCGGTCGCGCAGGACCCCACCGGCGCGGAGATCAAGGCGCTGTTCAACGAACATCGCGAAACCACGCGGGGCGATTACACCAAGGACAATCCGTTCGGCTTGGGATACAAGGTTCCCAACGCGGCCGCCCTTCAGTGGCTGGTGATTCGCGACGCGTACGTCGCGGCCGCGTCGGCCCCGAGCACGGCCCAGATCGAGCAGGAGTACCGCAACAACGCCGACACGTTGTACAAGGGCAGGGAACTCTGGCAGGTTCGGGAGGACATCCGGGCCGCCCTGACCGCCAAGAACAGCGAGGCCAAGATCGACCAGTTGACCGACAGCGTGGCGACGGCGGTCAAGTCGGCCCGCGCGTCGTGGGACGGGACGGGGAACCTGTACGACAAGGTGGTCGCGGACATGACCGGAGACGCCCGAACGCTGCTGGAGCGTCCGGTCAGCATCAACATCCAGGCCACGCCGCTTTCGCGGGCGCTGCACCTGTTGGCCGAGAAGGCGCAGGTCGACGCGATCGTGTATCCGACCCGCACCGGAATGACGACCATCAGCGACAACGTGCAGGTGACGCTGGTGGCGACGGACGCCCCGCTGGGCGAACTGCTCGATCGCGTGACCGCGCAGGTCTTCAACACCCCGGCCGCGACCACCGAACCGTCCGACGAAGCAACCGACGAACCGGCCGACACCGCCCCGGCCCGGACGATCCGCTGGTGCAGTCTGCGGGGAATGGACAACGTGCTCTTCGCCTGCAACGATGACGACCTGAACACCTTCCCGCTCAAGGCCAACCAGACGCCCGGACCGCAGGCGCTCGAACGCATCCGCGTCTGGCCTGACCTCCGCCTGGCCTACACAGCCGCGACGGAACAGTCCCGCAGCCTGGTGGACGAGGTGCGGTTGGCCAAACCGTTCACCAAACCCGGAGAGGAACCCGCCACCGGGGCGCTGGAGGTCGGGCAGGACGGTCCGATGATGTATCTGCTCATGTCGATTGGGTACGGTCAAAACCGACCCATCGGGCGGATGTTCTGGAGACTGGCCGCCGCCCAGCCGACCCACTCCCTGACGGATGAGGAGTTCGAGAACGATATCCTCACCCATCAGCAGGTCGTGCACGATTGGAAGATGATCCGCGGGTTCGAACAGGCCAAGACGCGTGCGGAGCTTCTGGCCGACCTGGCCGCGAGAGACGGTCTGTCCGCCGCCGCCCAGGCCACGCAGAACACCGTCGAGCCCACGGGACTGTTCGGGCGCATCGAGATGGCCCCGTACACCGGGCAGGCGCGCATGGCCTCGATCCCCGGCGTGCAGATGCCCGCCGTCATGGCCACCGAGCTGCATCAGCGGATTCTCGATCAGGCCTTCGCGCTGGCCCCGACGGGCGAACCCCCCTACCCCGCGAAAGGGGCCGTCGGAATCATCGAGATTCAGCCCGGTCACGTCGTCGTCGTCGCCGAACGCGCGTGGTTCTCGCCCGGAACCGAAGGCGAATTCCAAGCCGAACGCGCCAGACTGGCGACGGACTATATGCAAAGCACGTTGCGATGGTCGGCCGCCTGGTTCCACTACGACGAGATCGTCCGGAGAACCGGATACGAAGCCGCCGCCGTCCAACCCCAACGCTACCGCCCGCAACAACCGATGGATATGGACTTCTAAAACAGGCTGTAGGCTGAAGGCCGTAGGCGCGACGTGTGATATTCGGTAGCTATTTCACTGGCTTGCCTCTTTGCGCTGCAGGACGTTGTGAACCACAAAACGGTTTGTAGTCCATAACGCCCTACAGCGCAAAGAGGCAAGCCCTCGCGAAAGGTTTCTCGACTACAACCGTCGCGCCTACAGCCCACAGCCTTCAGCCTTCTCCCAAGGATTTCCCATGCAACGAATTCGCGTCGCGCAGGACCGATGGAATTTCCAGTTCGAGGATGGCCGCTATTTCGTTCCGCTGGGCGGCAACATGATCAACGAGCAGCACCCGTTTTACTCCGGGACGATTTTCGACCGGTTCGACGCGGGCGTGTGCGATCGGCTGCTGGGGTTGATGGCCTCGGTGGGCTTGAACTGCCTGCGGCAGGCGATCGGCGCGGACCGAATTTTCGACGTCGCCACGGGCGCCAAAACGGCCGGGCTGACCAACTGGGACACGTTCCTGGAACTGTGCGAGAAGCACGGAATCTACGTCATGCCCGTCGGCGGATATCTGGGCGGAAACGACTGGTTCGACTCACCGCTGTTGGCCGACAGCGGAAAACCGCTCGACGACCGCTGCCGGTTCTGGGAGTGCTTCGCCGCCCACGTCGCCGACCACCCGGCCATCCTCGCCTACGACCTGGCCAACGAACTGTCCTACGCGCTTCCGACCGTATCGGCGCTGCCTTCCCGCACGGCCAAAACGGTCGATCCTTCCCTGGTGGCCGCCACCGACGCCAACCTCAAAGACGCCTGGCCCGGTTTTCTGGAGGCCCGCTACGGCAGTCTGGGCACGATGAACCGGCTGTACGGTTCGCGGCACGAATCCTTCGCCGCCGTTCCGGGGTCGGTCTATTTTGTCGACAAACCGTTCGACCCGGCCTCGTACGATTTCCGGTGCTATCTCAACGACCGCGGATACCGCTGGAGCAAGCGGCAGTGCGACGTCATCCGCTCCGTCGCGCCACGGCAGATGATCGCCTCGGGAAACAACGGGTGGCTGTTCCCGGACATGAACCTCTGCCTGGCCAACGGGTTCCACAACGTCGCGCTGCACGACCTGTTCGACATCATGACGATTCACGTCTACCCCGCGCCGCAGTGCCTTCCGACCGGCCACGGCGACCCGCTCTCGAGCGAGGAGGCGATGCGGTTCTGGCTGGCCTCGTGCGTGGGCATGGCGCGGATCGACCATTTCGGCAAACCGGTCATGATGCAGGAGTTCGGCTGGTACGGCGGCGGCGAGTCGAGTTTCCTGTGCCCCCTGCCCTACCGAAGCGAACAGGAACACGCCGACTACATCGAGAGACTGTGCCGCGAAATGATCCCGCATGTGAACGGGTTCGTGAATTGGCCGACGATGGACATGCCCGCCGCGCAGGACGTGTCCAATCACGGCGGACTGTTCACGCACGAAGGAAGACCCAAACCGCTGGCAGGCGTGTACGAGAGGCTCTCCCGCGAATTGGCCGGTCGCCCGCAACACCGCGCCCAAGGCACCACCACGCTGACCTACTCCCTGCAAGGTCTGTACACCAGCCGCGCGGTTCAGGACCGCATGTGGGACGAAATCGTCGCGACAGTCCGCTCGGGGCAAATACCGGATTTCCGATTCGTATAAGCTGCCTATAATGCGCCAACGGGGGTCATGTCGATGGAGGCGTTATGGATCGTCTGAATTACCTGGCCGCGATCGTGGTGGCGGGCATGCTGGTGGTGGCGGGCGGATGCGGATGCAGTCGCGAGGACGCGGAAAAGGCCCGCGAGAAGGGTCGCGACGCGGTGCACGCGGTGGAGAACGCGGCCCACAAGGCGGGGGAAATGGCCAACAAGGCCGCCAACGCCCTGGACCACGCCGTTCACAACGCCGCCAACCAGGCGGAAAACTACGTGGAGAACAAGGCGGCGAACTCCGCGGAGAAGGCGTTGGAAAAACCCGAAGGCTCACCGTACCAGGGGGACAACGGAAAATCCAACGGGACGAACAACGGGAAAACCAACGGGGGAACGCGCACGGATAACTACGACACCGGCTATTGAGGGTCAACACCCACGGACGCCTAGAATGACTCGGGAGGGACAATCATGCCGGACAGGAACATGATATTCGTGTGCGGGGTCACGGGACGACAGGGCGGAGCGGTCGCGCGGGCGCTGCTGCATGACACCTGGTCGGTCCGCGGACTGTCGCGGGACCCGTCGCGGAGGGAGGCCCAGGAATTGCAGCGGATGGGCGTCGAGGTCGTCCGGGGCGACATGGGCAGCCGCGACGACCTGGAAGAACACATGCAGGGGTGCCACGGGGTCTTCAGCGTGCAGAATTTCTGGGAGTGCGGGGTGGAGGAGGAGGTTCGCCAGGGGCGGCTGGTGGCGGCCGTCGCGAAGGACGTGGGCGTGGAGCACCTGGTGTACTCCTCGGTCGGCGGGGCGGAACTTCGAACGGGAGTGCCGCACTTCGAGAGCAAGTGGGAGATCGAACAGTACATCGCCGACCTGCACCTGGCGGCGACGATTCTCAGGCCGGTGTTTTTCTTCGAGAATTTCTGCTCGCCCCCGCTGGTCGATGGCATCGACAACGGCGTGCTGTCGCTGCCCATGAAACCGGACAGGCCGCTCCAGATGATCGCCACGCGCGACATCGGAGCGCTGGCGGCGATGGCGTTTTCCCGACCCGAGCAGTTCACGGGAAAGGCCATCGAAATCGCCGGGGACGAACTGACGCTCCCCGAGGCGGCCGAGGCGATCGGTGCGACCCTGGGACGGACCGTGCGGTTCCAGGAGATGCCCATGGAGACCATGGCGTCGTTCAACCTGGACATGGCGGAAATGTTCGCGTGGTTCAACGAAACGGGGTACAGCGCCAACATCGCCGCGCTGCGCGAACTGTATCCGCCGTTGCAGGATTTCCGCGCGTGGTTGGCCCAGTCACCGCTGGCCCAACGGACGCCACGCGCGGCGTAGGAACGACAGTCACAAGCCACAAGCCACCAGGTATGGAAGCGTCTGCCAAAACCAAGAGCAACCTGACATGGACCAGGGAGTGTCCGACCTTCGAGTCAGCGAAACCGTGAGATCATGCTCGCGAACGTGGCGTGCGATTTTACCGTCGAGCAACGAAAACCCTGGTGGCTAGTGGCTGGTGGCTAGCGGCTTTCTGGCACGAGGAGGTGGAGACGGACCGAACGTGATGCAGGGGAATCGAGACAGGGTTGGGGTCGAATAGTGAGGGAATGACATGAAGCTACTCGTAGCAATGGGGATGTCCTTGAGCCTGCTGCTTTTCCTGGGATGCGGAAGCGGGAAGACCGGCAGCGGATATCAGGGTGACGGATCGTATTTCCAGTCCAGCACCGGGCCACACAGCGACTCGTACAGCGTCAACCGCAGCCGGACCGGACGGGCGATGTTCGACTCCAGCGCCTGCAACCCGAGGCAGGGGGCGGCGTTTGAAGGCGAACGAAACGCGAAGACCGAGAAGTCCGAGTGCAAGGAATGCAAGGCCTGCAAGGCGTGCAAGGAAAAATGCAAGGCCAAATGCGAACACCACAAGGACCACGGAAAGACCGACAAGGGCGGGCAGGCCTTCATGGGCGACGCCTGCGAAGCCGAACGCAGTTTCTTCGGTGAGTTGTCCCCGGCCGCGGCGCCTCGCCCGATCGGCATGGCCCGCGTGGACGTGAAGACGGGAATCGTCTCCATGGCCTACCGTATTGACGTGGGCAACGTGGAGAACATCAACGGCGCCTATCTGCACCTGGGGGCCACCGATGGAAAACTCGGTCCGATCGTCGCGACGCTCTACAAGGGCGAACCCCGAAGCGGAAGCTTCCGCGAATCGCTGACCGCGGGAACGCTCACACCCGACCGGCTCACCGGTCCGATGCAGGGCAAGGACCTGACGTTGCTGGCCGATGAAGTCCGCTATGGAAACGTGTTCGTTCGCGTGACGACGACGGAAAGGCCCGAGGGAGTCCTGATCGGGCGGCTCGGAATGAACCAACCCGCCACGGACACGCGGGACCGGTTCATGGGAGAGAATCCGACCCCGGCTAACAAGGCCACGCCGTCCTACAAACCGGACACCAAGCAACCGTCGGACCTGAACCCGCCGGCCGACAAGCAGCCGATCGACAAGCAGCCGACGGACATGTCCTACGTGCCCGCGCGAGGCGGGGTCCCGATCGTGCTGGCGGCCGATGAACCCGTCAAGGCCGCCGACAAGGCCCTCGACAAGGACAAGGCCTTTGACAAGGACATGGACCACGGCAAGGTCCTCTTCCAGGGCGATGAACATGGAACGGTGTTCGTGTCCACGCTCAAACCGCCCACCGACGCGCCCGACGCCAAGGCCACGCTGATCCTCGGCGCCAACAAGGACTCCACCGAACTGCGCTACCACATGATGCTCCGGGATGTCAAGGATCCCAAGGGCGTCAACCTGTACCTGGTGGAAAAGACCGAAAAGGCCCCGGCCGGTGAAAAAGCCCCGGCGGCCGTTCACCCGGAAGGCGAAAAGGCGCTGGACCGGGCCGAGAAGGCCGTGGAAAAGGCCGGTGAAAAGGTCAAGGACGCCGCCCACGAAGCCGGTGAAGCGATTCACCACGCGGTCGTGGACAAACTCGGAGAACCCATCGCCAAGCTGACGATCAAGGGCGAAATCAAGCCCGGAGTCTTCAACGGCGTGTTCGCCGAGGGAACGCTCACCAAGAACGACCTGGCGGGCGCGCTCAAGGGCAAGGATATGTCCGCCCTGATCGACCACATCCGTCAAGGACATGTCTACGTCGCCGTCATCACGGAGAAGGACGCCACGGGGAAATTCCAGGGCGTCGTCGAGATGAAACCCGCGATGGAAAAGGGCGAAAAAGAACGCGGAGCGGGATTCAAGGGCGAGGAGAAACTCCCCGCCAAACCCGCCAACGTGGACTGACGGAACGGCTAGGCCGTTAGGCTGTTAGGCTGTTAGACTGTTGGGAGGGACATGAAGGAGCAGGCCTGATCCTTCATACGCCAGCGCCTGACAGTCTAATAGTCTAACAGTCTAATAGTCTGGTCGCAAAATAAACTGAACAAACCACGTAGCTGTTACGTATGTTGGGGAGAAAAAACGCCGATGCAGTGCAAGACATTAACTTTTGTCCGTAAGGCTGAACGCGCTTGACAAGCATGGGGCGTATCCCTATACTTTCGCCGCAACGTGGAGAGTGTTCCATAGGCAAAGAGTACGTATCGTCTTGTTTTTACAGAACTTAGTTCAGGTTGAGGACGGTCCCGTGGCCAAGAAGTTACCGACAAAAAAGAACGCCGCCCCGGCACGCAAGCCTTCCGCGCCAACCGCGAAGAAGGTACAAAAGCCTGCCCGACCCGTCGCGAAGGCGGCAACAAAACCGACGACAGTCACCAAGTCGCTCAAATCCGGAACGGTCCGAAAACCGATCCCGTACCGGGCCATGGCGATCGCCGCGCCCGCACCGAAACCGGTCAAACCGGCGAAGAAAGTCAAAAGCCCGCTCACCAAAAGCGAGCTGGAAGAGTTCCGCCAGGTCCTGCTGGAAAAACGACGCGCCATCCTGGGCGACATGAACAGCATCGAAGCCGACGCCCTGAGAACCAATCGTCAGGACGGAAGCGGTGACCTCTCCAACATGCCGACCCACCCGGCCGACATCGGGTCGGACAACTTCGAGCAGGAGTTCACCCTCGGACTGCTCGACAGCGAACGCAAACTGCTCAGCGAGATCAACGCGGCCCTGGAGCGGATCGAAAACGGAACGTTCGGTGTCTGCGCGGGAACGGGACAGATCATCGCCACGGCAAGACTCCGCGCCAGACCCTGGGCCAAGTACTGCATCGAGTACGCCAAGATGCTCGAAAAAGGACTGGTCCCGCCCGAGAACGATCAGACGCCTGCCGACAACGACGACGAGGACGATGACGACGACGTCTCACCGGCCGAGAGCGACTCCGACGAGACCGACGACGCCGAGGACGACGACGGGTTTGTCCAGGAAGACGCCGAGGACTGACGTGTCCCAACACTCCGACCATCCCCCCACCGAGGACACGAGCACGCGGCCCGTACAGGCCAACGCGGCACCGGCCGACACGAAGGCGGACCCGGAACCCGACGCGAAAATCGACTGGCCCAACGTGGCCATCCGCCATGGGCCGGCCGTGGTCGCGTTTGGGCTCATCACCGTTTTCGGGCTGGTCGCGGACTTGTGGAGCAAACACGCGGTCTTCGAGGCGCTGCTGAACGACCCGGCCGTCGAGGCCGAGGTTCGGCAGCGAGACCTGCCCGACAAAATCACCACCGCCGAAACCTTCAAACACCTGCGCGTCCAGCAGGACGTGCTCTGGGGCGGTAAGGTCCGCTTCCACCTCTCGACGAATCCAGGTGTGGTGTTCGGCTGGTCGATGCCGCCGATCGTCGTCAGCGTCGTCAGCATCCTCACGATCGGGCTGGTGTTCCTGTTCTTCGCCGTGGGCGACCGGAGGGCCTGGTCGATGCACATCGGCCTGGCGTGCATCATGGCCGGGGCGTTGGGAAACCTCTACGACCGCCTGTTCGGCGCGGTGCATGTTCCGGGATTCGAAGCCCCCATCACCAACCAGGTGCGCGACTTCATCGACCTCAGCGGCATCCAGGTCTGGGGATTCTCGTACGATTACATTTTCAACATCGCCGACGTCCTTCTGGTCATCGGCGTGCTGCTGCTGATCGTCAACTGGTGGACCTTCCGCAAACAGGTCAAGGCGCGGACAAAGGCGGCGTAGCACGGCAAATCTTTTTTACCACAGAGACACAGAGGATACGGAGAGGGTCGCGGTGTAACGATAATTTCTCGCGATGGCCTGCCGGTTTGCGCTGTAGGGTGTTGTGTACAGCAAAACGTTTTTTATTCCACAACATGGTACAGCGCAAACCGGTAAGCCATCGCGAAACGTTTCTCGACCACCCTGTGCCCCTCTGTGTTTCTCTGTGTCTCTGTGGTAAAAAAACACCTCGCCCTCGGCGCGCCTATACTTCCGTAGAGAGGGGATCACCGTATGGCCATTCGCACAGGGGATATCGTGACCGAGGTGGGGCCCTACGAGTGCATCGAGTGCGGGGGACGCGTTCGGCTGGAACAGGGCGACAAGACGCCGGCCTGTCCGTGCGGGGGGATTTTCTACCTGGCCATGGGCCCCTGCCCGACGCGCCAGACCGCCCCACCGCTTCCACAGCATCACCAGCCGCCACGAGGCGAAACGGTTCCAGAGGACCATCGCCGCCTGGCGGCGTAAACAAAGGAGAACAGGATGCAGATCAAGTCGGGAGACAAGGCGCGAAAGAGCGGGGACATCAAGTGCATGGACTGCGAGGGAACCGTGTTCATGGAGCTGGGAGAGGAAATCCCCAACTGTCCATGCGGCGGGACGGAGTTCGCCGAGCACCACGAGGGCAAGTCGCACTCGCAGCACGAGAGTAAATCGCATTCGCAACACACGGAGCACAAAACGCATTCGGAGCACGACCAGCCGTCGCATTCGAAGCATGCGGAGCATACACAACACTCGGAGCACTCGGAAAAGACCCAGACGAAAAAACGAAAACCCGCGTAGAAGCGATTTCAGGCTGTTAGGCTGTTAGGCGCAGGCTTATGAAGTTCTTGGCCTAATCCTTCATGAGCCTGCGCCTAACAGTCTAACAGCCTCTTTTCATTATCGTCGCAACCACCAGCCGCTCAACCAGAGGGTCGCGGCGGCGATGAGCAGCCATGGCCAAAGGTTCAACGGTTCGGTTATCAGACGAGGCGCGGGCAGAGGCAGGTCGTCGAGGTTCGATCGTGGCGTGGTCTGCGGTGGTTCCGTCGGACCGGCCAATCCGGGAATCAACACACCGTGCCAATGGCCTTGTGCATCACGATACAGGCCTGGCCAGGGCAGCGGCGTCGCGGGCAGGCCTGCCGAGGGTTTGGGGAACTCCAGAGCGACGCCCTCCGCGTCCCGTTTTATCTCGAAGTCCATTTCGCGCCAGTCTTGCGGCAGCGCGGAAAAATCATTCGGTTCGACGGCATGCCAATCGCTCGCCGGACCCGCCTGCTCGGGGGAAATCCACTCGTAACGCGCTTGGCCTGTCGGCGCCGCGTCGCCCGCCGAGCGGCCGGCCAACCAGTCGACGGCGTTGCACATCAGCACGACGAAGCTCACGTCCAGACCCCAGTCGGTATTGAGTGGGTCGAGGTCGAAGGCGATGTCCACGCGCCGCGGGGCCGTGCCGGATACCGCCTCGTCGCTTCGCAGAATCAACACCCCGCCGCCCTCCCGCACGAGCGACAGGCCCTGGGTTTGCGTGGCATCGACGGGCACGAACGGCCTGACGCGACGCACGCCGACGCGGGCCAGGTCCGCCCCCACCGTCACGGGATCGTCCGCCACTTCGGCCTGCCGCAACAACACAGGCCCACGCTCCTCCCCCCGCCGCCACGACACCGGAGGAATGGGCGGATCAATCATCAGCACCGGCTTGCCCGCCGCTACTGACGGCGGCGAGGCCTGCACGGCGATTATCACCTCCGCATCGGCGGGATTCTCCACGCGCTCCCAGCCTCCGTTCACGCCGATCAGCCGCTCCAACAGCGGCGACTCGTGGCCGATCATCGCCACCTTGATTCGCACAGCCTCTCGCCGAACCAAGCCCGCCATCGCCAGCGGTCCCGGCCGACCCACGCCCGTGTTTCTCCGCCCCGGCGGAACAATCGTGACGAGATAGGCATCGCGCGCGGGAAGCGTCAGCAGCATGTGGTCGTCGTCGCGGTCGCGTTGACCAGGGAAGACGCCCCAGAGCACGTTGGTCATCAGGTCCAGTGGCGACGAGGGTTCCCCCATGTCCGTCGCGCGCGGTGTGGCGGGCGGCGCGTAAATTTTCACGACCGAGAACGTATGCGCGTCGGCGCGAAAGAACAACTGCACATCGCCGTCGGGAAGCGGCGTGGCGGCCAGCGCGTGCAGCCGCACGGGCTGGACGACGGCGTGAACGGGACTATGACTGACGCGGGCGGAATCCTCCGGCAGCGGCGGCGGGCCGACGACGTAGACATGATCGGCCTCGGCGGGCGGGACAAGCTCGTCCCACAGCCTCGCGGCGGGAACCGGCACGGGACGAAGGGCGACGACGATCTCCTTCGCTCGCGCGGGCGTGACCGGATGCGAGTTTTTTGTCGCAACATCCGGCGCGACGACGTAAACACGGTCGT
>Ga0123353_10004367_pt1 | contig 18195 bp, 18 predicted proteins | sample TergutLab28metaG_3_FD_92763 | JGI IMG/M metagenome (GOLD analysis project Ga0123353, IMG submission 92763) | Labiotermes labralis P3 segment gut microbial communities from Petit-Saut dam, French Guiana - Lab288 P3 | ecosystem: Host-associated > Arthropoda: Insects > Digestive system > Gut ... | reverse complement strand
GTTTTTTCAGGCGACATCGGCTGTTATACGCTAGGCAACGCCAAACCGCTCGACATGGTCGATACCTGCCTTTGCATGGGGGCGGGCATTACAATGGCGCAGGGGTTGGCCCGGGTATTACACGGAGATTCCGCGGAGCAGGACGCCGTGTGTTTCGCGTTTATAGGAGATTCGACCTTTTTTCACACCGGCGTTTCGGGCCTTATAAACGCGGTTTATAACGGCGCGGATGTCGTAATCGTGATTCTTGATAACGGCACGACGGCGATGACGGGCGGCCAGCCGCACCCCGGCATGACGAGGACGCTTATGGGCGCGCCCGCAAGGCGGATTTCGATTTATGAACTTGTAAAAGGAATCGGCGCGGACGATATACAGCGCGTGAACGCTTTCGATATGACGGCGGCCAAAGCGGCGGCCGTGCGGGCGGCGGATATGAAAGGCGTGCGCGTCATTATTTTCGAAGGCCCCTGCGTCAATATCGTTCCGAAAGGTAACGCTCTTACGGTTTCCCCGGCGATGTGCCGGGGCTGCGGACTCTGCGTCCGCAAGCTGGGCTGTCCAGCGATTTCGGCGGGAACGGACCGGAAAACCGTCATTGACGCGACGCTTTGCACAGGCTGCGGAATCTGCCGGAGCGTCTGCCGTTTTGACGCAATTGTTCCCGCCGACGGCAGCGAGGTGACGCGATGAAAACGAAAGAAACCAACTGCCTGATTGCGGGCGTGGGAGGACAGGGGACCGTGCTGGCCGCCCGCGTTCTCGGCGCGGCGGCAATGGCGGCCGGGCTTGACGTGCGCGGCAGCGAAACTATCGGAATGGCGCAGCGCGGCGGGAGCGTAACAAGCCACGTGCGCATGGGAAAAGATATAGCGTCGCCGCTCATTCCGCAGGGCCGCGCGGATGTTGTCCTTGCCCTTGAACCGGGCGAGGCTTTAAGGACTATTGACTTTCTGAAAACCGGCGGAACGTTTATCGTCTGCGACCGTCCGATTGTTCCGGCGGTAAAAGGCGATTATGACGGCGCGGCCGCCGCGCGGCTGCTGAAAACATGCGCCTGCGTCGTTTCGGGTGAAGATATTATCGACAACTGCGGCGCGCGGAGCGTCAACATCGCGCTTATAGGCGCGGCGGCGGCGCGCGGGGCGTTCCCGTTCGGTTTTGATGAAATTGAGACGGCGCTTTCTGAAAGACTCAACGCGAAATTTCTAGCGATAAACATTGCCGCGCTGCATTACGGCGCGAGCCTCATAAAAGGAAAACAATTATGAAAATGACGGAAAACACACTGGCGGAAATCAGGAAAAACATTAAACACGCAAAAAAGAGCGAATTTTACAAAAAGCATTTCGCGGGCATTAACCCGGAGGATATTAAAACCGGGGAGGATTTCAAAAAGCTGCCGTTTACGGACAAGGAGGATCTGCGTGACGCCTATCCGCTTGGACTTGCCGCCGTTCCCGAACAGCGCATCGTGCGCATCCATTCATCTTCTGGAACGACCGGAGTTCCCGTCATCATTCCCTACACCCGGAAAGATGTCCTCGACTGGGCGAAGATGTTCAAACGGTGTTACGAATTCGCCGGAATAACATCGAAAGACATAATTCAGATTACACCGGGTTACGGGCTCTGGACGGCGGGAATAGGATTTCAGCTCGGCGCGGAACTTTTGGGCGCAATGGCGATTCCTCTCGGTCCCGGCAATACCGACAAGCAGATAAAGATGATGATCGACATGGGAACCACCGTGCTGACCGCGACTTCGTCATACGCCCTTCTGCTTGCAGAGGAAATCGAACGGCGCGGGATAAAGGACAGGATTAAACTGAAAAAAGGAGTTATCGGTTCGGAACGCTGGGGCAAAAAGATGCGCGCGCGCATTGCCGACGAACTCGGCGTGGAGCTTTACGATATTTACGGCCTGACGGAAATTTACGGGCCGGGCATCGGCATCAACTGTATGCACGATTCACCCATGCATATGTGGACCGACTACATGTATTACGAACTTATTAATCCCGCGACAAGCAGGAGGGTAAAGGCGGGCGAGCGCGGAGAACTGGTCATTACGACATTGCAAAAGGAAGGCGCGCCGCTTATCCGCTACCGGACTCACGACCTTACCCGCGAGGTTCCGGGCAAATGCGCCTGCGGCAGCGAATATCCGCGCATCGCGGCCATCGACGGGCGGTCCGACGACATGGTTAAGGTCAAGGGAACGAACATCTTTCCCAGCCGCGTGGACGAGCTGCTTTCCGGCGTGGAAGGCGTAAGCAGCGAATACCAGATCATGATCGATCATTTGAATGGAAAAGACATTATCACCGTATTTTTCGAGACGCCGCGGCCGACTGCGGAGGAACGCAAGGCCCTGGAAAAAACGGTGGAACGCGAATTCAAGGCATCGGTCGGCATGACGCCCAAGGCGAAGGCGGTCGGTATGGGAGAGCTGCCGCGCAGCGAAAAGAAAACGCCGCGTATTTTCGACAACAGGTATTAGTTAACCCGGGCCAAAACGCCAAACAAGGGCATTGCGCGCGGCGCGCGCCTGTGTTATTTTATCTGGTTATTTTAAATCGCTGACAAAAATCAAGGAAGGCGTCGTGGGAACTACAAAACTGACTCGTAAGGAAATTCTTTCGGACGATCCCGTTCGCGAAACCATCGTCCGGCTGGTTGGGCTTTTCCAGGCCAACCGGAGGAAAATAGGCGTCGCCGTAATCGTGGTCATTGTACTCGCGCTCGGTTTCTGGTCATGGTCCCGCTACATGGACAGCCGCGCTCACGCCGCTGGAGCGATACTCGGCAGGGGCATGGCGTTTTTCTCGGCGACGGTTTCGCCGGATGCCGAAGACGATCCTTACGCAAAGGGTGATACGCCGCTTTTTAAAAGCGATGAAGACAAATACCAGGCGGCCGCCAAAGAATTCTCCGCCGCGGCCGCCGGCTTTGGCGCGGGCGAAGCGGGAAGGACCGCCCGGTACTATCTGGGTCTTACACAGTTGCAGCTTGGGCAAAAAGAGGAAGCCCAAAAGAACCTGGAATATGTCGCCTTTGGTTCCGGCAGCCGCACGGTCGGTTTTCTGGCTAAAAAAGCGCTCGCCGATTTCCACGCGGATTCCGGAAACGTCAAAGGCGCTGAAGATTTGCTGCGCGGCATGATCAAAGACGCCAAATGCAATCTTCCCAAAGAAGATCTCGGCATACAGCTTGCCGGCATTCTGGCGGCCGATGGGAAAAATGACGAGGCCGTCAGGGTTCTGCGCGAAGTCAGCGAAACAAGCCCCATTTTCGGCGCTTACAACCAGCAGTTGCTGGCCGAGATCGAAAAACTTCAAAAAGATGTTCCTGCCGTGACCGCGCCGGCCGAAGAACCGGAACCGTAATCAGGAAGACCGCGAAGGAACGGGTCAAGGAACAGTCCGGAATGTTATTGCGTCAAAACGTATAAAAAGCCGAAGCGGCGGACGCCTTGACAAAAATTTTCCTGCCCATATAATTTATTCTTTTGTCCGCGAGTCGGGCGGGAGTCTGGTTTGTGTTCATCGAAATAGAGGGCTTGGAGGGAAAGCCGCTTCACGTCCGGCATCTGTTTCCGATTAATGAAATACGGTTTTCACACGAGGACGCCTGGCTTGAAACTCCGGTTGCGGTTGATTTTACGCTGTTTCCTTCGGGGAAGGAACTGCAGGTTGCAGGGGCGATAAAAACCTCCGTCCGCTGCCGGTGTTCTCGCTGCACGAAAGAGTTCATCCTGACGTTTGAGGACGATTTCGATCTTTCCTACTCACAGCAGCCGAAATGGGACGGATCAGCCGAAATCGAGCTTAAATACGAAGACATGGACATCGGATATTACGACGGCGTCAGGTTTGATGTAAACGCGCTGGCGCTTGAGCGGATTGAACTCACAATGCCGATGCAGTATGTTTGCCGGGACGATTGTAAAGGGCTCTGTTATAAATGCGGCGCCGATCTGAATGAGGAAACGTGCCTTTGCAGGGAAGAACCGGACACGCGGCTGTCCGTTTTGCTTGAGTTTAAGAAAAAACTGATCACCGACCACTGATCACTAAAATGGAGAAGTTTCATGCCGAATCCTAAACGGAGACATTCAAAGTCACGCCGCGGCAAACGCCGCGCGCATGATTTTCTGCAAACCGTAACGCCTGGAATCTGCCCGAATTGCCAGAATCCCAAGCCGCCGCACCAGGCTTGCGCCAAATGCGGTTACTACAAGGGAAAACAGGTAATGGAAGGCGAGGAAGAATACTAGATGCCGGTTCTTTCAGCGTTTGAAAAACGGCCATTGATTCCAGCGGATTTCTTCTTCCGATGATTACGATCGCCGTGGACGGTATGGGGAGCGACAACTCTCCGGCTAGTGAGATTGAAGGCGCCATCGCGGCCGCGAAAGCCTGGCGCGTAGGTATCATTCTTGTCGGCAGGGAGTCCGTTCTCAGGCCCTTGTTAAACAAGGCCGGCGGAAACTCGTTGCCTGTCGAAATCCGTAACGCCGAAGAAGTGGTGACAATGGACGAACCGCCGACCGCCGCGCTCAGGAAAAAGAAAAATTCATCAATTCGCATTGCCGCCGATCTTGTGCGAAACGGCGAAGCCGCGGGTCTTGTAAGCGCGGGGAATACCGGCGCCGTCATGGCGACATCGAAGATGGTTTTCGGAATGGTTCCGGGTGTCGACCGTCCGGCGCTGGCGACGGTGCTGCCGAATTTGACCGGACATTCTATTATGCTGGACGTCGGGGCCAATGTCTCCTGCAAGCCGCATCACCTGGTGCAATTCGCAGTTATGGGACATCTGTTCAGCAAAAAAATCATCGGAGTCGCCGCGCCGCGGGTTGGCCTGATGTCTGTCGGCGAGGAAGAATCCAAAGGGAACGACCTTGTCAAGGAAGTTCACAAGACGCTCAAGCGGATCAATATTAATTTTATCGGCAATGTGGAAGGCCGTGACATTTATAACGGCCGCGCCGACGTGATCGTTTGCGACGGGTTTACCGGCAACGTCGCGCTCAAGACCAGCGAAGGACTGGTTGAAACGATGCTGAAGCTCATGAAGGAAGAACTTACCAGCGGTATGCGGGCAAAACTGGGGGCGGCGCTCAGCCGCCAGGCGTTTCGGCGGCTCAAAAAGCGGCTCGATTATTCGGAGTACGGCGGCGCGCCCCTTCTGGGACTGCGCGGCGCTTCCATAATCTGCCACGGCAGGTCGAGCGGCAACGCCATAAAGAACGCCATACGGGTGGCGAAGGATTTTGCGGAAAATCAGGTTGACTCCATGCTGGCGGCCGAGTTGAGCCAGATTGACGCGAACGTGGACGGTTCCGATATTGCCGCCATGTAAATCATGCGTATTCATTGTCGCGCTTGTTTCCAAGGGAAAGCGATATTACAATAACCGATTTTAACCGCGGGTTTGGTTCCGCGTACAAACAAGGGGAGGAACGGGGATGGCATCATCCACTGAAGAAAAAGTAAAATCTATCATTGTGGAGCAATTGGGCGTCAATGAGTCCGAGGTGACGGGCGACGCGTCGTTTGTCGATGATCTTGGCGCGGACTCCCTTGATACGATCGAACTGGTGATGGCTTTCGAGGAGGCCTTCGGCATTGAGATTCCCGATGAGGCAGCCGAGAAAATCAAGACAGTGCAGGACGCCGTCGATTATGTCGATGCGCATAAGAAATAAACTGAAATAACGGAGACGTATCATGAAGATAGTTGTTTGCGTCAAGTATGTTCCGGATACCGCTATTAAAATGAAAATCGCCGGGGACGGAAAGACCGTCGATCTGACCGGAGTCGCATTTGTTGTGAATCCGTATGACGAATTCGCCGTTGAGGAAGCTTTGAAAATCAAGGAAAAGCTCGGCGGCGGCGAGGTTATTGTGGTGGGCGCAGGCGCGGAAACCGCGACGCAGGGACTGCGCACCTGCCTGGCAATGGGAGCTGATTCCGCCGTGCTCGTACAGGACCAGGCGCTCGAAAACGCGGATTCGTTTGTGATCGGCACCGTGTTGGCTAAAGTTTGCAGCACGCTTTCGCCCGACCTTATTCTTTTCGGGAAACACGCCATCGGCGTTGATAACGGGCAGGTGCCGTCGGTCGTCGCCGAACAGATGGATATGCCGCAGGTTTCCGTAGTTACGAAACTGGAAGTCACGGACAAAACGTTCCTGGCCCAGCGGGATATCGAAGGGGCGCAGGAAGTAATTGAAGGGAGCCTTCCCGTAGTTATTACGGCACAGAAGGGATTGAACACTCCCCGCCTCGCGTCACTCAAGGGAATCATGGCCGCCAAGAAAAAGACGATCACGGTGCAGTCGCCCGCCGATCTGGGCCTGACCGCGGATGAACTGAAACCGCGCGTCGCGGTTGAGCTGATTACCATGCCTCCGTCCCGGCCTCCGGGAAAAATCCTCAAGGGCGAAGTCGCGGAAACCGTTCCGCAACTGGTCAGGCTGCTGCACGAGGAAGCGAAGGTTATCTAGGAAACGCGCCATAAATAATTTTTGGAGGAGAAATGGCTCAGGGAATTTTAGTCTTCATTGAGGAAAGAGGCGGCAAGGTAAAGAAAACGTCGCTGGAAGCTCTGTTCGCGGCGCGTAAACTGGCAGACAGGCTCGGCGAGTCTGTAACGGCCCTGCGTATCGGCGCGGGTGCGGACGCTTCGGAAAATCTGGCCGCTTATGGAGCGGACCGCGTCGTCGGCGCGACGCACGATCTGCTGAAAGCCTATTCGGCCGAAGCGTTCAGCGCGACGCTGGCCCAGGTTGCGAAGGCGGAGCAGCCGCGCTTCATTCTTGGCGCGGCGGGCGCGATGGGAAAAGATTTCCTTCCGCGCGTGGCGGCGAAACTCGGCGTCGGGTTGGCGCAGGATTGCATCGAACTGAATATCGCGGACGGAACGCAGCTCGAATGCGTGCGTCCGATTTACGCCGGAAAGGCTTACGCCAAAGTGCGTCTTTTGATGGAACCCGCCATAGCCACGCTCCGGCCCAACGTATTCGCGCTTGGCGCGCCGGACGCCGGACATACGGCCGAAGCCGCGGTGTTTACGCCGGAACTTGCAGCCGACAAGGTGCGGGCTTCAGTTAAGGAAGTTAAAGCGGCGGCCGGCCAGAAACAGGAGCTGACCGAAGCCAATATCATCGTTTCCGGCGGCCGCGGCATGAAAGGCCCGGAAAATTTCCCGATCGTCCAGCAGCTTGCCGACGCTTTTGACGGGGCTATGGGCGCTTCACGCGCCGCCGTGGACGCCGGCTGGGTTGAGTATTCACACCAGGTGGGACAAACCGGCAAAACAGTGTCGCCGACCATGTATGTCGCCTGCGGCATCAGCGGGGCGATCCAGCACCTGGCCGGTATGTCTTCTTCCAAATACATAGTTGCGATCAACAAGGATCCGGAAGCCCCGATTCTCAGCATCGCGGACTACGGCATTGTCGGTGATCTGTTTGAGATCCTCCCGGCTTTGACGGAAGAAGTTAAAAAGCTAAAGTCGTAACAGTATCAATGAAGTTCGACGGGCGCGGCGCATTACGCCGCGCCCGTCGAACTTCACGGAAAAGAACGGCCCGATGACGACTTCCGGATTTGGGAAACAGTGGGAGCGACCGCGGCAGCAATGGCACATGTCTTTGCTCCATGATTTGCGCAGCGGACTCTCATGGCGCGACGCCGTCGTCGGACTGCTGGCGGTAACGGCAGTATCGCTTATCCTCATCGGTTTTCGCCATCAAAACATACCGAAATACGAAGCGGGAGAGATCGCCGACCGTGATGTCCGCGCCTTTCAGGATATTGTATATAATGACGACGACGCTACCGAATTGAAGCGCGTCGAGGCGGAAGCCGCCGTACCGGCTCTCTACCTGATAAAGACCAACCTGATAGACAACAGTGTAAAATCGCTTGCTTCCGCTTTTTCGAAAGCACGTGACATTTTGGCGAAAGACGCGTTTTCGGAAGAAAACGCCGACAAAAAGACGAACCGCGCAGCACTGCTCAGAGAACTCCGCGAAAACCTTGACGAAACGTTCCCTAATGAAACGCTTGAAGTTTTACTGAGTTACGATTTCAGCCCCCTGCTGGAAAACAATCTCCTGCGCCTCCTTAACGATGTTCTGCGCGACGGAATCGTCGGCGACCGCGGCGAATTATCGAGAGAATACCGTTCCGGCATCATGGTGAGCGACGGAACGATGGCATCGGAACGCCTGTTGCAGGATGTCTGGCAGAAACGCGATCTTTCCTCCGCAAAAGAATATTTGCAGTCGTCGCTTGATGTTCCAGGTCTGTCGGCTCGGGATAAAGCGATTCTCCTGCGTTACATGGAATCGCTGCTCGCGCCGACCCTTGTCTTTGACCAGGAGGAAACGCTTGCGCGGCGGCGTGAAGCCGCAGATAAAATCCATCCGATAGAGGTACGTATCAGGCAGGGCCAGATTATCGTCCGCGCCGAAGAACGTGTGACCGAGAAAGCGCAGCAGCAGCTTGACGTATTGCGCAGCCTGAGCGAACCCCAATTGCCTCTTGTAAAGGCAATCGGATATTTTATTATCGCGGCTATCCTGATCTACACGCTCTGGCGCTATTTCTTTTATTACCAGATGCATTACCAGACGCGCGTGCGGCGAATACGAAGCAGGACCGTCCTGATTCTTTGCGTCCTTGTTTTTGAGATGATTATTCTGCGCGTCGGCGCGGCGCTTGCCGAAATTCTCGGCGAACGATTCCAGGGGATACAGGATCCGTCTATCCTCTATTACGGAATTCCGCTCGCCTTCGGCGCAATACTTATTACGCTGCTGGTGGATATTAACCTTGGATTAATATCCACAACCATTCTTGCGCTTATCGCCGGCCTGTTTCACGGCAGCATGGACATTGCCGCCTACATCATGATCGGCTGCATCGCGGGCATTTACAGCATTCGTCAATATAAGGACCGTGCGGCGATTCTGAAAAGCGGGCTGACCATAGGCGTCGCCAATATTTTTACTCTGGCCGCGCTCGGCCTTTTGCGTCAGTCGCCGGTGAACTTTACGGAAGCGCTCATTATTGCCGCCATTGCTTTTATGAACGGCGTGTTCGCCTCAGCACTGGCTTCAATGTTATTGCCGGCGCTTGAAGCCGCTTTTCGTGTGACTACCGACGTTCGGCTGCTGGAACTTTCCAACCTCAATTCTCCCGTTTTGCGGCGTCTGGCGGTTGACGCGCCGGGGACATATCACCACAGCCTTATGCTGGCGACGTTTGCGGAGGCCGCCGCCGAGTCTATTGAGGCCAACCCTTTGCTGGCACGTGTCGGCGCGTATTATCACGACATCGGCAAACTGGCAAAACCCGAATATTTCGTGGAAAACCAGAGTTATGGCGTCAACAGGCACGAGGAACTTTCACCGAGCATGAGTTGCCTGGTTATCTCCAGCCATGTCAAGGAGGGACTCCACTTCGCCAAAATGACGGGCCTGCCGCCGCGCATCAGCGATATGATCCCCCAGCATCACGGAACACGCATCATGACCATTTTCTATAAAAAGGCCCTCGACGCCGCCGGAGGCGACAAGGGTAAAATCGAGGAGGCGGATTTCCGCTATCCGGGACCGCGTCCGCAGAGCCGTGAAGCCGCCATTCTGATGATGGCCGACTCCGTTGAAGCCGCGTCCCGGACGCTGGGCGAAACGCCCGCGCCGGCGCAGATTGAGGGAATGATAGACCGCGTTATCGACGACATCGTCGCCGACGGGCAGTTCGACGAATGCGATATCGCACTGCGGGATATACGGCGCGTGAAAGATAGTTTCTTTAAAATTATTACCGGTTCTTTCCACCATCGCATAGAATATCCGGGATATGATTTCAAAAGCAAAAAAGACGATTCCGGAAACGGGCGCAATTCAGGTATTGAACCGGCAGCGGCGCATAGGGATTGATTCCGGAGCGGTCAAAATTTTCTGCGTTGCGCTTGCCGAATCCATGAATATTTCAGGCCGCGCGTTCTCCGTCGTTTTCGTCGGAACTGCGGCGATGCGCCGCCTGAACGGCGAATGGCGGAAAAAAGACCGCGCGACCGACGTGCTGAGTTTCGCCTACGGCGGCGAGCTTGTCGACGGCCTGCCGTTTCTCGGCGAAATCGTTATCGCGCCGGAAATCGCCGTGCTCCGGGCTAACGTACGGGTGAAACCCGTGCGTAGCGGTCGGTGGTCTGTGGCCGACGGACGGCAGGAAAACTGCCGCTCTATTCCTGCCGGCAAACAGGATGGTTTTGGAATCGGCGCGGCGGAGCGGGAAATACGAAAATTGATCGTTCACGGCGCGCTGCATCTGACGGGATACGATCATGAGACCGACGGCGGAGAAATGATCGGGATGCAGTATCGGGTATTGCGCCGGCGTTTTTTTACGGCGGCTCCCTGCTTAATCAGGACTTAATCCTCGGGAAAAAGACCGATGACCGTTTTACAAAATGTCGAACTCATAGCGGCGATCGCGGCACTCGGGTTTCTCATCTTTTTTTCAATAATTGAAAGCGCCGTATCGCAGTCAAATTTCCTGACTTTGCGGATGATGGCGGAAAAACCTGAAGAATATTCTTCGCCGCTGCTTTCCGTCGTGCTGGAAAACAGGGATCGTATTTTATTGCCGCTCTATTTCGGGCTCCAGATGATGATGCTCGTCGTCATTATTTTTATTTCGCATCTCAGCCTGCGGCTGTGGCCTGATCACGGCCTCGCGGCCTCTTTCGGCTTCAATATTCTGATAATTGTCCTGTTTCGGCAGTTGCTGCCGCGTCTTATGACGCAGGCCGACCCCGAGCGCAAACTTGTAAGGCTGCTGGCGGCGTTTCACCCCGTTTACCTGGTTCTGCGGTCTTTTGTGTCGCCGCTTAACATGGTGTTGAGCTGGCGAAGCATGAAGCTGGAACAGGAAAACGGCGGCGGCGATTCTGATGACGACGAGGCGACGGAAGAAGAAATACAGGCGTATCTTCAGGCCGGCGAGGACGAGGGAATACTTGAACAGGAGGACACGAAACGGATTCAATCCGTGGTGGAATTCGGCAACACCCTGGTACGTGAAGTCATGACTCCGCGCACGAAAATAGTGGCCTGCGATGAAAATACGACTCTTTCCGAACTGCGCGACCTGATGGTAAACCGGAGACATTCACGCATCCCAGTGTACCGCGGCGATATAGACCACATTGTCGGCATCGTCTATATCCGCCGTCTTATGGCGCAGTACATAAAAGGAAAGGATGATGATCCCATTGCAGGAATCATCCGGCCCGTGTTGTCGGTTCCGGAAACAAAGCCCGTGGCGAAACTCCTTGAGGAGCTGCAGGAACGTGGAGACTATACCGCTATTGTCATTGACGAATTCGGCGGAGTGGCCGGGCTTGTTACAATTGAAGATCTGGTCGAGGAAATTGTCGGAGAGATCTGGGACGAGGATGAAGCCCATATCCGCCAGGTCGTAAAAGAAGAAGAAGGCGTTTTCGTAGTGCATGGGAGCGCGGAAATCTCAAGTATTGAAGGTCTGGAAGAAATAATGACCGACGACATGAATTGCTCCACTGTCGCCGGCCTTGTGCTCGCGCACATCGGGCGTGTCCCGGCAAAGGGTGAAGCTTTTACACTGGAAGGAGTGAAAATCCAGATTCTTGACGCGGATCAGAAAAAGATTCACCGGATCCGTGTTCAACTTCCAAAATCACCGATCACCGGCCACTGATCACTATTATGAGAACTATGCTGGGCGACGACAACAGATTCATGAAACAGGCTCTACGCCTTGCTGAAAAAGGCGCCGGACTGGCGAGCCCCAATCCGAGCGTGGGCTGCGTCATTGTCAAAGACGGAGCGATAGCAGGGCGCGGATGCCATGAATACGCCCTGCGCGACCACGCCGAAGCCGCCGCGCTTTGCGAGGCGGGCGATTCCGCGCACGGCGCGACCGCGTATGTAACGCTTGAACCCTGTTCCCATCATGGAAGAACCGGCCCTTGCGCCGACAGGCTGATTCAGGCAGGCGTCCGGCGCGTTGTGACAGCGCTCGCCGATCCCAATCCAAAGGTTGCCGGGCGCGGCATCGAAAAACTACGCGGGGCGGGCCTGATCGTGGATGTCGGCCTTCTTGCCGGCGAGGCGGGAAAAATCATAGAAAACTTCGCCTGTCATGTGACAACGGGCCTGCCGCTTGTAACCGCCAAGGCGGGGATGTCGCTGGACGGTAAAATCGGAACGGGTTTTCCGGAAGGCCGCAGTATTTCCTCGCTCGAAGGCCTGGAGTTTGGACAAAGCCTGCGCCTTAAAATGGACGCGGTACTGGTCGGAGTGGAGACGGTTCTGGCGGACGATCCTGAGCTGACTTATCGCGGCCGCGCGCCAAAAGGCCGTCCGCTGACGCGCGTGGTTCTGGATTCCGCTTTAAGAACTCCGCCGTCCGTGCGATTGTTTGAAGACCGTAAAACGCCCGTGCTGCTGTTTTGCGCCGAAAGCGCTTCAGGGGCGCGAAAAACGGCGCTTGAAGCCGCCGGAGCGGAAATAGTGACAGTCAGGGAACACGGCGGCGAGCTTGACCTGCTGAGAATTTTGCGGGAACTGGGAAAACGAAACGTTCTGGGCGTACTTATCGAGGGCGGAAGCCGTGTTCATGGATCGTTCCTTGCAAGGAACCTGGTTGACGTCTTTTATTTCATCATCGCGCCTATGGCGCTTGGCGGGACGGCGGCGATTCCGGTGATCGGGGGCCGCGGCTACGAATCAACCGCCGCCGCGCCGAAATTTCGCATACGCCGACAGTACCAGGCCGGTCCCGACATAGTTCTTGAAGCCTATCCGGCCACATCAAGGTCTATTGTTTCCCCCTGGCTGTCTTGAAATGTATTACGCTATAACTGAAACCTGGAGAATTTAACATGTCAACCAAGCGAGTAATTCCATGCCTTGATGTCAAAGACGGCCGTGTGGTCAAAGGCGTCAAGTTTATTAATCTGCGCGACGCGGGCGACCCCGTGGAACTGGCTGCCGCATATAGCGCTGCGGGCGCCGACGAGGTGGTGTTTCTCGACATCAACGCCACATACGAAGGCCGCCGGACCACCATTGATATGGCGGCCCGCGCCGGGAAGGAAGTGAACATCCCGTTCGCCGTGGGCGGCGGTTTCAGGAGCGTCCAGGACATCCGCGCCATGATCGACGCCGGCGCCGATAAGGTAAGCGTCAACTCGGCCGCCGTGCGCGACCCCGGCCTTTTAACCGCCGCCGTCGCCGCCTTCGGCTCACAGGCCATCGTGTGCGCCATTGATGCCAGGCAGACGCCGGGCGCGGGCGACAAGTGGACGGTTTATCTGAACGGCGGGCGCATCGACACAGGCATGGATGTCGTAGAGTGGGCTGTTGAGGCCGCTCGCCGCGGCGCGGGAGAGATACTGCTTACCAGCATGGACCGCGACGGTTCAAAGGACGGCTTTGACATTGCGCTTACGCGCGCGGTGGCGCGCGCCGTCGATATCCCGGTTGTTGCAAGCGGCGGTGTGGGTACGCTTGAGCACTTTGCCGAAGGCATCCTTGAAGGCGAAGCGGACGCCGTTCTGGCCGCAAGCGTTTTTCACTTCGGAGAGTTCAGCATTCGCCAGGTTAAGGAATATCTGGCGGCGCGCGGCATTCCGGTAAAACTGGATTAATTTGTGAATATCGTAAAATTACCCGCTTTATTTATTACGCTATTTGCCGCGGTCTGCCTGCTTACGGCCGGGCTAGCGGTCAAGGCGGCCGAAGAAAACAAAAACGCGCCTCCTGAAAAAGCGAACTTTTCCCGGTTCATCGGAGAAACGCTGGTTTATTCCATCAAATGGGATCCGCCCTGGTACATGTTTTTCCTCCCGAAGATGGAAGCCGGAGAAATGACGTTCAGATTCCAGGGAATGGACGAATTCCGGGGAAAGCCGGCCGTGAAGATCGTCGTTGTAGCGCGTTCCAGCGGAACGCTGGCGAGACTGGCGAACATGGAAGTGGAAGACGAGTTTCTGTTTTATTCCAACCCTGAAACGCTGTGCGCCGAAGGAAGCGTGAGCAAAATACGTGAGGGAAAACGCAAGCGCCTGCTTGAGCTGGAATATTTTCAGGATGAGCGCCGGGCGCATTTTCGCGCGTTTGACGAATCGGTTACGCCGCCCGTCCTGCAAAGAGACGTCGCCATGACCGATCTGCCCCCGTGCATACAGGATCCGTTCACGGCGCTCTATTTCTACAGCACGCTCCCTTTGGCGAAAGGGTACGCCAAAAACCTGATTATCGGCAATGACGACAAAGTGCTGGAGGTGCGGACGCGAATTGAAAAACAGGAACCTGTAGATACCCCGGCCGGAAAGTTCACAGCCTGGAAAGTCGGTACGGACGCCCTGCGTGAAGGACTTTTCCGCGAAAATGGAGATTTTCGTATCTGGATATCCGCGGATGAACGTAAAGCGCTGGTACGTTTCGATGCAAAGGTACGTCTTGGTTACGTTCTTGGAGTTCTGAAATCAGCGGAATCTCCATGAAAAAGTTTTACCGGAGTCAGGCGATAAGCCGAATTCTGTTTTCCCGCAAAGGAAGCGCTGATTAAATATCGGTGCTTCCTTTGCGGAAACGACAATCATTCATCTGGTCGCGGAATCGCTTCCGCGATCCGGCAGTCTACCCGAAAGCGTCGGGCGGGCCGCCCTTATCCCCTTGCGGGGAGCGCTTTTCTATTTGACCTTGCTCCGTGCGGGCTTTGCCGTGCCGTTTCCGTTACCGGAAACGCGGTGCGCTCTTACCGCACCATTTCACCCTTACCCCGCCCATGCAGGCATGGAACGGGGCGGTATATTTTCTGTGGCGCTTTCCGTAGGGTCGCCCCTCCCTCGCGTTACGAGGCGCACCGCCCTGTGGAGTTCGGACTTTCCTCGACCTGTTCAAACGAATCAGGCCGCGATTGTCTGCCCGGCTCCGGCAAAAAAATTTTAGCGAACTTCACGGTAAAATCAATAGGGCGATGGCGTAATGGCGCGCGACATAAAGCGGGATCACTGACCGCCGGCCACGTTTTTTTCGGTCTCCAAAGCGGCGGAGTTGCCCGGGGCCAGCGCTTCCCGCAGCTTGACGTCGATCTCCTTCGCGGCGTCAGGATGCTCTCGCAGGAACTGCTTGGCGTTGTCCCTTCCCTGCCCCATGCGCTCACCCTTATACGAAAACCATGAGCCGCTTTTCTCGACGAGCTTTTTTTCAACAGCCTGATCGAGCAGGTCTCCTTCGTATGAAATTCCCTGGTTGTAAATGATGTCAAATTCCGCTTCACGGAACGGAGGGGCGACCTTGTTCTTTACGATTTTTACCCGCGTCCGGTTTCCAACAATAAGATCGCCTTCCTTGATGGAACCGGCGCGCCTGATTTCCACGCGGATGGACGAATAAAACTTCAGGGCGCGGCCGCCGGTCGTGGTTTCGGGATTTCCGAACATAACACCGATTTTCTCGCGGATCTGGTTGATGAAAACCATGCAGGTGTTGGACTTGGCAACGATGGCGGTCAGTTTGCGCAAAGCCTGTGACATCAGCCGCGCCTGCAGGCCGGGCAGTGAATCCCCCATATCGCCTTCAAGTTCCGCCTTGGGAACCAGCGCCGCGACCGAATCCACCACCAGAATGTCTATTGCTCCGCTGCGTACCAGGACTTCGGCGATTTCAAGTGCCTGTTCGCCGCTGTCAGGCTGCGAAACCAGAAGCTCGTCCGTATTTACACCCAGCTTTCGCGCATATTGCGCGTCCATCGCGTGTTCGGCGTCTATGAAGGCGGCCGCGCCGCCGTTTTTCTGCGCCTGCGCTATGGCGTGCAGGGCAATTGTCGTTTTACCGCCGGATTCCGGCCCGTAGATCTCCACGACGCGGCCGCGCGGAAAGCCGCCCACTCCCAGCGCCGCGTCAAAGGAAATACAGCCCGTCGATATGGCCTGTACGCCCGCCAGATCGGTACGATCTCCGAGCCGCATGATGGAACCTTTGCCGAACTGCTTTTCAATCTGCGCCAGAGCCATGTCAATGGCTTTATTCCTGTTTATCCGTTCGTCACCCATTCGCTTTTCCTCTCCCAATAAACCTGTAATAAAGAACAGTCACTGTATCTAACCGATGTTTTCAAATTTGGGCAAGTTTTTTTTCTGATATCTCACGGAATATTCCTTTCAAGGTATGTTCCGCCGCATAACGGCCCGGCGGCAGGTTCGCAAATATGACGGTTGAACCATGCCGTCTTTATGAATAAGGTTTCGTAAAACCGTATCTGGCGAGGATTGCCTGGCCGGTTTCGCTCTGAGTAAGTTCAATGAATTTTATGGCGGCGGCGCTGTCGGCGGAATCTTTTAGAACCGCGATCGGATAAACAATCGCCTCATGCGATCCCTTTGGCGCCTCGGCCGCAACGCGGACTCTACCCTCCGCAATCGCCGCGTCCGAGGCGTAAACAAGCCCGGCCTCAACCTCTGCGCGCGATACATAATCAAGCACCTGCCGCACGTTTTCCGCCGGAATGAATCGGGATTGCAGTTTGTCCCACAATTCCAGGGCGGTCAGCGATTCCCGTGCGTACTGTCCGGCCGGAACAGTTTTGGGATTTCCAATGGCTATGCGTTCAACTCCGGCGGCAGACAAATCCTGGAAAGAACGTATGTCGAGCCTGGAATCCGCGGGCGTAATCAATACCAGAGAATTGCCCGTAAAATCCCGTCTGGTTTCGCCGAGGAGCAGCCCTTTCTTTTGTACGTCGTCCATCTGTTTCCGTGATGCGCAGGCGAAAACATCCGCCGGCGCGCCCGCTTCAATCTGCTGCTGAAGAATTCCGGATGCCGCGAAATTAAAATTCAGGCGAACGCCGGTCTGCTTTTCATAGATTTCCCCAATTTCAGTAAAAGCGTTTTTGAGGCTGGCGGCCGCCGAAACAGTGATCTCCTTCGCCTGTTTTTGCGCACACGCGCCCGACATCGCAAGCGCCGCCGCCAGAGCCAGAGTTATTGCCGGAAATTTACGCCTCGCCTGTCCAGCCCCGTTCATGCTCACGATTCCTTAATCAAATTTCGCGTGAGTCGGTTTTATTGAATAACGGCGCAGGCTACACGAACACCCGCGTTCCCCGTTGGTTGCGAGACATAATCATCCGGATCCGCATGAATAATCAACCCGCGCCCCAAAATGCCGTGTTCACCGGTAATTTCAAGGCTGGTGAGCAGAACATTCAGCCTGGCGTTGCCGTCGGCGTCCGCTTCCAGTGCAGGCAAGTCTCCCGCATGGCCTTCACCCGGCTTGCCGTGCGCCGCGCCGTGTGGGTTGAAGTGCCCGCCTGCGCTGCTTGCGTCCGGTGCGCTGCAATCACCTTTCTCATGAACATGAAAACCGTGTGAGCCGGGCGTCAGTCCGCTGACCTCGGCGATGAGCCTGATACCGTGCGCTTCCTGTTGAAAGGCGACTTTTCCCTGGACGATGTTGCCTTCCGTGGGCGAAAGCACGGCAGTAGCCTGTGCGGTGTGCGCGTGTGTGTCGTCGGTCTTTGCCGGTGTGCCGTCTTTGGCGGCGCAGGCGGCAAACAGAACGGTGAAAACAAACAGAGCAAATAGAACGAATGTTTTTTTCATTGAGAATCCCCTTGTGAATTAATTGTTTTGTTTCAAAACCGTGTCACATCAAAACTCCAAAATATCATGCCAATGGAGGTAATTGCAAAAACTTCCGGTTTTGCGGGCGCGCGACATAAAAGTTGCAGTGTTTTAACAATATTTTGTCCCTGCCGGGACAATTATTTACGCTCACTACGGCATCTCCAACCCTATTTATATTGTACAAATATCAAGTTCTCTCCAACGGACAACATACGTCCCACCACATAACAGCCCAGCGGCAGGTTCGCCCGTATGATAATTGAAACATGCCGTCTTTATGAATAAGGTTTCGCTCAAAATAAAGCCTGATTTTTTCATCCTCTTCCGATGTCGTACCGAAGAACATCCATTTCTGGTTTTCCGCCGCCTCATCAGGCGTCCGCCAGCGGTCGACGTGATTTTCCTCAATAAATGAAAGACCGGCGCGTATGCCCATGCCCTGGAGAACGTCCATAAGCCGGCGGTAGTCTGATTTTGGGGTAGTATCGCGT
>Ga0123353_10004365_pt1 | contig 18196 bp, 5 predicted proteins | sample TergutLab28metaG_3_FD_92763 | JGI IMG/M metagenome (GOLD analysis project Ga0123353, IMG submission 92763) | Labiotermes labralis P3 segment gut microbial communities from Petit-Saut dam, French Guiana - Lab288 P3 | ecosystem: Host-associated > Arthropoda: Insects > Digestive system > Gut ... | reverse complement strand
GCATGACCGAGGTCTACGCCGTCACAGTCACCAGGAACGAAGAAGCCAGCTCGAGAATTAGAAGCTTGCGAGCAGACGAGGGCCTACTCAGTCCAGAATTCAGCCCAAATATCTTAAATTACAGCATGTCCATCCCCAACGAGGTCACCTCGCTCACCTTGCATGTCACCCTAGAAGATGCCCGCGCCAGCTATCTAGTCAGTGGCAACGGGCCATTTAGCATTGGCAACAATTCCGTCAGCATCACGGTCACTGCAGCCGATGACACAAAAAGTATCTATACCATCAACGTTAATCGCCAAATATCCAGCAATAATTATTTGACAACCCTAGCAGTCAATAGGGGAGACCTCGACCCCGAATTTGACCGTCTCACCCTCAGCTACAACGTTCAAGTAGACTCATCCACCGAGAATATCACCATCTTTGCCACCGCCGAGGATCCCAGTGCCACCATCCAAGGAGATGGACTGCATGACTTAATGCCTGGCGAAAACATTCTCCCCGTTAAAGTAACATCAAACAGCGGATTCGAACGTGTATACACTATAGTAGTCCACAAAGCTCTCAAAGAAGGCAATCGGATAATCAGCCTAGAGGTCGAGAACGGCACCCTCTCGCCCGCCTTTAACCCCGACATCAACGAGTACACTATCCATGTCGACCCCAACACCCTCAGCATTAACCTCATAGCCGAATCCGAAGACGGCGCTAACATATTCGGCGACGGTGAAATCTTAATCACCGGCGACGAATTCACCAAACAAATCATCGTCACTAGTGAAGACGGGCAGATCAATACCTACACCATCAATATTATCAGAAACTACGATGACAACATCAGAGTACTAGACATCATCCCCAACCTAGGTGAGCTAGAACCCGAATTTGACGAAAACATAGACGAATACACTGTATTGGTTCCCGACTATGAAATTATAATTAGCTTTGACGTCATCACCGAGAGCACTAAGACAATCGTGTCTGGGAACAATAACATCTTTCTCTTCGACGACGAAACCCAAGCGGTGATTACCGTCACCTCAGCCGACGGTAAAAACAGCAAAGAGATCATCATCACCGTCATCAAAGTCAAACAGCTCATCAGCTTTGACGTCACCCCCGTCAACCTCCTCCTGGCACCAGAGGACACCTTCGAAATGGAAGTCACTTACAATCCCAGCGACGCCGGGAACAAAGACTTAATCTGGGTCAGTCAAGACGAAAATATCGCCACCGTCGACAATGGCGTTATAACCGGCGTAGATTTCGGCGAAACCATCATTTCGGTCACCAGCGTGGCCAACCCCAGTCTTGTCAAAACCATCTACGTCATCGTCATGAACCTCGAAATCACTAGTGCAGTATACGACGTCCAAAGGTTCGACGAAGAGGCCGAAGACGAGGATTATGTCATCGGCATCGAACCGCTCACGAGCTACGACGACTTCATCGAGCAGTTCGACAACATCCCATCACTCCTCAAAATATATGACAAAGAGGGCAATCTCATAGAAGACCCTGATCGATACATCGGGACTGGGATGAAATTAACCCTAGAGCTTGACGACGTCATCTATGACCATGTTTGGATTGTGGTGCGTGGTGATGTCAATGGCGATGGCTGCGTCACTACAGCCGACCTAAGCCTACTATCTGCCCATCTATTAGAGACGGTACTGATAGAGGGGATTACTCTGCTAGCAGTAGATCTAAATCGGGATGACGTCATAACAACCGGAGATCTATCGATTCTGGCATCTTATCTATTAGAAAATATAAGCACTTTGAATTAAGAAAATGGAGTAATGATATGAAAATAGTTAAACAAAACAAACGAAGGCACAATATGAAAGCAGCAAGAAAGACCAAACTAATTTCAGTTATCATCGCGACCTTAGCCGCAGCCTTACTAATACCCCTGTCTTTTGGCCCGTATGTCAAAGCAGCGCCGGGCGACCACGGTTTCGAGATAAAAGCTACGCTCATTGACGGCGGCACTTATTTACCGATAGGGCCACTAGTCAACAACTCCACAGTCCAGCCCGGAGATTTAATCCTTTTAGAATATAATTGGGTCCAAGGAACTGGAGTTGGCCCCGATGCTTTGAAATTCGTCATGACGTATGATAGTGCCAATATTTCTTTGCCCTTCGGTAAAGTTTGCAACACTAACGGAATGAAAACAGAGGCTGACGGCGGTCTTTGGCCCGCACCACCACCGTCACCACCATTATTTCAACCGCGTCCGACCAACTGGTCGCTAGATTGTAATTCCGCAACTGCTGGTAGGTATGTCGTCTTAGCAATGGATACGACAACCATGCTAAAACTAACGAAATCAGGGTTTCTAGTTTCAGAATATTTCCAAATAAGCAATACGGTGCCACCAGGGAGTATATTGAATTTTGATTTTAGCCCGCTCTTTGCTGACACAAACATATCTACATCCGCACCGCTTAATTTGACTAACGTCACTCTAAATGTCTTTGAAGAAGGACTGTCCTCCGATGCTACGCTAGGTAGCCTGACCGTAAAAGACCAGACTAACAGCACTACCTATATCCTAAACCCCACCTTTACTGCCGGGACCAAACCAACCAGCAACACCTATTCAACTGTCGTGCCTTACGCTACTGACTCCGTTAATATTGCCGCGACAGCCAACCATAGCGAGGGGACACTTTTGCCCGACAATCCCCCCCTGACCAATGGCCCTGGACTCAAAAACCTATCCGTCGGCTCTAACTCATTCTTCCTCACCGTCGTCGCCGAAAACGGCTTAGTAGAAATTTATCAGATAGATATACTCAGGCTATCCAATGATGCCAATCTGTCCTCCCTTTCTCTTTCTGGAATCACCTTAGCGCCCGCCTTCAACCCCGCCACCACCTCATACTCCATGACAGTGCCATTTGCCACCAACACTACAACAGTATCAGCCACCACTAACTACGCCAACGCCACCATCGACACCGGCACTGGCACTTGGAATCTCAACAACCTTGCTCCAGCAGTTAATACCAGAAACATTATTATCGAAGCCGAAAACTGTAAGTACACCACCATCGCAGTACCCGGCAACACTTGCACCTCCAAAACTTACACTATAGACGTCACCAGGACCGCTCCCAGTACCAATGCCGACCTCGCCACCCTATCAGTCCAAGATTCCGGCAGTAACGAATATATCACCAGCTTCAACGCCAGCACCATGACCTACAATATCACCGTTCCCAACAACGTTCCCGCAGTGAATATTTCCGCCACCGTTGCCGATACCGGCAAAGCTACCCTCTCCGGTCCCACCGGAAATCAAGCCCTAAGTGAAGGTAACAATGGTCCCTTCAACATTCTTGTCACCTCCGAAGATATCTCTACCACCAAAACCTACACCATTAACATTCGTAGAGAGTCAAGCAACAATCGGCTTAGCAATCTCAGCATCTCCTCCACCCCCAGCGGAACCTTCAGCCCTGCATTCAATCAAAATACCTTCAGTGGCTACACTTACACCATCGGATCCAATGTTGATACCATTACCATCACCGCAGCCCTAGCCGACCCATCCGCCACCATCACGGACGTTTCCATGCCTGGCGCTACCTTATCTGGCTTACCCATGCCGGCTTCTGGCGGCACCGCCACTTATATCAATGTCGTCAACGATCAAGTCCTCACTATCTCCGTCGAAAGCGAGAGCGGCGTAACTAGCACCTATGCTGTCACCATCGTCAAAGCCAAGTCAACCAACACCAACCTCGCCACTCTCACCGTTAGCGAAGGCACCATAAACCCAACCTTCATCCCTGGTACTACCGCCTATAATGTTGTAGTTGCCAGTGGTATCACTGATATTGATGTCACCGCCACCGCCGAAGACAGCAGATCAACCATCGCTATTACCAGCAACGCCACCACTTACCCCGGCGGCACTGGCATACCGCTCGCCACCGGCAACAATACCATCGTCGTAAGAGTCACCGCCGAAGACACCACCCAAACCAAAGATTACACGCTCACCATCCGCAGACTCTCCAACGATTCCAGTCTATCCAACCTATCACTGTCAGGAATCACTCTATCCCCCACCTTCGCCTCCGGTACCACCACCTACAACATGACAGTGCCTTTTGCGACCTCGTCAACCAACGTTACTGCTACCACAACCAGTACCACCGCCACCATCGTCGCTGGTGGCACCGGCTCCTGGAGCCTCAGCAGTATTGACCCAACAGTCAATACTAGGCAAGTAGTCGTGCAGGCCGAAAACTGCCAATCCACCTACACCGGCATAGAACCATGTAGCTCAACCACCTACACCCTGAACGTTACCCGCACTGCTCCCAGTACCAACGCCGATCTCAGTAGTCTGACCGTAGACGGCACCTCCGTGCCAAGCTTCGACCCCGACACCACCACTTATAATCTCGCCACTGTTGGCAACTCTGTTACTTCTATCAACATCGCCGCTGTCGTAGCCGACACCGGCAAGGCCACCCTTTCTGGCGATACCGGCACCCAATCTCTAGCCGAAGGCGACAACACCTTCACTATCACCGTCACCGCTGAAAATGGCTCAACCAAAGATTACACCATCAACATCCGCCGTAAATCCAGCAACAACAGACTGTCCAGTCTCACTTTGTCCTCCACGCCAGCTGGTGTCTTTGCGCCCAGCTTCAGCCCCACCACATTCACTGGCTACACCTACACTATTGACCCAGACACCGACACCATCACCATCACCGCAGCCCTAGCCGACCCATCCGCCACTATCACCGGCGTCACCATGCCCGGCGCCACCCTATCTGGCTCGCCCATGCCAACCACTGGCGGTAGTGCCACCTACACTAATGTAGCAAATGACCAAGTTATCACCATCACTACTCTCAGCGAAGACAATGGTGTCAACAATTACGTTATCACCATCGTCAAGACTCAATCAATCAACGCCGATCTCGCCACCCTTACCGTCAGCGAAGGCACGCTAACCCCCACCTTCGTCCCCGGCACCACTGCCTACACGGTCAACGTTGGCACTTCTGTTACCTCCATCGACGTTACCGCCACCACCGCCCACTCCGCCGCCACCGTTGCCGGCACTGGCACCCACTCCCCTCTCAACTATGGTCCCAACACCGTCACCGTCACTGTCACTGCCGAAAACACTGCCATCACCAAAAATTACGTCATCACCGTCAATCGAGCCTACAAAACCGATGCCGCTATTACTAATCTCCAGACCGACGTCAGTGGCACCATGGCCACCGTCCCCGGCTTCCCAGATACCAGCAACACCTACGACCTCGGCACTGTACCATTCAGCAAAACCGCTCTCGATATTGCCGTCACCACCAATGACGCCGACGCTTCCGTCACTGGCGATGGTTCAAGAGCCCTCTCAGTTGGCCCCAACAACTTAACTGTCACTGTCACTGCCCAAGATGGCGTCACTTCGATCAATTACACCCTTACCGTCACCCGCACCGCCGCCAGCACCAACGCCAACTTGAGCGATCTATCCACCGACGGTACCACTGTCCCCAGCTTCGACCCCGACACCACCACCTATAACCTTGCCACTGTTAGCAACTCCGTCACCTCGATCAACATCGCCGCTGTCGTAGCCGACACCGGCAAAGCCACTCTGTCCGGTGAACTCGGTACCCAAGCCTTAGCTGAAGGCGACAACACCTTCACCATCACCGTCACCGCCGAAGCTGGCAACACCAAAAACTATACCATCAACATCCGACGACAATCCAGCAACAACTATCTCAGCAGCCTCGCCGTCAGCAGTGGCGCTCTCAGCCCCACTTTCAATAAGACTACCCTGGACTACGACGTCAGCGTCAGTGCTAGCGTCACCACCATTACCATCACGCCCACTCCAGAAGACTCCAGCGCTACCGTCAGTCCACCCATAGTAAGCAGTGCCACTCTCAGCCCCGGACCCAATATCTTCACCTTCACCGTCACTGCCGAGAACGGTGCTACTAGAACCTATACCGTCACTGTCGATCGGTCATTGTCAAACAACGCCAACCTCAGCAACCTTACCGTCAGCGAAGGTACACTTACTCCCCCCTTTAGTCCCACCGAGCAAAGCTATACCGTCAACGTTGCCAACAATATTACCAATATCGTTCTGGCCGCTACAGAAGACGACCCAGCTGCCACCGTAGTCGGGGACGGCACAAAAACCCTGGCTGTTGGCGACAACATATTCAACATCGTCGTTACCGCCGAAAACGGCAACATCAAAACCTACCAAGTCAACGTCATTCGAGCCAGGAGCGACAATAATTACCTAGCCAGCCTATCAGTAACGGGTTATGCCATCACTCCCGCTTTCGACAAAGATACCAGTACCTACTCGCTAACGACCACTGTACCCAACTCTGTCAACAACGTGGTCATAGTCGCCACCGCCGAAGATCCCTCCGCCACCATATCCGGCGACGGCACCCGATCAATCAGCGTCGGCAGCAATGCCCTCAATGTCGTCGTCACCGCCGAAGACAGTAGCACCAAGACTTACACCGTCAACGTTACCCGCGAATCGGCCTCTGGCACCCCCGAAACCATCACCTCAGAAGTCTATGGCCACACCATCGATGCTAACTACATCCTGACCGTGACAGACGGAGATTACACCTTCGGCACCTCCCCACCAGGAACGTTTGCCACCGACCTCAAAAACCAACTCGACAACGACAACGGTAATCTCTTCATCTTTGCGAGCGACGGCACCACCCCCATCACCACCGAAAAAATCAGCACCGGTATGATTGTCAAACTTATCATTGACAGCGACCTCAAAGACCAAAAAAGCGTAATTCTCCTGGGAGACGTCAACGGTGATGGCGTGATTGACACCTTCGACGGCGTCATCCTCTTGAACCACTATCTAGGTCTGGCCACGATAACAGACGGCGCTAAGCTCATCGCAGCCGATGCCAATAAAGACGACGCCATCGACACCTTTGACGGCGTCAGGATACTCAATCATTACTTAGGGATTTTATCATTGTTTTAACGGAAGGAGATAACAAACTATGATTAAAAAAACAATCATCAGCATAGCAACAACTTGTCTGCTAGCCATAACCCTGCTGCCACAGGCAGTATTTGCTGCCGGTAGCGCCACGGAAAACATCTCAGCTCCCGCCAGCGTAACCAACGGCAGCAACATAACCATCACCGTTTCCGTATCAAATATCAGTGGCCCGGGCGGCGGCGCAGTCTCAAATTATCAAGGTACATTTGTCTACAGCTCAACTTATTTTGATTTTATCTCTTTCTCCTCCAGCGCCCCATTCAATATCTCCTTCAATTCCTCCAACAGTCTATTTGGCGGCTTTTCTTCACAGGGCATCACCACTTCTATTACCGGCACCTCCAGCAACCTATTTACCATCGTCCTCAAGGCCAAACAAGTCGGCACCACCACTGTTTCCACCAACAATAGCGCCATGGGTGATCTCTATGCCGATAAGCTTACCCTCACGGCAGCCACGCCCAGATCCATCAACATTACCGCCGCACCCATCCTATCCTCCAATAACTACCTGAGCGCCCTCAGCGTCAGCGGCTATTCAATCACTCCGACCTTCAATAAGAGTACCAATAGCTACACTCTGACAGTACCGAACAGCGCCACCAGCGTCACAGTGAACGCTACCAGAGAAGATTCCAGCGCTAGCGTATCTGGCACCGGCAACAGGAATCTCAGTGTGGGTTCAAACACAGTTAATGTCGTTGTCACTGCCGAAGATGGTAGTCCAAGAACCTATTCCATTGTTATCACTAGAGAAGCCGCCCCGCCCCCTCCGCCATCCAAGAGCAATGACGCTACCCTCAAAAGCCTCAACGTCGGTGGCTACACCCTTTCACCCACATTTAACAAAAACACCACCAATTACACCATCACCGTCGACCCATCCATCAAAGGTCTAGACGTCAGCGCCATCGTCAACGATCCCAAAGCCACCGTATCTGTCACCGGCAATACCGGTTGGGGCAGCGGCACCAATAATATTACCATCAAGGTCACCGCAGAGGATGGCACGGTCAAAAACTACATTGTCACCGTCAAAAGACCAGGCGATACCAGCAGCAAATCTTCCAACAACTTCCTTAAAGAACTAAACATCAAAGAATCCCCCATCAAATTCAACAAAGCCACTAACAGCTACTCCATCACCGTACCGTATGAAATCGACAAACTCAACATCGATGCCATTGCCGATCACAAAAATGCCAAAGTTGAAATCATTGGCAATAAAGACTTCAAAGTTGGGCAGGTCAATGTCGTAGAAGTCCGTGTCACCGCCGAAGACGGCAGTATCCGCATTTACGCCATCAACGTTACCCGTAGCCCAGCCTCCAGCCAAAACAAACTGACCAGCCTAGAGGTCAAGGACCACAAAATTAGCCCAGATTTCGACCCCAGCGTTGAAGAATACAGCCTGAAAGTTCCACATTCCGTCACTGATCTAGAAGTGATCTATAAAACCCAAGACAAAGACGCCAAAGTAGAGATTATTGGCAACACTGATCTAAAAGTCGGCAACAATGTCATCATGGTCAAAGTCACCGATGCCAACGGCTTCACCAGAGTCTACCTCATCAACGTCGAGCGCGAAGCCCCTCACACCATCCTAGGCATGGCCCCATGGTTATTTTATAGTCTGCTTGGCCTCCTACTTTTCCTATTGCTCCTCTTGTTCCTATTAGCAAGGCGGAGAAAGAAGAAAGAACAATATATCCCTCCCACACCGCAACCCATTAATATCAACGTCAACCCCAGTTTCACGCCCGACGTCAACATTGGCTCCAAGAATGATTCAGACTTCGCCAACGAAAACGCCCGAATCATCCGGGGCGATAGCAACGAATCCGACAGCAACAAAAAAGTCATGCCAGCAGCTTCCAGTGCGCGTCAACTCGATAGCGGGGACGACCGTAGTCAAGATCTAGATATGCTGATGACCGCCCTCAGTAATCGCGACGTTGACACCGTCAAAATGTTCGTCAAACGCGTCAAGGCTGAGGACATGAAGGACGAACTGCGTGGTCTCGACCCTGATCGTTACGACGATCTATTCGACGACGAAATTACTGTGCACGAAGTTGTAAGAGCTATCGAGGAATGGTATGAAACTGGCAGTCCAAAGAAGTTGACCATGCTCATGAATCAGCACGATGCCGATAAACTAAAGCACAAAATAAAGCGAAAGTCGAAACGTCTCAAATGAGAAAACCATTGAAATTACTAACTGTCATTTCATCTATTGCTTTTCTGTCACTGTTAGCTATAGTCGGGATTTCAAACGACACCCACGCCGCAGGAAATTGCAGCTATTCCATCAACGGCAGCACCAGTACCTACAGCGGTCAAAACCTCACCCTAACTGTCAATATCTCCAGCAGCGGCACCAGTGGCGGTATCAGAAATGTACAGGGCAACATCAGCGTTAGTGGCAGTTTCAGCTATGTTAGCGCCACGGCACTTTCCTCATCCTTCCCGATGGGCTTCAATCCCGCGAACGGACAGTTCGGCCAAGCGTGGGGAACTGGCATACCCGGCTCACTAAACCTCTTCAGCATCACCGTCAAAGCCAATAGCGTCGGTACGGGCACCATCACTGTGTCTCTCCAAGCCGGAGACACTTACGGAGCCACCGCCTGTCCTGCTTCAACATCCAGAACTCTCACCGCCACCGCACCGCCTTCTAAAAACGCCGATCTCGCCAGCCTAAGTGTCTCTAGCCATTCAATCAGCCCAAGCTTTAGCGCTGGCAACACCAAGTATAGCCTGTCAGTCGGCAGTAACGTTACAAGCGTAACAATCAACGCCAAAACTGCCGATAGCGGCGCCAAGATTAGCGGTACCGGCAACAAAACCCTCAACTACGGCAACAACGCCCTCAGTGTAACCGTTACCGCCCCAGCTGGCAACACTAAGACCTATACCGTCACCGTCAATCGCAAAGACGACCGTAGCTCCGACAACAAACTCAAGAGCCTCACTCCCTCAACCGGCAATATCAGCTTTTCCCCCAACACTACCTCGTATACCATGGTAGTCCCATTCGATGTGTTAAAAGTGAACTTTACCGCAAGCCCCAATGACGCTACAGCCAAGGTCAATATCAATACGCCCGATCTAGTAGCTGGAGAGCTGCACTCTGCTACGATCACAGTAACTGCCGAAAACGGCACTACCCGCACTTATACAGTCAATATCAGACGTGGCAAAGATCCTAATTTACCACTATCCAAAGAAGCCAGGCTGGAATCTTTACAGCCCAGCATTGGGATTCTCAGCCCAGTCTTTTCGCCAGACAAGACCAGCTATGCTATCTATCTGCCGTTCGAAGTCTCCGATATTTCCTTCGACTACCTGGCGATTGACCAAAAATACGCTGTAGTTATAGAAAGTGCCCCAGACAAACTCAAAGTCGGCGTCAACAAAATAACATTTGAAGTCACGGCCGAAGACGGTAGCGCCAAAGAATACACCGTACTCGTACATAGATTTACCGAAGTTGGCACAGAGGCATCAGAAGACGCTACTATCTCAATTCCCTCAGAATTAGAGGAAGACACTCAATTCAAATTTAGTGTTGCCTCATTTTTAATTGGCACAGCCGCGGCTTTAACGGTTGGCACAACTGGATGGCTTCTTTATTACTATGTCGTGAGAAAGAAGCCGGGTGGTATAATAAAAGATAAGAGGAGAAAAAAGTTATGGAAGAAATCACAATAGAGCCCAAAAAATCAAAAAATTCTAAAAAAATCAAAAAAGTTCTAATAATGTTACTTGTGGCGATATTAGTTGTTGCCGTAATTCTATTCCTGACTATGAACAATAACCAAGAATCCCGCAAACAGGCGCAACTAACTTCCCACATGGAAGATCTAGGCGGCGAATTCTATACCGAACTGCTTTACGGACAGCTCAAAGATGGCAGATCAGAAGAAGAACTCAAAGAATTCCTCCAAAAATACGAAGAGACCGGGTTCAATGTGTCCTTGGACAACCTATCCAGAACCGCCAGCGACGAGCACAAAGACAAGTTAGAAGATTTTAATTATAACGACGAAGCTTGCAATAAAGACACGACTAGAGCCTTCATCTATCCTCAGGCCCCATTCGGTCGGGACGACTACAGGATCGAAGTCAAATTAGACTGCGGTTTCAGCAACACCGACTAAATCAACAACCTTTTCAGATAATATATCTAGCTTCTCTATTACACTTATGCTATACTGTCACTACGCCTTGTAAATAAACAAGGGGAAATTATCTATATGGTCACAGGATTTATCAGGAGGAATCCTATGTTTCGAACAATCAAAAACAAAAAGCTCATTTTATTTACCGTCTTGCCATTATTATTAATAATGTTTTTCGTCGGGCATATTTTAGCCGCAACTAGCATTACCAGCGTCACACCCGATCATGGTCCCAGCACTGGCGACACGGAAATCGTGATCACTGGTAGCGGCTTCACCGACTACACTTCCATTCCCAGCACCAACTTTACCGCCACGGGGTGTACACTCTATACTATCCCCACAAACGGCTACTACAAGCTCGAAACTTGGGGCGCCCAAGGTGGTAATGCCGGATCCTACGTCGGTGGCCGCGGCGGCTACTCTACTGGCATCGTTTGGCTTACCGCTGGAACCAGCACTTGGGCTTGTGTTGGAGGGCAGGGCACTCAGGCCTCCAAAGTCGGAGATTCACTTGGTTGGCCTGGTGGCGCCAACGGTGGTGGTGCCGCATTTCGTACCGATAATGGCAATAATCGCGAGACCGCTTCTGGCGGCGGCGGTACTGATATACGCATCAACGTCAATTCGCCCTATGCTCGTATCATCGTTGCTGGCGGTGGTGGCGGTGCTGCTGGCAATCAATTCGGCTCCGCTAATGGCGGTGGCGGTGGCGGTATTAGTGGTATTCTCAGCACCGGTGATTCTCCAGGCGGTGTCGGCACCCAAACAACAGGCGGTGTCAATAATGCTTCTGGCTGTACCGGCTCAGGTAGTTTTGGTACAGCTAACTCTCCCTGTTCAGGCACGGCCACCAACACTTCTGGTGGCGGTGGCGGTTGGTTTGGCGGCGGCGCCGGACTTGCGGCTTCAGGTGGCTCCGGCTTCACCTACACTTCAACCAGCAATATATCAGCAACCGCCATCGGCGGTACTTACCTTCTCGGTCGTCAATACCAAATGTTTGATACCTCCATGGCTATCGGCGGACCCCCCGACGCCATGCCTGCTCCCAACGGTGGCACCCAGACCGGCCAATCCGGCAACGGCTATGCTCGCATTACCCAACTCCCCTACTACGCCCTCGTTGGCGACCAACCTTGTGCCAGCCTTGCTATCCTTAGTGATACCCAGATTCGCTGCACCGTCCAGCCTCATAGCGCTAGCCCGGTTGATGTTTTCGTCTCTATTGGCAGTAGTACTTTCAATCGCGCCAATGGCTATACCTATACCGACGCTCTTAATCTCACTGGCCCAACTGTCATGTCCGGTAACCAATCTGGCACCTACACCGTTTCACTTGACTACAATTACACCGGTACCGTTACTCTCAGCGACGGCGGTATTGGCGGCACTTTCAGTGGAGCTAACGTCAGTGGTGGCAATCGACTGATTTATTCTGATCAAATTTCTCGCACCTTCACCTACACTCCACCTCCCGGCTATCAGGGCGACATCACTCTCGCCGCCGATTCCGGCGTCAGCTATGTCGACAATGATAGCCTAACTCTTACCGTCACCATTCGCGCCACCAACTTCACTCTTCAGTGCCGTAGCAATGGTCTAACTGGCGCCTGGACTACCAATCCATTCTTCGCACCCGGCACTCCACTTGCCTGCCAGATTGCTCTCAACGGTATTTATGATGGCGCCATCGATCTCCAAATCCTCGTTGCCGGCGCCCCAGTTTCCAGAGGTACTTTTGCCAGCTCAGACCCGCGGCTTAGTGGCTCCATCTTCACTCTCACCGCCACTAATACTGCCAGCCCCTCCAATCAAATCCTCGATTTCACCTACACTCCACCCACTTGGAGCTGGCTACTAGCCAACGACTACGACGGCACCAACGGCTACTGGATTTTTTGGCCAACCATGAACGCCGTCAGCAATCCCGCCCTCACCCCCGCCCAACGTTCTGTTTCCATGGGCCTACTCGCCCAGGCCTACGAAATTATTTCCATCAACAACCCCCCACTCGACTCACCTGGCGCCACCGGTTGCGTTGGTTGCTCGGCTTCCTTTAATATCTCCACCTTCAACGCCCCCTACTTCGGCTCCATTACTGTAGATAACTCCACCACAATCTCCGGCTCCAGTGCCCTCGGCGGTGAATTCTTCATCAACAATACTTGGCTTGATTCCATTACTATCAATTTCAACGGCTCCGGTGCCTCCGAACTCTTCCGTTATCGCCCCAACACTACTGGTGACCCGATCTCTGTTACTCACCCCAATGCCGGAGTCCACACCCTTGCTGGATCCAGCTCCAGCCCCACCATCACCAACGACGACATCACCTTCAATGTCATCAACTCTCACGTTTCCCTAGTCTGCACCCCTACCTACCTCGCCCGTGGCGACAGCGCCACTTGCCTACTCATCTACAATAACGAAGGCATTGATGCCGGCGTCGACATCTCACTCCAAGACATCTATGTCAGCGCCTACGGCGTTGAGCCAGAAACCGATCTCGGCATCTTCATCGATACTTCCGGTATCGGCAGTAGCTCTAACCCAGCCGGCACCTGGGCTGGTGGTAAGTATTCTTTCTGCGGCGGCTTTGGCAACGACGATTGCACCGGTGAAACCTGGGAACGCACCTTCATTTATACCGTACCCATTGACATTGACGACGATTACGCTGTTTTTCGCATCATAGCTCGTAACGAAGACGCTACTCCTGTCGACTCCAACTGGGAAGTCTTCGACATCATCCCCGACAAAATCCTCATCCTCTGCACCGACGAATATCCCGACTGCGACCTCACTCGCGTTGGCAAGCTCCAAAATTACATCCTCCGACCCAATGGCGTATTCCTCGGTCAAGTCCAGCTGAGCGACGGTGACCCAGAAAGTATTTTTTCCGACGAAGGCATCGCCACCTGGAACTTCAACGGTGACGACTTTATTTCCGAATACACTCCAGCTTCCCCAGGCATTAAAACCATCACCGCCACTGTTATTAAGTCAGATGATTCCAACAGCGGCATTAAAGTCGGCGACAAATACTACTTCACGGTCATCGTTATGGGCGACGAAATTTTCATCACTGGTCCAGACTTTGTCGCTCGCGACGAAATCCCCACCATGCCCCGCTTTTCCGCCATTATGGAAGGCCCTTTTGTTGGCACCATCACCGGTCGCATGGTTCGCTATAGCGGCACCACCGAGATTCCATTTACCTCCTCCACTCTGGCTGGCTTTAACTTGGTCGACACTAATGATGGCACCTTCACCTGCACTGTAACTATGAGCCAGTTCGAGAGCGGCAAACTTTACCCCGGCGGCCCCCCGTTTTACGACTCAGAAACCAACACTACCACCGCTTGCATAGCAGATAGTGGCGGACCCGAAGGTTTCATCTTAGACTACAACTGGTTCGAAATTATCGTCAGCACCGACGACGTAGCTGACGCCATTCACCACGTAGGTCTGATTGCCGATGATTATGCCGTTACCGAAGGCGGCGTCGATGCTACTACCAGAACGGTCATTGGCGCCGTTGGCACTCCGCTTGACTTCATGCTCACTCCCAACGCGCTCTTCGCTGGGACTTATACCTTTGACGACAACGAAGCCTCCGGATATTTCCTCCCGCCCGGATCCATCACTCGCACCACCGATCAATGGCCTGTCACCAACAATCAAAACCTACAATCTCAAGTATTTACTTTCATTCCTCTCCAAACCGGCTACCATACCATCACAATTGGTGCTTCCCGCAGTGGCCCTGGCATTCCTCCCAGCACCCCCAACCTCCCCACCAAAACCGTCGATGTTTTAATTGTCGCTAATAACATCACCATTAATGGCCCCAGTTCTGTTGTTCGCGGAGCAACTTATGAATACTCTGTCGTCCTCAATGGGCCCTGGCAAGGCCGCATCTACCTCAGTGATTCCATGGAAGGATATTGCGACCTCACCTTTTCCGATTATGACTCAACCACCAACACTACTTCCTGTGATTTCCACTTCACCGTTGACGATGTCAGCCCATACGCAAATACCGTCGCCATTCTTGCTTCCGACGCCGGATCCACCATTATCACTTCCAAATCAGTCAACATCATTGCCGATGATTTTGATCTAGACACCACCGTTACTCTGCCAACCGACAAATCCGTCCTACCCGCTACTCCCACCGAAAATTGGCGCATGGTCGTCGACAATCGTCGCCTATATACCCCAATCGAATTCACCCTCACGCCCGACGCTCAATTTAGCGGCACTTTCGAGATTGCCATGACCACCAGCTTCGAAACCACTCATGCTCAACCTTGTCCCACCGCATCTCAATTCTATGCCGACATCAGCCCAGATCAAATCACCTACCAATATATAGAATACGCCGGTATCAATCAAAACCCGCTCCCCAAGATTTTCGCCGTTACCCCACAGACCTTTGGCCACGTTTGCATTCTCGTCACCCCAATTTATACCGACCCCGCCTATGCCGAAGCTGGCGTCACTATCGAACCAAAGGCTCTTGAAATCCGCACCTATGACGGTCCCCACATTGGCGGCCCACCCAGACTTGTTGCGGAAAGCACAGACAATCTATATCGTCTGATTATGGAAGGTGAGCCAAAAGTCGTTGCCGACTTCTGGGCAGTCGATCCTACCACCTGCAACGCAGTAGATCCTTACGATTGTGATTCCCCCATCTCAGACATCATCTTGGCTGGCGACCAGATTACTCAAGACTCTTCCGGCGCTGCTCAATGTATCTTCGATGAAAGTAACTGGGGCTCCGATACCACCCTCATTCCTGCCACCTGCTCTTTTACGCTCTCGCTACCCAACCGCTTTGTTGGCAACTACATTCGCATTATCAGCATGGATGACGAAGGCGGCAAAGATTACTACGACATCCCCATCCTCGCCAACGCCTTCTCCCTCACTCCAACCGAAGTTATCGGCACTGCCCTTGACCAAAGCGTCACCTTTACCGTTACCCCCCTAAACGGCCTCTATACCGGGACCTTCTCCCTCACCGACGACGGCGATGGCCTTTTCCACCCCACCAGCGTCACTTTCCTCAGCTCTGAATGGCCCACCGACAACACCCTTATGGCAGGACAGACCTTCACCTACGCCCCCCACCACTACGGCTGGAACACCATTACCATAACCGACACCAACATCAACAACAACCTTGGCTACAAGACCGCTCGTCTTCTTGTCTTTGCCGACACCATGGACCTCACCGGACCAGACGCCATCCAAATATCCGGCGCCATGACCGGTAACTACACCCTAAACATCCACGGTCCATATATTGGCACATTCAATTTCACCGTTACCGACGTTGCCACCAGTAGCGCTGTCGGTGGCATCAACCTCAGTAACTCCGGCTCTTGCACCGTTACCGTCGACGATTATGATGAACTCACCAACTCCACTCTTTGCGAATTTACCCTCACCCTCCCTGCCAACTACTCCGGATCCCACTATATTCGCATAACCGCCACCGACGCCAGCGCTAGCATTGCCGCCGCCAGTACCATCACCACCATCACCGCCAACGATTACGCCCTCTCCCCCAGCACCGAACAAACCGTCGCTATTGGCACGCCAGTCACCTTCACCCTCACTCCCAACGCCGTCTATAATGGCCAGTTCGGTGTCGTTAACAACCGCACATCCACTATCAGCCCGCTCGAAGTCCAATTCTCCAGAATAATAGACTACCCAATCACCAACAAAGTCAATGTCGGCAAAACCTTTACTGTCACCCCCACCCAACCCGGCCGACACACCATTATGATAGTTAGCCCGCTCGGCACCAAGACCGTCACCCTCCTTGTCCTCGCGGACGACATCGTCATCACTGGGCCCAATCGTATCCAAAAGGGCACCACCAGCGATGAATTCACCCTAACCATCAACGGCCCCTATGAAGGCACCGTTGCTGTTTCTACTTACATCCCAGACGGCGCCACCGGCCTACCCGCCACCGGCGTAATTTTATCCGAAGACACCTTTACTTTCACTCTAAATGACTACGACGAAGTCACCAATACCACCACAGCTACCTTTACTATTGACATCCCAGCAACACACGACACCAACTACATTGGCATACGTGCCACTAATGACGACCTCTCCGCCGATCTCATCGTTGCCATCACCGCCAATGAATTTACTCTTACGCCAGGCATCACAACCGGAACTGTCGGCACCCCCATCACCTTCACCATCACCCCCAACGGCCTCTTCGCTGGTACCATCACTCTCTCAGACAATGGCGCTGGCGGCGCCTTTAGCCCCACCAGTGTCGTCTTCAGCTCTTCCACCTGGCCCGCCAACACCAACCAGGACCTGCCAGCTGGCCGCACCTTCACCTACACCCCAACCATCGCCGGCGAGATTACCATCACCGCCAGTGACGCCAACGTCACTTCCAGTGGACTCGGCAATCAAGAAGCCCTCATTACCGTAGCAGCCAAGAAAGACCCCCCCACCAACCCAACAAAACCACCAGAACACCCAAACACCGGAGCCATGGCTCAGGCACAAAACGATTTCGCCCGCACAACCAGCATAATCGGCGCACTTGCCACTATCATCATATTAACTCGTCTCCTCACCCGCAAATGCCGTAGATAAAATTGCCGACCTCGACACTTACGTTTATGCTCAGACACACTATTGGACTCTATTTTCTTCTCACCAACTGTCGTTTCACTATCAGGACCACACCAATTGACACTAACGCCACAATCATACTAGCTGACAATACTGACAGTACTGCTGTACCAGCATTTGCACCAACCACCCCAGTCCCCGGCGGATCCGGCAGTCTCTCCCACTTCGCATAGACTCTAGTGTCGTCTGTAACTATTGAGTCAAAGTCAAACTCTATAGTTAGGTCCCTATTTGCATACCAGCCCTTAAACTCATATCCTGG
>Ga0123353_10004364_pt1 | contig 18201 bp, 20 predicted proteins | sample TergutLab28metaG_3_FD_92763 | JGI IMG/M metagenome (GOLD analysis project Ga0123353, IMG submission 92763) | Labiotermes labralis P3 segment gut microbial communities from Petit-Saut dam, French Guiana - Lab288 P3 | ecosystem: Host-associated > Arthropoda: Insects > Digestive system > Gut ... | reverse complement strand
TGGTGAATTTTTCACTAACCTTGTAAAAACAATAGTTGTTCTCCTTGTCTTTAACTTCGCAACACAGTTCATGATTGGAATGAGATTAAAGAAAGAGAGTCAAGTCAGAGCATGGCATATCAGTCTGCTCACTGGATCCGTATTTTCAGTCTTTATTATTCTTTTCTCGTATGGATTTGATGTGACGAATTTCCTTGTCCTCCTTCCCTTGTTGATTATCTTCGTGGGTGTTGGACTAAGGAGTGCTATTGTCAATAAGCGAAATCTATTGAGTCATTATTTGGGGCAACATCTTTTTATGCCAATGATTGCTCTTCTTGTGACGGTAGCCTTACCACTATACGGTCATTTCATTAAAAATCATCAGGTCATACAGGATGAGCAAACCATTGCTCAATATGTTAAAAATAACACCAATTCAGGCGACAACGTCTATGTCATTGGGCCAGATAAGAATATTAATCTTTTGTCTGGTCGTGTGACTGATATTGATAATATTCCTGCACATTATCCTACTAAATATAAAACAGGTTATGATTTGAACGTTTCTCAGATTAAGGATAAGTACATCATTGTAGATAAGAGCATGGCAATTCCTGAAAGCACTAAAACTCTACTTAAAAGCACTTATACCAACGTGAAAGATTTGACGACAGCAAGCTTTGATATTTATAAAATAAAATAATAAGCCGATTGGCTTTTTTATTGCCTATAATTGTCAGACAACTTGTCACAATTCTATACACTTATGATATAATGAATTGAAGATAAAAATGGAGAAAAATAATGTCTAAATTAATCGATAAAACACGAAAAATTACCTCTATTCTACAAGATGGGATTTCAGATTTAGAGCAAGAATTGCCTTATAATCGTACAAGCGATCGTATTGCAAGTGTTATTGATTGTAATGCTTGTGTCATGAATACCAAGGGAGAAATACTGGGATATTCTCTTCCTTACAGTATCAATAACGATCGTGCCAACAAGTTTTTCTATGACCGTAAGCTCCCAGAAGAGTACACACGTGACGCTCTTCGTGTCTTTGATACTCTTGCCAATATCAAGATCGATGAACCCTTAGCTATTTTCCCACGTGAAAAGTTAAAAGAATATCCTGAGGGTATGACGACACTTGCTCCTATATATGGTTCAGGGATGCGATTGGGAACATTTGTCATTTGGCGTGAAAAGGGAGAATTTACAGAAGATGATTTGATTTTAGTAGAAATTGCGACAACAGTTATAGGTGTTCAACTCTCTAACTTAAAAATGGTGCAAATGGAAGAGGATATTCGTAAAGATGCTATGGCTTCTATGGCCGTCAACGCCCTTTCTTATTCAGAAATGAGAGCAGTAAAAGCAATTCTTGAAGAGCTGGGCAGCAATGAAGGTCATGTCATTGCCTCTGATGTTGCGAATAAAATCGAAATTACACGTTCGGTCATTGTCACCGCTTTGCGTAAACTGGAATCTGCCTCAATCATAGAAAGTCGTTCTATGGGGATGAAAGGAACTTATGTGAAAGTGCTAAATAAGGGACTTTTCAAGAAATTAGAGGAACGTAATTTCTAGGATAATAAACAAAAGAGGTTTTAACCTCTTTTATTATTTGTTGAAAAACAAGATAGAACAAGAAAAAAATACTAGAAAATGTAGTATAATAGGGATAAGATTATTTATTAAGGAGCTAATATGAGTCAAATTACAGCAGATACAATCAAGCACGTGGCTGGGTTATCAAAACTTGAAATTCCTGAAGATAAAATTCAAGAATTTACAGATTCATTCTCTCATATCATTGAAATGGTAGAAAAGTTAGATGAAGTTGACACAGCGGGAGTTGAGTTTACAATGTCAGTCGCAGATAATGTCAATCGTATGCGTGAGGATGTGTCAACACAGAGTAAAGCAAGTCGTGAAGAATTAATGGCTAATGTCCCAGAACAAGAGAATGGATTTATTAAAGTACCAGCAATGCTTGCAGATGGAGGAGATGCCTAATGACCTATAATGGTAAAACCGTAAATCAACTGCATGATTTGCTTGTAAATAAGGAAATCACAGTTACAGATCTGACAGAATCAACATTTAAAGACATTAAATCTCGTGAATCAGATATTAATGCCTTTATCACTCTGGCAGAGGAGTCTGCATTAGAGACAGCCAAGGCCATTGATATTCGTGGTGTAAACCCCAGCAATGTTCTTGATGGTATTCCTGTAGCAGTTAAGGACAATATTGTCACAAAAGATTTACTGACAACTTCTGCTTCTAAAATGCTTTATAATTGGATGCCACCCTATGATGCGACAGTAGTAAGTAAGATGAAAGAATCAGGGATGGTTATCGTCGGAAAAACCAATATGGATGAATTTGCCATGGGTTCTTCTGGGGAGACTTCATACTTTGGACAAACAAAAAATGCTTGGGACTTAACCAAAGTACCCGGAGGATCATCGTCGGGTTCTGTGTCATCTGTTGCATCAGGTGAAGTTCGTCTCTCTCTTGGGTCAGATACAGGAGGCTCTATCCGTCAACCCGCAGCTTTTTCAGGTGTTGTAGGAATGAAGCCTACTTATGGACGTGTGTCACGTTTTGGATTAGTTGCCTTTTCAAGTTCATTAGATCAAATTGGACAATTTTCATCAACAGTTGAAGAAAATGCACAGCTTTTAGGTGTCTTATCAGGGGTGGATACCAATGATTCGACTTCATCAGATTTAGCGGTTCCTGATTTTACATCCAAAATAGGACAAGAGATTAAAGGGTTAAAAATTGCTTTGCCTAAAGAATACTTTGGTGAAGGGATTGACCCGAAAGTTAGAGAGCAAATTATGAATGCTGCTAAGCACATGGAATCTCTAGGTGCGATTGTAGAGGAAGTGAGCTTACCACACAGTCAATATGGAGTACCTGTTTACTACATTATTGCTTCATCTGAAGCAGCTTCTAATTTACAACGTTTTGATGGTATTCGTTATGGATTTCGTGCTGAAAATATTGAAAATCTGGAAGATGTCTATGTTCAATCTCGCTCTCAAGGATTTGGTCCTGAGGTACAACGCCGTATCATGTTAGGGAACTTCTCGCTTTCTGCAGGTTCTTATGATGCTTTCTTCAAAAAAGCAGGACAAATACGTACACTGATCATTGAAGATTTCAACAAGGTGTTTGCAGACTACGATCTCATTCTTTCTCCAACTTCGCCTAATGTCGCCTTTGGATTTGGGGATGTTAAAGATCCTGTATCTATGTATCTGGCGGACATACTCACTATCCCAACTAATTTGGCAGGGTTACCCGGCATTTCAATTCCAGCAGGTCAAGTAGATGGACTACCCGTTGGAATGCAACTGATTGGGAAACGTTACGACGAGGAAACACTTTATCAAGTGGCTTCAGCCTTTGAAGCAACAACAGACTGGCACAAGAAAAAACCAGCGATATTCAGTAAATAGAAAGGATTAATTATGATAAAAGACTTTAAATTTTCAGAACAGACTGAAAATGCAAAACTTGAAGCTAAATATATTGATACTGAACAAGAGTTAGAGGAAACAGTAGTAACAGAAGATAGGAAATTAAGTACCGATGAGACAAGCCCAGATATAGAAACTATTATGAATAGAATTGATCGTGAAGACATTGCGTTACATCCAGAATATCAAAGAAATTATGTTTGGACTATCCCACAGGCTAGTAAATTTATTGAATCATTATTTATCAATATTCCAATCGCCCCTATATTTACGAATGAAAATATTGATGGTACACAAGAAGTAATTGATGGTCAGCAACGTTTAACAACGATTTATAAATTTTATAAAAGTCAGTTAGAACTTCGAGGGCTTTCTTATTTTCAAGGATTAAATGGAAAAACATTTCATACTCTTTCAAAAACAGAGCAGAGAACTTTTCTAAGTAAAAGTTTATCGCTTGTGAGAATAAATAAAGAATCATCAAGAGATATTAAATTTGATGTATTTACTAGAATAAACCAAGGAGGTACTCCATTAACAAACCAAGAATTGAGAAGAGTAATGTACCGAGGTGAGTACATTAATTTTCTTGATAAAATTATAGACATAAAAAATAATCAATATGCAAATTTTAATGATATATTTGAAAATAAAGATTATTTAACAAAAAATCTTACTAATCAAGAAATAGCTCTACGGTTGATTTCTATTTCATCAATGATTGATTCAGAACTAACGGTTTCTTCGGAATATAGAGGAGATTTACAAAAATTATATAATCAATACTTGGATGAAAATAGGAATAATCAGGAGATAATAGAAAAAGCCGATTCAGAGTTTTTAGGGGTTATGCAAAAATTGGCTGAAATTTTACCTATTTCAATGGAACGTTTTGCATCTTATGATGGTGAAAAATTTTCTAATCGGATAAATAAGTCAGTTGCAGAATTCGAGTATTTGTTGGTTAGAGAAATGATAACTCGAAATATCAATAATTCAGATAATGAAAAGATTAAGCAGTTATTACAAGAGGTGCTGGCAGAAAATGAAGACGACTGTTTTGGAAGGCGTTCGCCCAACAGAAATATGCTAGAGTTAAGATTGGAAAAAATAAAAAATATTATTGAAAGTTTGGAAGGTTAAATTGTTGAAAAATTTTTCATATCAGTTCTATGACAAAGAATTTGAAGAATTAAAAAATCTATATAGATTTATTACAAATAAACAACAACAAAATTTATCAGATATTGAATATAACCTAATTAAAATGAATCAAATTTATCTAACACTAAAGCTTTTTACTATATTTGAGAATTTTGTGGATAAATTTATAAATAAAGTTGCTGAATTTATTGAATTAGATGAGACTATTAGAACTTTTGGTGATTTACCAAGAAGCTTATTTGATGAAGTTATTAATTATCAAGATTATTCAGAAAACCCAAAAAAATTAATTGATTATTTTAATAAAAAACCTGGCAAAAATCAAATAACAGGTGCAATAAGTTTTCAGCATTTTACATACAAAGGCCCAGATGCAGAAAAATCACTAGATAATAGTGTGAAAACAGGAAAGTATATTTCTATGCTATTAAAATCAGATACTGATTATTTAAGAGCGTTGAATTTGAAGAATTATAATCCTAATTTAAGTCAAGAAGAGCAGACAGCATTTTATTTCTTATCTTATTATTCCAGTATACACAGGCATAGAATTGTACATGGAAATATTGAAGATTATGAGATAATGGAGTTACCAGAATTTGAACAAAGTGTTGATTGGTTCAAATTTATTGTTGAACATATATTTACTGATTTCGAAGATATTTATAACAAGGAAAATGAAAAATAGGAAAACAATATGAACTTTGAAACTGTTATTGGACTTGAAGTCCACGTAGAACTCAATACCAATTCTAAAATTTTTAGTCCTTCACCTGCTCATTTTGGGTCAGGACCTAATGAGAATACTAATGTTATCGACTGGGGAATGCCGGGAGTGCTTCCTGTCATGAACAAGGGTGTCATTGAAGCAGGAATTAAATTGGCAAAAGCTTTGGATATGTCTATCCATAGAGAGATGCACTTTGACCGCAAAAATTATTTCTACCCTGATAATCCTAAAGCTTATCAAATTTCACAGTTTGATGAACCTATTGGCTACGATGGAACTATCGAGATTGAGCTTGAAAATGGAGTAAAGTCTTCTATTCGTATTGAGCGTGCTCATTTAGAGGAAGATGCAGGAAAAAACACTCATGGGGAAGATGGGTTCTCTTATGTTGACCTTAACCGTCAAGGTGTACCACTGATTGAAATTGTATCGGAAGCAGACATGAGAACACCAGAGGAGGCTTATGCTTATCTGACCGCTCTCAAGGAAATCATTCAATATACAGGGATTTCTGATGTCAAGATGGAAGAGGGTTCAATGCGATGTGATGCCAATATTTCTCTTCGCCCGTATGGTCAAGAGGAGTTTGGTGTTAAGACAGAGATTAAAAATCTCAACTCTTTCAATTTTGTCCGCAAAGGCTTGGAATATGAACAGGAAAGGCAAGCTAAGGTCTTGCGTTCAGGTGGTGAAGTCCGTCAAGAAACTTGTCGTTACGATGAAAAGACAGGTCAAACTATCCTTATGCGTGTTAAAGAAGGAGCATCAGATTATCGTTACTTCCCAGAGCCTGATGTCCCAAGATTTGAAATCTCAGAGGAGTGGATTAAAGAGGTAGAGGCAACATTGCCTGAATTTCCAAAAGAACGCCGTGCCAAGTATGTCTCCAACTTTGGATTATCTGAATACGATGCTCGTCAATTAACCACTCATAGAGCAGTATCAGATTTCTTTGAAAAATCTGTGGCACAAGGTGGAGATGCTAAATTAGTCGCTAACTGGCTCCAAGGTGAAATTGCTCAATATCTAAACACAGAGCATTTGGAGTTGCAAGATATTCATCTTACACCTGAGAATTTAACTGAAATGCTTGGGCTTATTGGTGATGGGACTATTTCATCAAAAATTGCCAAAAAAGTATTCCTTGAATTAGCTAAAAATGGAGGCTCAGCCAAGGCGTTTGTTGAAAAAGCGGGTCTGGTACAAATTTCAGATCCTGCACAACTTATTCCCATTATTCAAGAAGTCTTTGCAGCCAATGAACAGTCAGTATCAGACTATAAGAATGGGAAAGAAAATGCAGCCAAGGCCTTGGTTGGTCAGCTCATGAAAGTGACCAAGGGTCAAGCTAATCCACAGGTAGCACAGGAATTGCTTTATCAAGAATTAGATAAAAAATAAAAGGAATCAATGAAAGATTTAACTAAAGGATCAATATTAAAGGGGATTTTGCTATTTGCAACCCCTTTGTTGTTTGGGAATTTTTTCCAAATGCTTTATACCACTGTTGATGCTATCATTGTCGGAAAGACACTTGGAGCAGTGGCTGTTGGTGCCATTGGAGCTACAGCATCTGTTTCTGGAATCATTATCTCTACAGGTCAGGGTGTAACTGCAGGAATGGCTCTCTTCATTGCCAAATATTTTGGTGCTAAAAAAACAGATAAAGTACGAGAGAGTTTTTCTATTGGCTTGACTTTTTCTATTGGTTTATCCCTTCTTTTGACTGTCGTGGCTATGATTTTCATTAATCCTTTACTTCGATTGATGCAAATGCCTGAATCTATCTTTGCCATGAGTCGTGAATTTCTCATGACTATTTTTCTTGGAATGATTTTTTCTAGCCTTTATAACTATCTATCAGCAACACTGCGTGCTTTAGGTAATTCTCGTGTTTCTATGATTGCCTTGCTTGTTTCTAATGTCTTTAATGCAGGGCTGTCTGCCCTACTTGTTATTCATTTTAGGATGGGTGTTTTGGGTGCAGGTCTTGCGACTATTGGAGCTCAAGCTATTTCTGTAGTTTTCCTCATTCTTTACATCAAAAAACGTGTTCCTCTCCTACAATTCAGATTGTTTGCATTTGATAAGAAAGAAGTACAGGGGCATTTGCGTCTAGGGATTCCTATGGGGTTTCAAGCCAGTGTCATCACATTAGGTTCACTCATTCAGCAGATTGCAGTCAATAAGATGGGGACACTAGTGATTGTTGCACAGACTATTGGATTAAAATATGACGGCTTTGCAGGAATGGTCATGGGTTCTTTAGGAATTGCTATGGCGACCTTTACAGCACAGAACTATGGAGCAAAAGAATTTGGGCGTATCATCAAAGGACTCAAACAGACATTGCTTCTTGCAGTTTCTTATGGTGTGATTTTTGCAGCAATTCTCTGGACACTTAATCGTGCTTTTACGGGTCTTTTCATGAATGCACAAAGTGATCCTAAAATATATGGGATTACCATGCTTTATTATTTATCGACAGGATCTCTATACTGGCTTTTAGGAATATTACTGGTCACACGGTATATGTTACAGGGAATAGGTCAGGCAAAGGCACCCACATTAGCAGGAATCATGGAGTTGGTTTTACGTGTGATTTTTGCAATTATTGGTGTTATACTAAAGAATCCACTCATTATCTTTATTTCAGAGTCTGTGGCATGGGTAGGTTCTACAGCTGTATTGATTCCTGCTAGTCGACGAGTCATCAAAAATTTCAAGTTACAATCACTGTCTCAAAATAAATAAAAAACCTCCATTGGAGGTTTTAATTGTTATGCTTTAACGATGTTAGTCGCTTGAGGTCCACGTTCACCATCTTCAACGTCGAAAGTGACAGCTTGTCCTTCTTCAAGTGTTTTGAATCCATCTGTTTGGATAGCAGAGAAGTGTGCAAACACATCTTTACCATCTTCAGCAGTGATGAATCCGAAACCTTTAGTAGCATTAAACCATTTTACAGTTCCTTGAGCCATTTGAGATACTTCCTTTCTTAATACTATAAATCTTTTATAAGAAATGGATGTAACTAAAACAGACATACTCTTAAACAAAAACTTATATAATAATGGTATCATAGATATAAGAAAAAGGAAAGTGAAAATAATGCAATGGAAACATATAACTTTAGAGAAGACTTTGGCAGATATAAAGTAACCTATATATTATCTATTCTCACAGTTTTTGCATGGCTTGTACAAATCATGCGATTTGGTGGGGAGTCCACAACACCAATTAATTTAATTAACTCAGGGGCTATGTTTGTACCTTATGTTTTACATAATGGAGAGTTTTGGCGTTTATTCACTCCACTCTTTGTCCATATTGGAGTAATTCATCTCATCATGAATGTCTTTTCCTTATTTTTTATGGGACGATATGTTGAAAATGTCTTTGGACGTTGGCGTTTTCTTGGTATCTATCTTTTATCAGGGATTTTTGGGAATGCTTTGACATTCTATCTCTCTTTCCCAACGAATACTATAGGAGTGGTTTCTGCAGGGGCTTCAACTTCTATTTTTGGAATTTTTACAGCCGTAGCAAGTATTGCCTATTTTACAAAACATCCATTTTTAAGACAAATAGGAACGACATTTACCACTTTAATCATTGCCAATCTAGTCATGAATCTATTTGATTTAGGAAGGATAGATATTTGGGGGCATGTTGGTGGAGCTATTGGTGGATTTTTATTAGCTTTGATTCTACCTCCTAAACCTTTTGCTCATTTGCTTAAAAGCAGTTACCGTATTTTTGCCCTAGTCGCTTTTACTTTAATTTTCATTGTTTGTCTCGTTCTACCTTTTATGACCCTATGAGTAACTATGTTATAATAGACAAATGAAACAGAGGAGAATGATTGATGAAAACACGTGGATTTGAAGTCATTAGCACTTATTCTGATAAGAATATAAATTTACCAAAACGAGCAACAAGCAAAGCGGCAGGTTATGATTTTGAAGTTGCAGAGATGACGACGCTTCTTCCAGATGAGATTAAACTCGTCCCGACAGGAATCAAATCTTATATGCAAGACGGAGAGGTCCTTTATCTTTATGACCGTTCCTCTAACCCTCGTAAGAAAGGTTTAGTGCTGATCAACTCAGTCGGCGTAATTGATGGGGATTACTACAATAATGCGGATAATGAGGGGCATATTTTTGCTCAAATGAAAAATATTACAGGTGAGACCGTTACTCTCGAGAAGGGAGAACGTGTGGTTCAAGGGGTTTTCATGCCTTTCCTTGTAGCTGATGGGGAAGAACAATCTACACAGGTTACACGCTCTGGAGGATTCGGATCTACTGGAGTTTAGTCAATGACAACCAAGTTTACAGTCTTGTAAACCCGTCGTAAACGGGTAAAATCTAATGAATGAAAGGAGCATCATGCCAAGAGAAATTGATGAATCAAAATTAAATTACAATAAATTTCCGGGCGAGAAAGTTGATGCTTCAGGGAATTTGATTAAGATTGGACACAGGGTTTTTCATTTAGTTCATGATTACCGTGAGGCATTTGATGCTGAAAAGTTGGAACAACGCTTCAGTGATTTGTTTGATAAGTATGATTATATTGTTGGGGATTTAGGCTATGAACAGCTTCGATTGAAAGGCTTTTTTTCTGCGGATAGAAAGAAAATGTCAGGTGAAAACAAGATTGATCATGTGCAAGACTATGTCAATGAATATTGTAACTTTGGCTGTGCCTATTTCATCCTTAAGCGTGTACGCTCCAAAGAAGAAAAAGTTATACAGGCCCACACTTCCGAGAGAAAGGTCAGAGAAGGAAAAAAACCTTCTAAGTTCAGACCTAAAAAAGCCAATTCATCATCAAATAAAAAGAAGAATGATAATGAGAATCAATCTAAATTCGTTATTCGTCAACGCTCAGAAAAATAGAAATAGGAATTATAATGGAAAATAAAGAATCAATCTATGGATTGACACGAGAGCAACTGTCAGAGTGGGCAGAAGCCAATGGAGAGAAGAAATTCCGAGCGACTCAAATCTGGGAATGGCTCTATCGCCAACGTGTACAAAGCTTTGAAGAGATGACTAATCTTTCAAAGGATTTAATCAGTAAACTTAATGAGCAGTTCATACTTAATCCCTTGGAGCAAGTTGTAGTTCAAGAATCTGCTGATGGAACAGTCAAATATCTTTTTGTACTTCCAGATAAGATGATGATTGAAACGGTACTCATGCGTCAACCTTATGGTCTATCTGTTTGTGTGACTACACAGGTGGGCTGTAACATGGGCTGTACCTTTTGTGCCTCTGGAATTCTTAAAAAAGAACGGGATGTAACAGCAGGAGAAATCGTTGCTCAGATTATGTTGGTTCAAAAGTATTTCGATGAGCGTGGATCAGATGAACGTGTCAGTCATGTGGTAGTTATGGGAATTGGTGAACCTTTTGAGAATTATGCACACCTCATGAATTTTCTAAAAATCATCAATGATGACAAAGGATTGGCTATTGGTGCCCGTCATATCACAGTATCAACATGTGGTTTCATGCCTAAGCGTGTAGAAGAATTTGCTCATGAAGGATTGCAGGTTAATCTGGCTATTTCCCTTCATGCTCCAAATAATGAACTGCGTACCAGTCTTATGCGTATCACACGAAATGCACCACTTGAAAAGCTTTTTGAATCAATTGACTACTATACAGAGACAACAGGACGGCGTGTAACCTACGAATACATTATGCTTTCAGGCGTTAATGATAGTCCAGAAGTAGCGCAAGAACTGGCTAACCTCATCAAACCACGTAAGAAGCTAGCTTATGTTAATCTCATACCCTATAATCCAGTGGCTGAACATATCAAATATGAACGCTCAACCAATGATAATGTCTTGAAGTTTTATGACATCCTTAAGAAAAACGGAGTTAATTGTGTCATTAGGCAAGAACATGGAACAGATATTGATGCAGCCTGTGGTCAACTTCGTAGTAAAAATATAGAAAAAAAATGATGCGAAAGCAACTGTTCAGAAATGGAGCATAAGTCGGATAGTCATATATTTATTTTGCAATAAGCAAAGTGACTATCGTACTTATGTCGAAATTTCTAGTTGTTTGAACTCAAATAAAAGAAAAGGCATAAATAATGGAATATACAACACTTAATCAAACTCGTCATGCAGTCAAGGCATTTACAGATGAAAAAATTTCAACAGATGTCATGAAAGAAATTATCACTCAAGCGACACTAGCTCCATCTGCTTTTAATATTCAATCTTGGCATTTTGTCATCGTAGAAAGTCAAGATAAAATCAAAGCCTTGTCTCAAGAAGGGAAATTCAAAAATCAACCCCAAATTGAAAATGCTGGGGGAGTCATTCTGATATTTTCAGATACAGCACTTGCTCAACGTTCAAAAGAAATTGCTCAAACAGCAGGAAATGAAATGCCAGAAAGCTTGTCAGAAATATTTGTTACTCGCTATGCAGAGATGTTTAACTAAATGCCTGATTACGCAGTAGATAATCTGTTAGCCATAAATATTGGCTTTGTTTCCATGAATCTCATGCTCAGTATCAAAGATCATGGCCTTGAGGGAAATGTCATCATGGGATTTGAACACAGTGATAAAATCAATGATATTTTAGATTTAGATAAACGCTATCGGCCCGAACTTTTCATTGTTCTTGGAAAATCAGAAGATAAAGGACATGCCAGCTATCGATTGCCAGCAGATTCTATTATTGAAGTTAAATAAAAAAGACCTTGAAGGGTCTTTTTATTTTATTCTACTGAGAAGAGGTAAGGATATACAGGTTGATTTCCGTCGTGAATTTCGACTTCAAGATCAGGATGTTTTTTCTCTAATTCTTTTGCTATTTTTTCAGCAACAGATTGTTTTCCGTCTTCTCCTACATAAATAGCAGCAATTTCACTGTCTTCGTCAATCATCTTATCAAAGACTTCTAAGATAGCTTCATTCATTTTTTTAGTTGAAACGACGATTTTTGTATTGAGTAATCCAAGTGTGTCTTTCTTGTGAATATCCACACCATCAATATTTGTATCACGGATGGCTTGTGTAACAGCACCTGATTGAACTTCTTCAAGAGAGGCAGTCATAGCTTCTTTATTGGTTTGGATAGATTCCATCGGGTTGAAGCTGAGTAATGCAGTGAATCCTTGAGGGATAGTTGCTGTTTCAATGACTTCAACTTCATTTTCAGCTACATCCGCAGCAGATTTAGCTGCCATAAAAATATTCTTGTTATTAGGTAAAATAATGATTTTATCAGCATTAACTTGCTCAATAGCTTTGAGGATGTCTTCTGTTGATGGGTTCATGGTTTGTCCACCAGAAACCACATGATTGACACCCATTTGACGGAAGATGTTAGCAAGTCCTTCGCCTGCGGTAATGGCAATGATTCCCCATTCTTTTCTTTCAGCGGGAACATCAGAAGCAGCGTTAGCTTCTTTTTCAGCTACACCTTCATTTTGAAGACGCATATTATCTACTTTGACCTTAATGAGACGACCAAATTTCAATCCTTCTTGCATGACAAGACCGGGATCTTCTGTATGAACATGAACCTTGACAATTTCATCGTCATCGACAACAAGAAGAGAGTTCCCTATTCCTGCAAGATAATCTTGGAATTTATCATGATTGTAATCTTTTTTAGCCGTAGGTCCTTCTCCAAGTTCCACCATAATTTCGGTACAGTAACCGTACTTGATTTCACTTGTTGATGCGTGTGCTACACCTGATTCATGTTCAAGGTTAACCATACGCTCCATTGCCTCTGGTCCTTTTGTAGGCTCTTCAGGGACAAATTCTCCATTAAGTGCCATAAGGAATCCTTCATAGATATAAACGAGACCTTGTCCACCAGAATCAACTACGCCCACTTCCTTAAGAACAGGAAGCATCTCAGGTGTCATCTCAAGAGCTTTCTTAGCTCCTTCAAGAGCAGCTTCCATGATTTTAACCGCATCATCTGTATTGTCTGTTGCGTGTTTAGCCATTTCTCCTGCACCACGAGTAACAGTCAAAATAGTTCCCTCGACAGGCTTCATGACAGCTTTATAAGCAACATCTACACCATTTTGAATGGCAGCAGCCAAGTGAATCCCATCCAATTCATCATAGTCTTTGGCATATTGCCCAAAACCACGGAAGATTTGGCTAAGAATGACTCCAGAGTTTCCACGGGCTCCCATAAGCAAGCCTTTTGAGAAAACTTGTGAGAGTTCTCCAACAGATGAAGCAGGTTGATCAGCAATAGCTTCGGCTCCATTGGTCATTGTCATACTCATGTTTGTTCCTGTATCTCCATCAGGAACAGGGAAGACATTGAGTGAATCGACGTACTCAGCCTGCTCAGAAAGACGCTTTGCAGCAGATTGAATCATTTCTTTGAATTGATTAGCAGTAATATTTGACATTAATCTTCAACCACCTTCACATTTTGTACATTAACATTGATTTTTGCTTGAGAAATACCTAATTGATTTTTTAGATTGAAGTGCACACGTTCTTGAATATTTCTAGCCACTTCAGATATTTTAACGCCATAGCTGATAACGACGAAAAGGTCAATGATTATCTCATCGTCGTGAGTAGAGACGATGACCCCTTTTGAAAAATTATCTTGACCGAGAATATTACGGAAATTATCTTTAACAGCATTTTGACTGGTCATTCCAACCACACCAAAAATTTCAGTTGTGCTTGCTCCTACCACAGTTGCAATGACATCGGATGAAATATCAACATTTCCATGTTGCGTATTAATTGTAACGTTCATACTGGTGGTGACTGCTTCTATAAAGCAGTGCTCTCCTTTCATTAGCTATACAATCAATGTATATTATCTTAATTTTACCATAAATTTATAAAATAAACTAAAAAGACTGTAAACGAGGTTTACAGTCTAGTAATTAATCAATTTATACACGTTCTACGCCAGCAGGCAATTTTTTCAATGCTTTTGCAGAAGCCCAAACTGTTTTGATCTCACCGTTTTCTACAATTTTAACTTTTTGAAGATTAGGTTTAACGATACGTTTTGTTTGGTTCATGGCGTGTGAGCGATTATTAGATGATACAGTCTTACGACCTGTAAAATAACATTCTTTTGACATGATTCAGTCCTCCGTTTAGAATTTTATGTTCTCTGAGATAACATACCAAGATAGTATAACATTTTTCTTGATAAAAAATCAAGTTAAAATGTTCTTTCTTGAACTATTTGAGCTAGAGACTATGTTATAATAGAAAATATGGAAAATTTATTTGAACAGTTAACCTCAAAAAACAACGAGTATATTCACTCTGTAACCAAGCAACTCATGATTGCCAATAAATCTGATGAAGAAATTAAAGGAATTTTAGGAGAAATCCTTCCTCAGATCATTGAAAATCAGAATAAAGGAATACTGGCAAAAAAAACGTTTGGTTCACCAACAGAATTTGTCAGTAAATATGAAAACAAGCAAAATGCTCCACAAAAACCAACAGAAAAAAATGAAAGTTCGCTATTAATGTGGATAGACAGTAGTCTCCTTATCTTTGGTCTGCTTGTCCTCTATATTGGAGGTCTGGGGTTATTCAGTCCTAAGTCTCAAACCTATCCTATCTCCACTGCCATTGTATCATCGCTTACTGGAGGGTTTGTTTTGGTTATGCTCTATCGTTTCTTCTACAGTAAAAACTCTGGAACAGAAGGTCGTGGGAAAAAAATGGGAATTCTCTTTGCCTTGATGATTGTCTGGGGAGGTCTTACATTCCTGACAGGGGTTATCCCTAGAAGTATCAACCCTTTGTTCAATTCTTATGTGGCATTGGTATTAGGGGCAATCGCTTTAGTTGGGCGATATTTCCTTAAACGCAAATACAACATCCAATCTGCCATGGTTAATCAAAATATTAGACGATAATAAATGAGCTTTAGGCTCATTTTTCTTATACAAAAGGCAAAATAGAAATATGGTATAATAGTAAAGATAAAATAGATACAAATATAATAAAAGTGAGGTTATTTATGAAGGGAATTATACTTGCAGGGGGGTCAGGAACTCGCCTATACCCATTGACTCGTGCAGCGAGTAAACAACTCATGCCAGTTTATGACAAACCAATGATTTATTATCCATTGTCAACATTGATGTTGGCAGGGATTAAAGATATTTTAATCATCTCAACACCAGAGGATACACCACGTTTTGAAGAACTTCTGAAAGATGGTTCTGAGTTTGGAATTAATCTATCTTACGCTGTACAACCAAGTCCAGATGGATTGGCACAAGCTTTTATTATTGGATCAGATTTCATCGGAGATGACTCTGTGGCATTGATTCTCGGGGACAATATCTATCATGGTCCTGGAATGTCTCGCATGCTTCAAGAAGCAGCGGCTAAAGAAAAAGGTGCAACAGTCTTTGGCTATCGTGTGCCAGATCCTGAGCGTTTTGGAGTGGTTGAATTTGATGATAAGATGAACGCCCTCTCTATTGAGGAAAAACCTGAATCACCAAAATCAAATTATGCGGTAACAGGACTTTACTTCTACGATAATGATGTGGTGGAGATTGCGAAAAATATTAAACCTTCTCCTCGTGGAGAACTGGAAATCACAGATGTCAACAAAGCTTACCTTGAGCGTGGAGATTTATCCGTAGAACTCATGGGACGTGGTTTCGCATGGTTGGATACAGGAACACATGAAAGCTTACTTGAAGCTGCCCAATACATCGAAACCGTACAACGTATGCAAAATGTGCAAGTATCTTGTTTAGAAGAAATTGCATGGCGTATGGGTTATATCACCTCTGATCAAGTACGTGACTTAGCACAACCATTGAAGAAAAATGAATACGGTAAATACTTGCTACGTCTAGTAGGAGAAAAATAATGACTGACAACTTTTTTGGTAAAACATTATCAGCAAAAAAAATTGAGGCAATTCCCGGGATGTTGGAGTTTGATATTCCTGTACATGGGGACAATCGTGGGTGGTTCAAAGAAAACTTTCAAAAGGAAAAAATGATGCCTCTAGGATTCCCCGAATCATTCTTTGCAGAAGGAAAATTGCAAAATAATGTGTCCTTCTCTCGCAAGAATGTCTTACGAGGATTACACGCAGAACCTTGGGATAAATATATCTCAGTAGCTGACGGCGGTAAAGTCCTTGGTTCATGGGTGGATTTGCGTGAGGGAGATTCTTTCGGTCATACCTATCAGGTGAAAATCGACGCCAGCAAAGGAATTTTCGTCCCTCGTGGTGTAGCCAATGGCTTCCAAGTCCTCTCAGACACTGTATCCTATAGTTATTTGGTTAATGACTACTGGGCGTTGGAACTCAAGCCTAAATATGCTTTTGTTAACTATGCCGACCCCAGCCTAGGGATTGAATGGCAGGATGTGGCAAATGCTGAAGTCTCAGAAGCAGATAAAAATCATCCCATGTTAGTGGATGTGGTGGCATTGCGATTCGACTAAACACTTTAGTGTTCCAGCGAGAATCAACATTTCAAGCGAATTGAAGATGAAAAGAGAAGATTTATAAATTTTTCAAGAGAACTAGAAGGATATAAATAATGACTGAATACAAAAATATTGTAGTTACTGGTGGGGCTGGATTTATCGGTTCTAACTTTGTACATTACGTTTATAACAATCATCCGGACGTGCATATCACGGTCTTGGACAAATTGACCTACGCTGGGAATAAGGCAAACATTGCTTCTATCCTTGGTGATCGTGTGGAATTAGTGGTGGGAGACATTGCTGATCCTAAAATGGTGGATGACGTGGCTTCTAAGGCTGACGCCATTGTCCACTATGCAGCAGAATCACATAATGATAACTCGCTCAAATCACAAGATGAGTTCATTCACACTAATTTCATGGGGACTTACACTCTTATTCAAGCGGCTCGTAAGTATGATATTCGCTTCCACCATGTATCAACGGATGAAGTCTATGGAGATTTACCTTACCGTGAAGATTTACCTGGTCATGGAGAAGGCGAAGGGGAGAAGTTTACAGACAAGACCCCTTACAATCCTTCAAGTCCATACAGCTCAACTAAGGCTGCTTCTGACTTGATTGTGCGTGCTTGGGTGCGTTCATTCGGACTCAAGGCGACTATCTCTAACTGCTCTAACAACTATGGTCCTTACCAACACATTGAAAAATTCATTCCTCGTCAAATCACCAATATCCTGTCAGACATTAAGCCTAAACTCTACGGAGATGGGAAGAATGTACGTGATTGGATTCACACTGAAGACCATTCTTCAGGGGTCTGGGCAATCTTGACTAAAGGGAAGATGGGAGAAACCTATCTGATTGGTGCCGATGGAGAGAAAAACAACAAAGAGGTTTTAGAGCAAATCTTGACAGACATGGGTAAATCAGCAGATGACTATGACCGTGTCACTGATCGTGCAGGACATGATTTACGTTATGCCATTGACAACACAAAACTTCGTACAGAACTCGGTTGGTCGCCTAAGCATACTGACTTTGAGTCAGGACTCAAGGCAACGATTGACTGGTATCGTGATAATCAAGACTGGTGGCAAGCAGAAAAATCAGCCGTAGAAGCTAAATATGCCGAAACGCAGAAGGTTATTGGTGCAGAGTAAAGTGGTTTGATTTTAGCTGTAACGAGAAAAGTCATTTATTTACTTTAGCAAAGCTAAAGTGGTTTTGCGATTTTAGAAAGGTTGATAATGTCAGAGATTTTAAGTCAGGGTCCTTTCTACCATGGCACTATGGTTGCATTGGAGATTGGGGATCAGTTAAAAGCAGGATTTCCGTCCAACTATCAAGAAGATTTGG
>Ga0123353_10004363_pt1 | contig 18201 bp, 14 predicted proteins | sample TergutLab28metaG_3_FD_92763 | JGI IMG/M metagenome (GOLD analysis project Ga0123353, IMG submission 92763) | Labiotermes labralis P3 segment gut microbial communities from Petit-Saut dam, French Guiana - Lab288 P3 | ecosystem: Host-associated > Arthropoda: Insects > Digestive system > Gut ... | reverse complement strand
GTAACTCGTGGAATACGGTTCTTGCTTGACCGACAGCGTAAGGATGGCACATGGTTCGAGCCGGAATATACTGGTACAGGTTTTCCACTGGTCTTCTATCTAAAATACCATTACTATTCGGTCTATTTTCCGTTGATGGCGTTGTCGCTTTATGCGTCGAAGCGGCGGGTTCCGAAATTGGAGATTGACGAGGACGAGGCGGTCTTGCCGATGCACCGCTTGCGGATATTCTCGCCGGAGACGGGTTATTATAACAATTCGCGTGAGGATGATCCTCCTCCGAGTGTAAGTGAAATGAAAGCCGGGAACGTAGCGCAGCGAAGTGACCGGACAGGAAAACCGGTAACGTTGCGGTTGTTCTTGGGGTGATTGAGCCGGTATTCCGACATTGACAACGCTTGACAACCAAAATCACTGGAATTACAATGACATTACATTGTCAGTAATTGGAGATAAATTATGGCTACAATACAAATTCGTGTGGACAGCAATATGAAAACGGCAGTAGATGCCCTCTTTTCAAGTTTGGGACTCGATACATCGACGGCGGTCAGAATTTTTCTGATGGCTTCGCTCGAAAATAATGGTCTGCCGTTCCCTGTCAAACGCCTCGCAATGCAATCCGACTTACGGGAGGCTATTGAGGACACCCGATTACGCCGCAATCTGCATGGTCCGTTTAAGACTGCGGAAGCGGCGGTTGCTTCAATGTTGGAGGAGTAAGCGTGTTGGAGATTGTTTATACAACCAAGATGAAACGCGATGTCAAATTGATGAAGAAGCGGGGCAAGGATATTTCCAAACTCACTGCCGCTCTTTCTCTTTTGGCAAGCGGAGAACAGATGCCGCAAAGTACCGCGACCATCAGTTGAGTGGTCAGTTGAACGACTTCCGCGAGTGCCACATAGAGGGGGATTGGTTGTTGATATACCAGATTTTTGAGGGCGAACTGATACTGTCCGCTACCGCCACTGGCACTCATTCCGACCTTTTCGGGATGTAGGTGAGGTTTCCCAAGCCGAATTAGCCAGGCCGAATTAGCACTGTTGGAAGCGAAGTTTGCATTCCGGCAATCGTCGGAAGTCGGCGTACCGGCGAAATGATTCTGTTGCGGTTGTTCTTGGGGTAGAACGAGTATGGTTTTTTGAGAAATAGGGAGTATAATTCCCAAAAGTTAACCTCGAACCCCTTTAAGAATCACATGGAATGTAAAGTCGAACAAAACAAATCGAAGTGTGCATGCACCTATACTTCCTGCAACAAGCGAGGAGTTTGTTGCGATTGTGTCCAATATCATCTTGCCAGTCGGCAGATACCGGGATGCTTCTTTCCGCCGGATGCAGAAAAAACGTACGACCGGTCGTTTGAACACTTCGCTCGACTCGTAACGGGGAAGAAGGTTTAGTGTGCAACCTTCTCTGCCAGTTCCTTTACGGCGCGCAGATCGAGTTTGCCTGTGCCCAATATCGGAATCGATTCCACCAGAAAAAAGTCGCGAGGCATTGGAATCCACAGATTGGGTAGTCCCGCCTGTTGCAACAACTTGCACACCTCCTCCGCAGGAATCGGCAACTGCCGACACAGAATAATCAACCGCTCGCCGCGCCGCTCATCCGGCACGGACGAGACCGCCGCCACAATATCGCCTTCCGACTCTGGCAAACGGGAGGTGATGATTTTCGTGATTTCTTCTTCGACCAAAATATGCGGCACCATTTCGCCGCCGATCTTGGAAATCCGACTTTCCCGACCGACAATCCATATAAAACCGTCTTTATCAATTTTTGCAATGTCGCCGGTCGTGTACCAACCATCTTTAAGCACATCGGCAGTTTTCTCAGGGTCTTTGTAGTACCCTTTCATAACACTCGGACCCTTGATCTGCAACATCCCTGTTTCCTCCAGCGGAAGCACCTCATTCGTTTCCAGATGGACAACCCTTGCCTGCAAGCAGTCCGGAAAACGTCCAATAGATCCTTCCCGAAGCCAATTAGGGTCGTCTCCTTGCCGACTCTTCGGCAGGTTGACCGACACAACGGGTGAAAGTTCTGTTGTGCCGTAACCTTCGACGGGACGAACGCCGAACTTTGCATCCCAAGCGTCGATCAAATCGCTCGGCAACTTCTCCGCTCCACACACAACCAAGTCCATCGTTTCAAAATCTTCTTTGTGCGAATACTTGAGGAAATTCCGCAGGAACGTCGGCGTGATCGTCGTTGCAGTGCACTTGTATTTCCTTGTCAATTCTACTACTTTTTTCGGTTCCAGTGGGTTGAAATGATAAACTCCCTTGACCGCAGTCATAGCGGGAATCCAAAACGCCGTGGTATAGCCAAAAGCATGAAAAAGTGGAAGCGTTCCCAAAAGGATGTCCGTCGTTTGCAGATTCAAGTGCTCATAAAACGCCCCGACATTGGCGGCAATGTTCCGGTGGGTAAGCATTGCCCCTTTCGGAGTGCCCGTAGAGCCGGAAGTAAAAATAATTGTCAAAGTATCGTCCGGCAAAACCTTATCGATCCCGAATACCCATTCGAGACAACGTATCGGCGTAACGTAAGCGTCCACGACTCCTGCGATTTTGTCGAACAACGTAATTTTGCTGCGCATGTCTTCCATGACGATAAGTTCGGCATCAACTTTAAGGTCGGGAAACCGCTCCAGCACCCTCCGGCTGGTAATAACGTGTTTGATTTCAGCGCGTTTGATGCAGTAATTGATCGTATCGGGATGGAACGTGTAGTTTAGATTGACCGCCGTGCGGCAATCCAGTGCCAGCGCAAGATTTGCCAGCACGCCATAAGCGGAGGTCGGCATCAGGAGTCCGACGTTCTGCTCATTGCGGGCAAGGAGTCGGCGTAATACCTTGCGGAGAATGAGGATGGACATGAACGTCCGACCGCCAGTCAATTCGACACCGGTGGAGTCGGCAAATTTGAGTTCGTTGGGTCTTGACCGGCAAGCGCGAAGCACCTGTCGAATTGGAATAAGGGGCTCGTGAGTCGACATGCCGGGTATTATACCACAATCGGAAAAAATATGCTACAATGTGTGGTGGTTTGTTGCAGGAGTCCCACTTATGACAAAACAGAGTAATCCCGACCGCCGTAAGGCATTAGCAACGATGTTGACCGGCGGTGCCGCTCTTGCAGGTGGAGCCGCACTCATCAGCCGTGAGGAAAAAATTCTTGCCGCCAAACTTGCTGAAGACGCGAAAAAGATTGATGTCAAAGATGTCGAAGTCGATGCTCTCTCCGGTGCTTCCCGAACGCATACCAACTGGGCAAAGTTCGCCGATTTGAAAAAACCGATGGAAAAAGGAACCATCAAGGGGATCGATTTCAGCAAGATCATCATGGGAGGCAACCTCATCGGAGGCTGGGCGCATGCCCGGGATTTGTTGTACGCCTCCGATCTCGTGAAAGCCTATCACACGCGGGACAAAATCATTGCCACGTTCAAAATGGGCGAGGCATGCGGCATTAACGCCTTTCTTGGACACCATTCGTTCATCGGCATTATGACCGACTATTGGGAAAACGCTGATGGTTCGATACGTTACATTGCAGACTGTTCGTCGTTGGACGGTGCGTTGGATTGCCTCGATAAGGGAGCATCCGCCGCGTACATCCAAGGGGAAACGGGTGATCGGTTGGTTCGGGAAGGGAAGTTCGATGAGATCGCTGCCTTCGTTGATCGGCTTCGCAAGGAAAAAGCCTGCGTCGGACTCGGCGGACATCGTCTTGAAACGATCAAGGCGATGGTTGAAAAAGGTTTCGAGCCGGATTTCTGGATGAAGACGATTCATCATGACCGGTATTGGTCTCGTATGTCGGACAAGAGCGAGTGCGACAATGTATATTGCCGGGAGCCGGTGGAGACCCCTGAATTTATGGCTACGCTCAAACAGCCGTGGATCGGTTTTAAGGTGCTTGCCGCCGGAGCGATTCATCCTCGCGAGGGTTTTCGTTTTGCGTTCGAGTCGGGAGCCGACTTCCTGTGCGTAGGAATGTACGATTTTCAAGTCGTGGACGATGTAAATATATGCATGGACATTCTGGAATCGGACGTTGCCCGAAAGCGTTCATGGTGTTATACGTGATCCTCATTAAGCCGATACTCCGGCTTCCCACACTTTTTTTTGACATAGGGAGTCGCTAATAAACCGCAGTAGCGGACACCCTTTCACTGATATACCGAAAATGGTATAATGCCCCCAACTTCACAAAATATGATAGGGGAAAGATTATGGCAAAGATGAAAGTACAGAATTTTTATGAACCGCTCGTCATGAAATTGGAAGAGCACGACATTCCTGAAATAGCGGATAACGAAGTCTTGGTCAACGTCAAGGCAGTCGGTATCTGCGGTTCAGATGTGTCCTACTATTTTGGACACAGTCCGCTGGGCACTGCCACCGGCAAGGGACCGCTGTATCTCGGGCACGAGGCAAGCGGTGTCGTCGCCAAGATGGGGGCAATCCCTGCCCGATTAGGACTGTTCAAGGAAGGAGACCGTGTCGGAATCAATGCCGTGCAACAGTGCAATGCTTGTCCGGCTTGCATGCGTGGAGAATTCAATACATGCGGAAACCTGGAAGTGCTTGGCGTGTCGGTTAACGGATGTTTTGCCGAGTACGTCAAGGCAAAATACACCCATGTTTACAAGATTCCCGATGAGGTGAGTTTTGAAGCGGCGGCACTGGCGGAACCCTTGGCATGTGCCACGCACGGCATCCAAAGACTGGATATTCAGTTAGGGCAAACGGTGGTCGTGTACGGCTTGGGCGGCATTGGATTGATGATGGTGCAACTTGCCAAGGCTTCCGGCGCAGGAAAGGTGATTGCCATCGACGTTAGGGATTTTTCACTGGAAAAGGCGAAACAACTCGGAGCGACGTATATCATCAACACGTTCGACAAGAAATCGAAATACTATGCCGAATCAGCATCGGCAAAGGTGGAGGAATTCAATGGCGGTCAGAAGGCACCACGATGTATCGTTGCCACCAGCAATATGAACGCATTGCAGGATGCGCTCGTTGTAACCGGCGCGCGTTCGACTATCGTTTATTTTGGGTTGCCTTCACCGGAAGATCGTCTCCAAGTTCCTGTACTGGATGCGATCCAGTCGGAACGCACAATCAAATTTTCCTGGTTGGCACCGCTGGTGTGGGACAATGTTTTTGCTGCTATCGCCTCGGGACAGGTCAAAGTCGAACCTATCATCACGCATAAATTTACACTTGCCGAAGCGGAAGCGGGCATCAAATTGATGGGCGAAGGTAAAGAAGACAAGATCAAAGGGGTCGTGTTGATATGATTCGTTATCGCAATACGTCAACAAGTTGACACTTTGAAACAATGGGAGACACTCCCATTCCCATGGAATTAAGGTTGTTAAGTGCAAAAAGAGAAGATAGAGACCGTCGTCTCGCGTGGGCGATGCGTCCTTAGTAGCACCGTTCGCCTTCTTTCTCTGCGCTCTTATACCCTTATTGAGCAAACAATAAGGGCGCAAGGGCGCGCTGTTTGAGAGACTTCATTCTACTAAGGGCGCAAACGATAATAGAGCCATAATCTTGCGATAGCTTTTTTTTCGATTTTCCATCAATTCGCTGCGTTGTTTACACGACGGGTTCTGTGATTCCCAGTTCCTCAAGAAATGTCCGATAGCCAGCCTCATCCACCGAGTAGTCGATTAAAGCGAGAAATTGCTTTTTCGTAAGGTGCAGTTGCCGTGCCATACGGGAAATCAAATCTTTGCACGTCTCATGACAGGTGCCCCCTTGCCAAAAACCTGCGTTTCTGCGACAATACAGGACAACGTTTTTCACACACGTAAACTAATGTCCAACGTCGAAGTCTATTGGCACGAACATGCCGTCTCCCGGCAGGAAAAAGAAACCCTTAACGGCAACAAAGGGTGCGTCGTTTGGCTCACCGGGTTAAGTGCGTCCGGCAAGAGCACCATTGCCAACATTGTCGATCACCTTCTTCACAAGGCGGGAAAGCACAGTTTCGTTCTCGATGGCGATAACGTTCGGCACGGTCTCAATGCGGGACCGGGAATGCTCAAAGACGTTCATGGTGAAGAATTTTCAAAGCGTTTCGGACTTGGGTTTTCCGCACAGGATCGAGAGGAGAACATCCGTCGGGTGGGAGCAACGGCGAAATTGTTTACCGAATCGGGACTCGTTATCATCACGGCGTTTATTAGTCCCTATCGGATTGACCGGGATCGGGTGCGCAAGACGTTGCCGGAAGGGGATTTTATTGAAATTTTCGTCGATACCCCGATAAGTGTCTGCGAGCAGCGCGACCCCAAGGGGCTGTACAAAAAGGCACGTGCTGGTGAATTGAAGGGGTTTACGGGTATTGACGATCCCTATGAGGCACCACTGCAACCGGAACTCACGCTCGAAGGCGGCAAAAAAACACCGGAACAACTCGCCCAAGAAGTGATTGACTGTTTGAAGAGCCGAGGAAAGATATAGCCGGTATGCCGGTACAAAAAATGAGTCTATGTACTCAACTTCCACATAACGTGCTCCGTATCAGCAGATTCGTCCTTGCAAAACCAATGTTCCGTATTGGGACGCGCAAGGACGAATAGAGTATAATTTCACATATCGCTCGACCGAAACACCGCCATGGCAAAAGACGCTCAAGAATCTCTCGTCGTTCAGTTCGTCAACTCCATTCTGCTCGAAGCGATCCAGTCGCGGACAAGCGATATTCACGTTGAGACCAGCGAGCAGGACATTTCGATCCGCTATCGCATCGATGGTGTTCTCGTGCCGCAGCCGGTCTCCGCGGAACTTCGGGAGGCTTCCATCATGGTCATCAGCCGCCTAAAAATCATGGCAAACCTCGATATTGCCGAACGCCGATTGCCGCAGGATGGTCGAATCGCCCTCAAAGTCGGCGGAAGAGAGGTTGATATCCGTGTCTCCTGTATTCCCTCACTGTACGGCGAAGGAATCGTGATGCGGATTCTCGACAAGTCCTCGATGAAATTTTCCTTGCGCGGGCTTGGAATGTCGCCGACCATCTACGAGGTATTTTCAAACCTCATCCGCCTGCCGCACGGCTTGGTTTTGATTACCGGTCCTACTGGGAGCGGCAAAACAACAACACTGTACAGTGCTTTGACGATGATTAACAAACCGGGAATGAAAATCATTACGGCGGAAGACCCCGTCGAGTACCGGCTGGAAGGAATCAGTCAAATTCAGATAAACGAAAAAATTGATCTGACATTCGCTTCGTTGCTTCGCCGGATTTTGCGCCACGATCCCGATGTCGTGTTGGTCGGCGAGATGCGGGACTTGGAAACCATCGAAATTGCGTTACAAGCGGCAATGACGGGACACTTGGTATTTAGTACGCTTCACACCAACGACGCAGCAGGGGCTTTTACGCGGCTTCTGGCACAAGGAGTCGAGCCGTTTCTGGTGTCGAGTTGCGTTGATGCCGTCGTGGCGCAACGTCTTGTGCGAAACCTTTGTCCGCATTGCAAAAAAGCCTACGATCCGAGTCCCGACGAACTACCGACAGATTTTCCCTTTGAAACGTTACAAAGAGGGCAGAATCAGGTAATCCGTGACGTTCTCAAAGGAAGCGGAGCACCGGAAGGCAAAATATACCGTGCCGTCGGATGTGCGCATTGTCGCAATGTCGGTTACAGAGGTCGTAGCGGGGTGTATGAACTTCTTCATACATCCGGGCGAATTCAAGAAATGGTGGAACGCAATGCGACGGCGTGGGAACTCAAACGTGCCGCCATTCAAGAAGGAATGGTAACGCTCCGAATGGATGGTTGGCGCAAGGTATTGGCAGGCGAAACGTCCGTCGATGAGGTGGTTCGGGTTACAAAAGCGGATGCGGTCTCGTCGCATGCGGCATCAAACGCCTGATTGTGCTTTACAATATCCACGCCCTCTCTTTGTCTTTGCTTTCAAAGAATTGACCAAGGGGGCTAAACAAAATGGCGGGTAATGCCACAACGGCACCAATGAGCGATGTCATGAGAATGATGCATAACAATACCGCAAACCGCGAAACCGGTACGAAGTCGCTCAATCCGAAGACCAACATACCGACTCCGCAGATAATTGTCGTCTGAAACAGTGCCGTACTGCAACGGTGAAGAGCAAACAAAACGGCATCTTTGCGCTCGAGTCCCCGGCGCAAGCCTATGTTCACCCACGTCAAGAGATGCAACGTGCAATCTACCGAGATGCCCAGTGCCACACTCGCCGTCATCATCGAACCCATATCGACTGGAATACCGCAGAGTCCCAGTGTACCGAAAACAATCACGCATGGGAAAACATTCGGGATCATCGCCAATAGTCCGCGTACGATGCCGCGTAAAATTATCATCATCGTCAAGGCAATGAGACCGAACGCCGTCATAAAACTGTATATCAAATCCCAGAGCAGCAGTTCTTGCGCCCGGAAGACCAAGGGAATACCGCCGGTAACATCGAAACGGACGTTTTTGGCAACATCAGTAACATCGTCGCGGACTCTCATGGATTCGAGCCGCTGCGTGACTTCGGCAATCAACTTGGCGTAATTGACCCTCTCATTATTGACTCGATCCCGCGTTGGAACCCGAAGACTAATCCGCCAATAGTACCCCGATTCGGCTCCGCCGTTTTCGACAGCATTGAAAAACCGGAGATCACGGAGACGTTCCTGATTCCGGCTCAGCATCCCTTCCATTGCCGCCCTTCGGGAAACAACCCTCGGACCGCCACTGGTCTGTGCCGGAAGGTTTGGAATGAAATTCAATGCCGAAATCACCGTATCGACGTTTTCCGTCTGTCGTAATTCTTCGACGAGCGATTCCATGAAATGCAACTGGTCGAGCATTTTTCGGTTTTCATCGGAAAAATGGACAACGACTTCAATCGGAATGAGTCCGCCGATTTTGTTTTCCAGCGTACGGTAATCCTGCAACACCTTGGTCTCTTTCGGTAACAAACCGTGAAACGTTACCGATGTCCGCAGGTCTTTGATACCAAACGAAAAAAAGAACAGCAAAATGAACGTCAAAACGGTAATGGTCATTCGCCAACGAAAAACAACGCTTCCAAAACGTTCCCAGAAAACAATTTCCTCACGTGCAAGAGCGGGGGGCATATGTCCCCCGACGGGGTCGCGTGAGGGTTGGTGCGCATTCAACCATCGCCGAATCGGTCGTTCCTGCAACACTGAAAGAATACAGATAAAGAACCAAATCGTTCCTAAAAACAGAGTGAGCGAAGCGTAAATACCAAATGTTTTGATCGGAATCATTGCACTGATACCGAGCGAGCCCATCCCCATGATTGTCGTAATCGTGGCGAGTGAGCAGGGTCGGATCGCTTTATAAAACGTTTCCATTGGGGCATTTTTTTCTTCGCCCGGCTTCATTTCGGCAAGCGTTTTCCGGTAGTAGTTGATCAAGTGAACGCTACCGGAAATCGTCAACACATAAACGAGCGACGAATTGAGCATGGAAATCGAATCGACATGTGCCCCGCACCAGTAGAGGAGTGTGCCGGCAAGTTCTTCATTGATGATGGCAACCCAGAAAACGAGCATGGCTGCAAAGAAATTGCGCAGGCAACACAAAAGCAAAAACAAACTGAAAAGCAAAAAAAACGGGAGTAGCGTCCGCTGGGATTTCTTGGAAATTTCGTCAATGGCAACGCTGTCAAAACTGGGACCGGCAACGTAAATGTCGGCTCGCGGCTGTGCGGTAACGCTTTCGATGGTTGCAAAGAGGAATTCGGCAGCATCGGCGGCGTGTGCTCGTCCGTGTGCGGAGAGGACTGTAATTAGGCAGGCGTTTTGTTTATTCTCCCCGATTAACCAACCTTCGAGTCGGGATTTTGCCGCCGCTTCACTCATTTGCGCAATGCCCGTTTGCGAAGGGTCAATGAGGTTGTCCATCACGGATTCGGGGGTCATTGCCCTGGCGAAGTAGGCAGGATTACCATCGTCGAGCGGCGTAATCAGTTTTTCAGCAATGGTATCAAGACGTTTGTCGCCGAGGGTACAATCTTTCCACGAGATCATCAGATAGGAATCTTCGGGAAAATGTCGAAGATAACGTTCGTTGAAAATTTTGAGTTCTTCAGTTTTTTGGGGGAGCCAGTCGACGATGCGGTTGGAGGTTTTCTTTCGTGCCTCGTATGACGACCAAACACACAAGGCAAGAATCAGGACGCTACTCCCGATGATGAGGAGTCGAACGGTGTGCCAGGGGAATTGTGGAAATGCCATGCGGTGCTATTATAAGAAAAAACGACGGTATGTGCAACGAGAACGATGGTATCCTCAATTTCTGGTAAAATATCTACCCTATGCCAGACATCATCGACGCAACAAAAGCCGCTTTCGTAGAGCAGTATGGTATTGACCCCGTTTGGTTCGTTGCCGCGCCGGGACGAGTGAATCTCATCGGCGAACACACCGATTACAATGACGGCTTCGTCTTTCCGATGGCAATCGAACGTTGCACTGTCATTGCGGCTGCTCCCCAAGAGGGAAACAAGTCAACGGTGTTTAGCGTCAACAAAAACCGAAGTGCCGTCATTGTTTCCGATGGTTCCTCACGACCGCCGGAGCGAAGTTCTTGGTCGAGTTACGTTCAAGGAACCGTTCAGTACGCTTTTGAAGCCGGTTTCAAACCGAAACCATTCAAAGCAGTGCTCAATTCTACTGTTCCCCTCGGCGGCGGACTATCAAGCAGTGCCTCGCTGGAAGTTGCCGTGGCAACGCTCATCGAAGCGATGACGGGACAACAATTCGAGCCGGTACAGAAAGCGTTGATCTGCCAAAAGGCTGAACACAGTTATGCCAAAATGCCGTGCGGCATTATGGATCAACTGATTGCCGTCATGGGACAGTCGGGACATGCCATGCTTCTCGATTGTCGGAGCAAATTGCCGCAGATGATTCCGGTGGATGATCCGAATGTTTCCGTGTTGATTGTGAACAGCAATGTAAAGCATGTCTTAACAGGTAGCGAGTACCCAGATCGTCGCCGTCAATGCGAAAAAGCCGCCCAACTTTTGGGTGTGCCCATGCTCCGGGATGCAACGTTACCGCAACTCGAATCATCACGGAGTCGATTCGAGCAAGAGTCGGAGGGGGATTTCTGTTACCGCCGGGCACGACATGTCATTACGGAAAATGACCGAACAACGGCAATGGCATCGGCACTCACAAAGAAGGATTGGGCGACTTGCGGACAACTGATGGGAGCAAGTCATCAATCCATGAAAGATGATTTTGAAATTACCTGCCCGGAAATTGACTGTTTGGTGGAAATTGCCCAGAATACTCCCGGCGTGATAGGTACCCGAATGACCGGCGGTGGTTTCGGCGGTTGCACCGTTTCACTCATCGACACGAGTCAAACGGAGCACATCTTGTCGGCAATCACGAGTCGTTATCAATCCGCAACGGGCATTGAACCGGCGGCGTTCGTTACCAAGCCGGCACAGGGGGCGAGGATTTTGTCGTAATACTTCAATCGATCCACCGCATTTTGGAAAAATTTGGAATCAACGCCAGTCTCGTGCCAGGAACACGGAGACCGTGAGGCCAGAATACAAACACCGCTTCTCCGACCAATTGCTGCCGCTCGACATAATGTGGAATGCCATCGGTCGTCCACAATCGACTGTCCTTGCTCTCCGCACTGTTGTCGCCGCACATCAAGAACTGGTCTTTGCCCAGTTTGAACGTCATCTGTTGCGTTTTGCCGAACTCTTTCCACCGTGCCGGGGTCGAAAGGATTCGCTTGACATTCTCCTCGTCAAGAGAGAAATCGTATCGGAATGGCGAAGTGATTAAATCACAAATATCCGTCATCCCCCTGCTTGCGTCGCAGGAAATATAGTACAAATTCCGCAGAATTTTGAGGTTTTCGACATATACCGATACTCCGCCACGCACGCCGATTGCCGCCGGCTCCAAATCGAGTGCCGTCGGACTCCTATCCCGACACAACGAACCGCCGTCAATGCAGAGCGCATCGTAACGTCCTTTGCCGTCTGTGTTTATTTCCTTTCCGTCAATAACAAGCCGCATTTCTTCGTCAACGTTGCAAAACATTATGTCGTGATTGCACCCAGTACGAATCGGTATCTCAACGGTAATCGGCTCAAATTCCTGCACGTCGGGAATCGAAAACTGGGCATACGGTTTACCGGAGACAAACAGAAGGCTACATTGAAAATTTTTCCCACCCTTTATCAGGTTGAAGGTAATCTCTCCTTCTGCTTTGTCGATATTGAGCGAACACCGCATTGCCAGATCGCCGACCCAATTTAAGCCGATTTTCATGTCATTTCTTTTTGCCAATTGGATATTCTTTGCATCGCCGGATAGAAAGGATTCCAGCACAGACACCCTGTTGTTGGGATGTTGCGGATAGTTAACCAGCGGAGAATTATAAGCAAGGGAATCGGTAATCAGTTGCGGCATACCCGTCGGATTACGCTCCGGTAACTTACCCTGAATGAGAAACTGCCAGTCCGCCGTTGTGGCGGTAATGTATCGAAATTTTAGCCACGAGGTTTCATCGGCTCCTGATCCAGTGAAGGATTTGTAATCATCAGAACGTTGCCAATGTTCATCACCATACCAGCGCGTTTTCCAGCCGAGTTCGTGGATTGCCGGAATGACGTAGTCGTTATCGTCCACCGGACGCAACATCGCAAGAAGCGAACGGAGCGGCTTGCGTTGAATCTCGAAATGGTCGCTCCCTTCTTTTTGAACGAACACTTGTCCATTGCGGAGCATGAGGGTTTCGTTTTCGAGTCCGATGAGTCTCTTGATGTAATTGACTTGCGGCTCGGCAGGATAACGGAAAATAGTGACGTGCCATCGGCTCGGTTCTCGATAACTAAACAGACTTTTATTCGCAAATATACGGTCGCCGTTGAAGGACATATACGTTTGACCGGCAATGTTGTCCATGCCGACGTACATCGTGTATTGACACTGCGGGCAGGTTCCGCCAACAACGCTGGGCAACTGGTCTTTGGGACGCGGGTTCTTCACGCCTTCATTTGATTCCCCGCTAGCACCGATCTGGAAAGGAAAACCGCAAACCTCGCAGTTCACGTCTTTATGCCGTCCCATGAGGGTCGAAGCCATCGAACCGGTCGGGATACAGTACAGTTCGATAAAATACGCCTTAAAAAGGAACGCCAAAACGAGTGCAATGCCAAGTGCTTCGAGCGTTTCCCGAGTGGTACGGAAAGAACTGGCGGGTACGTCTGTCTGTTGAGATTCGGATTCGGGTTTGTTCATGCCCGAATGATACCGGCAAATGGTATTTTCGTCAACAATGCACATCTCGTGCCCGTATCCCCAACTTGGGGGGAATTTGATAAAATGAAACACGTGGACACCCCAACCCTTTGTCTTTTCTGCGGCGTATTACTGCTCCTTGTAGTGGCTACGGCGGGTTTGCGCTCCCTACTGAAATACACTGACTTCGGCGTTGATCCGGCAATCATCGAAGCGTTCCGCCCCCGAATCCGTACATGGTGGATTCTCTTCGGACTGTTAGCGTGTGTGTTTTTCATCGGTCCGATAGCAACGATTATCTTTTTCTTCTTTCTATCAGTAACAATCCTTCGAGAATACATTACGCTCACTCCGAAGAGTCCTGCCGATCATCAAACACTCTTCTGGATTTACCTGTTTTTCACGCCGTTACAGTTTGCCCTTGTCGGAGTCAATCCCGATAGGTTCGAACAGGCAACGGGCTTCATGCCCTATCAGGTTTTTTCGGTTCTATTACCGGGCTATGTGTTTCTCATTCTTCCCGGCATGATGGCGATTTCCGGCGATCCGAAACGGTTTTTGGAACGCACGGCAAAACTTCAACTGGGGCTGATTGTGTGCGTCTATTCATTGAGTTACGCACCTGCACTGCTCACGTTGGACTTGCCTAATGGACAAGCGATACATGAACCCCCAGCGGCAACGGTCTTGAATCAGCCATTGGAGGGAACGGTCATTGAAACATTGGGGAGTGCGGGCGAAGCGGTGGAATTTCAACAAACGACTCTGATTGATGAGGGCGATTCGACTGTTACACAACTTTTTCGGATTTTACCGATTATCCACGGCAAGCATTTTCAACTGTTGTTCTTTTTCATTTTAGTTGTCCAACTGGGGGACGTTTTCCAATACCTTTGGTCGTGTGCTGCCCGGCAGCATGTGGTAGCGGGACAGATCAACTCGACTCGAACATGGGAGGGCGTACTCGGCGGAATGATGACCTCTGCCTTGTTGGGGGTGGCTTTGGGGTATTTCACGCCGTTTCCCCAGTGGTGGCAAGCCGGTCTTGCCGCGATGCTCGTTGCCCTGATGGGCTTTCTCGGCAGTATGACGATGTCGGCGATCAAGCGGGACAGAGGCGTGGGAAGTTACGGAGCATTGATACCGGGTCATAGTGGATTTTTAGATCGTCTCGACTCTCTCTGCTTTGCCGCTCCGGTATTTTACCACTTTGTCCGGTACTTCGTGACGTAAGAAACTGTCCGAAAATATCCACTTTCCTATCCTCTCGGCAGGGCAATGATACCGCTACGGACAAGTTCGATGATTCCGAAGGGACGCATCGTATCGACAAAACCTTCCAGTTTCGACTCTTGCCCGGAAACCTCTATCATCATTGTCGTATCACTGACATTGACAACTTTCGCCCGAAAAACATTAACCATTTCGAGCACTTTGCTTCTCGTGCCGGGCAGAGCCTCAACTTTGATCAGCATCAAATCCCTTTCGACATGTTCCTGGCTGGTAATGTCTTCGGCTTTGACAACCGTAACAATTTTTTGCAACTGTTTGAGAACCTGTTCTTGGACTTTTTCATCGCCGACAACGACGAACGTCATCCGGGACAGTTTTTGGTCTTCGGTTTCTCCGACTGCCAAACTATCGATGTTATAACCTCTTGAAGCGAGCATTCCCGAAATGTGGGAAAGCACGCCCGGTACATTTTGAACGAGAGCAGAAATTACATGCCGCATACAGCAGGTAAGTGTACCGTAAACCGGCATTTTTACAAGCCCGCCCAACACTGTTCATACGTCTCTGTCCGGGCTTTTTCGGAGTGCCTGTTTCCAAGGCACGTTCGAAGAGTATAATGCCTCACAGGGTTGCAATTCATTTGTCCCCGTTAACGATCTATGTCCTCCCACGCAAAAAAAGTCTCGGCAGGTTTGAAAAAGGCATATCCCGATGCCGGTTGTTCGCTTTCGTTTCGCTCGCCGCTCGAATTGCTCATCGCCACCATACTCTCTGCCCAGTGTACCGACGTTCAAGTGAATAAAGTTACCCCGAAGTTATTTCAACGATTCCGCTCAGTAAAGGATTTCGTTGCCGTACCGCTCGAACAACTGGAAGAGGCTATCCGAACGACGGGGTTCTACCACAATAAGGCAAAAAACATTCAAAACGCTTGCCGTGAAATCATCGAACAATTCGGCGGGCGTGTTCCCGACACGATGGAATCGCTTGTTTCACTACCCGGCGTGGGACGGAAAACGGCAAACGTTGTTTTGAACAACGGATTCGGGCGAAATGAGGGCTTCGTCGTGGACACGCATGTATTTCGCTTGTCTCATCGGCTTGGATTGGTCAAAGGTAAAACGCCGGAAAAAGCCGAACAGGAATTGATGCAACTTTTCCCGCAGACCGACTGGGCGTATTTGAGTCATGCACTGATATTGCATGGCCGCCAAGTTTGCCAAGCGAGAAAACCCCGCTGTGCCGATTGCCCTCTCAAAAAAGAGTGTCCCCAGGTTGGGATTGAGCGACGGTCATAAGTCCGTCGGGGTAAAAAACGACGAAAACCGCCATTGACCCATTGTCGCCAAATTGATACTCTTCCCTATACTTTTACGTCGTTTTCTCCCGATATGGTTACGCATACGAATCCGCTGTTCTGGCTGATCATGGGGGGAATCTGCGTTCCTATTTCCTGCAACTGGCTCGATAAATCGTCTCCCTTCGGTTCGGCAAACTCACCGGCAATCCTCAATCACAATGCCGACACAGTGAGCGTCGATATTTTCACCGTTCGCCTTGCTCCGCACCAGAACGAATTGGTACAGCAATTATGGCGGGAAGTCGACGAACAATCGCTGCCGCCGCAACTTCGCCGGGAATTGATCGAAGAAGGATTCCGCGTCGGTGTCATCGGCAATCCGCTCTCCCCGGCACTGGCACACTTGCTCAATATCTCTGCTGATGCTAAAGCGGACACATCTTTGGGGGAATTCCAAGAATTCTCGGTAGCCGATCTCACTCGGGGCGAAACAGTTACGCGAAATGTGCTCACCCTACTACCCGATATGCGTGCAAAAGTCCAAGCGTTCAATGACCAAAACAAGTTATCCGAACTCTCCCTATTTCGGAAGGAAAACGGAATGCTTTGCGGACAAACATACACCGACGCAATAGGATTGTTCTGGATCAGTGCAACGACAAAAAAGGATGGTTCGACGCATCTTCAAATCGTACCAGAATTGGAGTACGGCGTTATGACGAGACAGATACGGACGGTGGCGGGAATGTTCATTCAGGACGAAAGTAAACCGCGTCTTTCTTTCGAGTCGCTCACCATTTTTCAACGCCTTCTGCCGGGACAATGGCTTATCATGGGGACGACAACGCCGGATTCAGCTGGGGCAGGCAAGGCTTTTTTCGTTCGGAAGCCCACGCCAGACAACGGGGGCGTAATGGAGCAACGGCTGTTGATAATTCGGGTAGCCCACGTAACTCCTGCCACCGCATCGACTTTTGCCACCTTCCCCAGTGGAACAGAAAAGACAATACCAGAGCGGAAGTAGAAACAGCAACCTTCCGACTCACATTTCTGCATTCGCATCGTACCGAAACACAGTCGTTGGCATACTTTGGTGTTCCGCAATGTTAAAGAGCGGTGCCCAACGGTCAATGGCGGCTTGCAACTCGTCCGGCTTGAGCGGCGATGACCATAATACCTTGATCGCCAATCCGCAATGTCCATTTTCGATGTCCCCAATGCTCGGCAATGTCGCCAATATCGTGCCGTGATAACACAACTTCCGCAATGTAAGATACGCCACCAAAAACTCCACCTGACGACTCGGCTTGAAACGAATGAATGTCTCGTATGCTTGCTCCCCTTGCTTCAATGCACCGAGCAACTGCAATTCCACCGTCGGTACTAATGAGAACGTTGTTCCTAGCACCGCATCAGGATCGGTAATCGGTTCATCTTTGTCTAATGACCGCATGATGGATTCGATACGTTCCAACAACGCTTCATTGTCCCCAGGCACCGACTGCGGCAGTATTTTCGTTGCCAAATTGAGTTCACTCACGCCATCCAGCATTGTGTCCATCAATTCTTGCGACATTTCGATTTGGTCTTTCCGAACGAAATCGAGCAACGTTTCCAATTTGTGCGCCAAGTCTGCCGATGCGGTTACGCCCAGCATCGTAAAGTTGCCTTTTGCTGCGTGAAGCCGGCGGAACGCCCCTTTCAGCAACTCTGGGTTCTTGTCATTTTCCAGTGTCAAGAGCACATCCTGCAATTCCGTCAAGCCGCGTGACAGTTCCGTCAGCAAGTCCGTAATGTCGGTATCGGTCAGGTCTTTTTGACTCGATTCTTCGATTCGGTTAGCGATCCTGTCCCGGTTGGCAGTTAATTTCGTTTTGGCAATCAACTCTTCCTGTGTATGGTGAGTAGCCGTTGAGTCGGGCATCGAATGCCCGAATTTTGATTCTTCCGTAGCAACGGGTTGCGCCGCGTCAGTGAACGAAGCCGCATCGTCGTGTCCGTCGTCGGTGATAATGGGTTCGCCCACTGCCTTGGCAACGGTCATGTTAATGTCCACCGTCATACCAACACGTCCGCCGCTGATAATACACGTACCGGCAATGCCCAGCACGTCCCTGTTGAACGCATCTTTTGCAAGCGGAACATTCACCAACTTGGACGGAGCAAGGAATTCAGAGACAACGCAAGAAATTTTATCCTTTTTACCTTCGATGATGACCACAGGCACGATTTCGGGGTTGTCCAACCGCGTCGTTGCACTTCCCAGCAGTTCGGAGAGATCGAATAACGGTAGCGGTGTACCGAGATACTGGATAAAACGTTCACGATCCATCGTGGCTTGAATTTGAT
>Ga0123353_10004362_pt1 | contig 18205 bp, 15 predicted proteins | sample TergutLab28metaG_3_FD_92763 | JGI IMG/M metagenome (GOLD analysis project Ga0123353, IMG submission 92763) | Labiotermes labralis P3 segment gut microbial communities from Petit-Saut dam, French Guiana - Lab288 P3 | ecosystem: Host-associated > Arthropoda: Insects > Digestive system > Gut ... | reverse complement strand
CCGCGTCAGGCCGTGGCGCACGTCGGACCGTGTCCTCGACCGGCGAACGCGAGCTGTAGCTGCCGTACGCCGATGCGCCCACAGCGCCGGTCTTCGTGCGGTTGAGCACCGCACCGATGACCCGGCCACCACCGAGGCGGATGCTGGCCACCGACTGGGCGACCTGGGCCCGGCGGGTCTTGGTCACGTCGACGACGAGGACGACACCTGTGGCGACCCGCGAGATCGCGACCGTGTCGGCCACAGGCAGCAACGGCGGGGAGTCGACGACGACAACCTCGAAGTGCTGGCTCACCATGGCGATGAGGTCTTCGAACGCCCGTGACGACAACAGCTCGGCGGGGTTCGGGGGGACCGCCCCGGAGGTGAGGACCGCGAGGTTCGGCGCGTACTGCTGGCACAGCTCGGAGAACCGCGCCCGGCCCAGCAGCACCTCGGTGAGCCCGGCGTGCCCAGCCAGGCCCAGGTACTTGGCCACCGTCGGACGGCGCAGGTCCCCGTCGATGAGCAGCACACGCGACCCGGCCGCGGCGAACGCCGAGGCGATGTGGGTCGCGCAGAACGACTTGCCCTCCCCAGGCAACGCCGAGGAGAACACGAAGGTCTGGCACTCGTCGACACGTCCGGCCATCTGCAGGTTCGCCCGGATCCGGCGGATGTCTTCGGACTGTGGTCCGTCGATCCGCAACACCCTGGCCTGCGAGCCTTTACGTTTGACCCCGCTGCCGACCACCGAGCCGAACAGGGGGACGTCAACAGCCATCTCCAGGTCGCGGTCGGTGCGCACACGGGTGTCGAGCACGTCGCGCAGCACTGCGCCGAGCAGGCCGAGCAGAAGCCCGGCGAACGCACCAGCAGCGACGTTGCGCCGGGTGTCTGGTGCGCTGGGGTGCTGCGGCGCCCTGGCCCGGTCCACGACCCGCGCGACCATCGTCGGGCCGCCTTCGGTGGCCTCAGGTGACAGCTCTTCGATCGTGACAGCCAGCTGGTCGGCCACAGCGTTCGCCAGGCGTTGGGCGGTGTCGGGGTTGCCGGCGTCAGCGTGGATGTACAGCAGGACCTTGCCGCTGGGGGCGCTGACGTGGATGTACCTTGCCAGCTGGTTCGGTGTGACGTCGGTGAGCCCGAGCTCTTCGACGACCGGTTCGAGCTGGGTCGGCATCGTCGCGAGCGCCTGGAACGAAGCCATCTGGCTCTGGGTGAACTGCGACCCCTGGGCGAGGTCCGTCGCGGTGCGCCCGGTGTTCATCGACACGAAGAGCACAGCAGTCGCGGTGTAGACCTTCGCCTCACGCATCGAGACCAGACCAACAGCCACGGTGACCAAGATCAGCGGCATGATCACCCACCCCCACCGTTTGCGGATGGAGGTCAAGTAGTTGCGGACCGACATACGTCTCCTGTCTTCGTTCGCGATTGTCCCATGGCGTCAGCGCCCGGACACAAAGTCACCCATACGGCTCACCCACCTGAGGGATGCCGCGCACCCACTGGTCAGGCTCGTACTGCTGCCAACCGTCGTCGTCGAAGTCCTCGTCATCGCCGGCCAACGGCCCAGGCCAGTCGTCTTCGGGCTGCAAGGCCGGTTCGTACAGACCCGGTTCGTCATCACACCCATGAGGTCCGTCACCAGGCCCGTCACCGTCGTCGGGACCGCGGTCGCCGGCCGCAGGCGGGTGCAGGGCCGGTGCCCGCGCCGCGAGGTGGCTGACCCCCAGGCCGACCGAGAACCAGAAGAACGCCGTGAACTGGGTGATGAACGCGACCGACGTCAGACCAGGCAAGACCGCCACCATCGCGATGAGGCCAGGGTTCGGCCGGCGTATGGCCACGACCACCCCCACAGCGGCGAACACCAACAGCACGACCAACGGCAACAGCCCCAGGCGGATCCCGGACAGCACGAACTCGTTGTCGACCGACGCGATGCTGACGTCCGGGGACGTCGCCTGGCCGAACACCGCAAGCTTGGGCACGAGGCTGAGCAGGAACACACGGTAGTCGGCACTCTTGCCCGCCTCGGCAGCCCCGTCGTCGAACACCCGGATCACCGTCGGGACGAGCACCGCCGCGACGACCCCGCCAGCGCCGAGGATCGTCCAACGCACCCGCGCCGGCATCGCCTTGCGCAACAAGACGAACGACGCAGCCAGCGCGAGCATCGTGGTGAGCATGCCGATCCGGCTGTAGGTGAGCATCGCCGCAACGCCGATCGCGGCAAGCACGACGACGCGGAACCACGCACGCCACCGGCTGGCCCACACCATCGGCACCGACATACCCAGCACCGCACCCAGAGCGATCGAGTGCCCAAAAGCACCTTCGACCCGCACCCTGCCCCCGCGGTACTGCAGGCGTTCCCAGTGGCTGCCCGAGGCGAACCACTCGACGAAGTAGTTGTGGTTGGTCGCCGCCTCGAAGATGGCAAGCAGGGCGACCACCCCGATGAGCACGGCGACGGTGTCATACACCAACGCGACCGACGTGCGCGCCGCCAGGGTGCGGCCCACGAGGTAGGGCAGCGTCCACCACATGATCATCTGGTACATGGTGTTCGCGGTGACCAGACCGACGATCCCCACGACGATGATCGCCGCGACGAAGGTGAGCAGCACGACGTCGAAGATCACCGGCCGCACAGCGTCCAGCCCGAACAGCCCCGCGACCAGGCCCAGGCCCAAGACGATCAGCAGCGCCATCCGTGGCAGCTGCCCCAGCGGCAGCATGACCCACGCCGGGACGAACATCAGCGCCGCGAGGTACCCGAAGACGGCGAGCGCGGGCCAGCGGCGGGAGATGACGACGCCCCAGCCGCCGACGGCGAGCATCAACAACATGAGCACCAGGCTGCTCACCGACATTCCCGGCATGAGGCTGCCTTCCTGGCACGTGGTGCCCTTTGTGCTCCCAGAGCACCATGCCTGGAGAGTACCTGAGCAGCGACAGCCCGACCGGGTATTTCACCCGTCAGGCCTGCTCCTCGGCTCAGCGCACGGTGGCCTGGAGGGAGAAGACGCTCGGGCCCCAGAACACCATGACCGCCACAGGTGTGCCCGCGGCGTTCGGGCACGCGAAGGCGATCGTGCGCTCGGCCGACTGCCCAGGCGCCAAAGTCTCGGTCTCGAACGGTGAGTTGTGCCCGTCGAGGTCGGCTGACACCCCGGTGCGGGTGGTGGTGTGCACGGCGACGTCCATCGCCAGGTCCACCTCCTCGCTCGAGCCGTTCGTCACGACGATCGTCACCGCCAGACCTGGCCCGCCGACCTCGCGCGGCGCCCACGCAGTGATCGTGATCGGCCGTAGCGACACCAGGCGCACCGTCAGCGACCCGTCGGTGGCCTCCACGGCACCGGAGATGAGGTCGTCGTCGACCGGCGGCACAGGCACGGGCTCCGACGGCGAAGGCCCAGGTTCGACGGTCTGCACCGGGATCGGGGTCGGCAACGCCTTGTCGTCACCGTCAGTGGGTGTCGGCGACGACGAGGCCACCGGAGACGTGCCCCCAGCCATGGCGACCACGGCGACGCCGACGATGGCCAGCGCGAGCGCGCCGAGCACGGCCCACAAGACCGGGCGGCGGTACGGCCAGCGGTCCAACAAGCTTGTCACAGGGTTCGTCCTCTCTGACGCGCAGACCCAATCTCGCCAGTGTAGGGACTGCACGGGGCCTGCCCGTCCATATCGCCGGCATTGCCCTCGATCTGCTCATCGGCCAGGGGCAGCCGGTCCCGATACACTCGCGCCATGGTGTGCCCCGCGACCACCGTAGGCGACCGGTGAGCCCTGAGCCTGGATCCCCCGACCTTCGCCCTGGTGATGTGCAGCCCGAGGGGCTCGGGCGCAAAGCGGCGCGCGGGGCGGCGTCGACCGGCGCGGGGCTGGTGACCCGGATCGCCCTGCAGCTGGTCACCGTCGCGGTCCTTGGGCGGTTGCTCACACCGGCGCAGTACGGGCTCATCGCGATGGTCCTCGCGGTGATCGGGGTTGGCGAGCTGTTGCGCGACTTCGGGCTCAGCTCAGCAGCGATCCAGGCCCCCCAGCTGTCGGTGCGCCAGCGTTCGAACCTGTTCTGGTCCAACACCGCCATCGGCGTGCTGTTCGCCGTCGTCGTGCTTGCCGGGGCACCCGCGGTCGCCGCTGTGTACGACCAGCCCAAGCTCACCGCGATCACCCGGGTGCTCGCGGCGACGTTCGTCATCAACGCGATGATGACCCAGTACCGGGCAAGCTTGCTGCGTGCGATGCGTTTCGCCGCTGTCGCGGCGATCGACGTGCTCGCACCGGCCCTGGCGCTGGTCGTCGCGGTCGTCGCAGCGCTCGCCGGTGCCGGGTACTGGGCGCTGGTCGCCCAACAGCTGACGGCCGCGACCGTCGCCTTGGTCGCGTGCGTCGTCGTCGGCCGGTGGCTGCCAGCACCGCGGTGGCTGCGCGGGGAGCAGATGCGCCAGTTCTACACCTTCGGGGTGTTCTTGCTCGGCTCCCAGCTCATCGGGTACGTCGCGAACAACGTCGACGCGTTCATCATCGGTAGGCGCTTCGGCGCAGCCCCGACCGGCAGCTACAACCGGGCGTTCCAGCTGCTCATGAACCCCCTGAACCAGGTGCGCACCCCGAGCACGACCGTGGCGCTGCCGGTGCTGTCGCGGGCGGGGCTCAGCGCGCAGTTCGACCGGATCGTGCGCACCGGACAGCTCGTCTTGGGGTACCCGGTGGCCGTCGGGCTGGGGATCGTCGTGGGCACCGCATACCCCTTGGTCGACGTCATGCTCGGTGGGCAGTGGTCAGCGGTGCCACCGGTGCTGCGTTTCCTGGCCGTCGCCGGGGCGATGCAGACCATGGCGTACGTGGGGTACTGGGTGTACCTGGCCCGGGGCCTGACCCGCCAGCTCATGGCGTACACGACGGTGACATCAGTGCTGAAGATCAGCTTGGTGCTCGCCGGGTCGACGTGGGGGATCGCCGGGGTCGCCGGTGGCTACGCCCTGGCCGCGACGTTGGAGTGGCCCTTGTCGTTGTGGTGGCTGTCACGGATCACCGCCGTGCCCACCCGTGCGCTGTACGGCGGGGCGGGGCGGATCCTCGCGGTGGGCACCTGTGCTGGGCTCGCCACGACAGGCGCGGTGTGGGCCTTGGGCGGCACCGCGTCGTGGGTGCAGGTGCTCGTCGGCGCGCTCGCAGGTGTGTGCGCGGCCGCAGCGACGACCACAGTGCCACGTGTGCGCCGCGACCTGGGCGAGCTCACCCACGCGTTGCGCGCAGCGGTCCGTCGCTGACCAGGCCTGGTCATCCCCGGGTGTACTCGGCGACGACCGACCCAGCCGCCGCACCGACCATCCCCCGCCCCCGGGCCATGGCCCGGCGTCCGCGCGCGTCATGCTCGCGTGAGCCGGTGACCAGGCCGACGGCTGCGCGTGCGGCTCCCCCGACGATACGGACCATGCCCTGGGCCACCGCGACGGCCCGCGCCCACCACCGGCGTGGACCAGGCGGGGCCAGGGCCAGCGCCACCCGCACCCCAGAGTTGCCCGACCTGCGCGCCCGGGCGAGCACCCATGGCCGTGTCAGGCGCGTGGCAGGCACACGGTCGACGACGACCGCCTCGTCGCACCACACCATCGCCACCCCCCGGCGGTGCAGTGTCGCGGTGAACATCGTGTCTGAGCCGCCGGTGAGGCTGAACGCCTCGTCGAACCGCACGTCGTGGGGAATCTGGGCGAGGTCGAGCAGCAAGTTGTTCGTCGCCGCGACGTCGACCGGCGTGCCGGTGGGCAACCGTCGGCGGTCGAAGAACCGCCCCGCGGCCAACCACGGGTCCGGTTCGACGTCGAACGCCGAGACGACCGCCCCAGCAACCACCCCTGCGCCTGTGCGCTCGTGGGTGTCGAGCAGCGCCGCCAACCACCCCGGCTGGGGGTGCTCGTCGTCGTCGACGAACACGAGCACCGCTGCGTCGGCGCACTGGTCCAACGCCGCGTTGCGCCCTGCGGCGATCCCCGGGCGCGGTTCGTGGACGTAGCGGACGTGCTCGTCGTCGAACCCGGCGACAGCTGTGGCTGCTGAACCGTCCGGGTCGTTGTCGACGACGAGCAACCTGCCGTCACGCTCGACAGTGCCGAGCTCGGCGACGAACGCCGGCACCGCCTTGACAAGGTCGTCAGGCCGCCGGTACGTCAGCATCGCCACAACCACCAGGCCGTCGCCCACGTCACACCTCCGTTGTGCAGCCAACCCTGAGCCTAGACGAGGGCGTCAACCTGCGCGGTGATCTCGCGGGCGTAACGGGCCAGGCCGAAGCGGCGCAACGCCTCGGCGCGGGCGTCGGTGGCCAGGCCCGCGGCGAAGCTGGGGTCGTCGGCGAGGCGGGCGACCGCCCCGGCGAGGGCTTCGGCGTCGCCGGGGGGCACGAGCAGGCCGTTGGTGCCGTCGGTGATGATCTCGACCAGGCCCTGGGTCGCGCAGGCGACGACAGGACGTGCGGCGAGCATCGCCTCGACGGCTGTGTTGCCGAACGGTTCGACACGGGAGGGCACGAGCACGACGTCGGCGCCGGCGAGGGTCCCCCAGCGGTCGGCGACGTACCCCAGCAGCCGCACCCGTCCGGCGAGGTCTGGTTGGGCTGCCCGTTCGGCGAGCTCGTCGGCGAACCACTCGTACCCGGCGAAAGCAGTGCCCGCCAGGTCCAGCCGCACGTCACGTCCGTCGGCGACGAGCCGGGCCACAGCCGCGAGCGCGACGTCCGACCCTTTGCGCGGTGACAACCGCCCGACGAGCACGAGGTGCAGCCGGTCCCCGGGCTCGCGCACAGGCGCTGAGGGGGGCGCAGCGGGTCCGTCGAAACCGTTGTAGACCACGTGGGTGCGCCGGGCCAGAGGCCCGAACGGGCGTACCAGGGCGCGTGCGGCGGCCTGGGAGTTCGCCACGACACGCTGGGCACCGAGCAGCGGCGCGGTGAGCCCGGCCCGCACGACCAGCGCAGCGTCCTGCTCAGCCTCGTGCACGTGGACGAGCACCGGGACCTTGGCCAGGCGCCCGGCCAGCACCCACGTCGGCAACGTCAAGGTGTTGATGTACAGCGCGTCGGCACCAGCCTCGCGCAACCACCGGCGCGCCGACCATGTCGCACGGGCCGCCGCTGCGACAAAACCGACCAGGCGCCGCGGGTGCAGCAACGCCTTGCGCAGCACCGGGAACTGCGCGACGTGCACCTGGGCCCCGGCTGCCACAGCACGCGGCGCCAACGGCCCGTCGCTTGGCATGACCAGGCTCACCTGCCACCCGGCGTCGGCCAGCGCCGTCACCGACTCCAGCATCTGCAGGTCCGAGCCGTACAGGTCTGGCGACGGGTGCGCCACAACAACATGCCTCACCTGGCCCACCCTACCCACCTGCGTGTCAGTAGGTCCGCACCGTGACGATCCCTTGTTCGGCCCACATCGAACCGGTCCAGTCCACCCAGCGGTTGTCTGACAAGGTGAGGCTGGAACGTGAGGTGCCGCTGACGATGATCGCGCAGTTGTACTTCGACGTGCGGGTGAACCGGTTGGCGCGCAAGGCGAAGTCGGTGAGGGTGCCCCGGTCTTTCTCGGCAAGGTTGAACGAGCAGGCTCCGCCGCCGACGAGGTTGCGGTCGATGACGACCTGGCTCACCACACCCATGTCTTGGGTCACCTGGATCGCCGCGTTCGTCGCCGACTGCAAGGTGTTGCGCGTGATGTTGAGGTTGTTCCCGCGCTGGATCTGGATGTTGTCGTCGTGGGTGGCGCCACCGCCTTGGGCCGGGTCGTTGGAGTAGTGCAGGTTGGCGTGCAACCACGAGTCACGGATGGTGACGTTGTCACCGATGATCTTCACGTGGTCGACCGTGTCGTGCAGGTTCACCCGCTCAAGGGTGAAGTTCTGCCCGACGACACCATCGACGTACACCGACGGTTCGGCAGCGTACAGCTCAGAGTCCTGGACGGTGACCGACCCCGAGCCCGCCACGTGCAGCAGCGAACCAGGCCTGGACAGCTTGCGTCCGCTGATGACGCAGTTCTTGATCACGACGTTCTTGGACTCCACACGCACGATCCCGCGGATCTCCAGCCCGTCGAGCACGACGCCCTCACGCACGACCGTCAGCTGGACACCAGACCAATACGTGCCGCCAGGGGCGCTGGCTGCGCCGTCGACGACGGTGAGCGTGACGTCTTTGGGCACCCCGGTGTTCGTCGGCCCAGGCCACCCTGCTGTCGGCATGGGCGGCAGACCAGGTTTGTCCCACTTCGGCGGTTCGGCGGTGACCGAGGTCTCCGAGATCGTCGGTTCTTCTGAGCTGGTCTGGCCCGGTGACGGCGAGGTGGGTGTCCGCGACGGTCGTACTGTGCCTTCAGGTGTCGTGTACTCGACCAGGACGATCGTGACGTGGACCTTGCTCACCGAGGAGTGCACGGTGATCCAGTGCTCGGAGTCGGCGAAGTCGAAGGTCGCGGTGAACGACGTCGACCTGGCCGGGGCCTGGGCCGAACGTCTGCACTCGTCAGTCAGCTGCCTGCCTGCGCACACCGCGACCTTCGTCGGTTTGCTCGCACGTGTGACGACGACCTGGAAGGTGGCCTGCTTGGTGTCGCGCGGCAGCCCGTCGACCTCCATGCTCACGGTGTTGTCGTCCCCAGGGGCGACCCAGTGGGTCTTGACCCAGTCGGCCTCGGCCGGGACCAGGGACTTGGGCCCAGCCACAGCGGCCGACAAGGCCAGGGCGATGAGGCTCAGTGCGACCACGACCGTCACTGGCAGCGTGGGTCGTGACCGCGCTGGGATCCTCACTACGGGTCCTCCTTGGTGGCTGCCTGGGGTAACGTCCGCATCTCAGCGAACCAGCGCACGAGCGCGGCAGCCAGGAACAGCGTTGTTGCAGTGACAACCAGGATATATCCGACACCGAAGACGACGGGAGCACCCCAGGTGAAGAACCACACGCACAGCAGACCGTAGTCAGTGGGAACCACGAGCACCGACCGCAGCCACGGCGCCCGTCCGCTGGTCGAAGCGGTCGAGACGACCCCACGCGAACGGCGTAGCTGTTCGGTGAGGATCATCGCGAAGAACAGCACCGAGGAGACCACAGTGTGGACCAGTGCCACGACGAGCCACCACGTCGGCCCGGTGCCGAACCGGTACCAGGCGACGAGCACCGCCAACGGCAAGGTGACGACCTTGACCGCGTCGACGACGTGGTCGAGCCACTCCCCGGCAGGGCCCCCGGTCTTGGTCAGCCGTGCGACCTGCCCGTCAGCGGAGTCAAAGGCGTACCCAAGAACCAGGGCGACACCCACGACCAGGCCCAACCACCACACCGGGGCGCAGATGACGAGCAACGCGATCGCCGTGAAGGTGAACAGCGCCGAGACCCCGGTCACCTGGTTCGGGGTGAGCCCTGCGCGGACCGCCCCAGCGGCCAGCAGCCGGCCCAGGCGGCGGTTGACGAACCGCGAGTACGCCGGCGCGCTGCGGGCGGCGCCTTTTTGGGCGTGGGCCAACGCCCGCAGGTTCTCCCGGTAGGTGCCAGTCACTGTGCCTCCGTCCGCAACGGTTGACGTCCGCCCGCCCTGCCCCAACGCCTGGCCCGCCGGCGCCGTCCTGACGCGCTGGGCCGGACCCGCCGTGCGGCCAGGTCCTGCGCGAGGGTCTCGTACCCGGTGGCGACAGTGTCCCAGTCGTAGTCCTTGGCCCGGTCGACCAGGGCACGTCCGCGGGCGGTGGTCGCCTCCAGGTCGGCTTCGGCGTGCTCGAGCCTGGTGGCCAGCGACGCGGCGTCGTCGAAGTACCAACCGTCGTCGCGCAGCACCTCACGGTTGAACGTCGCGTCCCACGCGATCGTCGCGGTCCCTGCCCCGATGGCCCGCAGCAACGACGGGTTCGTCCCGCCGACGCAGTGCCCGTGGACGTAGGTCAAGGCGTTGGCGTACAGCTGGTCGAGCAGCACCGGGTTCCACACCCCGCCGAGCAGGCGCACCCGCGAGTCGGCGGCGCGGGTGACCGCCTCGGTGTACGCGGTGGAGTACGGGGCTGACCCGACCACGACGAACAAGCGCTGGGCGGCGCTGGCCACATACCCGCGGACGGCGTCGAGCACATGGTTCTCTGGTTCGAACCGTGCCACGACCAGGTGGTACCCCCCGGGAACCAGGCCGATGGCCTCCAGCGCGTCGCTACCAGGGCTGATGACCGGGGCTCCGTAGGAGATCTGCCGGGTGACGGTGCCGAACTCGGCCGCGTAGTAGTCGGCGATACCCTGGGCGTCGGCGATGAGCGCGTCGGACCACCGCACCGCCAGCCCCTCGGCGACGCGGTAGTAGAACCGCCCGGCACGGCCCCATTTCGACCGGCGCCACTCCAGACCGTCGACGTGCGTGGCGACCGGGATCTTCGCCTGGCGCAAGGCTGGCAGCATCGGGGCGTTGGCGGCGTTGAACACGAACGCCACGTCGGTGCGGTGGCGCACGAGGTGGCGCACCGACAGCGCGGTGTGGCTGAGCGTCTCCAGGGACCGGCGGTGCAGCGCAGGCAGGTGCACGAGCGTCATCCCGGCGTACTGGTCGGGGACCGGCTCGTGCGGTGCGTCTGTGGGACGCCGGCAGTACACACGCACCTGGTGCCCACGGTCGACGAGGCGACGGCCGACCTCTTCGACAGCCGTCTCGAAGCCCCCGTAGCGCGCAGGAACGCCACGGGTGCCCACCATGGCGATGCTCAGCGGCGCTTCACGCATCCGTCTCCCTCATGACGGTCGTCTGTATATTCTCGCAGTGCACTGTGCGAACCTTCCAGTTCTGGGTGCTAGTAGGCGCCATCGCCTTTGAGCACGGCCCGGCCGGTCTTCCACAAGATCATCAAGTCCATCGCCACCGACCAGTTGTCGACGTACCGCAGGTCCAGGGCGACCGAAGCGTCCCAGTCCAGGTCCGAACGCCCCGAGACCTGCCACAGACCGGTCAGGCCTGGGCGTACGTGCAGCCGGCGGCCGACGTGGTCAGGGTAGGCAGCGACCTCTTCGAGCAGCGGAGGCCGTGGGCCGACGAGGGACATGTCACCTTTGACGATGTTCCACAGCTGCGGCAGCTCGTCGATCGACGTGCGCCGCAAGAACCGGCCGACCGGCGTGACACGGGGGTCGGCACGCATCTTGAACAGCAGACCTGCGCCGTCGGAGGACTCGGCAAGGGCCTTCTTGCGTTCCTCGGCGTCGATGTACATCGTGCGCAGCTTCCACATCGTGAACGTCTTGCCGTCCAGGCCCACACGGGTCTGGCGGAAGAACGGCCCACCAGCAGATGTGACGACCACAGCCAGCGCCGCCAGGGCGACCGGGACCAACGAGACCGCCAGCCCGATCGTCGCCAGGGACCGGTCCATGATCGACTTGGTCAGCAACCGACGACGAGGTGCCTCGACCTCCACGTCCAGCAGCGAGACCCCAGCGGCCGGGCGCAGCGTCAGACGTGGTCCTGCGACCTCGACAAGGTCAGGGGCGACGACGAGGTCGACCTTGGCGCGGCCCAGCGCCCACGACAACCGCCGCAACGCGTCACCAGACAGCGACGACATCGACAGCACGACGACCTCGATGTTGCGGTCGACGGCCGCCTGGACGATATCGGCCAGCCCCCCCACGACGTCGATCCCGTTGACGCGCCCGAGCGCCTCAGGGTCTGGCAGGCACGCCGCGGTCGGTTCGAACCCGTGGTACGGCGAGGCCCGCAGCTTGTCGACGAGGCGGACGACCTCCCCGACCCGTCCGACGACAAGTGTGGGGACCATCGCCTCACCACGTTCACGGGCGCGGTGCAGCCGGCGCCGCCGCCCGTGGCGGTCTGCCCAGCTGAGCACCCACAGCAGCGGCAGGCCGAAGAACACCAACCGGCGCGGGACGTCCAGCTGCCAGGTGAACGTCGCAGCCATGAGGCCCAGCCCGAGCAGCACCACCCCACGCAAGGCGGACTCGAACTCAGCGGGAGCCGACCCCAGCGACTTGCGCATGTACCCGCGTGAGGAGGCGACCAGGGCCACGAACCCGGTGCCGGCGATCGCCCCGAAGAACAGGCAGATCCACCCGTACTGCCGGGTCATCGCCGCGGTCAGGGCAAACGCGATGACATAGTCCGACAGCACCGTCGAGCCGATGTACCCCCGTGCCACAGCGCGCCACCGACGCTTGGCCCCACCGTTGGGACCTGGCCGCGCGACGAACGGCTGGGGCGAGGCCCACGACCGGCGCGGCTCGCGTGAAGGCGCCCTGCGCTCAACCGTGGGCGTCGGTGCGTCTTTGTCGACGTACCCGGCGCCATGGTCGTCAGCGACCAGCGCCATCGTGCACCTCCGCTTGACGTGTCGAACTACAGCAGGGTAGTGCCAGGTTTCGCCCTCTAACTAGCACCTGGGACCTATTCACCCGATATGACCGGACAGGGATCACTCTAGCGGAGCATGGAAGATCCGCTGAGTGGATTGCAGTCCACCGGCGATCAACGCCTCCACAGCGTCGGCGGCCCGGTCCACGACCCATCCCAGCTCGCGCCGCTCGGCGGCGGTGAAGTCGGCCAGGACGTAGTCGGCTGGGTCCTGCCGGCCCGGTGGGCGGCCGATCCCCACCCGGACCCGCAGGTAGTCGCCGGTGCCCAAGGCCCGCGACACGTCGCGCAGACCGTTGTGCCCACCTTCGCCGCCACCACCTTTGACCCGCACGTCGCCAAACCCGATGTCCAGCTCGTCGTGCACGAGCACCAACGTCTCAGCTGGGACGTGCAGGTACCGGGCGATCTGGGCGACGGGCCCGCCGGAGTCGTTCATGTACGTCGTCGTCTTGACCAGCACCGCGGCAGGCCCAGGCACCCCACCTGGACCAGTGCCGACACGCACCGACGCCGAGACCGCCCGTGGACGTTGTCCACCAGGCCCCGAGGCCTGGCCCAGCCGGGCCCCGGTGCGCCGCGCCAGCTCGTCGAGCACCATGTGCCCGACGTTGTGCCGGTTCGCCGCATACCGGGGCCCCGGGTTGCCCAGGCCGACGACCATCCACGTCACAGCCGTCCGCCTCGCAGCTGGTCATGGGCAAGTGCGAAGAGATGTCCCAACACGCCCCGGCTCACTCGTCGGCTGCAGGAGCCGCCTCGTCGCCGTCGGCTGCCTCGCCCGCCTCGGCGTCGACGACTGGTTCAGCGCTGGGGACCGAGACGGTCACGACGATGTGCTCCGGGTCAGACACGAGCGTCGACCCGGCAGGCAGCGTGAGGTCCCCGGCACGCACAACAGTGCCGTCGCCCAGCCCGTCGATGTCGACCTCGACCACCGACGGCAGGTTCGTCGCCTCGGCCTCCAGCTGCAGCACCTGCGTCTCGACGAGGTGGATCGTCCCAGGCGCCGACTCGCCCACGACGCGCACCGGCACGTCCACAGCGATCTTCTCGCCCCGTTTGACGATGAGCAGGTCGACGTGCTCGATGACGTGCCGCACCGGCTCGACCTGCACGTCCTTGGCGATCGCCAGGGTCTTCTTGCCCTCCAGGACGATCTCGAACAGCGCGTTGGTCTGCTTCAGGGCCATCATCGTCGCGTGCCCCGGCAGCGCCACGTGCACCGGGTCGGTTCCGTGCCCATACAGCACCGCCGGGATCTGCTTGTCCCTGCGCAGACGCCGCGCGGCACCTTTGCCAAACGCAGTCCGGGGTGTTGCAGCCAGCGTGACGTCAGCCATGAAAAACTCCCAAAGTCGCAGGTGAACCACACCTCGACAGGCCACGCCCTACTCGTCGATCACGGAGAACCCTCCCTCGCCGAGGCGGGGCTCACTGTACCCCAGCCGCCACACCCAGACCAAGACGAGCCCCACACAACCTCCCCAGGTGAGCCCAACGCAACGCCCCCATCCCGCTGACCAGGCAAGACATTAGGAACCGTCCCCACTGTCCGCAGGAACCGTCCCCACTGTCCGCACCCCCAAGACATGCCGAACCGTCCCCACTGTCCGCACCACGCGGGCTTTTCCAGCCCCCCCAGGTGAGACCGGCTCGCAAGGCGTCGGTGGGGGGCACCAGTTCCGGTGTGGTGGGCATCAAGCCCGCCGAAGGCGGGCCGGGCAGAACTGGTGCCCCCCGCCGACGCCGACCCAGCCGAGAGGGCTCGACCTACGCATTCCCGTCGAACAACGAGGTGACTGAGCCGTCGTCGAAGACCTCACGGATGGCGCGGGCCAAGGTCGGGGCGATGGACAGCACGGTGAGGTTGTCGAACTTGTGCTCGTCGGGGATCGGCAAGGTGTCGGTGATGACGACCTCGCGGGCCCCGCACGACTGCAGCCGTTCGCTGGCCGGGTCCGACAGCACACCGTGGGTCGCGGCGACGATGACGTCTTTGGCCCCGGCGGCCAGCAGCACCCGGACGGCTTCGACGATGGTGCCACCGGTGTCGATGAGGTCGTCGACCAGGACGCAGGTGCGCCCCTCGACATCACCGACGACGCGGTTCGCCACAGCTTTGTTCGGGCTGCGGATGTCGCGGGTCTTGTGCACGAACGCCAGGGGGCCACCGCCGAGCTTGTCGGCCCACTGCTCGGCGACGCGGATCCGGCCGGCGTCTGGGGACACGACCGTGACGTTCGACACGTCCACACGGCTGCGCACGTACTCCACGAGGATCGGCTGGGCCCACAGGTGGTCGACCGGGCCGGAGAAGAACCCCTGGATCTGCGAGGTGTGCAGGTCGACGCTGACGATGCGGTCGGCCCCGGCTGTGGCGAACAGGTCACACACGAGCCGGGCGGAGATCGGCTCACGCCCACGGTGCTTCTTGTCCTGGCGCGCATAGCCCAGGAACGGCGCGACGACGGTGATCGTCTTGACGCTCGCACGGCGCAGCGCGTCGACCATGAGCAGGTGCTCCATGATCCACTTGTTGATCGGCGACGCGTGCGACTGCAAGACGAACGCGTCGCAGCCGCGCACCGACTCGCCGAACCGGGTGTAGATCTCGCCGTTGGCGAAGTCGTACGCCGCGGTCGGGACCAGCTGGATCCCCAGCTCGGCGGCGACGTCCTCGGCAAGCTCGGGGTGGGCGCGCCCAGAGACGAGCACAAGACGTTTTTCGGTGTCGACGGTCACCAGGCCTGTCATGAGGCGTCCTCCTGGGTGTTGGTGTCCAGTGCTGCCTGGGCGGCGTCGGCAGCAGCTGAGCCTGGACGGTGGCTGAGCACCCACCCGTCGATGGTGCGCTGGGAGTTCTCGCTCAGGGCCAAGGCCCCGGGGGGCACGTCGTGGCGGATCACCGCGCCAGCGCCGGTGTAGGCCCCGTCGCCGACGGTGACCGGGGCGACGAACATGTTGTCCGACCCGGTGCGCGCGTGGGACCCGATGACCGTGCGGTGCTTGCGGACCCCGTCGTAGTTGACCGTCACCGACGCCGCGCCGATGTTCGTGTGCTCACCGATCTCAGCGTCACCGACGTACGACAGGTGCGGCACCTTCGACCCGCACCCGATCGTCGCGTTCTTCGTCTCCACGAACGTGCCGATCTTGCCGCCGGCCCCCAGCACCGTCCCGGGCCGCAGGTAGGAGAACGGCCCGACCGTCGCCCCCGGTCCGATGACCGAGTCTGACCCGTGGCTGCGCACGACGCTCGCCCCTTCACCGATCTCCACGTTGCGCAACGTGCAGTCCGGGCCGACGCTCGCACCCACAGCCACCGACGACGCCCCCAAGATCTGCGTTCCAGGCAGCAAGGTCACATCCGCAGCCAGGTCGACGTCGACGTCGACCCAGGTCGTCGCCGGGTCCCAGACGGTCACACCCTCACGCATCCACCGGTCCAGGACCCTGCGGTTGAGCTCGGCACGCAACCCGGCGAGCTGGACCCGGTCGTTGACCCCGGCGACCGACACCGGGTCGTCGGTGCACAAGGCCCGCACATGCCCACCATCACCGTGGGCCGCGGCCACCACGTCGGTGAGGTACACCTCGCCTTGGGAGTTGTCGCGCCCGAGGCTGGCCAACGCCTGGCGAAGCACCGCCGCGTCGAAGACGTACACCCCGGAGTTCACCTCGCAGATCGCACGCTGGGCCTCGTCGGCGTCACGTTCTTCGACGATGGCCACGACCTCGCCAGTGCCGGCCTCACGCACGATCCGCCCGTACCCGGTCGGGTCTGGCAGCACCATGGTCAGCACCGTCACCGCGTTGGCGTCGGCGTGGTGGGCCAAGACCAGCTCGGCGACAGTCCCGGCGTCGAGCAGCGGCACGTCCCCGGCGAGCACGACGACCGCACCAGCAGCTGGCGCACCCTCGTCGAGCGCCGCCAACGCCAGCTGCGCAGCCCGTCCTGTCCCAGGCACGTCGTCCTGGTCGACGACGAGCACGTGCGGGTCAGTCTCGGTCACATGTGCCACGACCTGGTCGCGTCCGTGCCGCACGACGACCGCGACCCGCTGCGGCACCAGCGCCCGTGCTGTGACCAGCACGTGCCCGAGCAACGACCGGCCGCCGATCTCGTGCAGGACCTTGGGGGTGGCTGACCGCATCCGGGTCCCCTCTCCGGCTGCGAGGACGACAACTGCTGCAGGACGCGGAACCGTCACCAGGGGCACTCCCTCAGCACGAGCCACCGTCGCGGTGGCGGGCCAGTCGGACGTGCCGAACTCTACCGTCCGCGGCGCACCGAGTATCGGGCACACGAGCCTCAACCCGTACTCTGGCGGGGTGCTGGACAGCTCTGCTGACGAGGTCGCCCGGATCGTCGCCGCGTGGCGACGCGAGCGGCCCGACCTTGACGTCAGCCCGCTGGAGGTGTTCTCGCGGGTCAGCCGGTTGGCACGTCACCTGGACCTGGCCCGGCGCACGACGTTCGCCAACCACGGGCTTGAACCGTGGGGGTTTGACGTGCTCGCCGCGTTGCGGCGCCAGGGCCACCCGTACCAGCTGTCACCTGGGTCGTTGGTCACCCAGACCCTTGTGACGTCGGCGACGATGACGAACCGGATCGACCGTCTGCAAGCCCAGGGGCTCGTGCGCCGCCTGCCGTCACCTGAGGACCGCCGGGGGGTCCTCGTCGAGCTGACCAGCACCGGGCAGAGCTGTGTCGACGCCGCGTTGGTGTCGTTGCTCGACGCTGAGCACACCCTCCTGGCGGGTCTGGCCCCTGGGGACGTGAGGATGCTGGCCAGGCTCTTGCACGACGTCCTGGGCCCGTTGGACCACTCCAGGTGAGGCTACTCCTCGGTGGTCAGGCGCGGGCGTCGTTCCAGGCCCGCCAGGCCGTTCCACGCGAGGTTGACCAGGTGCGCGGCGACCTCGTCCTTGCGGGGGCTGCGCGCGTCGAGCCACCACTGCCCGGTCAGGGCGACCATCCCCACGAGCATCTGCGAGTACATCGGGGCGGTGCGCGGGTCTTGGCCACGTTTGCGGAACTGGGCACCGAGCAGGTGCTCGACCTGGGTGGCGACGTCACCGATCAACGACGAGAACGTCCCGGTCGCCTGGGCCACCGGTGAGTCACGCACGAGGATGCGGAACCCGTCCTCGTTGTCCTCGATATAGTCCAGCAGCGCCAAGGCGGTGCGTTCGAGCAGGGACTTGGGGTGCCCAGCGGTCTCCAGCGCGGCGATGAGCGTGCCGGTCAGCGCCTGGATCTCCCGGTCGACGACAACCGCGTAGATCCCCTCTTTCCCGCCGAAGTGCTCGTAGACCACAGGTTTGGAGACATTCGCCCGGGCCGCGATCTCCTCCACGGACGTCTGCTCGAACCCTTTCTCGGCGAACAAGGTGCGGGCGACATCAACCAGCTGGGCGCGGCGTTCGTTGCCGGTCATCCGTGGTCGTCTGGTGTCGGTCACAGTTCTCATCATGCCGCGTCCACGCCCGCAGCGGTGCCCCCACGGCGAATCGATGACGACGACCAGCCCGGGTCCTGGCACACTGGTGCCCGGTCACCGCGCGGTGGCCGCGGTCCGCCCTGGTGTAACGGCAGCACGCAGGCCTTTGGTGCCTTGCAGTCCGGGTTCGAATCCTGGGGGCGGAGCACGCCAGATGCGACGGTAGACACCAGATGCGACGTCAGGAGGTCGCATCTGGTGTCTGCCGTCGCATCTGGCGTCTAGGCCGTGTTGCGAAAGTCCGTGCGCAAGCGAGGCGCGTCCGGGGCGTGCGCTCGCAAGGCGGAGGACGACAGTCGCAGCAGCGCT
>Ga0123353_10004361_pt1 | contig 18206 bp, 9 predicted proteins | sample TergutLab28metaG_3_FD_92763 | JGI IMG/M metagenome (GOLD analysis project Ga0123353, IMG submission 92763) | Labiotermes labralis P3 segment gut microbial communities from Petit-Saut dam, French Guiana - Lab288 P3 | ecosystem: Host-associated > Arthropoda: Insects > Digestive system > Gut ... | reverse complement strand
TAATGTGAAATTTTATGTATGTACATTAGTTGGTATGCTAATTAAATGACTACGAAATGCACTATGCAACGATAAAGATAGTTAATGCCCAACAGGCAAAACTTAACAACTACAAGAATGCCGAGCTAAAGTTATTAAAACACCCTGTGTAAGGAAATTAATCAGTGAGTGTTTTTTATAATGTGACTTTAGCAAGGAACATGATCTTAGGATCGAAACATGTTGTAGCTATTTTAAGTGTTTTAATGTGAAATTTTATGTATGTGCATTAGTTGGTATGCTAATTAAATGACTACGAAATGCACGGTGCAACGATAAAGATCCTGAACAATCGTTGATAATTTTATTGCAGTAAACAGGTTGCTCGTAATACTGTGAACACGACGCATTGCCCTACCTTCGCGTTAGCTTCAAATTACGTCGCTCTTGAACGCTGATTATTCATTTCTGAGCGAGCACTAACAGTCATCCTCCCAACTGATATCGCATTTTGCTAACAACACAGTGTCTTTCGTGTTATGACGGCATCTGCTAAAAGGTTATCTTTTACATGACATTATCTTAAACTTCCGATCTGAAGTGCTTTTCGGACATAAATCATAAATTCCAAAATGATTTCATTGCACCTGGCCCTGAAGTACGTTTCTCACATCAGCACACCCTGTCACGTTGGTCTGGTGTTATTACAGCAACCGATCGAACGCTCTTACAACACCTGTCGTAGACATCTAACTTCGAGCGCAGTTTAGACGCTGTAGGAGTATAAAAATTCCCGTACGACTGTTTGTAACTTTTGTCCTGCTGCAGGGTATATTGGTTGCGAATGAACAGTACATTGTATTTTGGACCTGCGTTATTCATCAGCTGGCAGAAACTGTGCCAGGATTCTAGTTTACTCAACCATACACTCTGAGCAGCTGGGCTTTTTGATGTTTGCAGAGCCAGTAGCGTTAAATCGTAGTATCACTGGTATGTGACTATACCGTACTGCAGTGGATGGTCCGAGCTTCATAATACCGGCGCCATTACATAAAACAGGAGTTTTATGAGGCTTTGAAGGCACGTTGAGCTGTAAACAGCTCCAGTGATTGAAATTCGATCTCTTGTAGCGGAGTTTACAAAATTATTTCATCAGTTGTATCGTCCAGGGGCTTCCAGATCACCCTTTTGCTGGCTTCGGGCGTTTTCCATGGTCTGATTGGCATTGTTGTACTTCTCTTGATTGAGTGACAAGGTTTCGTAGCTCTTCCAGAGAGAGAGAGTGAGAGAGAGAGAGAGAGCGAGAGGACTGGGGTTGTCAGCTCGTCTTTCTTCTGTGGATAAAACAGCCGGAACTTGAAGCTGATCACTCATGTACAGTTCTGATATTCAGGTTGCCTGATCACAGGTGATATGGATGTGGTGATGTTCCCAGTTAACATTAATAAAAATCCAACCAGATGCAACAGTATGCAGATATTTATTTACTGCAAAGTCTCTTTACATGTTTCGGGTGTCCACCGCACCCATCATCAGGAGTACTAAAAACTGTAACCGCAGCCTCCGGTACAGGTCATAATATCGGCACAGCTACTTCCCACCAACGTGGCCAGGTCGGGACTGCCCACGTTGGTACTGGTAGCTGTACCGATATTATGACCTGTACCGGAGGCTGCGGTCACAGTTTTTAGTACTCCTGATGATGGGTGCTGTGGACACCCGAAACATGTAAAGTGACTGTGCAGTAAAATAAATCAGACTACATACTGTTGTATCTCGTTGGATTTTTATTAATATAGACTTATGGACGGAACCTTGATCTTAAAGTTCCAAGTTAAATTGATGTCAGCTAGTTGTGTAAATGTGCTTCATTTAAACTGTCAATTTGGCGTAATTACACTCCGTTTAACGCATTTAACTAAACGCTTCGGTAAACGGGTAGGCGAAGAGTTCATACATTTTTTCGCTGCATGCAAAAGAAATATACTGTATATTTTTTGAACTACGGAATGGGAAAGGAAGACTAACAAGTTGAACTGAGACACGGCTTGAAATTTATTTAAGGTTGACCACAAGTTTGATAAGATAATGTTAATATTTTGGCGGCCTCTACCTTGCCAATGTGATATGAACTGTTACGTTTTAGTGCAATTCCGTAAACATTGTGTTTTGTTAATGTAACTTGCCGATTTGGTTGATTGTACAATAATTCAGTGCACTTACAGACATAAAAATTTTATATAAGCCCTTTTTATGAAATGTTTATGTCTTCTGATGTATGTCATATGAAAGTACAGTATTTGTCAATGTAGTTCTCTCTTTGCCTAAGCACAGGATCATGTAGGCGTCTGTGCTCAAGTCTGTGCACATGCTTTCCGCCGACATTTACAGGTGAAATATCATCTTCTACTTTTACCACAGGAGACGGAGTCATTCGGTATTTGTCACAGCTCTTAATATTTTCAAAAAATGCTTTTAACTGTGCGATTTTAAACGTTAGGGTAATTTTCCTGTTCAGTGCTCTAGCATGACACGAAGGAGAGGGAAAGGGAAGGTTGAGAACATCCTCTGTATGTACGGTACACACCCGATCTCTGGATGCTGTTTCTCATTCACCCACCACACTTTACACAAATAATGAACAGTAGAACACTGCGCACAACCCCATAGCACGCAGCGTATGTTAAACCTAACGATTTCATTAAATGTACGCTGAATACTCACTACCGTAGACCTACCTTCGCCATTACGAGATGAAACCACACCCTTTCTGACTTCAGAATACGGAAATATAGGATTTTCCCCCCCTACTTGACAGATAAGCGCCAGTGAGTTTTAATAGACTTTCTAAAGGTTATCATCACTGCGATCGTTTTTTCTAGCTCCCGCCATCGGCTGTCGGCGTACGGTGCAACGCTGGCATAGTGTCGGGCGAAGCGGTCGGCCGGCGCGTATTTGTCAAGCAGGAAATAAAGAAACATGCTATACAGTTACGCTCCAAAGAGAACATTATTAATTATATGAGTAATTTACGGAAGTTTTTCATATTTTGTCCGGAACCTTAACAAAATCTCTTAGAGAAAGACGAGATTCCTCGCCTGAAGGACGGTCACACCACGATGTAGCTCCGGTGCTTTTCTTCACCCCAATATGTGGCGGTATATAGAGGGTGACGTCATATGGAAGTATTGTGTAAGGGAGTATTTCTGTTAACAGATTTTCATAGGCACTAAGTGAGGATTACGCTATATCGCGGGGCTGTATATCGCAGTTTGTTTTATTAAAAATAGTGAAGGGACTGTGTGTGTGTGTGTGTGTGTGTGTGTGTGTGTGGGCCGGGATAGCGCAGTCGGTATAGCGACTCGCTACGGGTTGGAGAGTCCGGGGATCGAAACCCGAAGGGGGCGAAATTTTCCGCACCCTTACAGACCAGCCCTGGGGCCTATCCAGCCTCCTATACAATGGGTACCGGGTCTTTCCCGGGGGTAAAGCGGCCGGGGCGTGGCGTTTACCACCCACCCCCATCCAGCGCCGAGGTTGAAGAAAAAGTAGAGCTATAACTCTACTCCCCTATGGGCCTTCGTGGCTTGTTCTAGGGTGAACTTTACCTTTTACCTTTACTGTGTTTTCTGTCACGCTAATGCCACTTCCCCACACACTCAGCGATCCTCCTCGTAGTAGTGTTGACTTAACCTCTCATTTGTCGTGAAGCAAAGTTTCGACAAGGTGTGTGTTAGACGTAAGTGCTACCGACAGATTCAGATCTTGTCAAAGGCGAAGGAGGGGAGGGAAGCACCTGTCACTGTCTGTCAGACTAATCGAGTGACACTCTGGCAGACGGCTAATCCTGCTATCTCGTCGTGTTACTTAAGCTCTGTGGAATCCAAGACGCTGCGGTAGTTGTGGGTACGCAACTGCAGAGCGCGGCATTTGTCTTCTTCGTAATCCTGAGAGTTTTTCTATCCTTCTTTATGCTCTCCAGAAAAATTCCCGGGTAGAACTTAATACCACAAGTGGTCACATATTGCCAATGCACTATTTTTCTCCATAAAATGAAATAATTTTTCAAAAGCAAACAGATAAAGTAGATTAACGGCGAAAAGGGATTTATGAGGGGTTGTGTATTCGTTTAATGGAATGTGTTTGTTTTTCCGTCGAAATTTCGGACTGATGGAATAATATGCTTATTCATTGAACTTGTCTGGCTCAGGACAGGGACAGGTGGCGCGCTGTTGTAAACGCGGTGATGAACCTTCGGGTTCCATAAAGCGCGGGGTATTTCTTGACTAGCTGAGAACCGGTTAGCGTCTCAAGAAAGACTCTGCTCCATGGAGTGAGTGCGTGAGTAAGTAAGCAAGAAAGCAAGCAAGTAAGTAAGTAATTAAGTAAGTAAGTAAGTAAGTGTTCCTTAGAATTATGGATAATTGGATAAGAAAGAAACAACTGCTACTTTGTGCATTATTACTGAGCACCGTTTCTGAATGCGCATGTATTTTTTCGTGGCGCAACAACCAAACTTGTGCATAGGCCGCGACATTGTTAAGGTTTGTAGATTACACAATTAGGCACACACACACACACACCACGGTAGGACTCCTCTGAACGAGTGATCAGTTCATCGCAGAGTTAGCTGCCTACAGAACACACAACAAGCGCAAGAGACGAGCATTTATGCCCTCAGCGGGATTCGAACTCGCGAACCCAGCATTTGAGGGCCCTCAGAGACCGCATGGCTACAGGGATCGGCTGTATTAACATAGCAATTAAAAATATGATACGGCAAAGTGTCACTAGATTCTGACGACAACCATATACCTGAAGACAGGAATACAATCGACCCCTGAAATATCTTGCGTATCTACTAAATCTCAGACGTCCTCCGGGTTATAACAGTGCAATGTTTTTCCTCTTACAACATTGTTGTCATTCTGTCTGTACTGTTTTATAATTTGTCATGATCGCAGGCACTTCCTTGGTTATAAAAACAGTAGTCACTTTTCTGCTACTGATGGTGTTGAAGGAACTGACAAACAGAATACTGGGAGCTATGCTTCTCTGATGACCCAGATACGTCGTGGTCCAGCGCATAGATATACCACAAAAACAAATCACCGGGGGTTTAGTACGAGGCATTAAGCACGGAGTAGTTTTTATAGGACTTTGTTGAGAGAAATTGCTAGCGTATTCATTACTAAGGGAGAAGCATCAGTTTGAGGAAGTACGGCGGAAAGAGTACGATGTTCTATCAGTGGGTCAGAATTATGTTGAAAGTAACATGAGGGTTGAAATTTCCAGGCAAGCTGATAAGCAAGAGGGGAACAGAGAAGAATGCAAACTGGGGTGACTTGATAAAGTTACAGTAATTAATCGAATCGAGGTAGTTCAGTCTTGTGTTTCGTAGTTTGAACTAATTTACGTCACATTAAGCGGGAAATATTAAGCAAATTACAGGCGTGAAATGAGAGATTTGGACCTAAGAGAGAGGAAACAACGGGATGGTCGCGAAAATTACTTAAGGAGGAGATTTATAATTTGTAGTATTCGCCCAGAATTTTTAGGTTTATCATATACACGAAATATACAATGATGTATCAGTCAAACACAACAAAACTTTATTATGTTTTACTCAATTATTATACCAACCACTGCACATATATAACATTTATAAAATTTTTACACATTAAAACATTCCGACGTGTTTCGGTCCTAGGACCATCATCAGGGAGCCATATCGTCCTTGCTAAAGTCACAGAATGCACATCCGTAGCAGGGCACTCTTCGCAACATAACATTACACAACACGGCATGCCGCGACAATACCCAACTGGTACAGCGAAATTAATGTGACTTTTTATAGTGTGACTTTAGCAAGGACGATATGGCTCCCTGATGATGGTCTTAGGACCGAAACATGTCGGAATGTTTTAATGTGTAAATTTTATAAAATTTATATATGTGCAGTGGTTGGTATAATAATTGAGTAACTCGACAACATGCACGGTGTAACAACGAAAATTTATTATGTTTATTATTGTATTAGGGTGACATGTTTCGATTCTTATAGAATCATCCTCAGGCCCTTATAAGAATACAGATCCTTAGCGATGTTATAAGGGCCTGAGGATGATTCTATAAGAATCGAAACATGTCGTCCTAATAGAATAATAAACATAATAAAGTTTTGTTGTGTTTGACTGATACATCATTGTATATTTATGTATGTGTTAAACACTTCGGGATGGCAAACATTAAATGTAAACGAAAGCAATTTCGGCTGTGTTTTTTCTCATTATTGTTTTCATAACTGGACCCGGAAACCACCAAGATTTATGTTCTTCATACTCTTTTCCTCTTTTCATGGTGTGAAAATAAATATGCATTGTCACATTTTCTAGTTCTTTTTGATGGTTTTAATGATAATGAACAAGCGTGTAAGGCTGAATGAATCCCATTCTATACAAGTTTATTTTCAGAAGACACTCCACACGCCATTATCAATACAGGACCAGCAGATGTAAGATTCGTACTTGTGATTTGAAACTAAATGCCTTTTTTTGCCAGGTAACTGGCCCTTTAAAGACAGAAACTGAACTGAAACGTATTAAAGATTCAGTTAGTACCGCGCAGTAAACAACCAGTCTCGATTATAAATACCAATGATATACAAATACTGTTCGGGAAATCATTGTTTGTTCGAGATCCATACAAAATACAGAAATACGCTCTCTTTGCAGGGTTTAGAATATTTTAATGTCAATCCCGATGGCGCCTAATGTAACCACTGAGATTTTTATGGGTTACGGTTTTCAGTACCCAGTACAACAACACGTAGTTCGTTTATTAAATCATTTTCATTTTATTGTTAAGTTTACTTCCCGCCTCTGGCTTTTATTCCTTCGTGTCTGTCGTAGTCTGACCGACGCTCATGATTATTTGACAACGGAATGGTTCCAGACGTTCTGTAATCTTGTTGTTCCTTGTCTTCAGACTCGTCTTTGTAGTGGATGAGTTTAAATTATATTACTGTAACTCGTAAGGTAGTCATTGTCCTCCTAGTAAGAGAGTTACAGTCTTGCATAGAGTTTTAGAATTGCATTTCGCATTGTTTAGTTGAACAAACTCCATTGTCACTGGTTGTACCTTCAGCATACAACGTTTATTCGTCATTACATAAATAAGAGCCTGTTTATGTTGTCACAAAACCAGATCTTGAACTTTATCCTGAGCCACCTCTATCCGCGTCGATTTCGTAACGTACTATTTTTGAGAGATTCGTTTTATTGTTATCCTTCTGTGTAAACGAAAGTCTCCCAACAGTATGTATACGTAACTCGCATGTACAACATACACAATCATATCCAGCGGCTCTCCCTTTTTGCTTCACCGTTGCTAACACTTTATGTCTTAACTTTATGTAGATTCATATGATATTTATTGTAGATAGAACTATTCAGGGAAATTTTTGTTGTTTCTTAATGTTTTTTTCCCATCACACCAAATTTGTCCAAAAGATCCCTTCGCTTGTGAAATTTGCTCGATGTTGATATTGGCGCCTCGGAAGCTGGCGAAATTTCTTACTGGTGTTTTGTGCCATCGATAGTCCTTAACACGACTGTAACACGAAGTTTTAACGCAAACTCGAGTTTTAAAGTCGCGCTGATTTCTTCACGACTCTGATTACAGTTAACAGCTACACAGGAAAATGGCGTTGATTTTATAAGACAACTCACATTGTACGGAGCCGACGTCCGTTACTTTACTCACAGCTCTCATCTACACCAGTAATTTCGTGGCGAGCTGCTGAGGTGCATGGATAGTTCTTGGTTGCTTGAATTTTGCTATGACAGTAAATGAATACTTACTATCTTTAAGGAGCAGAGTTTTTATTTTGTCGTGCAGCATATTAATCATTCACTGGATACGAAAATAATTTTATTTATTCTTGCGCTCATTCAAGGAATCCCCTGCGTACTCTTCCGATTCAGAATAAGCTCATGGCCTGAGCTGTACCGAAAATCTCCATCCCAGTGTTCCACCGTACGAAGTTTATATGTTTATGAAAATGGAAGGGCTTAACTTCATCAATATTTTATACATTTCAGACCCCTTAGCTGGAATGTTAGATGTTGTTCATGTTTACTTGGATGTACTGAACAACTGTCATAACGCACAATATCTTGTCTCGTTTCTTCCATCCTCAGTCCATATTGTTAAAACCTGCAATCAAATTAGAAATAATAGATGCATCTTATACAGGAAGCATATGAGATGTATAAGCTACGTAGGCAAGAAATTGAGGGAAAACCTGTAATTGCTATGGGCTGACGTAGTAGACATCGCATACGCAGTTCTGAGTTTCTTCAGAAGCCCGGAAGACAGTGGGCCGTGGCGCGCTTTAACCTTTAGCATAGTATCGGCTCTAAGTCTTTCTTGTTTCAGTGCCCTTATTTGAATGTCAATGGTTATTTCTTCTGCAAGGTCTTTTTTCTGTTGTACTGTATTAGTCATGACGTTAAGATACAATGACGACATGAATCACAGCGCTGTGGGAGGTCCCAGGACCATTCTTGACATCCATTCAGAGCACGCTCGAAGTGACAACAGGACGCGGCCCCCCTAAATACGAAGTAATGTTTCCAAAAAGCAATTACGGCTCTACAAAGTTGTTACGATCTCCGCTAAATGTCAGGGACGCCGGAAATAGGGGGCAGAGAAGACTAGCTCCCCCGCCACAACAATACGTACACATGTCAGAAGGCGATTATGCGCCCGGACATTCTGTACGTGCCTGCAGAAAGGTCTGAAGTTCGCCTTCTGAGAAAGTTGCAGTCATTTTTCCTAGAAGGAAGCTGACTCTTTACATCACTCGGCGTAATGCTCCCAAGGAGTTTGCAAGTAATTACACTTTTGTGGCCATGATATGTGCCTCAGCCAGAAGGTATACTCTGCAACTCCTTACAGGCAGCCACAAGATAGGTAACTCGGCTATCTCTGCGTGTAGGAAGGAGCGTACAGGCCGCCGTAACGTTTGCCGGATGAAACTCCGTGAAAAGAGTTAACAGCTTAACGCTGTTAACTCGCAATGACTGAAGAGCGAGATATAATACTTCCTGTTTTTGTGACGGCATTAAATGAGCTTGAGAGTTATCTACGTGAAAATGTTCTGAATGTATCTTGGGTTTTTTCCAGCTTCTCTGCACGTGATAATGTTTGGCAGTATTTTCTTTCGGCTTCTTGGGGTAGGTTTTCCGGACATTAATTATCTCATCAGAATAAGGAAATTTAAATCTTACGGATTATAAACAGAACTCAAGAAATAGAACTGAACCCTGTTAGCTACTTAATATGCAAAATTCTCGCACTTACAAAATCTGGCGGTCGGCTTAAAGAATTTTTCGTCGTGACACTCACTGTGCTATGATTGTAACCAGGGCTTTCTGTTGTAGGACTGCGAAACGCGTTATCGCAAGGCCTATTTGCATACTGCAGCAGACGGGAAAGCTTAAAAATCCAGGCCTTTATCTGGAGGCGAGGTACTGGAATCGACGTTCTTACAGCCTAAGATACTTCGCGTGAGTAAGGGACAGGTTTATCAGAATTTATTAAAGAAAAAAATCGACATTAAAATTTAGGACTTCATTATGTGCTTCTTTAATTCGGAGATCGTGAATAAAAACAATTTAGCGGTCGTGGTTACAAACGTGGCACCAGTTCAGATTGGTAAATGCCTTATGATTCCTATTTCTTTAAAATCCCCGTTGGATAGACAGGGAATTCCTTCAAAATCACGTTTTTCTCTGAACGCCGAGCTCCTAGTGAGTTAAATTCTTGTTTACTTTATATCCGCCGTCACAAGTTTTGTTGACGTAATCAGCTGCCCAGTCATTCTGAGCGGATCGTTATCAAGAATTCGTCCAGTCGAACCTGTTGCAAATACTTGAAACATTTTTATTTGATCCTTATTTCTGAATTTCCACCTATGCGACAAGTTTTGCGTGTACTTAGGAACCGTACCACAGTCCCGAAAATTGCGAATTGCACCTCGTTTATGTGTGAGAAATTTCCGAGACTGTAACACGATGAAATGTATTGGTAACGTGACACAGGGAGAATGGCAAATGTTTCCCCATTACGAGCTCGAACACTCTTCCGAAGAACGATACGTGTAAGGGTCATTGGGGACCCCAAATTAGGGTTCGGCCACACAAAAAGCAGGCTGCCGCGGCGGGCAGTGATCATCTGTGCCCGCGGCGGGAAGGTGTTCGAACTGTTATGTAAGATTGCATCATCCCCGTCAAACAGAAGGCGGGCTGATGCGGCAGACCACTCTAGATCGCGGCGGGCAGCGGACATTTGTGTTTTGGAGACAGATTTGCTAGGCGGGCAGTGCGGAATGGCGGAAGAATTCACTGAAAAGTTAATTGAAAAAGTGCGGGAGTACGTGTTCTTGTACGATACAGGTCACCCGGAGTACAAGAACCACTTCTCATTGATTTCGTTCATCCACCACCGTCTCCTTTTTCTTTTACAACTCAGTGCTAACAGAAGAAGAAATAGTTCTTCCTAATCGGAACTGGAGAGCATGAATTAAAGAAAAATAACCGAGACGAAAACAAATGGAAACTACTTTGCAGCCCTAAGTAGATCGCTCTTCTTCACACTGGACCACTCTTAGCTGCCGAGTCCGGTCTGGCGTCACCAGATCGCAGACCGCCGCGATTTCCCGCGACGGCCTGCCCACTGTCGCAGCCTGCTTACTGTGTGACGCAGTTGCAATACGTGACGCGCTGGCAGCAGGACTGCCACCTGCGATAGGTAGCATGCCCTTTATGCCGTAATAGTGTGCTATAAAACTCAACGACGTACTGAGGAATTCCCTCCCACCTTGTTTCCTTGTTCTTTGCTTGCTGTAGTGTCAAATGAACTCATGTTCGAGAGAGTAGACGAGGGGTTTGGGGAGTGGAAGAGTACCGTGCTAGAAAGGGGGGTTAGGTCCTTTAATATTTCCTCGCAATTATTCATAAATCACTTCTGCAAGACAGTGTAATGCTTAGGAACTCAGTGTGTTGGCTGCGTGGGAACGAAGAGGTTTCTTTAATGTGATCACGATATCCTGAAAACAGTGTTCACCCTCGAACAGGCCATGAAGGCCCAGACGGGGAGTAGTGGTATAGCTCTACTCTTTCTTTAACATCGGTTCTAGATGGGGTGGGTGGTCAGCGCCGCACCCTGGCCGCTTTACACCCGGAAAAGATCCGGTATCCATTGAATAGGGGGCAGGGCGGGTGCGGAAAACCTCGCCCCCACCGAGATTCGATCCCCGGACTGTCCAGCCCGTAGCGAGTGGCCGTATTGACTACGCTATCCGGACCCACAGATTCTGGAAAAGGGGGCTTTTATTAAATAGCTAGTATAGTGTATTTTTATATCTTGAGATCTGTTCACAATCCATACTGTTTCGATTCCTTAATCTGACTTTCAGACTAGAAAATCTAACCCAAAAATTTGGTAAAATCGCCAGCCATTTTTAAAATGTACAGAGAAGTTTGAAAGAAAAATCTTAGCTATATTCGTAACATCTTACCGTAGAGAATTCTCATTGTCATTACTTGCCGACAGAAAATGAGGAATCATTATCTCTAACTGTGCGGTCACCATTTTGCCATACAATATGACCTTAACATTGTAACTGTTTTCATGGAGTTCCATCCGGCAAAACTTACGGCATTCTGTGTTACGTGGTGACTGGCTGCTGCTTGAAGAGACAGCCCAGATACTGTCCTGCTGCTGTTTGCAGGACAGAGTTTTAGTGCATACATTCCAGTAGAATATGGTAGCGTAACCTTCGTCACGGCCGGTCCCAATGTCCACGCGGTCTAAGGCGTATGTCTGCGGCCACTCGCCCGCTGAGATTGTGGGTTCGAATCCCACCAGGGGCATGGATGTCTGTCTGTTGTGATTGTTGCGTGTTGTCAGGTAGAGGTCTCTGCGACGAGGTGATCACTCGTCCTGAGGGGTCCTACCGACTGTGGTGCGTCGTTGTGTGTGAACTAGAAACCTCGTGAATGAGGAGGCCCTGGCCCACTGGGAGGGGAGGGGGTGCTGTTGCTAAAAAAATCCTTCGTAACTGATTGAAAAAGTGCATTTGGTGTGCTCATATTTGGAACTTTTTGATTCTTATTTTCACTTGTACGGACTCTTTAACCAGCGGCCGTCCCATATCAGGACGCAAGTAGGGCTAGATCCCCCCCCCCCCCAATGCATTTTATGTACATTTAGGCAAGGGTGTGGACCGGGTAGCGTAGTCGGTATAGCGACTGGTTACGGAGTGGACGGTCCGGGGATCGATTCCCTGTGGGGGCGAGATTTTCCGCACCCGTCCAGACCGGCCCTGGGGCCCACCCAGCCTCCTGTACAATGGGTACCGGGTCTTTCCCGGGGGTAAATAGCGGCCGGGTCGTGACACTGACCCCTCACCCCCTTCTAGTGCCGTGGTCAATAAAGAATAGACCTATACCTCTACTCCCCTAATGGGCCGTACGGCCTGTACAGAGCCTCAGTGCCTGTACAAGGGTGATAGTACACCGCATTTTAAAGACATGCTGTATGATCTGCGGTTTTTTCTTCCCATGAAATTCCTTGTCCTTTTATTCAAATAATCGTCACGTTTTACATAAAAGATGCGCTGAGATTTAAATGGTCTAACGAACTCGGCCCTCATGTCTTCAGAGCAGGTCGATTTTTCGTACTTTTCGTTAATAGCATGTAGTTTATAATTGTAGGCTGTTCAGGAGAGAATGAACATAGTTTCGAAGTACACACCGTTCGGGGCAACTATGCAAGCTGCTTCAGTGTATTTCTTTTCTTTTAACTGGTATGTGCACAATAGCGTTTATAAGACAGTGGGAATGTAAAACTAGTGCAGCTGAGAGGACTGAGACGTCATAGCGTTCTGTATAGATGTAATGACGTTGGTTAATTAGATAGTAATGTACACTTAAGTCGTTATTGTATAATAATAAATTGCTAATTATTTTTGCCTGTGAGCCCATACTTCCTGTACAAGCGTCTGTGCCATCTATTGACAAGAAGGTCAAAATTGTTGCTGGATGTACATTTTTCCAGTTGGGTGTACGTCCACGTGCTATTTACAATTTTATCGTCGTTACCTGATGTACAGTTTACAAAATCAGAGCAGAGCCTTGATTCCTAAATTTGAGGAATCTCATTATTTTGTGGACTTTGGATCTTTCTTATGTTCGTGATAACTTCTTTGTGGCTGATGTCCCAAACTGTAGGTGGTCACGCTCGCTGCGAGGGCTCCAAATAGATTAAGAATATTCGTGATATTTCGCTTCATTGCGTTCATGGGCACATGCTACAAAGGAACAGTTAAAGTGTCTTAAACTCCTGTTTTAGTCGAGGGCACTTTGACTTACCAGAGTTGTTCTTTCCATACCTTATTTTTCGGAGGCATTTCGTAGGAAGAAAGGTATGAACCCTGAAACCAACACGGTGCTGTGTTGGCTACCAAAACACAAACTTGACATCCTCCTGATGTGAACCATTTTAAAAATCTGTAAAACTACATCCTCCGAATCTTCTGGACCGGTTCTCCACTGCTACAGACGTATTTTGTAACATCTGCAGACAGTATATATATATATATATATATATATATATATATATATGTGTGTGTGTGTGTGTGTGTGAATTTTGATGTATTTAATAATCTGTCAGTGTTTTATACGTGCTTTGTTGATGTTCACTCCCTTCCTGAAGATGATCAAGATTGATCGAAACATGTCGGATTTATAACAAATTATGTGCAAAATATAATTTTAACGTTAGTGCTTTTATTGGTGTGAGGTGACAATACATTTTTTTCCCATGGCACTTATTCTCTGGCAGAGATTCTATGTAATTAGTAAATGCTGGGATGAAAATGATGATGACAGTGATAGTGATGATGGTTTAGTAATGTGATTTTACTCTTAAGGTGTAAATCATATTCTTAAATTTTTTTTTTCGGACACGTACAGAACTTAGTGGTGAATTTCATGATGCTGCTAGACGGGCAGCCCATGTCTTCATTAGGACTGTATACTGTGCATTGGTCTGCTGCAGCATTCATGTTCGTGTTAGCATTAAATAGATACAGACTGCATATTGCAGATTAGTTAGTGTTACAGAGCAGCCCAGTTTCGAGGTGTAACTTCATAGGGGTCTCTACAAGAAGTGGTGGATCAGTCACTTGAGTTATGTGCGGATGGCAGTTAACTGCGGTGTTCATGGGAGATGTTAAAATTAACTGATATAAACTAGGTGCAAAGTACATAAGCAATTTGACAACAGGCAATTTTGCACCCCGTATCTGCACCATATTCATCGCTGGTTACAGACCTATGCATAAATGAATCTATCAAGGTTTCGTATCAGCTTGTATCACGTAATGATTTGTAATACTTGCACAGAAAGTAACAAATCATACAGTGTGCCATTAACGTAACAATGAGGCGCGTTCGTGTAACCATTGTTGCCGTGGAAAAAGAAATAAATATTACATGTTCCGAGCGTGTCGCCTGTTATCCAGCATGCAAAGCGCATGCGCTGTATTATGTTGTCATCTTTGGACTGTCTGTTTCCACATTGTCTCATAAACAGCACGATTTTCGGTAACATTGTCAACATAAAATGTGAGTTTTGATTTCGTATACAGCTTTCGTCTGAAATATTTCTCATTCTGAGAAGAATTCATCGAGAAATAAATGTACATAGATCTTCATGTGAAGTACCCGTTATACATGTCAGATTTTAATGAAGCTTGGATTCTCCCGACAGATTATGGAAAAATCGTCAAACATGACTATATGAAAATCCGCTGAGTGAGAGCAGACGGACGGACGGACAGACAGACATATACGCGTGACGAATCTAGTCGCTTTTCGAAAGTTTGCGAACGCGCCTAAAAATCAGTTGGAGGTATTTCGCAATTTTGTTACTTGAATGCTTGGAGCAGAATTCTCCTTGAGAAGCTGATGGTAGCTTCTCACACCTTTCTACTGCCGTGATAAAGAAAGAGTAGAGCTATACGTCTACTCCCCCTATGGGCCGTACGGCCTGTACAGAGCCTCAGTGCCTGTACAAGGGTGCACTTCACTGTACCTCCCTCAAAAGGTAACACACACTTACGTAGGACTTAATATTCCAAGGATTCTAGTTAGTTCTATGGACCGTTTTTCGTAATAAAGGATGTTCCTTTTTTTTCGAACGTGTGAAGTATTGAATATGGCTGTACAGTTTGAGATCACATGTTCAAGAAACTGTAAATCACTTCCCTCCTCCCCAAATAAGTGGAACGGTGAGGTGAAGTACTTTGTTGTGGGTGTATAAGAGGAGCAGCTCTCACCTGGTGGGCCAGGAAGTGCAGTGCCTTCAGACCGGACGAGCGGAAGTGCCTTGCGTTGCCCCTACGAAGTTATATGTCACAGAGACCATCACCCACTCTGATATCCAAGGACACTCATGTGGGAGTTGACTAGCTGTACAGTGTGAGATGCGCAGTGAATTGCTTTTTGTTGCCGTATGAATGTAAATTATTCATCCGGTATGATGTGGGACAACACATTTATTGCCGTAATTTTACGGCCCACACTTTTGTGTGCACATTGTCAGATGTCGATGGATGTAAGTTAAAGCGATTGAGGGAACATGCGTATTTGTACGGTTCTTTCATGAAAGTAAAAATAAACTGACCATATTTTAACAGGACTCCTACTTAGTCGGCAGTATACTTTGAACCGGAGCAACTACTTTTAGGCGCGATCGCAAAACTGCGAAAAGCGACTGTTAACCTCGTCTTATGATATTTCATATTTTATTTCATTTTATTTTTTTTCGAAAATGAAAGTTTAGTTAAAATTCGGCAAGAATTACGGGTACTTTAATGAAGACCTGTGTACGTGTAGAATGTAGCCGAGTTAGTACTTCGAAACACTGGACTGCAGTAATTCGGAAAACAGGATGACTTATTATGGCATTTAAATCCCTTGAAATTCTAATATGTTTCAATAGGCAATTGTAGCTATAGCATCGGATCCAATACACATAGCAACGCTTTGCTGAAGTCACATGGACCGCGTTTTAATTTGATCGGATCTAACAGGAAATGAAAATACGGCGAAAGAATATAAAAAGTGTATTTATTGTAAGCCCTGAGGTATGTACTGTGTTTAGCGGGGCTGTGAAAACCTAAATTTAAATACTCAGTTTTGTATGGATCTGAGTCATGTATTCTGCCGGAAATTCGATGTAGTGCAGTCATTTGCCGTAATTCATATTTTCAATTATTCTCCATAATGATGCACTGACAAGTGCTGTTAGAATCTGTAGACTACTCGTATTCCTGTTTGTTCTCCGTGATCATCACAGCTAGTGTGTACTGTTGTAGTTGTCTTGTGTGTATTGTTGTCATCTTATGTGCATTTGTTGTACTGTGTGTGCATTGCTGTTTTTTTTTGTACTTTAGATGCCGGACTGCTGGCTAGAAGTCAGTATTCGGAAGGTCCTGCGACCGGCCATCTCGACACAGGTTTTCTTGGTTTCCCTGTGTCTATAAGCAAACGCTGAGATGGTTCCCAAGATTCCAAGTTGCCACTACATGCTTCTCATGTAGCCCTCCAGACTTAAATTTAGTAGTAACCAATTTCATATTTTGTTTACATGTAAAATAACCACTGACACCGGGTAACAACCCAATTGCAGTAAATAAATATTTTATTATTATTATTTGTCTGCACATAGATACTTCTTGCAGGTACCTCTACGCATACGGATATGCAAAATGGGTATGGACATGTAGGCTGTGTCACAGCAAAGATTTAATAAGATTGAATGGCTGTGGTATGATACGCTTCGTCGACTGATAAACGGTTACCAATCATAGTACCTCTATCTTCATTGTTAGGAAGTCTTAGTTGAGGTGCCCCTGATTTTAACTTTTAATTATTTTGTTCTATATGTTTGCACACAAAAATACTGAGTAAAATGATCGCCAGCCTTCCAAACATGTTCGATGTTCGGATAGTTGATAGAGGCGTTGGCTTGCAGGCACAGCTGACAGGAGGTGGACCTGCGGCGTAAGTGTTGGGTGTAGTAGTCGCCCGCGAACTCGAAGACATGTCAAGGAACCAACGCACTGGGCTTTCTCGATGGAGTTAATATTTGATTCCACTTGGAGCACCGATGTTTAGGGGGAATGATTTTATTAGACCTAAAGTTTATTTAATTTTGTTCAGAGGTCGTGAACCACGCTGAAGTGCCCAGGAGAGGATGCTGAAGTGAGATTTTGCGATTGCGATGATGAACCCTAAAACTCCATGATAAAGTGTATATCTAATGACAGTGTATTAAGCTTCCCTATAAATATCGTGAGAGAAATTTACTTTTTCTGGTAGTTAGAAAAATGAACCGTTGAGTTCGGCAGTTTATGTCCGGTTTTTTTTTTACGAAATAAGATAAAGCCTTATGAGGGGACCACGCACCTCCATTCGTATGTCCGTCCGGCCGGCGACTTGACCTTTGTCAGATTTTCATGTACTTGTGCATAGACATTATTGAAAAGTATGTGGTCTAGTAAGATTAATCTTCGAGACGATCTTCTCAATGACAATCAAACTTTACTTGCGGGCACAAATTTGTATCTCTGTTTTCAAAACTTCTTGCCTGATTTTGGTGCAGTGTGGTATAGAAGATCTCCAGGTACTTGTGTTGAATATTGTTTTCGTTAAAGTCGGTTCAGTCTAAGCTACACTTCGCTGAGGTGAACCAATATATATATATATATATATATACCCCTTTTTTACATTTTGCTCGATTTCAATAATATTCGGGACATAGATTTCGTTGAGTGATTTAGAGTTCCGTAAAGACAGCAAAGTTAAAATCGTGCTTTACATAAGTGCTCTCCATATTCCTTGTCCGATTTGGTGGGAATTCCTTGTAAATGATCTGCTCATATTGCTCATCAGTATGTGTGAGATTCCAGGCGCTGGGAAAACCGTCCTTTTATTATTGGTGTAAATCAAGCTACGAGGATGAGTCAACTGAAAACCTTAAACATATTTTATCTCGTAATTTACTGAACAACACAAGACTGGATAAAATAAGAAGCGAAGTCATGAGGAAAGAACTAGAGTTCTCTGGAATGCAAGATGTGAGACTCAAAT
>Ga0123353_10004360_pt1 | contig 18211 bp, 10 predicted proteins | sample TergutLab28metaG_3_FD_92763 | JGI IMG/M metagenome (GOLD analysis project Ga0123353, IMG submission 92763) | Labiotermes labralis P3 segment gut microbial communities from Petit-Saut dam, French Guiana - Lab288 P3 | ecosystem: Host-associated > Arthropoda: Insects > Digestive system > Gut ... | reverse complement strand
TATATACCATGTTTAAAATATTCAGTACCTATATTTGTTGAATAAATATATAAAATGCAACTTTAGAGGTTAGCGGTGCGGTACGACCACTATAGTTGACATTAGGCGTCTAAAGGTTAAGCAATAAGTCTGAAGTGCGAGGCTTGATTTTGTCACGCCGTTGCGGCTGAAGGCTCAAGACACGCCACCTGGACTCCTAGCCCTAGAGCGGACGAAGTCTTTGTTGCATAGCGACCGAATGTACTGCAAAATCTGCCTGTAATCAGTACGGCGACAAAAGACACTCTCTATAGTTTCCTACGCTTCTAATTAGCACGAATCTTCTTGAACTGCTAATCTTTGCATAATGAGACAGTATATTCTTTCGAAACTTTGAGAGATATTTAATAAACAACAGAGCATAACAACTTAACCCAGAAACCTTGATAATTTCGTGTTCTAAATTTTGTTTTTGTTAATTAGTTGACTTCGTTGTGCTTAATTTGTGTTACATTCTGCTGACAGCTGGTAAAGCAGTTACATTTGGACAGTCGGTTCTCACTAAGCAATGTTTTGATGCATGTCTTTAACATGAGAGACATAGGCTTTAGCTGAATACGATCTTCCCATGGATATATGGAAGCATATTAACGCCATTTAAATGAACCCTTTCCATTCTACCCGCGAGATGTTTGCTTAGCAGCACTGACACTGGTGGTCTGTATTTCTTTGGTATTTCTTACGATCAGTGAGGGAACATGAACTGCCGTCTCTCTAAGTTTCAAGTTATATGAATTTTATATTATTATGAGCTTTGTACCGCAAGTAGAGTAGCTTCTTTAGTAAAAAGACCCACTGTAGTTTGTGCCAGTTAAGTTGATAATTCTGAAACATTAATGACATGGAATAAAGGAAGTGTGTATAGGTTTAAATAATATTCTGCTATGGTTTGTGGAATGACGCTTGTAAGAAAAACAAGGTATACTTTTTCATAATGAATCTTATATGTCTGTGACAAATTTACAGCATGATTCAATGGAAAAATTTATTGCTCTGGAACTAGGCGCTTCTGTGAGGGGCTCAGCAGTTTAGACTTCTTCATACAGGCCATGTTATTCTTCCTTCATTATATTGTGTTGTACTGACAGGTTTTTGAAGTCACTTTGGCTATGCGGACAGCCTTGAAAATAAAATTGATGGATATTTAAGTTTTTCTAATATTCCGCAGATTAAAATGTAATTTAACTTTCCATGGGCATAAATTTTTCAAGTCTTTCGGACCTTGAGAATGTGAACAACGCTTGAGTTTTATGTAGAATGTCAACAGGCACAGTCCATAGGCAGCTCATTTACGGTTCTTTTCTTCCTCTGGATGAGCCTTATTGTACTCTATCGAGCGAGCGATTGCTTCTGAAATTTGATGCAGATGCGTTCCCTGGGGTTGGAAGCCATTTTCGTCTGCAATGTAAGTTACAGAGTACGTGACGCCATCTGGTGCTACGTAGGTGAAGCTGCCTGTCACTGATTCGCCGTCGTCGTTTGGTCCCAAGTTCTTCAGTTGGCCAGACTGCTCAGCCTTCGTGCCGTCTTCTGTTTCGAAGCTGCCACAATGAAAGAAAGCCATTACTTAGACGAACATCTGAAACTACCGTGTATCTCGCCAGATATTGCAAGTGGTGTTAGGCACGAATATTTGATGCACTAATGGAGAAAGTAGTTCGAAATACAGTAAAGAAACACGATTTTATTTATTGTATTCATCCTGCACCTTCATCTCTATTCCTTTTATCCCTTTCGCACATCTCCCCCTTCCTTCCTACAACTGAGCTATATTACGTCAAAACACCGAATGAAGTTACATTTCTATCCTTCAGGTGGCACACTGTGTCACTCGCGTAATTACGATAAAATACATTATTCTGTGGAAGCAACTAACACACAGTCAATGATAAATTCGCATCCCCACTTTACTCAGACCGAATGACGTGCGGTTGGCAGAACGTCCCTCGCCGTGAGCGGGGGGTCTACTCCTTTAGTTCATTGTATTTCAGTTGTGGTTGGGTTTCTAATCACTACATTGAAAACAGGCGTTGGAAATATTTTCCTTTCGCTTGCAGACACACATCACACCTAACAAGCAGATTGCTCATTGCGCGTCACAGTTTTGTAGTTAAGCGAGAAAACCGGAAGTGGCTAGCAACGTATGTCAAGTAATACAATTTCCATATACAAGCGGACCGCCGTATCCACGGGTAATGCATTCCAAGACCTACTGCAGTTACGCGAAACCGCGATAATGCCAAACGCTGTGTATAACGTGATATAACGTGATATAACGTGACATTCGTGTAACAGACATAAATACGTTAAAGTTTAGTTAATAAATTTCGCACAGTAAGACATTACCAACACTAAGTAAGTTAATAATAAAGTGTACTGTACACTACATTGTACATTTACAGTGTACTTTCTCTCTCACACTCTCTCTCGTACGTATGAAAATAAGGGATTCTGACGTTTTAATCTAATCCTCTAGATATGATAGAGCAATAAAAAAATACAGTACCTGTACTGTACAGTATCATGCACAGTTTCAAAGGATGACAGAACAATAAAAATCACGCTTTTCCATCAAAGCGCTGCATAAGCAATGAAAAAAGTGTTATTGTTACACATTTTACAATGCAAATCATACTACGTACCTGTACATAACCTGTAATAGGATTTTTTTGTTAAAAATTATCTTAGCCTGTTGTGGGTATTCACCGACTTCTCCATTCTTCTTGTTGCTTTCTGAACACAAACACTACGATAACGCTGCAACTAATTCGAACAGCGAGAACGCTAGAAGCAGAATGGTGGCAAGTTAGCGGGGAACCGTGTGTACGGGGACAAAGGGAGGTGAGTCAGGTACTGGGCGCGTTTGGGCTGCTGGATTTCACCATGTTACGGCCCGTTCTGCTTGGCGCGCGTTTTGAGAATTATGAACCGTTTATTTCTTTAATTTTACAATTTTTTTAGGGCCATGGTAATCTGCGGATACTGAATCCGTGGATACGGAGGTCCGTCTGTATATGTATATACATCTAATGAACTAATTACATATATAATATATAATATAATTCTCGAAAGTGATAACAAGGCTAAAGAGACTGCAAAATATATACTCCATGACGTAATATAGAAAATTCCAAAAATGATCCCTGTAATCTCATTCATCTCATTCTCTGTAACCTCATATTCATTCTCCGAAAAAACTAAATCTACCCGCATCACCGTGTCGAAGACCGCATAGAGATGGACGGTAATAAACCAGAACAGAAATCAACACACTTTAACCACAACAGAGAAATATGATAATTGAAAAAGGGAAAAACAAATACAAATTAGTTAGAAAATATTAATATATAAAATGTCATACATCTTCATAAATTTACTTCCTTGTTAACTTAATAACCGGATTTGATGTCATCCTTTGTGGTTTATGGAATGCATGGAAAAGTCAATTTATGGTGTTATGTAAGTAGAGTCTCTAAAGTTCTGTGTACCTAAACATTATTTGCACCAACAAAATGCGCTGTATTAATTATAAATGAATGCTAAGCATGTTTCCGTACAAGTGTACAATCTTCAGGTAGCACAAAATGTCAGTTTAAGACCAATTTCCAATGATAAGCTATTGTTTACATGGTTGTGCACTCTGTGGTGTTTCCCTGAAGATGGTACACTTGTACCGAAATATGTGGCAAATACGCCCTTGATATTTATACACAAATAATATTGTGCATTTAGTTATTGCTACAAAATTAGTACATTGATCTAAAAAAATGCATAAAATAGAAAACTTGAAAATAAGTTGTTAGGAATGGCATTATGTAAATGTCTCGCATGTGGTTGTCACAATTTGACTAAACGTTTGCATATGACGTAAAGTAAATCATTAAATTCAAGACCTTTCGCGAAGTGGGCTTTGTCATAGGTCGGTATAATTGAAAACTAAACCGTCCGACAGTTTCTAGTGGAAGTCTCCATAACGAATTAAACGGATTGTCGAAAAATGTGCGCCCCAGTACGTGGTCACCGACAGACACACAGACAAACAAACGAAGCCATATGGCCTTCATACCAAGTGTTAATATCTTGGTTTATGAACAACATCTAAGAAGATTTGGACAGCTAGGCTTATTCAGCTGCTCGAGAAATAGTCGAGAATCACGGAACTTCAGCGCTGCAATCTAAACTCTGCAGTTACGGAGGAATGCTATGTATGTATTCAATGACGCACAGCAGTGGTGTAACGAAGAATATGTTTGAACACCTTCAGTAACTGGATATGCCTGTCAAGCAGTTACACCGCTCGACGCGTTTGTGATGTCACAGTATCTGATAAACGTGTTTACATTCTGCAAGTTTACACGAATTCACTGTCATGGTAGTTCAGAAGGTAAAGTGGCTATGTTCTTTTGAAGTTATTGAGAAGACACTCACGTTTGTCTTGTCACCACCACGTCAGCAGTTATCTCAGACACTCATGCTGCAGGCTCTTCTTGTGCTCTTAAGAGAATGCGAAGCTTTTGGTAATGTTTTATAGCAAACTCAGTCGCGAATTTTGAAGTTGCCTCTCTGTGTTTCCATTGCAAACAGCAGTTGGTTATCATTTACTGTGAGAATTGTAATACAAATTGGACCACTGACGGTAATGTTAGAGCTGATGGTGCGCACAGTAACCACTGCCTCTAACGTTATGGAAGGTGGTATATGTAGTGACCACTGTCTTTAAAGAGTGAACTGGGAGACTGCAAATGGCCAACATTAACTAAATAAGGAAGGCCTTAAGTTAAAACATTAAACTAATAATCTTCAAAGCTATAAATAAAGGGCTTCCTTTAGGCCTTGGTAAGTCTTTTCAACTAACCCCTACAGAATTGCATTCTATAATCACAAAATGGATACAAGGCTTTGTAATAGTGGAAGAGCAACGTAAACGCCCCTAAATAGATTTAAAGCCTATCGTCTACTTATTATTCTCAGCCATCCCACTAATTTTATGGAAGAACGTCACTTTTATAAGATTAAAAGTTTTAACGGGGGTAAATTCAAAGGGTATAAACGGTATTACGTTATTTAGATTTCTAGATGACCCCATCTCCATCTTCCAGGTACAAGCATGAAACGAGTGGCGACTCTCACAGTTGCTGTTAGAGTCAGCCTCTGTTACGAGCACAAGCGCAGTCAGAGTTACTGTTACTGTGGGAGCCACATCTAGTCACATTAACAGTCAGTCACAATCACGGTCAAGTCACAATAGTAGCCACAGTCGCTGTCGTAGTCACAGTCACAGAGTCGCAGTCGCGGTTGCATTTCCAGTCAGAACCACAGCTAGTCACAATACGTCAAGTTAGTCACAGTCATAGTCACGTTAGAAGAGCAGTCACAGACGCTGTCATAGTCAGTCACAGAGTCGCAGTCGCGGTACATTTACAGTCAGAGCCACAGCTAGTCACAATACCAGTCACAGTTAGTCACAGACATAGTCACGTTAGAACAGCAGTCACAGACGCTGTCACAGTCACAATTACAGTCGCAGTCACCCTGCGACTAACAACCATTCAGCCAACCTTCTCGGTATCCAACCCCCCTCAGACTTGTGACAAGACTTAAGTGTTCTGAATTTAAAGTCTTAGTGCTTGATCGCCATTTCGGTTGATATGAATGTGCTGTCCGTCTGCCACACATATTTGCATTTTGTTGTGTATGAACACATTTAAGTTGTTTAACCTGTTTCAACTCCGTACACCACCCTACACGACCTGTCAGCACATCACGTCACTCTTGCTACATGGCAGCTACCTCCCTTGAAGCACTCTACCGCCTCCTTTAAGCCTCTTATATTTGATGGTGCGGTTGGCCTTGTAATGTGTGATTTGTTATGACTTTTGCTTGCTGCTCGCACAATTTTATGACAAACCCGTGCACGTACGGGACTTTTGAAGCCACATTGCATTGAAATCGAAGGTCGGTGTGTACCCTGGGAAGTTGTCAGTCTTGCGGAGAACCTTGTTTGGTGGAGAAACAATTTTGAATGATTCGTATGTGCCTTTAATTTCCTGGCGGACGGGCATAAGTCATCCAGGATATATTAAGTGTCTTGTGGAAGGGTAATTTAGTGGCTGGATTTAATTGGTCATTTTTTGTGCCCAGCAGGGAGAAAGGTTTATTTGTTTATGGAAGGGCGCACCAATACTTGGGATGTCAGTAAGCCAATGATCGGAAACAGGCGACATTGGGGAAGGGGGGGGGGGGTGACGTATGTGAGAAGTGGACATGTATCCCACCTCCTTACGGTGACCGTTATTATTCAGGTGTCCGGGACATTACTACAGCCATTCGCCTGAAGAGTATGTGATGAAAGAGAAAGAAAAAATTTTTACAAAGTCCTTTTGTATTTTTATAAATACGGGTCTGTTTTGTAGTAATGCGGTAGCATAACTGTTTGGTCTTTCAAGAGCCCAGCGATGTTGTCGGGCGAACCTACTGAATGTACGTGAGGTTCGTCTGTCAGTCTGGTAAAAGTCCACGGTGCCCAAAGCAATCGTATTGGTCCTGTCAGGAACAATGTTGTGTGCACTGTGGGTTGTACAGAAATTGTACAGCTCACAGTGCACAGTCTGCACGGCGCACACCTCTTTTAGTGTTTTAATATTTGCTCTGTGGACATTCTGGTGTTTTAAATACAAACACAAGTGTAAGGTAGTACATTTACCCACCTGCTATGCAACGGACCATGTAGAGGGCTCTGCATTAGCTACTGCGCAGACTCGCTGATGATGGCAACCATGATGTGTCTGAACATGTAGCAGACTTACTAACGTGTGACTTGTATACATTTTGGTTCATGTAGAGTTGGTTGTTTAATTGAGGGAGACTGATGTCAAGAGAGCGGAGTGCTCTTTATGCCCCGGATAATATAACAATTGGGCTGCTGGACACAGGGAAGGGAGAATACATCGGGAACCAGGCCATTTCCAGGGGTCGTTAACTAAATACCACATCTAGCATTGAGGTCAAAGAAATAGTAGAGCTCTCTGTACTCCCCGTCTTTGCGTTTATGGCAGGTTATAAGGTGAACTTTACGTTTTAAAGGCAGGAGAGTATTGTTATGACGTAATAACTGCTCAAGGAAAACTGCGTGAATCTGAACATAATAGAATTCAGTGCTTGATCGGCTTTCGGGATTACGCCACGTAAAAGAATGAATGCTTCCTAACTTTTCGGCTAATGTTGAGGTTGCCGTGTTCAGGTTGAATAAATATGGGCAAATCGGAGCAGTGTCAAACCGCCTAACCAAACAACCACAGAGCTAACTAAGAGCGAAGACTTTGAGCGAGAAGCTCAGTTCGGCGATTCGTGGTCGTTTGAGCCACATTTGCATACTTGTCGTATCGCTGAGCTTGTTTGACGGAAAAGTGCCAAACCCGGTTAAGTAGCAGGGTACACAGGTAGGGTCTGACCTGCTGGTAGCATGACGGGAAATACCGCATTCCAGTTGAGAGGTGTGGGGGGAAGGTTCTTGTTAGGCCCTACAAAGGGGCGAAATTACATGTTGGCGAAGAGTTGGTGCCGAGAGTAAAAAAGCGGGAGGTGCTGCTTTCATAGAGGCTGAACACCTAATAGGAAACCAAAACGACACGAGGCACCAAGAGCACAATTATTCATTTGTCACGTAAAAATATAGCCTTAGATTTCTCCTACATGTTCCGGCGTCAGTTATACCATCTTCAGGGAGATTTACGCGACAATTCAAAATTTAATAAAATATCATCATCGTCTTCCTCCATGCATTAGGTCGTTTGACCAGTTCCGGTGTCGACGCGTTGCCATCTTTTCCTGGGGTGTCCACGATCTCTTCGTCATCGGGGGTTGTAGTTGAGGGCGTGTTTCGGCAGTCTGTTGTTATCCATTCTTTCAAGGTGGTCGATCGAATTTTGTCTTTATTTGGTTCTTATATCTTGTATTTTATTTGTGTTTAATAAAATATAACAGATTAAAAAAAAAGTATTTCTTATTACATTACAGCCTTAACGCAGCTAGTGTCAGGATGTCGGTTCCTTAAACTGTCACTGAAATAGTACAGACACTTTTAAGAAGTGCAATATATTAAAAGTGTCGGTCCCAGTAGCCGCGCGTTCTAAGGCTTAGGTCTGCGGCCGCTCGCCTGCTGAGATCGTGGGTTCGAATCCCACCGGGGACATGGATGTCTTGTCTGTTGTGAGTGTTGTGTGTTGTCAGGTAGAGGTCTCTGCGACGAGCTGATCACTCGTCCAGAGGAGTCCTACCGACTGCGATGCGTCGTTGTGTGTGATCCAGAAACCTCAAGAATGAGGAGGCCCTGGCCCTCGTTGGGCCTCAGCGCCACAGAAAAAAAAGGCTCAGTCGGTATAGCGACTCGCTACTGGCTGGACGGTCAGAGGATCCAATCCCAGTAAGGGGCGAGATTTTCCGCACTCGTCCAGACCGGCCCTGAGGCCCCCCACCCAGCCTCTTTTACATTGGTACCGGATCTTTACCGGGGTTAAAGTGGTCGGGACGTGGCGTTGACCACCCATCCCATGTAGCGCCGAAGTTAAAGAAAGAGTAGAGATATAATCTGCTTCCCATTTCGGCCTTCATGTCCTGGTCTACGGTGAACTATAACTTTACCTTTTATAGTCACAAGTCGCGACACACTCAGTGACAGTGCATCACAAGTCGCGAAACACTCTATGACACCGTGTCACAAGTCGCGACACACACAGAGTTGTCCCGCATCACAAGTCGCGACACACTCGGTTACACTCGTTTCAAGTCGCGACACACTCTGTGACACCGCGTCACAAGGCGCGAAACACTCTGTGACACCGTGTCACAAGTCGCGACAAACAGAGTTACACCGCGTCACAAGTCGCGACACACTCTGTGACACCGCGTTACAAGTCGCTACACACACAGTGACACAGCTGCAAGTCGCGACACACACAGTGACACCGCTACAAGTCGCGACACACACAGTGACACCGCGTTACAGCCCATAGACCTGTAACGGTGTCAGCATGTGCACAGAACTCTGAACTACACGTCTTTCATACTGACTGAGGGAAGTCCGTCTGAGTGTGGTAACAATGTAAGCACTTTAGACACTTCCTCGCCTTGAAACTGGCCGTTTTGTGCATGGCAAAAACAAATGAAATATGTGCGTTTCACTGACCTGTACGAATAGGAGCCGTCTCCATTGACTTGGCTGTCTTGCTTGACAATGCGAACAGGGTCCTTCTGCTGGGGGGCGGCCACGACAAATGCTGCCAGGCAGGACAGAACGAATATCTGAAACAGGCGTTTCAGCAGGAAAATTAATTTATGTAACCAGAAATTTGGCTGCAGGCAATGGACCTCGGATTTTGGAGATATTCGTGTCATAACTAACAGCTAGCAGTTTCCTCCGAAATTCCGACACGGGGTAATAATGTAAGAGACGAAATTCTTCGGAAATACCTAAGTAACTCCACGGAGCACAGTCCTTCTTTTAGGGAGCACGAAAGTTCATTAACGCATTCACAAGCGACCGCGACCTGTTCCTATCCTTAGCCAGATCAATCCAGTCCATGCTCCAGCACATTCCTGATTATCCATTTTAATATTACTCTCACATGTATGTCTACGTCTTCCTTTACGTTTTCCCGCCATTTTATTCTTTCACCAGTACGTGTTACACGCTCGGCCCATCTCATACTTCTTGACTGATATTTGGTGAGAAGTACAGATCATAAATTTCTTCTCGACTTTCTAGTTACCTCGTCCCACTGAGACCCAAAATTCTCCTGAAAACACTTTCCTTGGAAAACTGCAGCCTCCGTTTACCCCATAATTTTGAGAGACCAATTTTAAGACCCACACAAAACAACAGGCAAAATAATAGTTCTGTGTAAAGGTAAATCAGTCCCATTACAGGCCCGAGGTGCCCAGAGGGTTCCAGGAAGTTAAGGTTCCCAGATTACGTGACAATGGCCCAGGATGGTGGTAAGGTTGTCAGCCTTACGCGCCGGCCACTTTTACCCCCAGGAAAACTCCTGGTACTCATTTCTGTTAGAGGCTGAGTCGACCCCAGGGTCATAGTGCGATCGGAAGGATTATGTCAATGAAAAATTCCAATTACATCATCTGGAATCGAACCAGCGACCATCCGATTTGTAGCGCAGAGCCTTAATATAGTTCTGTGTATTTTGTTTTATTTAGATTTTAGGATAACCAAACTGGAAGACAAAACATTCTGTATCGAATAAAAGCAAACATTTCCTTAGTTAAATCTGCTCATAATTTCTTCGTACATATAATTTTGATTCATTACCATTGTTCCCAAATATTTGAAATTTTACACATTTTCAGATAATTTATTACGTATCTGTATTTTGTGATTTTGTCCTACATTCTCTTCACGAGGCATGGCCACATCCTTGGCTTGTTCAGCACTCACTTCTAGACTGCTAGCGACTAATAAAGCTTCCATGTTTTCCTTCATATTATATAGACTCCCATTCTCATTGCATATGTCCTACAAAAGGATCAGCCAAATTCCGAAGTCTTTGTGAATGATTCATAATATTTTACTTTTTTACGGTAAGCAGTTGTTAGCACTTGGCACAAACCAAAGCTGCAGGGACGCCCTTTGTCGGTTGCCGCGGCTGTTTATTCACTATATTCACAACTGCTTCTCCTTCTGGAGGCCGTTCGTCCATCCGCAACCTGAGGACGCGCCTTACCGTGGTGACAGGGACCAACTTTTCATGGAATTCTTCACTATCACGATTAAATTGTCGATTTAAATTAAAATACGTGTAGTTAATTGGCTAATTTACTTCGATGAAGTTGTATATACCTTCCATTTCACAGCTAAAACTTTTTCACCTACAGTTTCACACATTTCAGTAATTGCCACATACCCAGAGTGCATATAAATTGTCCAGTTTAGTGACAGCATGCCTCGTGGTGTGGCACCCTCTGAATTCGTCACAAATTCTGTGTGTGTGTGTGTGTGTCCCAGAGTTATTTTAACCTGTTATTCACAGAAAGCTTCCGATTTTGTGGTTAAAACTTTGAAGGATACGCATTTTGCAGCACTTAGCCTTCTGTTATGGGTTCTTACTTTAAAGAAATGTCCCTCATTTATCTAGAATGTGTGCAGGTCTAATAAATTTTTCATGAAATATATTACGTGGAAGTGTGCAACCCCGTACGAAATTCTGAGGTGTTCTTTACAGCAGCTCCTGAATTCATGTTAGAAAATACACAGAGTATTGATTGAATGTTATAAGAATCCGAATTTCACAGTAATATGTATGTTTTGTCTGTACATACATGCACTGAAAATTATACTAACTAAAACAATTCTCTAAAAAAATATATAATTTGTGTACACACAAAAAACTACATCTGCAAGGATCTCCTGCAGAATTGCACGAGTGCCTAAACATGCCTAACCTAGCTGACGAAGCGAATTCACTAAGTGCAGAGTTTAATCAGCTGCTTTATTTGCTTGTGGGTTTATGCTATCTCCTCATTGAATTTCTGCGCCCATTTCTTTGCAAAATGTGTAATATTCTATATGTAAATTGCTTGACAAAAATATCTCAAAACTCAAAACACCGGATGTAATTTGGGTTCCAAGACCAGCGGATGCAATATTTATGCAGGTACTAAGTGGGTGCAATATGTGATATATCTGAAGTTATTTCCCATGATAGACGTTTTGTTCTCTTACATTAGTAATTTTGTTATTATTATCCTTATTTTCACCTTTATGCAGGGTATTTACAATTATATACCTGAAACAGTCTATGTTTCTAGGGTATACAGTGTTGCAGCTGTTCTGTATTTACAATTTTTGCTACATGTAATGTTATTTCTCCCGTGAAATATGTTTTATACTTGTACATTAGCACTTTCCATAGTATGTGTGCAGGGCCCAATATGGTTGTATTCTGTAGTTCGTGATTATTATTATTATTGTTATTGTTATTATTGTTATCATTATAGTTGTGCTGTTTATCCAAAGTTTGTGCCGTTGAGCCAGAACGTTTAATAAACACGCATAGAATTAAAGTGCTTTATTAGCAGCCCAAAATTATGCGCTTTAATATTGACATGCAAGTGAAAACTCAAACACACTTTCACTATTCTAACGTTTCCATTTTCATTCTTCTCCTACCATAAGGCTAAGCAAACGAAGGCTGGCAACCTTAAAAAAATACTCTTTCTCCCCACCAAACAAAAGTATCTCCTTTGTCCCTTGTCTTTCTTTCATCCGTTTTCCTCCCAGAACTTCGACATCCCATCTCCCTGGAATCACGTATAGGCTTAAGAATAAATAACGATTTGTCCATGCAAATAGCTCTAACACGCACACTGACTGCTGTAGGTCATCTGATTACGTAAACATTAACTCTGAATCACAACAATCCTAGTCGTCACTACGTGCATGTCTTTCCAAACAATTAGCACAGCGCCGTCTGCCCAGTACTCAGTATTGCAACAGTTGCCTCACTACCTTGCTGGATCCCTTCTACCAATTCGCCATTTTCTTTTTGTCTCCGATCCAACGCAACGCATTTTGTTACTGCACTTCAGCACTTACCAGCTTCATCATCTTGGTCACTGTGATGTCGTAGCAAACTGTGCTGCACTCCGCAGCGTCGTCTCATTTATACAGACACACATCACTTCAAACAAAATGGCGTTTCATCATACAAATTTTTACGGCTAACTGAGAAGTGGGGGGCAGAAGGCAATTTGGAAAGTGGGGAACCAGTCAATTTGTCGTTTGTAATTTTTGCATATAACCAGTACATTACAGTAGTGGGGAAGATGTCAACATAATCATAATGCACGTATGAGAATAAAGCATGATTTATGGCTGTTTAATAGGTAAGCAGGAGGTGAAGGGAGCAAAATGAAGAGGGATCCTTCTTCTTTTTTTACTTCGAAGAAAAATGAAAACTTCGAACATAAGTGGTTTAAGGCCATTCTTAACTTTGTACTTAAAGGAAAGTTGTCATTCATTCCACCTTTGTCATATTCGAACATAAATCCATTTTGCAATGCAATTCCTACACAACAACGTAATTCTTGAGGCAGTCTAGGTGACCAGAATATTAGAAAACTTAAAAGATCTTAAAAATAAACTCCCACTATGTTGTTTCTTTCAAAATAAAGTTACGGGCCTGTGTATTGTTATTTTTTTCTTAACCATTAAAAAAACAGCTTGTGTAAAGTTAGTAAATGTAATCGATTTAAATGTCATTATAATAAATTCCGTTTTCTTGAAACTTACCATGTTCTCTTCTTCCCACAAATTTTGACACTATCAGTTTTGACCTTGCCCTATCATACGACACTTACCAAGCACAAGAACGTACATGTGGTCAGTGTTGAATTAAAGACTGTCTGTTTATGACTGACTTGAAAATTTTGTTGTAAACCAAATTTGTTGCAGCTGATCCGTGGGTAGAATTCGAACCAGACAAGACTCATGTCCTGAGTAAGGAACGAATTGCCCTTTCGAAATCGGTATGGTTGCTGGGTGACAAGGAAAGTGCGGTTTAGCGTTATAAAATGTATACTTCCCCCCTCATATTTGCACGAAGCTTCACCAACGTTTATAAAAATATTTCACAAATCGTTCGTCGTAAGATTATTATAAAATATTCCATTTGGACCTAATTTTAAATCTTTTAGATGAACTCAAAATGCATAAATACAACCATGATAATCTGCAGTTAAGTCCCATAGTTTCGATCTAAGAGGTCTTCGCAGTGTTGTTTGAGCTCGGATGGCAGCTATATCGGATAGTAACCCAGCATCGACCGGACAACTCGCGACAGACGCCGTATTCAGCCAACGATAAAAGGAGACACGCTGCTTATCGTGTATGTACCAAGTTACACATCTCGTAAATTAAACAGGGATTTTATGTTTCTGAACCGTGCATTGCGATATACATAACTAATAAGAACCAACAAAATGCACACTTTTTTTCATTAATGATTTAATTCAATTATACTCTCTTCTTGAGCATGAACACTAGTTGTTAGAAACATGTCGAACACAATATAATTGAATTAAATTATTAATGAAAAAAGTGTTTATTTTTTTGGTTCTTATTACATATAACCAGGGATCCTAGCATTAAACGTTACAGTCCGTAATGCCGTTCTTTCCTTTCCCTCCCAGCATGCAGTGCTTGACGACATTTGGTATTAACTAAAAGTATTAAGTAACACGTGTATAATTCCATAAAATTTGAAATTGTCTTATAGAGTAGTAATTAATTACCTTATATAGACCTGTGGCTACATTTTGCAGCCACTACGTGGTCATTCTCCAGCCGTCTAAATACATAAGAAACATAATTACTGTTGCAGTATCGCTTTTATGGGATCAGATTGAGACCGATAGGTTCTCCCGAAACGTCAGTAACTAACTACCAGTCAACTGCTCCGTAACATCTCAGAAGAGCCAAGATCCAATTTACACCGTGCGAGAGCCTGAAATCACGCACAGGAATATATGCAATAATTCCTAAATAACTTTTATCAATAGCTGTTAATAAGTAAGAATTATATTAATAACTAATATTTATAAACAGGTTGTGTTTATATATTAATATATAAACACATATTTTTATTTCAAAGGTTTCTGCTGAAAGTTGAGACAGAAAACAACTTTAGACAGTCAAGTCAGTGTAATTCAGGTTACTTTGGGGTGTCTCTATGGTTAGGTTACCACCGAAAGTCATTACACAAAATGATAGAAACCAATGAACTATTTCAAATGTACACTGTGTGCAATACAAAGTAGCACAAAAATTGTATGACATTACTTACGTTTAAATATCTGCAGCATTTCTGTTCTCATGTCAGTGGTTGTCTTCTTTTATCTTGTGGTTTCTGTCCATCACAAAATGAATTGCTCCGTTTCTTGACAAGCTTGGTTAATTTTTCCATCTGTTCATTTTTTTGTTTTTGATACCATCTCCTAAATTCCTCCATACATTTTCATTATTTCATTTTGCGTGTCGCAGAAATATGGGAAATTTATTTGCGCCGTACCGTTTTCAGATACATTTTGAGTTTTGATGGCGTCGATTTTCCTTTCAAGGGTGCACATACCAAAGCTTCCCGCTGTTCTATAGTTTTTAATCATCATCATCATCATCATCATCATCAGTAATCTGTGACAAACAAACGACAACTCAGATCACAATGACAGTCAAAATCGAATTTACTTTTTTTTAACATATTAAAAACTGTTACTTTTTAATATGTTAAAAAAAGTAAATTCGATTTTGACTGTCATTGTGATCTGAGTTGTCGTTTGTTTCTTACAATAAATAATTTTTTGACGAAAATTTTATGATGGCTGCTGTGCGAGTCATGTGCTCACACTGTTACAACAAAACTTTGTCATTCTACAGCTGTGAAGAAGTGGCTCAGACAAATACAGCTTCCTTATTTTTGCTGATAACTGTCGGTTGTCACAACCACCATTCAGACTTACGTGTGGGGCAGTGAGCATAGTGGGTTACTGTATTATGATAAGCGAGCAGACGAGACATGACAGTCCATATTTGTCAGGCAAAATAATGTCCTTTTAGAAATAAAATGTCAGTGTGACAAGTCGATCATATACAGGTAAATGACGGTAGCTTTCAAATTATGATAGAAGTGTCAGTTGATCTTAGAGCACATCAGTTTCCTTTAAAATTTGCCACTACAATTTATTTCTGCCTTTGATTACATCTTGTTGATGAAGAACAAAAGGGCTATATTCCTTGACACGTACACAAAATTCCCTCAGCCTTTCTTTGCAGTTTAATAAACTTCCTTGCAACCTGTTTATGAAAAGTGTTACAAAAATGATCAAGAATATTTCGTTTCCAGTTGCACATATTTTGAAAATTTGAATTTCCGCCCCTTGTAATGAATATATACTTACAAAGTCACAACTGCACTATAATGATCTTAGTAATTAACCAACTTCATGCACAAATTCTTGTTTTATAATAAGTTTATTATATGCACAGGTACACGGGGCATCCACCTACAGGTGTGATAATACCAGACGCTGAATAATACAATTTTTACATCCTGATGATGAGCACATAGTGCTCGAAACATGTATAGGCATATAATAAACTTATTATAAAACAAGATTTTGTGCGTTAAGTTGGTTAATTACTGAGATCATTATAGTGCAGTTGTGACTTTGTAAGTATACATTCATTACAAGGGGCGGAAATTCAAATTTTCCAAGTACATGCAACTGGAAACGAAATATTCTTGATCATTTTTGGACTTCAGAAGTGTGGATTGCAATACATCGTTGTTACCGGAAATTCCAGCTGTTTGCACTATGTATGGAGTAGCCCATTAATGACCTTAATTAAAGTGAACTTTATTAAGGATCAATAGGAGAGAAAGTCATAACTGGGTGGTAGCTTCAAGGGAAAGACTTACAGATTGAATTTACAAAAAAAAAAAAAATTTGAAGTTTAGACTCCGATATCAGTTCAGGTTCAGAAAGAAAGGACGTTGGATATGACCTTATCAGTGTACATTTTTTTCTTTTTGAACCATGTCTTATGAATGAAGAAGAAGCTGTATTAGGGACTGAAGGATATTGTGAGTTGTTAGCAGGGATCGTGTAATGGCAAATGTGTTCCATTTGTTATTCTCACAAGCATAGTATCTTAGGCCACTGTTGATGTTGTGTGCTTTGCATGTTTATGGTAATGCGGGTTGTTGTGTGTTTTAGGTTGCTAAGACATAGTAGTCAATATCTCATTGTAACGTGAAAGCACGTCCATTAGCTTGAATGAAGCAAACAAAATTATTCTACCCAATCCACAGACCGTCCTGAATTCTCTTACGTTCTTAATGTATCAAGACATGTTTTCGTAATCACGATGAAATAGGTAAACAACTTATTATTATCTTCCATTGTAATTTTACTGTATTTAGCTTCTGGTTTAGTGAAATTTGGTGTATTGCTTTGTCACGTGGTCGCACAGTTGGTTGAGGCACTGCGCTACAAGCCGGAAGGTCGCGGATTCCTTTTCCGAAGGTGTCATTTTACATTGACATAATCCTTCCGGCCGCCGGTGTTCATGGCTGACAACCTTACCTCCTTCACGTGCCGACTGCCTTGAAATCTGGGAGCCTCAACCTCCTGGTAATCTTAGGGCCTGTCCAGACCTGTATAGGAATGGCTTTACCTTTACCTTCTACCTCGTTACGTAGAGCCGGGGTAGCTCAGTGAGACAGTGAGACGGGCTGGAAGACAGAGCGTTCGTGCTTCGATTCCCGGCAGAAACAAAATAATATTTCTATTCTATAGCATCTATGACCCGCTCAGTCTATTGATCAGTCGGCACCTTGGAAAAGCGGCCGGAGAGTAAAGCCAACTGCTGAGTTCCATTTAGTGTCAATGTTAAAAATAAGCGTAACTATACTTCAATTCCCTTTCACACCTCCATGCTTTGCACAGGAAAAACGTCACAAGTATAACTCTGATTGATGGCCTGAAGGGGATATTTAATATGAACACAACTTCTTGGTCGTACTGTGTTACATAAGCATGCCACAATATTCCATTAGGGTCTTCAGTGACTTTTTTAAAAGTTTCCAGGAAATGAGGCCAATAATTGCTCCTAATCTTCTACTGGTAATTATCTGTTTCTTTAGTGGCTTTGCAAATTTTGGTTTTACGTTAGGTTGAAGGCAAAATTGGACGAGAATATCGCTTTCTTCCGGCAACTAGCATAATGCATACTTCGTGGAAAAAATTCGCTACTATCAAAACACATGCTCACACTGCTGTTAATTTGTTTCTTATCCATTGTAACACCACAGAGATTTTGCGGAACAATTTGGTGTTACTGTATAATCAAATATGCAGAATATGAAAGTAAATTCTGATGTACGGTTTCTTGTAGAGCAGGTTTGAAACGTGATGGCACACGCGCAGAAACCAGATTTGGTCTTCCAGCGAAACGGACGAGTCCATTTAAATTGGCGGGGGAGTCAGTTCAGTCGACTACTGGCAGCCGAGGTGTGCGCATCAGCAGTAGTAATGCTGGATACACCATGTTCTGAGGTAGAGTGCAAGACTACTGGCTACCCACTCCACTCGCATGTTTCCCCTT